>Ga0180438_10000641_pt1 | contig 65565 bp, 57 predicted proteins | sample SS_ome_12_FD_132455 | JGI IMG/M metagenome (GOLD analysis project Ga0180438, IMG submission 132455) | Hypersaline lake sediment archaeal communities from the Salton Sea, California, USA - SS_3_D_2 metaG | ecosystem: Environmental > Aquatic > Non-marine Saline and Alkaline > Hypersaline >...
CGGCGTAGTGATGGCCGAGGCGCAGATCGCCGAGCATGAGGCTCGTGGGTTGGACGAAGGCCAGGTTGCGGTCATCTCGCCGATTCAGAACGAGAACATGCAGCGCTCTCGCCAGGGCATCCGTGACACGCTGGAAGGCACCGGCATTGAGGTCGTGGCTGAAGAGGACAACAACTCAGACGCCGCCATCTCTGCCCAACAGACCGCCGCGCTGCTGAGCGCCTACCCCGACCTGACCGGCATGATCGGTCTCGACTCCGAAGCGGGGCCGGGCATCATCGCCGCCCTCGACGAGGCTGGACGCTCCGGGGAGTTGGTGGTGACGGTCAACGAGGCAGGCCGCGAATTCCTGCAGAACATCGAGGACGGCAAAGCGCAGCTCATCACGATGGAAAACTACGACATCATGAACTACCTGGCGTTGTTCATGCTCTACACCTGGCACAACGACGCCATCCGCACCGCTGGACTGGATCCCTGGGTTAACAACTGGATGCCCCAGTCGGTTGACTCTGGCCTGGTCCTGGTCACTGAGGACAGTGTCGACGACGTCATGCAGTACATGCTCGAAGCCGAAGAACGCGCGGCTGAGGAAGCCGAGTAGAAACGCATGCTGCACCTCTGGCACCGCCTATCGTGGCGGTGCCAGAGGCACTCCTGACAGCATATTATACTGGCTAGACGTAGAAATGAGGAGTTGGAACCTATGCCCGCATCCAAGGCCAGGAATTCTAAGATGTCACTCGAAGAGTTTGACAAGCTCTTCGAGTCGCTCAAAAACTGGGGACGATGGGGACCGGAAGATGAAAAGGGCACACTAAACTACATCACGCCTGACAAAGTGAGTGCCGCAGCAGCACTCGCGAAGAGTGGGCGCAGTGTATCGATGGAGATCCCCCTCAACACTCAGGCCGGGCCAGACAACCCCAATCCAGTGATCCATTACATGAGCACCACCCATGATGTTGACGTTGGCTCCGGTGAACTTCTTCGTTTCGCGACGGATTTCCTTGGCATTCAGTTCCACGGGGACTGCCATACTCACATCGACGCCCTTTGCCATATCGCCTACAAGGGACAACTGTACAACGGCCACCCTGCGGACATGGTGACGAGCCGGGGGTCGCTTGGCCTCGATATCACGGTCCTTGGCGATGGCGTTGTCGGTAGAGGGGTTCTCATCGACGTGCCACGTCATCGCGGCGTCAAGTGGATCGAGCCAGGGGAGGCCATCACTCGCGAGGAGATCGAAGCCGTCGAGGAATCCGAGGGCGTACGGCTTGAGGAAGGCGATATCATGGTCTTCCGAACCGGACACCATCGCCGTCGCCTTGAGCTTGGCGCGTGGGATCCTGGCTACACTGGAGAAGGCCGTGCCGGACTCGACCCCTACAGCCTCACTCTGTTGCATGAGCGAAAGGTGGCGGTCTTCCTGCCAGATGGCGACGGCGAAACCGTGCCCGGTCCCATGGAGGAAATCGAGTACCCGATTCATCCTCTACAGGTCACGGCCATGGGGATGACTGTCGCCGACAGCCTCCAATTCGAGGATCTTGCCAAGATCTGCGAGGAGGAAGGACGCTGGGAGTTCATGGTGGTTCTGGCTCCGTTACGATTGCCCAAGGCCACAGGGTCTCCGTTCAATCCAATCGCGATTTTCTGATACGCCGTCTACAAACCAAGAACACCGCTTTGCGTTAGTGAGAGGAGCTGTGGGCTATGGCCCAACCGGATCGCGTCGCGTTGATTACTGGTGGCGGAACTGGCATTGGTGCCGCAGCCGCCAGATGCTTTGCCGATCAGGGAACAGCAGTTGCTGTGGTCGGACGGCGGACACAACCATTAGATGAGACTGTCCAGGCTATCCGTTCGGCTGGCGGGGAAGCACTGGCAATCCCCGCTGATCTGGCAGACCCTGAAGCTCCGGACCATATCATTGGGGCTGTTGCAGAAAATTGGGGATGCCTCGACATCATGATCAACAACGCTGCCGCCATCAAGCATCTTCCGATTGAGCAGGCAACGCGTGCACTGTTTGACGAGCATATCGCCGTCAATGTGCTTGCGCCGTACTTTCTTGTACAGGCGGCCCTGCCCTATCTACGCCAGTCAGACTCCGCAGTAGTCATCAACATCTCGTCCTCCTCCGGCTCTCTCGCCATTCCGCAGCAGTCCATGTACGGAACGTCGAAGGCTGCCCTGGAATACCTGACGCGCTCCCTGGCCGCAGAGCTGGCGCCGGACATCCGGGTGAACGCTATCGCACCCGGCCCCGTCGACACCCCGATTCACCTGACCTGGGCGGGGGATGACGTTGAGGGCGCATATGAGCGGATGAAGCGAGAACTTCCCCTCAAACGCATGGGGACGGCTGACGAACTTGGCGCGTGGATCGTCTGGCTGGCCAGCCCCGAGGCAAGCTGGGTCACAGGGGTAGTGCTACCCGTCGATGGCGGACAGGTCCTTCCGGGCGCGCTCTCAGCTATCGCCCGCGAAGATTAGTTCCAGAGCAGAGAAGAGGTGAGACAAATGGCACGTTACGATTTCGAAGGAAAGGTGGCTCTGGTCACCGGCGCGACCAAAGGCATCGGGCAGGCCACAGCAATTCGACTGGCTAGGGAGGGCGCGCTGGTCGGGGTGAACTACCGGGCAACCGGCGATCCCAGCACGACAATGGCCCTGATCGAGGAGATTGGGGGGAATGCCTTCCCCGTCGAGGCCGATATGCGCAAGCCGGAACAGGTGATCGCTATGGTTGACGAGGTGGCGAAGAAAGGCGGACGCCTCGATTTCCTCGTGAGCAACGCGGCCATCAACCCACTCCTGAAATGGGATGAGACCATGCTTGAACACTACGACGAGATTCAAGAGATCAATCTCCGTGGAACCTGGGTCGTGTGTCAAGCCGCCGCCAAGCAGATGATTCGCGAGGGTCATGGCGGTGCCATTGTCACTGTGTCGTCCATCTCTGCATGGGTAGCAGCACAAGAGCAGATCGTTTACTGCGGCACCAAAGCGGGTATCTGGATGCTGACAAAGGGACTGGCTACGGTTCTCGGTCCTCACGGCATCCGCATCAACTCTGTGCTTCCAGGGGCCATCTTAACGCCGATGAGCGCTGAACTCACATCCCCGGATGCCCCGGCTCGCAAATACTACGAAGAACGGACGCCCTTGGGACGGATCGGCGAACCGGAGGAAGTGGCCAGCGCCATCGTCTTCCTGTTAAGCGACGAAGCAAGCTATATCAACAGTTCCGAGCTCCTTATCGACGGAGGATTCATCACAAACGCCGAATAGACCCACAGGAGGGAAACATGAGCCTGGTCGGGATTGACGTTGGCTCCAGTGCGATAAAGGTTGCTGCCTACTCTGAAGATGGGGAACTCTTATCCGTAGCGAGCAATGGCTTGACTGGCCTGCACCCAGAACCAGGATCGTGGGAACAGGACGCCGAGGAGATTTGGGAAGCGACGTCGCTTGGCATGCGGGAGCTTATGGCGAGCGACGCCCTACGCAATGATCCTCCCAAGGCGATCGCCATCAGTGCCTCTGGACGCGAGAACTTCCTCGCCGACTCGGACGGCAACCCGCTCACCCACGGCGTGATGGGCGCTGACACGCGAGGGGCAGAGTTCGACATCCCTCCTGAAGGTGCACCTGTGCCGGAGCCGTGGTGCCTCTCGTGCGGCCATCTACGTGAACGCATGGACCCTGTTTTCCGTCTCATGTGGTGGCGCAAATATCATCCAGAGATTGTGGAAAAGGCAGAGCACTTCCTCGGGTGGCATGACTTCCTGGCGATGCGCATGTCTGGCCGGATAGCCACAGACAGGAGTACGGCATCCAGGTATCTGGCCTATGACCTGAAGAGTCACGACTGGGCACCCGACCGCGTATCTGAATACGAAATCGAGTCAAGTTTTCTGCCAGAGGTGCTGCCTTGGCCCTCTGTCATCGGAGACATCCTGCCCGAGGTAGCGGAAGACTGGAGTTTGCCTCCGGGGGTACAGCTTACCCTTGGCGGCCACGACGTGAACTGTGCTGCCATCGGCGCTGGCGTCTCAGAGATCGGCACAGCATGTCTGATCAGTGGTTCCTATGAAAACCTCTTGGTCATGACCAGTGACCCTCCAACTACAAACATGCTTCTCAGGGGATTGTCCGTGATGCCCCATCCAGGCAAAGCGGGGTTATCGGCGCTGGCCGTATGCCCCACAGGCAACGCAGTGCTAAACTGGGCAAGGGACCTTGTGGGCGCGAACATCGAAGACGTGGAGTCCGAATTACAGGCGGGCACCCTGGAACCCAGTTCTGTGCAGGCGGTCCCATACCTCTCGGGGTCTATGGTCTACTGGGAAGAGGGCCGTAAGGCCAAAGGCGCACTCATCGGCCTCACCCTGGCCACGTCGCAGACTGAGGTCGTCAAGGCCTTCATGGAAAGCATTGCCTATGACCATGTCAACACGCTCTCGCTCTTGCGCGAAGAAGGGGTGCAGGTCACCCGGATCCGGGCGACGGGGGGAGGATCGCGTTCTCAGTGGTGGACCCAGTTGAAGTCTGACCTGACGAATGCAACTATAGAGGCAGCAGAGCAACAGGAGGCAGGAACCCTGGGCGCCGCCATACTGGCAGGTCTGGCAATCGGCGTCTACGACGATCTTGAGGAAGTAAGCGTCTCATTCTCAGGAACGAGCAGGGTGCACGAACCCGACCCTGAGCGGGCCACGCTCTACCGGGAACGTCTCGAGTACTACCGCAAGGCGGTCAGTACGCTCCTGCGCGAGTTGTATTGAGCCGGGTCAGACATACCGTGAACGCCGGAACTCATCAGCATGGTCTGCCCACCCAAAGGGTGGGCTTTCCATTTTCTTTTCTGCAAGGCACACGCTGCCAGAAGGGGGTTAGTCGATGTCTGTGACGGCTGAAGCGAAGGAAAAGGAGAAGCGCCTGCGCACAGCACTATCCGCGTCAGGCTATGATTCGGTAATCATCACCCGGCGCAGCAACTTCGCCTGGATGGCATGCGGTGGAGACGCAGTTTCCAGCCGGGTGTCACGAACCAGCCCTGTATACCTCGTGGTCACCCCCCAGAAGAAATACGCTGTGGGCTACTCCATGGACCTTCCTTGGGTCATGGAAGATGCACTGGGCGATCTGGACTATGAAGCAGTGGCGATGCAGCCCTTCGGTAAGACGCCAGAGGAAAAATCGCTCGAATTGGCCGAGGGCAATGTGGCATCCGATGATTCCTTTTTAGGCATTGATGACATTAACGCGGATATTATTCGATTGCACGAACCCTATACCCCTGAAGAAATGGCGCGTTACCGTCAGCTTGCCAAAGATTGCAGTGAAATCCAGGCTGAACTTGCGCATTGGGTAGAGCCGGGCATGACCGAACGTTACGTGCTGGCACGGACGTGGCAGCTGTATCTTGAGCGGGGCATAGAAGGGCACTACATGTTTGTTGGCTCCGATGACCGGATCAAGCGATTTCGACATCCTATTCCGAGTGACAAGCCAATTGAGAAAGTTGTTCTGTTGGCCCCTGGCGTCGCCAGGTGGGGACTACTTGCATCAACTTCTCGCATCATATGCTTTGGGAAGCCATCGGAGGATCTTCGAGACCGGTTCAACGTGGCAGCAACCATTCAAGCCGCGTTGCTCGCCCGGACACAACCAGGCATGCATCTCACCTCACTATTCAAACTCATAGTGGATCTATTTGAGCAATTGGGCTATCCAGAAGAACGCTACAACCACTTTCACGGAGGTCCGGTAGGCTACTGGGCCGGTTATGCAGAGCGTATGCAGGACCCGGATGAGACGGTGAAACCTGACATGGCATTCCTATACTACCTGACCATTGCTGGTGTCCATTGCGAGGAGCTTATGCTTGTGGATGACCAAGGGGCTGAATATGTATCGATCGATCCGGATTGGCCCATGCTCGAGATAGAATTTGAGGGAAATACTGCTTCAGTACCAGATATCTATGTTAGGTCTTGATGTACGGAAAGGATCCCTAATTGCCCCTATAAGCGGTCTGGAGATGCCTGCCAGCCGGGTGGATTTGTCATTTCCAAAGCAGACTCTGCTATGGTAAGGGAACGTTTCCAGATAGAAATGCACCACTCTCAAAGAGCGCTCACATCTTAGTATAGCACTTGTGAGACGGGTGGCTATAGGCCTTGCACAAAGGGGCTATTACAAGCAAAAAGAGCCTTAACTCTAGGCTCATAGTACTTTATTATAGGTGCCCCCAAGGGGCTTTCAACACGTATCTGTACCCCCACTGGAGGAGGCAGTCACGTCCCTATTGAGCGTGCTGTATGCCGCACAACACGCCGCAACCCGAACGAAACACGGAAATTCGGGTACGCTATGCCGAGGGAGGATGGAGCATCCCCGAGCTAGCTCGTGAATACGGCATATCCAATGCCAGGATCCATCAAATATTGAAACAGAAATCGCAGGAAAGCGAGAACTAATGGGGCCTTCTGAGCGATCACGGGGTCGGTAGAGATCGTTCACGCTCAAGAAGCATCTTAATCAGGCCCATCCCGTCTTGTGCTCCACATGTCAGACAGTCAGATTGGCCCGGCAAAGATTGCCAGGTTGACTCGGCGGCATTGGAATGTTCATTTTATTGCCGCGCAACCCTATTGTTACGCATCTGTAAGGTCATCTTTACCTTTCTTTACCTTAACATTGTAGTCACTATGATACGATGCTCTTCGAAGGTTGGCTGCAACTGATCCATCTGCTGGAACGATAGGGCGAAAACAATCTGATGGCGAGAGTCCTGGTGGTGGAAGATAGTCCTACAGTCGCGAGTGCCGTCGAGGCCTTGTTGCTCATGAACGGTTACAAGGTTTACGTGGCGCGTGATGGCATGTCGGCTCTCGCATCGGCACGAGCGTTTCTCCCCGATCTGATCCTGCTCGATATCCTTCTGCCTCACGTAGACGGTTTCCAGGTTTGTGAGACTTTACGACACAACCCCACCTATGAGAACTTGCCCATCGTGATGATGACGGCCTTGAAGACAGAGGCCGACAAGGAGCGGGCGTATACCGCGGGGGCCAACGACTACGTGACCAAGCCGTTCACCGAGGAGAGGCTGTTGGCTACCATTCGGCACCATCTCGACGCCGTCAAATCTGCGGGCTGCATCCCGTGAGCGAGCCGGTAAAGCGAACCACACTGGAGAACGGCATCCGTGTGTTGAGCGAGCGCGTCCTTGGCGTCCGCTCGGTCAGCGTCGGCGTGGGTGTGGACGTAGGCCCCAAAGACGAGCTGCCAGGCGAGCGTGGCTACTCGCACCTGCTGGAACACATGCTTTTCCAGGGCACCGACGAGCGCGACGCAAGGGCGATTGCCGAGATGATGGAAGTGGGCGGTGGCGCGATGGGGGCCTTCACGGCCCGTGACTACACCGTGTATCACGCCACCATGCTGGACGAATATTTGCCGTTTGCGCTGGAAGTGCTGGGCGACATGCTGTGTAACAGCGTCTTGCCAGAAGAGGCCCTGGAACGCCAACGCGCGGTCATCTTGAACGAGATTGGCAGCCGTGACGATCCGACCCGGCTGGTCAACGAAGCCCTGAAGGCAACGTTGTGGCCCGATCACCCCTTGGGCTATGCCACCGCCGGGGTAGAGGAAACCATCCGCCAGGCCCGGCGCGAAGACTTGCTTCCTTTTATGCACAAACATTACGTGGCAGATAAGCTGGTGCTGGCCGCAGCCGGAAACGTGGATCACGAGCGCTTCGTCGCTCAGGCGCGCGATAGTTTCTGGCAGATGAGCCAGGGCGGGGTCACGGGCGGGCCGTCTGCTCCAGCCGCAAGGCAGGGTGCCGTCGTCGCCGAACCGCGCGACGTGCGCCAGGTGTATTTCGCGATGGCCTGGCCCGCGCCGCCCTACACCAGCCCCGACCGGTATACGTGGCACGTTTTGACGACGCTTTTTGGCGGCGGGCCGACCTCGCGCTTATACCGGACGCTGCGCGAAGAAAAGGGAATGGTGTACCACATCAGCGCGCAGTATCAGGCCTATGGCAGCACTGGCGCGTGGGTGGTGGAGGGCGTGACGCCACCCCAGACACTGGTGCCGGTGCTGGCCGGGACCATGATCGAGTTGCTGCGACTGTGCCAGGAAGAGATCAACCTGGACGATCACCATCGTGCGGTGGAGTCGCTGGTCAGCCAGCATTTGGTTTCGGGCGACTCGGCCTACGTGCGGATGAGTCGCTTGGTTTTGCAGGAATTGTATTTTGGGCGGCCTGTCCCCAGCGAAGAGGTGGTGGCCGGGCTGCGGGACCAATCGCCTGAGGCGATCCGGGAAGTGGCCCAACAGGTCTTCAGCTCTGGCCTGCCGACCATCGCTCTGGTGGGGCCGGTCTCGGAGGAACTTCTGGCCGCCGTGAGTGAGATGTTGGCCGATTTCGGCCAGCCAGCGGACCCGGCCCTCGCCCCCAGGGGCGAACCGGCGATGCTCATACATAGGTAGATAGCTATCAGTCATCAGCCAGTTGGCCGGGAACTTGAAGGAGATCGTGTATGCCATTGGACCCCAAAGTCAAACAGAATTGGGAGAAACTGCAGGAACAGTACGACTATCCCGTCGACGCGATGGGGCGTCCTATCGATCCGAAGGACGAAGAGACACTCAAGGTCTGGCGGGAAGAGGGTATTGACCGCTTCATGCAGAGGTAGAGCCAGCGGGATTAATACTCTCATCTAAGGAGAATAAGTATGCCGGTAGATCCGAAAGTAAAAGAGAACTGGGAGAAGCTCCAGGAGCAGTACAACTACCCTGTTGACGCCCTGGGCCGTCCTATCGACCCGAAAGACCAGGAAACGCTCCAGGTCTGGCGGGAAGAAGGCATCGACCGGTTCATGCAGAGATAAGCTAATTCCTCGGCCAGCTTGGTCAGCACAAAGGTGCCAGGTGAACATCACCCCCAAACTTCCGCTGATGACATCCATTCACCGCACCCGCCACCTGGCACCTTTGCTTCAAACCCACCACCCGGTCAACCTGGCCGGTGCTGGCCTGATAGATGCATGTGAAGGGTGAGAAGGCCTATGCCCCGTATTCTCGTGATAGACGATAGTCCCACGATGCTGTACATGGTGACAGAGATGATCGCCCAGGGCGGCCACGAAACCATTACGGCTTCTAACGGAGAACAAGCCATTTGTATGGCTGTTAACCAGCAGCCCGACTTGGTGTTGCTGGACGTGATTCTGCCCAAATTGAACGGTTACGAGGTGTGCCGTCAACTTAAGTCCACACCGCAAACCGCAGACATTCCAGTGGTGATGATTACCAGCAAGAGCAAAGACAAAGACCGCAAATGGGGCATTGAGCAGGGGGCAGACGACTACATTACCAAACCCTTCGACGCGGATGACCTATTGGACGTCATTGAACGCTTCGTGCGCGGACGAATTGGGACGGAATCATGAGCGAAGAGAGGCCAAAAAACAGCGGGCGTAAAGGTAACAGTCGAAAGGCTGACAAACAGCCCGCGCCGCAGACTCCGCAATCTGGCAGCAACAGCCCTGATGCCAGTGCCAGCGGCGAGGTCGTCGATCTGGACGCCTTCCTGCTTGAACTCAGCGCCAGGCTGGTGACAGCAGGCAGCGTGCCGCTGCCACAGGCGCAGCCTGCGCCGGTTGAGCCGGAAGCGCGCATGCAAATCATCGTTTTTCAGATGCGAGGGGTGCTTTACGGCGTGGATCTTCATACGGTGAGCGAGGTGATCCGGGATCCCGAGATCACGTGCGTCCCCGGCCTGCCCGATTGGGTGCTGGGGGTGACGAACTTGCATGGAGAAATCACGTCCGTGGTGGATCTGTCACGCTTCCTGGATCTCGGTTCGCCAGAAGCACGGCGTTCCTCGCACATGATCGTGGCGCAGGCCGCCGACCAGCGCATCGGGCTGGTGGTGGACGACGTGGAGCTTATTTACTCATTCCCCGTGGAGCAAGTGCTCTCACCTCCGTTCAAAGTGGAACCGGGCATCGTGCCCTACCTGCGCGGAGCCGTAGAGCGCGACCAAGAATATGTCCGATTGTTGGAGTGCGAGCATTTGCTGCTGGGGCAGCAGATGCAGCAGTTTTCATAAACAGCGAGAGCTTAATGATAGGCTTTTAAGATTGTGTTAGGAGATTGGCGATGAAACGGTTTGTGAACGTAAATGACTGGCCCCTGGCAACGAAACTTGTTGTCGTGTTGACGCTGCTGAGTGTTCTCACACTGGCGGCGTCGACGGTGGCTTCCAGCTACGTGGCCGGGCAGCGACTTGAGGCCCAGATCGGCGGCCAGTTAGAGGCCCTGGCTGAACTCCAGGGTGAGCGACTCGGCGGCGTTCTTGCCGAGCAGGTAACACTGATCACGGCTGCCAGAGCAACTGAAGCGCAAGTCGTGACGGCGGTCGCAGCAAGCAATGCGGCATACACGGGCAGCGCGCAGGAGATCGAAGCCAATCTCCTGGCCTTGGATGCCGAGTGGCAGGCCGCGCCTGAGACGGGAATACCACTCATCCAGCAGGCTCTCAACAATAGCACTGCTGACGAGTTGCGAACCTTTGTCCAGCAGCTTCCGCTGCACGCCGAGATTTTTGCTACGGACCGCTACGGGGCAGTAGTCGCAGCCAGCGACCGCACCAGCGACTACTACCAGGCTGACGAGGAGTGGTGGCAAGAAGCATGGAATGACGGCCAGGGAGCGATCTACATCGAACCGCCGGAGTTGGACGAAAGTGCTGGCGTGGTCGCGGTGACCTTCAGCGTTCCAATCACCGAGGCGGACGGCGAGGTCGTGGGCGTCGCCAAGGACGTTTACAACATCCAGGCTCTTATCGACGAGATCGTCGAGTTTGAGCTGGGACAGACCGGCCAAGGGTACCTGATCGACGCCCAGGGCAACTTCGTCGCCAGCGAGGACCTGGAGGCTGTGGGCGCAGCAGCGCCGGCGAGCCTGCTGCTGGAGGGCCAGACATACTCTGGCAAGGGCCACGACTTCCAGGTCGCGCGTGAAGGAGGATCTACCAGCGCCATAGCCTACGCTCCCGTGACCACAGGCGGCCAGGTGCCTGCCGTCGACCAACTCGGTTGGGTGGTCGTGGTCGAGCAGGACCGCGCCGAAGCCCTCGCTCCCCTGCGGCAAATCCGCAACGTCTCGATAGGCTCCGCGTTGGTGACAACACTGGCAGCCGTCGGGCTCGCTTTCATGCTGGCCCGCCTGCTGACCCGCCAGGTGGACGAGATCGAAAAAGTCTTCCGCGCGGCGGCCATCGGCGAGCTAAATGCGCGCGCTGAAGTCTTCAGCGGCGACGAGCTGGGACGCACGGCGGACGGTGTCAACGCGTTGCTCGGGCAGCTGACCGACTTGCTCGCGGAGGCAGAGAAGATTGCGAGCGAGCGCCTAGCAGTGCTGGAAAACACGACCGACTTCATTGGCGTGGCAGACATGGAAGGCCAAGCCCTGTATATCAACCCCGCTGGCCTGGAAATGACAGGCCATGTCGGGATGGATCCCACGACGCTGTCCATTGCCGAGCTACAACCTCCCGACTCCGTCAGGATCATCGTGGAAGAGGCCATACCCGCCGCGATCGAAAGAGGCACGTGGTCCGGCGAGCTTGAATTCTTGCACGCCGACGGCACGCTCATTCCGGTCTCTCAGGTGGTCGTGGCTATTTACGACCAGACAGGTCAACCGGTGGCGAATGCAACCGTCGCCCGTGACATCCGCGAGCGCAGGCTGGTGGAGGCGGACGTGTCCCAGGTTGTGGCGTTGATGGTTGAGCAGGCTGCCGCGTCGGCGCAAGTAGCCGAGCGAGCGGCCTCCAGCGCGCTGGAGGGCGACCAGGCGGTGCGCGAGACGGTAGCCGCCATGGAAAGCATCCGCGACAACACACAGGAGACCGCGCGGCGCATCAAGCGCCTGGGCGAAGCTTCGCAGGAGATCAGTGAGGTCGTGCGGCTGATCGAGGAGCTGGCTGACCGCACCACGGTGCTGGCGCTCAACGCCTCGATCCAGGCGGCAGCCGCCGGAGAAGCAGGACGCGGCTTCGCAGTGGTGGCCGAAGAGGTCCAGCGTCTGGCCGAGCGCGCCACCGGCGAGACCCGCCGTATCGAGGACCTGGTGAAGACGATCCAGGCCGAGACCAACGAGGCGGCAGTCGGTATCGAGGAAGCGACCCGCGAGGTGGTGGAGGGGTCGCAACTGGCACAGCAAGCCGGTGATCGCGTAGCCGAGCTGAGCGAGCTGGTTGACGAACTGGCTAGCCTGATTCAGCACGTAGCCGAGACGACCGCTCAACAGACCACGGCTTCGCTGGCCGCTCTGGCCGGTGACAGGCCGGTTTCGCAGACTCAACCCGATGGGGATGGCTACGCTGGCCCCGACGGCGACGGCATGCTGGCCCAGTCCACGTTGGCCGGAGATGGCGCCACCAGGACGTGACATGACCGATGAGCATCTTATCGCCTGACATCCTTGCGGGTTTCCTCGTCGAGGCGCGAGGGTACATTCACAATCTTCGGGGCATCCTGGCCGAGAGCCAGGGTGCTCCCGACCCGGAGTCGTTGCAAGAGCTCTACGTCCAGGTGTTCACGCTTCATGGTGCGGCAGTGATGCTGGAGCTAGACGAGGTAGCAGCGCTGGCATCCGCTGCCGAGGCCATGTTGGAAGAACGCCTTGAGAAACGCCGGACGCTGACCAAAAAGAACCAGCAGATGCTGGCGTCAACGCTGAACCGCATAGAAAAGCATATCAAGGCGCTGACCCCACCCGAGGTGGAGTCGCCCGCCGAAACTGACGCGCCGGGGGGCATTGGGCCACCTAGTGTGAGCCTCGAATTGCAGGAAATCTTTGCACTCGAGGCTCAGGAACACAACCAGACCATCCAGAACGGACTGGAACGCCTTCGCAAGGACCCTGCGGACACGGAAACCCTAAGCGAAGTGCGGCGCGCTACCCATACGCTCAAGGGCGCGGCGGCGGCTGTCGGGTTCGAGGATATCTCTCGTCTGGCACACCTGATGGAAGACCTGATCGAGCGCTTCCTCGAAGGTGGCGAGACGCTGACGGCTGAAGCGACCGCCTTACTGTTCGACTCAGCCGACACGCTGGAGGCGCTGGTCGAGCCTGAGGAGTCCCAGGAAGCGAGGGCGCGCGTCGGCAGTTTCGATGCGCGCTTTGCTGAATTTCTGGGCGAAGCTTCCACGTCGCCCGCCCCGGTCGTTCCACCGACCGTCACGTCTGGTGAGGCTGAACCTCCCCAGGCACGCGCCCCAGAAGGCCTCCTGCGCATTGCGCTGCCCGACATCGACCAACTCATCAACCGGGTTGGCGAAATCGTCATCAACCACGCTGCGTTCGAAGGCCAGCTGGGCACCCTGGACGACCTGCTGGTGGAGTTGGATCATGCAACCCGGCGCTTGCGCCGCGTCACGCACGATATCGATTCCCAGATTGCCACGTCTCCGCTGGGCACAACCGATAGCCAGGGAAGCTCCTTCGAGGCGTTCGACCCGCTGGAACTGGAGCGCTATACCCTCCTCCACCAACTGATGCGCGAACTGGAAGAGGTCACCGCCGACACCGATGGCGTGAACAAAGAACTCCAAATCCTGGCCGACGACCTCGACGCGGCATTGACGCGTGAGCGCCGCCTGACTGCCGAGCTGCAAGATGGCTTGATGGCGACGCGGTTGGTGTCATTCCACGAGATCGAAACGCGGCTGCGGCGCACGGTGCGCAGGGCTGCCCGTGACCTCGACAAGGAAGTCGAGTTGGAGTTGGTCGGCTTCGAAACCGAGGTAGACAAGACAATCCTCGACGCGTTGGTAGACCCGCTGATGCACATGCTACGCAACGCTGTCGATCATGGCATCGAAGAACCGGCAGTGCGCAAGGCAGCGGGTAAGCCACCCACCGGACAGATCGCGCTGCACGTGTCACGCGCGCGAGGGCGGGTGCTGCTCAAGATGTCGGACGACGGGGCAGGTATCGACCTGGATCAGGTGCGCGAGCGCGGGGTCGCGGCGGGGTTGTTGGCTGAAGGTCCGCACCCCGGCGAGGACCGCCTCCTGGGGCTGCTGTTCGAGGAGGGCTTCTCGCTGGCGAAGACGGTGACGCAGACCTCAGGCCGTGGTTTGGGCCTGAACATCGTCCGCCGGGCTGTGCGTGGGTTGCAGGGAACGGTACGAGTCGAAACGGTGCCCGGGCGTGGCTCCACTTTCGACATCTCGGTGCCGATCACACTGGCTATCACGCGCGCGCTATTTATCCGCAGTGGCGACCAGGAATATGCGGTCCCGCTGGAGCAGATTTCTGCGGTACTGCGCCTGCCCGCAGACACGCTGGACGGCTTGAGCGCCGACGGTATCCTGCACCACGAAGGGCGGGCCCTGTCGACCTATGATTTGTCCACGTTTGGCGACCTGCCCGAAACCAGCTCTCAGACGCAGCGTTACGGCTTGGTGGTCGAGTCTGGCGAGCGGGCGACGGCGATGCTGACCGACGGCCTGGTGGGCACGCGAGAAGCCGTCATCAAATCTCTGGGAACGCACCTCAGGCGCGTTCACGGGATTTCGGGTGCCACCATCGCCGGGGATGGTCGTGTGGTGCTCATCCTGGACGTGATCGAACTGATCGAATCCGAGCACGGCACTTACCAGTGGGCCGATGCCTCACCGCCGAAAGCACCTGAATTTCCAACGTCCGATGGCCTGCACGTGCTGGTGGTGGATGACTCGCTCAGCGTGCGGCGGGTGGTGTGTAGCTTCCTGGTACGTGCAGGCTGGCAGGCCACCCCGGCCAAGGATGGCATTGAAGCGCTAGAAAAGCTGGCAGCCTTGCGGCCTGACGTAGCGCTGGTAGACATCGAGATGCCGCGCATGAACGGCTATGAATTGCTGTCGCGCATCAAGTCCGAGCCAAAGTGGCAGGATATCCCGGTTGTCTTTCTCACCTCGCGCTCCGCAGCCAAACACCGCGAGCGAGCGACCCAACTCAACGTTGACGGCTATATGGTGAAACCGTATCGCGAAGAGGAACTGCTTCAGGAACTCCGCCGCGTGACAGAGAAAGAGGCATGACTAACACGCCAGATTCGCAGACGCTCCACTATCTGCCTGTGGAGGTATCCGGCCAGTTGTTTGCCATCCCCATGCAGGATGTATCTGCTGTTCAGCGGATAGACGCTGGCACCGACCCTGAGGGCGTCACGCCCCAGGGCAATGGATCATCTGCGCTCGCCGTGCCGGTGATTGACCTATCACATCTCTTCTGGGACAGGGCATCGCCGCTGCCCGGCAGACACGCCGTCGTCATCGCAACCGACGTTGGTACGTGTGCCGTGTTGGTCAACGGGCTGCGGCCTGCCAGCACCGCCCAGGCAATGGACCAGTCCGCGCTCCCCCATTTGCCCGCCTTCCGACACTGTCCGTTTCGGGGGCTGGTGCACGAGCCGGACGCTCTCGTGCTGATTGTCGATTGTCGGGCGCTGGTCGAGAAGCTGCGGCGGGCCTCGCCGGAACTGATTTTGGAGTCTGGCCATGCCACCTGACAATCTATCGAGGTCTACTCAACTCTTTCAGTTCAGGGTGCCGGGTTTGCCGGATATAACTCTAGCGCTCGGGTTGCCTGAAGTCCTTGAGATTGCCAGACTGCCGGAGCCAACGCCCGTGCCTTTCGCATCCTCATTCATCCTAGGGTTGAGCAAGTGGCGGGGTAATATCGTCACGGTGCTAGACCTGTCATCGCTGTCGGGCAGAGTGACAGATGCACCTGGCGGCGCTCTCCGGCCAGACTACGACCCCGGCCTGCGCCACCTGGTCGCGCAGGTCATCGTGGATACCCGGCGTGAGACGGTGGCGTGGCCTGTCCTACCGGGTGCAGGCTCTCTCACCGTCCCGCCACGCGTCCCACAAACACACATCCCGCCAGGTGTGCCAGCCGAGATCGTGCGCCTGGCGATCTCCGTATCCAACCAGACCCTTGTCCTGCTAAACCTGGAACATCTAACTGGGGGTATCGGTAATGCTCTTGGATGTGGGGAAGTTATGGCTATAGGCCATGTTCAACAGGGCACGGATAAGCAAAAAAAGCCTCAACCCTAGGCTCATAGTAGTTTACTATAGGTGCCCCCAAGGGGCTTTGAACACACATCTGTACCCCAGCTAGAAGAGGCAGTCACAGCCCTGTTGGATGTGCTTTGCGCCCCACCCTACCAGCCTCTCATGCCGCACAACACGCCGCAACCCGAAAGAAATGCGGAGATTCGCGCGCTCTATGCCGAGGAAGGATGGAGCATTCCTAGACTTGCTCGTAAATACGGGATTTCTAGTGCAAGGGTGCATCAGATACTGAAGAAGAGCAGATAACAGACATGCTCAAGAGATAACGGCACTCCAATCTTCAAAAGCACAGTCAAGAGCAGGTATCGGGGAATCCGTTTGTTGAATCGACTGTCTTACATGCCACTTCTCCCGTCAAGGGGATCGTCGCTGACAGTAGCTCTTCTAATCATCTCCTTTGCCAGCGTACGCGTCGCTTCTTCCAGAAATTGAAGGTAAGCTTCATCGTCCTCGCCCTGCAGCATTTTCCGCTCGTCTGCGTCCTCTTTGAACGCGCGCAAAAACGCATCGTCCTCCAGTTGCCCGCCTTCGAGCGCGAACCCCATGAGTCTGGTAGCGGCGTCTATCAGGCGAAAGGTGCCATAGAGCCGTGGCTCATGCACGGTCAAATGGGCGCTGGTCACCAAAAACGAGAGCATCTCGTAGAGGTCCTCTTCGGACACGACCATTCGCTGGCTCACGAGGCCCACCTCTTTCCGTATTCATCTATAAAGGCAATCTGATCGAGTTCGAGCCTTGTAGGGGGTTTGGGGTCTTCTGCCGGATGGCCTACGGTGACGAGCAGTTGGGGTTCGACGCCATCCGGGAGTTTCAGGATTTCGGCGATGGCGGCTTTGGCATAAGAGAGGGCAACACACGTTCCCAGACCCATTTCGTAGGCGGTAAGCATGATGTTTTGCGAAGCTATAGCGCAGTCGGCCATATAGGTCGCCTCTTCAATCGGATGGATGTCTGCTTCCCGCTCTACACAGATGATGATGTAAGCCGCAGGCATGTCGAATACGCCGGGGGCGAACTTCCTGACGAGGTCTTTAATCGTTGGGGAGGTGACGACTACAAATCGCCACTGCTGGCGGTTGCTACCGGAGGGAGCCCATCTGGCAGCCTGCAACAGCCTCTCCAATTCATCAGTACTTACTTGTTCGTCAGTGAACTTCCTGATGCTCCTTCTGCCTTTGATAAGGTCTAAGATATCCATTACGTACGAATTCCCTTTTGTCTGCATGATGCCTAATCTGGTTTAGAGATGGCATCGCATCTCCCGGCTGAACCGCTGGAGTCTAGCTGATTGCATTCGGTTCCTGTGAGCGGCACACTTATCCAGTGTCCGCCATTCGTTCCTCGATGGGCACGTAATCGATGTCGAAGCCGAAGTAGCGTGGGCCACCTCCGGCCAGCCCGCGTTCAGATCGGAAGGCATCCGGTCCTTTGATGCCGATCACCGCGACGCGATCCCCTGCGTCGATGACGGTGTTGGTCCTGGCCTCACCTGTCTCCTGATCCACCACGGCGATCATGTCGGGGCTGGTGACCAGTGGCTCGTCGTCCAGCCAACCAATTTGATTTTCGTTCTTGAACCAGAAGCGGAAGGTGTGCCCGGACGAGTCGCCCGTTCCCCTGACCCAGACCGTGCCGATCATCAGGCCGTCGCGATCTTCCCATTCTTTGCGCTCCACCTCGCCTGTGAACAGGTGCCAGCCCTCGGTGAAGGTCACGATGGCCTGCGCGGGATCGTCTCCCCGCTCGCGTGCCTCGCGAACAGCGATGCCCAAGTCGAAAGAATAGGTCAGCGTATCGCGGACGATGATCTTCTTCAGTTCCTTGCCTGATAGCAACGTCGAAGCCACGTTGGTGTCACCAATAGCAGCCACGCTCAACATTTTCTGAATGCGCTCAACCGCGTGGTAGTTGGCCGCTTCTTTGATGATGCAGACGTTGCCCCAGCGGTCAACGCCGGTGAAGGGATGGATGTCTTTTTCATAGAGATAGGGCACGCCCTGCATCTCCTCAGGGACAGAGCGACCCGCGTAATCCCCATCGACGATCTGCAAGCCATAGCGCAGCGCAGATACCATCGGTCCCGGTGTGTTCTCTCCGCCGATTTCCACCGGGACCATCACACTCAACGTGACACCTGCATACTCTGCCAGTTCTTTGAGAGCGACCTCCAACTCTCTGCCCGCTAACTGAGGCTTCAGGCCAAGGTCATCAATTTGGGCTTGCACTTCGGGCGAGGGTGGTGCGATGCTTCCCGATCCATACGCCGAGACGGTCCAGGCATCGTCGTCGATGTCGTTCACGTCGATCCACTCGACAGTCAATCCTTCGTCAAGGGCCTCAAGAAGGATTTTCAACCCCAGTTCCGGGTCTCCGCCGCCACCGATGCCCAGTATGGTGCATCCACGCACAAAATCTTCGCAATCTTGCGCGGTGCTCAACACTCTATGAGGCATTTCACTCTCCTAAATTTTGTGCGGCCAACAACGTTTTGGCTCCCGGTCCAGTCGCTTACTTAGTGGCTGCCATGCGCTCCTCAATGGGCACATAGTCGATGTCGAAACCAAAGTAGCGCGGCCCCGACCCACTCAGGCCACGTTCTGAGCGGAAAACCTCCGGCCCCTTGATGCCAATTACCGCTACGGGGTCCCCGGCGTCTATGAAAGTGTTGACTTTGCCTTCGCCTGTTTCTAGATCAACGATGGCGGGCAGGTCGGGGGTGGTGATGACCGGCTCGTCGTCGAGCCAGCCAATGTGGTTCTCGTTTTTGAACCAGCACCGGAAGCTTTGCCCGCTTGATTCGCCTGTTCCCTTGATATAGGTTGTACCCCACAGATAGCCGTCGCGATCTTCCCACTCCTTGCGTTCCACCTCGCCCGTGAACAGCAGCCACCCACTGGTGAAATCCACGATGGCCTGCACCATGTCGTCGCCGCGTTCGCGCGCTTCTCGGACGGCGGTGCCCAGGTCGAGAGAATAAGTCAGCGTATCGCGGATGAGGATTTCCTTCATCTCTCTGCCCGGCAGCAGCGTATCGGCCAGGTGAAAACTTCCAAAGGCGGCTACGCTTAACATTTTTTGAATGCGCTCGGTGGCCTGGAAGTTGGCTGTTTCTTTAAGGATACAAACGTTGCCCCACTGGTCTACACAGGCGATGGGGTGGATGTCTTTCTCAAACAGGAAGGGTGTCCCTTGCATTTCCTCAGGTACAGCCCGACCACAGAGATCCCCGTCCACGATAGGCAGACCGAGGCGCGCGGCGGCGACGAACGGGAACGCGACGGAATCGCCGCCCAATTCCGCCGGCACCACTGCGCCCAGCGTTACCCCAGCGTAGTCTGCCAGTTCCCGCAGAGCGGTCTCCATCTCCTTACCGGCCAACCGGGGTTTGAATCCGAGACGCTCGATAGCAGCCTTGGTCTCAGGAGTGGGCTGGGCCATCGTTCCTGTCTCATAGACTACGGCTGTCCAGGCATCAGCAGCGACCTCGTCCGCGTCGATCCATTCGAGGGTCAGCCCTTCGTCGAGCGCACCGGCCAGGGCCTTCAATCCAAGTTCGGGGTACCCCCCACCACCGATGCCCATGATCGTACAGCCACGCACGAAATCCTCGCACTCTTGTGGAGTGTTCAACACTCTATGAGGCATTTGTCGTTGCCTTTCCTGGCAGAGAAGAAAGCTCTTAGTGGCAGGTCAGTCAGTCCTCAAACCGCTCCCAATCTGTGAGGCTTTGCCACGTGACCCTCTGTTTTGGAATCATAGGCGATTGCCCCCTTGGGGCGGCGTGGCCGATGCAGATAGCGACCTCGGGGGTCAGGTGCTGGGGCAAGTTAAGCACGACGCGCATGGCTTCTTTGCTAAAGGATGTCACCGGCCCCGCTCCCAGCCCCAAAGCGTGCGTGGCCAGCAGCATATTCTCCATGGCTGTCCCCACGTCGATGTAGATAACCGGGTCGTCCGCCGGAGTTTCCGCCAGTGCGACCTGGTTCCAGTCGATGCAAAGCAGAATTATGGCGGGAGGTCGCTGTGACATTCCCGGCGATATCTTCCGTATCAACTGCAACGTCGCCGGGTTTTCGATGGCAACAAAACGCACAAAACGGTGATTGCCACCAGCTGGCGCCCACCGCCCGGCCTCCAGAATCTTCTCCAACTGGGTCCGCTCGACGGGTTCATCGGTCAGGTGGCGGATTACCCGGCGGGTTCTGATGACCTCTAGCACTTGCTCGCTTGTCACGCCTCACCCCCTGTTTCATCTCGCCCCACGAGGTACTGCGCGATCTTGCGGCACATGGCGTCCATGTCGTCCACAAATCTTTCGTGATCGGCCATATACATCATTGCCTGGTCTAAGTCTTCTGCCATCGCCGCCAGAAACTCCTGTGTGTCGGGCGAGGACCGCTCCAGCGCGAATTCGCCGACCCGTTCGGCGGCCATCAGCAGGCGCATTGAGCCATACTTGGCAGGTTCGCGCTGCAAAATACGAGCCGAAGTCACAAAAAAAGCCAGCAACTCCAGTGCTTCATCTTCGGTAAGCACCAGTGATTCAGCCATTTGTTCGCCTTCTCCGTGTGCCTATGACGTACGGCTTTCGTTACCACGCCCAGCTAACTCTCAGCGAGCGTGGCCACGTCCAGATCACTGACCGGCCATACGCTCCTCGATAGGCACGTAGTCGATGTCGAATCCGTAGTAACGCGGCCCTGCTCCGGCCAGACCGCGCTCCGAGCGGAAGACCTCCGGTCCCTTGGCCCCGACGACCGCCACGCGCTCTCCCGAATCGATGAAGGTGTTGATTTTGGGTTCGCCGGTCTCAATGTCGACCACAATTGGCATGTCTGGGGAGGAGATGATCGGCTCGTCGTCCAGCCAACCGACGTGGTTCTCGTTCTTGAACCAGTAGCGGAACTTGCGCCCGTCCCAGTCGCCGGTCCCGTTCATGTAGACCGTGCCGATCATATAGCCGCCCTTGTCCTCCCAGTCCTTGCGCTCTACCTCACCCGTGAATAGCAGCCAGCCGTTTGTGAAGTCGATGATAGCCTGCACCGGGTCGTCGCCCTTGTCGCGGGCCTCCCGGACGGCTCTGCCCAGATCGAGACTGTAGGTCAGGGTGTCACGAATGACGATCTCTTTGGTTTCCTTGCCGTCCAGCAGAGTTGAGGCCAGATAGCAATGCCCGTAGGCGGCCACGCTCAACATCTTGCCGACCCGCTCAAGCGTGTGCGGGCTTTGGGCCTCCTTCAGGATGCAGATATTGCCCCACTGATCCACGCTGGCGAGCGGATAACTGTTCTTCTCAAAGACGAAGGGCGTACCCTGCATCTCTTCAGGCACCGCCCGGCCAGCAAAATCGGCGTCTACCACCGGCAGGCCCATGCGTGCTGCCGCCACGAGCGGGGCAGGCGTGTTACTCCCGCCAAGCTCTACTGGAACCATCGCCCCCAGGGTGACGCCAGCGTATTCCGCCAACTCTTTCAGCGCGACTTCCATTTCCTTGCCAGCCAGCACCGGCTTCAGGCCAAGATGTTCGATCTCGGCTTTGGTTTCCTCTGATATGGGCGCGGTGGAGCCCATGCCGTATACAGAAGCAGTCCACGCGTCGTCGGCGATCTCGTCAACGTCGATCCACTCCAGTGTCAACCCTTCTTCCAGCGCTTCCAGCAGCACCTTGAGGCCAACGTCGGGCCTCCCGCCGCCGCCGATGCCCATGATGGTGCATCCTTGGACGAAATCCTCGCAATCCTGACGGGTTTTCAGTTGTCTGTGAGGCATTTTGCTCCCCCTTATGTATGACCGGGTGGCAGGCCCTCGTTTCCAGGCTACGCCGTGTCAAGCAGGTGGCATGTAGCCCAATGGCCCTCACCCACCGGGTAAACCTTAGGCTCTTCTGTGTGACAAATATCCATGACGTGTGGACAGCGTGTGTGAAACCGACACCCCGGTGGCGGGTTTGCCGGGCTGGGCACAACTCCTGCCAAGATGATACGCTTGCGGTCACGGTCGGGATCAGGAACAGGCGTCGAAGATAAGAGTGCCTGCGTATAGGGATGCTGCGGCGAACTAAAGATGTCCTCGCTGGCAGCCATCTCTACAATCTGCCCCAGGTACATGACCGCGATGCGGTCGCTGATGTGCTGTACCACGCCCAGGTCGTGGGAGATAAACAGATAGGTCAAGCCGTGACGACGCTGAAGCTCGAGGAGCAGGTTGATAATCTGCGCCTGCACCGAGACATCGAGCGCGGATGTCGGCTCGTCCAAGACCAGGAATCTGGGATTGAGCGCCAGCGCACGCGCCAGCGCCACCCGCTGAGCTTGCCCACCGCTCAATTGGTGTGGGAATCGTTTCAGATGTTCGCTGCTCAGGCCCACTTCCACCAGCAGTTCCTCAACCCGCCCGGCAAGCTCCTCGCGCCGCAACTCGGTATGCGTGCGCAGTGGCTCGGCCACGAGGTTGAGTACGTTCATACGCGGGTTCAACGACGAGAACGGGTTTTGAAAAACCATCTGCATCTCGCGCCGCAGGGGCCGCAGGCTCGACAGGCTGAGTGCCAGGATGTCCCTGCCGTCGAAGATCACCTCACCGGCGACCGGCGTCAGCAAGCGAAGCAAACAGCGTCCCAGAGTCGTCTTGCCACACCCAGACTCGCCGACAACCCCCAACGTCTCCCCACGGACAACGTCTAGACTCACGTTGTCCAGGGCGCGAATGCGCTGTTCCTGTCCGCCTAGCTGCCCGTCTCGCCTGGCGAACTCCATGGTGAGGTTCTTAACCTCTACCAGAACGGATTCCCGCGTCGTGCTCATGCTTCTTGGCCTTCTGCCTCGTCGTGGAGGAAACAAGCGGCCCGCTGTCCAGGGCCGACCTCATACAAGGGCGGCTGTCGCCGGGTGCAGACATCCATCGCAAACTCACAGCGAGGGGCAAAAGCGCATCCCGGTTCGGGGTCCAGGCCGCTAGGCACAAAACCACCAATCATTTTGAGATCGCTGCCCCGGCTGCCCGGGTTGGGAAGGGCGGCCAGCAAGCCCTGTGTGTACGGATGTTGGGGTTGGTGAAAAATAGACCGCACCTCCCCTTGCTCGGCCACCTGCCCGGCGTACAATACCACGACGCGCTGGCAAGTCTCAGCGATGATGCCCAGATTGTGCGTGATAAGCAAAACGCTGATGTTGTGAGAGCGCTGCAAGGATATCAGCAAATCAAGAATCTGAGCCTGGATGGTGACGTCCAGGGCAGTCGTCGGTTCGTCGGCGATGAGCAGTTGAGGGTCAGACGATAGCGCCATCGCGATCATGGCCCGCTGTTGCATGCCCCCCGACAGTTGGTGTGGGTACACGTCCATCATAGACGCCGGGTCTGGCAGGCCGACGTCATCCAGCAAACGGATCGCCCGCTGTTTTAGCTCCGCGCCTGCAGCCACACCGTGATGCTTCATCACAGGTATGATCTGCTGGCCGATGGTGAACACCGGGTTCAGCGCCGTTGCGGGGTCCTGGAAGATCATGGCGATGCGTTCGCCCCGGACCTGATGCATTTCTCTCTCGCTCAGGCCCAACAGGTTTTGACCGTCGAAAGTGATGTGCCCTTCCGTAATCTCTCCCGGATGGGGCACTAACCCCAGGATGGACCGCCCCGTCACCGACTTGCCACAGCCGGTCTCGCCCACCAAACCCAGGACCTGCCCTCTGTCAATGCTGAAACTGACGCCCCGAACGGCATGCACGTCGCCAATGGGCGTGCGAAATCGCACGTGCAGATTGTCGACAGTCAGAAGGGATTGGTCCATCAGCCACCCCCTCGCGTGCGTGGGTCAGCAGCATCTCGCACGCCGTCGCCCAGCAGGTTAAAGGCCAGCGTGGTCAGGAAGATAGCCAATCCCGAAAACGTCGCAATCCACCAACGACCCGCTAGGACGTACAGGCGACCCTCGTTAATCATCACCCCCCAGTCAGCCGTCGGGGGCTGAGTGCCCAGGCCAATGAAGCTCAGGCCAGCGCCGGTCAGGATTGCCGAGCCAATGTCTAACGTAGCCTGTACCAGCACCGGCGTGAGGACGTTCGGCAGGATGTGCCGCCAGATGATCGTCAGATTTTTCACGCCAATGCCATGTGCGGCCTCGATGAACGAGCGCTCGCGCAATGAAAGCGCCTGCGCCCGCACCAGCCGCGTGTACCACGGCCACCACGTCAGGGCAATGGCGAGCATCGCGTTGACGAAGTTCGGCCCCAGGGCAGCAGCGATGGCAATCGCCAGCAGCAGGGGCGGAAAGGCCAGGAAGACATCCGTCACGCGCATAATCACTTCGTCAACCCAGCCACCGAAGTATCCCGCCACGGCTCCGAGTGGCGCGCCGATCAGCACCGCGACCACAACCACCAGCAAGCCGATGGACAGCGAGGTGCGCGTGCCGAACATCATCCGTGCCGCGATGTCACGGCCCAGACTGTCGGTGCCGAAGGGATGCTCCACGCTGGGCGACAGAAATTTGTTGGCGAGGTTGGGATCGCCCAGCCCCTCGTTGGCATAGGGTGTCAGGTAGGGCGCAAAAACCGCGACCAGCACCAGCAGCGCGATGAAGATCAGACTCACCATCGCCAGGCGGTCTCGCCTGAAAAACCATACGGTGGAACCGGCCTCCACCCGTGGGCCAATCCGGTCCCCAAACCAGCGTTGGACAATGGTGCTCGTCGTCATGGCAGTCGGTGTGAGTCGTAGCCTACGATCCGCTTCGGCGGTGGCGCGGGGAAGGTTTGCTTGCTGTGGCTCAGTCCAAGCGCCACCAGGCTCTCCGCCTGCCTGAGCGCGACGCCGGTTGGGTCGATGACCGGGACGCCAGCGTAGCCCTGTTCCGTCAGGCCCTGTTGCACTGGACCCGCCAGCCCGCCCATGCCCGTGCAACCAAACACGATGGCTCCGGCGTGGTCTTCGGAAACAGCCAGCGCGCTCTGCGTAATCATAGCCTCGATCAGCTCTTCCTCGTCGTCGTGCAGTTCCAGCACCGGCATATCCACTACCCGCACCGAGGCGCCGCGTCCTGTCAAATCGTACAGCCGCCACTGATTGTGAATCATGGGCCGGTCGCGCTCCATAGTGCCGATGACGCTGAAACGGTCGGCTAACGTGGCCGCGAGGGTCATGCTGGCCAGAGCCGGACCGACCACGGGAATGCTGGCCAGCTCTCGCGCCGCGAACAGTCCGGGGTCGCCCATGCAGTCAATTACCACTGCATCCATCCCGTCGTGTTCGGCGCGGATGACGTGGCCCAAAATGTCCGGCACGGCCACCGCCACGTCATAGTCGCTTTCAATCGACTCCGGGCCTTGCGCAATTGCCACGACGCTGACTTCGGTGTCCGGGGACGCGCAGGCTTGATAGACAGACAGGCTGTGGTCCTCCAGGTCCCCAGAAATGGTGGGGTTGATGACGCGAATCTTCATGTCAAATTCCTCCCGGCTTGAGCGGTCAGCCCAGCCTGACACGGGGGTCCAGAGCAGCCTGGACCATATCGACGACCAGGTTAATGACGATATAGACGACGGTAACCACAAGCGTGACGGCCATCACGACGGGAAAGTCCACGTTGAGTATCGCGTCAGTGACGTACTTGCCGACCCCCGGCCACGAAAAAACGACCTCGATGAGGAACGCGCCCGTGATGGAATAGGCGAAAGTGAGACCCAGCACCGTCAGGGTAGGGATGATCGCGTTCTTGAGAGCCAGCCGGAAAAGGATCGTCCGTTGTGGGAGCCCAGCGGCACGGGCTGCGTCGATATAAGGCTCCGTGAGCACCTCGACCATGGCCGCACGCGTCATACGGATGGTCAGCCCAATCGGGTAGGTAGCCAGAACCGCTGCTGGCAGGATGAGGTGAGTCAGGGCATCCCTCCAGGCAACCCAGTTCCCGGTGATGGCTGCGTCAATCAGATGAAAGCCGGTGATGGTCGTGATCGGATTGAGCAGGGTTATCGAATTGTCTGTGCGCCCACCCAGCGGCAACCAGCCCAGCCAACCAAAGAAGATCAATTGGAGCAACAGCCCCAGCCAGAACGCGGGAATGGATACGCCCGCAGTCGACAGAACACGGCTGGTCTGATCCAACCAGCCACTTCGGCGCGCGCCAGACAGCACACCGAAAGGAATGCCGATGACGAGCGCCAGCAGCGATGCCACGATCACGAGTTCCAGCGTGGCGGGCAAGAATATCCTGAGGTCGTCCTGGATGGGCCGGTGCGACCTGAAAGACTCACCGAAGTCGCCTCGTAGCACATCACCGACATAGCGCAGGAATTGCACCGGCAAGGGCTTGTCCAGGCCCAGTTGAATTTCCAATTCCGCCACCTGCTCAGGACGCGGGCGGGGTCCGGCGTAAAGCGCAGCCGGGTTGGACGGCACGACTCGGGACACCACAAACGTTACGATCATAACGCCGACCATCACCAGTACCGCCAGCCCCAGACGGCGTAAGAAATACGCACCTCTACTCATATCATGGCCTCACAAGAACCACAACACAACCACTCGACAAGACTCAAGCGGCTACGGTTGAATTTCCAGAGCGAAACCTGACTCTTCTTGAAAACGACGGAATTGAAACGTGCCGGTGCAGGCAAACCCTGCCCGCACCGGCGCTAATACCTGATTACTCGCGCCGCAGATCGTACCAGAAGACGACGTGCGGGTAAGCCGGGTTGTTGACGTACCCCGTGATGTCACTCCGAATAGCGTGAATGTCGGGCAAATCCACGATGAAGATGGCTGCCGCGTCCTCGACGAGCATCTCTTGAGACTCAATGAACATCTCAGCAGCCGCGTCGATGTCGACGCCACTGACCTCGTTGGCCTCATCGATTAACGCGTCGAAATCCTCGTCGCTGTAGTAGCCGAGGTTGAAGAACGGCTCGTCCTCGCTGTGGAACATGCTGAACAGGAAGCTGTAGGGCGTGACGTAGTCAGGCCACCAGTAGAAGGCGAAAGCATCCTGGGCCGTCTCTGGGTCGCTGATGCCCAGGTCCCATTGGGCTTCCCACTGGAGACCTTCCACCTTTAGATCGATGCCCAGTTTGGCCAGTTCGGCCTTCCACAACTCCCCGACCTGTTGCTCATCCAGGTCCCCGGCGACGTGAGTGTAGCTCAACTCAAACCCGCCGTCTGGATAGCCCGCCTCGGTCAATAGTTCCCTGGCCTTTTCTAGATCGTACGTGTACTGGGTCAGGTTCGGGTCGTGGCCCCACATCCCTGCTGGAATCGGGCCACGTGCTTGCGTGCCCAACCCAGCATACAGATTCTCCGCCACCGCGTCGTACGGGAAGCTATAGGCCAAGGCCTGGCGCACCAACGGGTCGTCAGTTGGCGGCTTGCGGTGGTTTAGAAGTGCCAACAAGTTCTGAAACGAGGGCGTGACGTCCACCGTGACGCCGTCCACCTGTGCCAACGCCTCGTAATTCTCAAAGGGCAGGCCATAAGTGAAGTCGGCATCACCGGAGCGGATCATCTGCTCGGCTACGGTGGGATCCTGGACATCCTGGATGATGACCTTGTCAAACTGACCGTCCTCCCAGCCGCCCCAATAGTCGTCAAAGCGGGTAAGCACTAGGTTCTCGCCGGGATCGTAGCTTTCGATGGTGTACGGTCCGGTGCCGGCGTCGTTACCCTCGTTGAACCAATCGTTGTCTTTGCCCTCGACAGTCGTCGGGCTGAAGATCCAGGCTCCATAGCCGCTGGACATGATGAGGTCCATCGGCGCAGCGAAGCTGAGATTGAATTGGACGGTGAGGTCATCCACCACCTCGATGGACTCAACCGGGGCGAAGATATAGGAGGCGCCCAGGCCAATTTCCATCGTGCGTTCGACGGAGAACTTCACGGCCTCGGCGTTTAAGTCGGTCCCATCGTGGAACTTGACGCCTTCGCGCAGGTTGAATGTCCAGGTCATGGCGTCGTCAGACGACTCCCACGACGTAGCCAATTTGGGGCTTACCGCTTCCGCGCTGCCCGGCGGGTTGTAGAACGTCAGCGTTTCGTAGACCTGGGTAGTCACGACGTTGTCGTCTGAAAAGCTGGGACTGGGGTCCAGGTCTGGAAGCGGGGCCGTGTGCGCGTAGACGGCGACGTTCAGTTCCTCCTCCTCTGCCGCTGCCTCGGGCGCTTCTGCTTCCGCCTCTTCCTCAGGTGCCTCACCTTCAGCTTCGGGCGCTTCGACCTCGGCTCCCCCCTGTGCGCAGGCAGCCAGAGCCAAAGCGATGATCGCTAGTAGGGGAATGAAAAGCTGGATGTTTCGGCGCATTGTTAACCTCCTCCTGGTTCGAACAGATTTCATTGAGAAACTGTTACTAGCACCGACGTTGCATAGACACTCCTTTAGGCTTTGCTTTTCGTGGGCGTGCTAATCATACCATAAACGATGGGAGAGTAAATGACCCCAGGCACATATTCCGAAATCCGAATCTTGCGTTTGTGAGACCGGTGCCTTTTCCCCTGTTTGGATATGTCAGGCTGGTGGCAATTGCATACAGGAAAGTGTGTAAGTGATCATCGTCACTCCGACTGCTGCCCAAGTCAGGCAGCTCATTGGATAAGTGAGGCGCAAACGATCTTGTGAGCCAGGAAGCTGACTGCTACAATCAACAACCTATCCGATGGCAGCGTCCCTGCTCTAAGACGACATATCCGGGAGCACATCGAGCGCAGCAAGGAGAACAGAATGCGTGACATCCTCTACTGGGAAGGTTTTGCCGAAGCAACGATTACGCGCTGCGTACGGCCCCAGCCGGGCGACCCGCTTCTGATCATTACCGACATAAGCCACGACATCAGCCTGGCCCAAGCCTGTCTGGCAGCAGGCATCCGGGCCGGGGCAGATACTCAGCTTATGATCATGCCACGACCTGCCCAGGGCGCTCCCAGCGATCTGGGTCCGATTGTTTCTGAGGCTATCCGCGCCAGCAAGTTTGTCCTGACGTTCAGTGACGGCGTCGAGGAAGCCCCGGCTACGCTTGATGCGCGCAGCAAAGGGATGCGGCTGCTGCTCACTTTCCCTGACGGGATTGAGGATTACGTGGTCCGCGCGTTGTTGGACGTTGACATCGAAGCGATGACACGCAATGGTGAATTGGTGGTGAAGTTGTGGGATCAGACCAAGCTCTGCCGGGTCACATCGCCACAGGGCACCGATGTAAGCTTCGAACTGAAGCCGCGCAAAGCTATCCATGACGATGGTATTCTGACCAGGGATGGAGAACTAGACTTCTACCCCGGTGCACAGGTCTCCATTGCGCCGGTTGAAGAAACCATCAACGGGACTATCGTGGTCGATGCCAGCGACTCGGTGCAGGGAATTGTGCACTCGCCGTACACGCTTACCCTGGAGAACGGCGTTATCACCTCCATGGAGGGTGGCAGGGAAGCCGACACCATACGTGCCTGGCTCGAGAGCCGCGATGAATTGGTCTACAGACTGTGTCACTTCAGCGTTGGCCTGAATCCACAAGCAGGCATCTCTGGCAATATGATCGAAGATGAACGAAAAATAGCTGCGGTGGATTTCGGCTTCGGCTACCAGGACCCTGACCTTGGTGGTACGGTGGGAATGGGACCGTATCACTGGGACCTGATGCTGGCCATACCCACCATCATCCTAGACGGGAAAGAAATGAGCGGAGGTGGCAGGCTAAACCCTGACCTGGGATTCGAGGAGGTGTAAACTCTTCCTCCCTAAACGTAAGTGTGCGTGCTATGGCTATAGGCCTTGCTCAAAGAGGCCAAGATAAGCAAAAAGAGCCTTGATGTCTAGGCTCATAACGTTTTACTATAGGTGCCCCCAAGGGGCTTTCAACACATATCTGTACCCCAGCTGGAAGAGGCAGTCACAGCCCTGTTGGACGTGCTTTACGCCGCTCCGTAGTGCCTCGCCTGCCCAATCTTAGTGGTGGGCGCGCCGGTGGGCATGACGACGGTGGCCTCGATGCCCAAAAGAGCGGATGAGAAGGCTACCCAAAGTGCATGGTTGCCGCTCGAAGCCGCGATGACACCTTTCTCCTTATCTGCCTGTGAGTTGCGGGGGAGGATGCAAAACTGAAAATCTCTGTATCCGCTCTCGTTGAGACTCGACTGCGCGCTTTCACGGTATGTTCGACACAGAAAAGTGCTCCGATTTCTCCAGGAAATCGGGTCTGATATCTGCTCCGTGTCCGGGGGTATCCGGGACCGTCATCCTGCTCCCTTCGTAGGTGAGGCCGCCGGTGACCGGGTCTTCAGAGAGGAAAAAGGCCGCGTCGAGATTGGCAAAGGCGATATTGGGTCTGGCGGACATGAGATGCGCGGCGGCGCTGAGTCCCAGGCGCGTCTCAAACATACAGCCAACCATGCACTTCATGCCCGCGCTTTCGGCAATGGCATTGATCTTCAGCGCTTTGTGCAGGCCACCCGATTTGGCAAGTTTGATGTTGAAGTAATCGCTGGCTCCCATACTGGCTAACCTGAATGCGTCGTGGTGGTCACACATGGATTCGTCCGCTGTGATGGGAATCGGGCTTTCCTGCCTGACTTGCCGCAAAGCTTCGTTGTTCCAGTGGGCCACCGGCTCCTCGCAGTATTGGATACCGAAGGGGAACAGTTCTTGCAGGGTCAACACGGCAGTCGGCCTATCCCAGCCCTGGTTGGCGTCGATGCGGATCAGCATGTCGTCACCGACGGCTTCACGTATGGCACGAATGCGGGACACATCGCCTGCTCTAGTGGTTCCCAGCTTCACTTTCACCGCGTGGAAGTCGCTAGCCTTTATTTCCAAAGCCTGTCGCGCCATCGTCTCAGGATCGGCTATGCCAACTGAATTGTCGGTGTGTATCTCCCTCTGGGTGCCCCCTAGCAGCGCATAAAGCGGCAGGCCAGCGCGTTTGCCGAGCAGGTCGTACAGCGCCACGTCGAAGGCGCATTTCGTGGCGCTATTGCCAGTCAGATAGGCATCCATTTCGCTGACCCGTTGGTCGATTGCCAGCGGGTTCTTGCCAATCAGAAGCCGGGCGAGATCCCTGGCAGCCTCCAGCGCGGTAGCCTGCGTCTCCCCGGTGATGAAGCTGGTTGGTGCGCCCTCGCCCAGGCCGTACAGTCCGTCACTTGAGTGGATTCGCACCAGGATATTCGCGGTGTGGTCTATCTCGCCAATCGCGACTTTGAACGGGGCGGTGATCGCCACGTCCAGCGACCAGATGTCGATTTGTGTGATGCTTGGCATGTCAGTCATGTCGGTCAGGCGTCGCTCTCGCCAGCCGCCACTCTGTGTTTCATCTCCCTGGCCAGCGTTCGCGTCGCGTCTTCCAGGAACTGGAAGTACTGCTCCTCATCTGAGAACAACAGGAACTTGCCTGTATCTGCACCTGCTTTGAAATCGCGCAAGAACTGATCGTCTTTCAATTGCCCGCTTTCAAAGGCGAATCCCATCAGCCTGCAAGCGGCATCCACCAGCCGAAAGGTTCCGTAGTGCCTCGGCTCGTTCACGCACAGATGGGCGCTCGTAATCAGGAAGGAGAGCAACTCGTAGAGATCGTCTTCAGTTACCAGTGTCGGTTGACTCATGAGGGCCATTCCTTGCCATATTCATCCATGAAGGCGATCTGATCGATTGGCAACCGGGCAGGGGGTGTGGGGTCTTCGGCGGGATAACCCAGAGTGATGACCATCTGGGGGTCAATCCCCTCCGGGATGTTCAGAATCTCTGCGATGGCGACCTTGGCGTAGGAGATGGCTACACAGGTCCCGATACCCAGAGCGTGTGCCGCCAGCATGATATTCTGTGCTGCGACAGAACAGTCGGCCAGATATGTCTGCTCGGCTAGCTCATTTGCGTCGGGAGCTTTCTCAGTGCAAAGGAGGACGAAGGCAGCGGGCATATCAAATATGCCGGGGGCGAATTGTCTGAAGAGTTCCTTTTTCTGTGGCGAGGTGACAACTACAAACCGCCACCGTTGTTGATTGCTGGCGGTCGGGGCCCATCGGGCCGCGTCCAGGAGTTTCTCCAACACGTCCGTCGGTATCGGTTCGTCAGTGTACTGCCTGACGCTTCTCCGGCCTTTGATGGCTTCGAAAACCTCCACGTTGCATCTCCTTCCCCGGTGTGTGGCTAAGTTAGTGGATCGCACCGGCCTGCTGCGGCCCAGATAGAAAGACTAGCGAGTTCCTGTTGATAATCGCCCAGGTTGTTGCTCCCGTCACGTCTTGATAATCATGTCCCGGTCCAGTCCGGTAAGGCGGTGGCACGCTCCGTCTGTAATCACGACGATGTCCTCGATGCGAACGCCGAACTCGCCCTGCAAATAGACGCCCGGCTCCACCGAGAACACCATGCCCGGCTCCAATACAGTTTCACTTTCGGCGGTGATCCAGGGGGGTTCGTGGACCTCCAGACCCATGCCGTGACCCGTGCGATGCAAAAAATTTGGCCCGTAGCCCGCTTTGTCGATGACCGTCCGGGCCGCGAGGTCCACGTCACGCGCCCGCGCTCCGGCCACGGCGGCCTCCCTGCCCTGCCGGTTAGCCTCCAGCACGAGTTCGTAGATCGCCAGTTCTTCGGCGGTTGGCTCTCCCAGGTGGACAACCCGGGCCACGTCGGAGTGATAGCCAGCTAGCGTTGACCCGATGTCGATGATAATCATGTCGCCGTCTTCGAGCACGCGGTCGCTGAACTCGTGGTGTGGGAACGCTGCGTTGGGCCCTGAGGCCACGGTGGTGAAGTCCACCACCTCTGTGCCCTGGCTGCGGAAGGAGGCCGCGATTTTCTCGGCGACCTCTCGCTCTGTCACGCCCGGCTGGCAGACATCGGCTCCCGCCATGAGCGCAACGTCGGCTGTCTTGGCCGCGCGCGCCAGGGCCTCAAGCTCCTCTTCGGACTTGCGCATCCGCAGCGGGTCTATCACCTCTTTTGCAGGCACCGACTGTTTTGGTTCGACCAACTCTTGCAAGAGCAACAGCGAGTCGGCGCGCATCGTATCGTCGGCAGCCAGCACCCAGCCAGGGCTGACGCCAAGGGCATCCAGCGCCTCGGTGAACGCCTGCTGCGGACCGGCGGCGTCCGTCCAGCGGATGGACGGCATGCCGGTGTGAGCCTCTACTTGGTCTGCGTTGAGTTCCGGGACGACCAGCCGCATGGCCTCACGAGTCACCAACAAGGCGCATGGCCGCTCATCGGCAAGCGGTGCAAACCCGAGCAGATAACGCATATTGGGGGTTGGAGCGATGGCAGTCAGGTCTACGTTGACCTGCGCCATTTGCGCCTGCAAACGGCTGAGACGCTCTCCTGAAATGTGAGAAACGGTCATCACTCTGTCTCCTTGAGCAGGGCAGAAATAGTCAGAGCCATAGCGCAGACAACTCAATCCATCATTTCACGACGCAGAGCCTGGGTGGCTTCCTCGTCTACTGCAAAGGAACCCGGATCAAGCACCACACCGTAGATTTCTCTGGCATGTTGGAGTGTCAAGAACTCGTTACGCACGTCATCCTGCACCAGCGCAGGGTCGCGTTCGAGGGGATTGCCGTAGCCGCCCCCAACGGCCGTGATAAGCCGGGCGACGTCTCCACGTCCGAGGCGATGGCGGGCGAGCTTCCCCGCTCGCAGTTCGGGCTCGGTAGCGCCCGAGCGAATGATCTCCATCGCGTTCGACGAACCATCGCCGCCGCCGCCCGCTCCCCACGGCGGATACTTGAAGCGCCCAAACGTGGCCGTGAGGAAAGCCTCGTCGTTCAGGACGCGGTAGTCGCGTATCAGGCCGAAACCGCCGCGAAAGCGACCAACGCCAGCCGGCTGTGTGGTATTGAATGCGAATTGATCCACCAGCAGGGGAAAGCGTGTCTCGCACACCTCGACCGGCATGACGTACGTTTCGCCGTCGCCTGCCGGGACCATGCCGCTCTCGCCGTCGCGGTCCACGCCCGCGCCCCAGCCTCCGGCCTGCGGTTCCACCAGCACGAATTGTCCGCGCTCGTCGTCAACACCGCTGACGATGGTACCGCACACGCTGAGGTGGTGGCCCACCGGCAGCCGGTCTGTCACGACGGGAAACAGGGCTTGCCAGATTAGATCGCTGACGTAGGCCCCGGTTTCCCAGTAGGTCGAGACGGGTGCCGGGCGCTGGGCGGTGAAGATGGTGCCGTCGGGACAGATGACCTCCAATGGCCTGAAGAAACCGTCGTTGTTGGGAAAGTGGGGATCGGTGGCCTCTTTGAAGATTTCACGACACGAGACCTCCAACCCGGTCCAGGTGGTGTTGATGGGACCACGTGCCTGGAGTGCGGAACCAGTGAAGTCCGCGATGAGGCGGTCTGGTGTGACGGTGACTTTGACGCAGACGTAGAGCGGGTCGTCTGTCAGGCCATCGTCGTCGATCCACATCTCCGATGAGTATTCGCCGGGCGGAATCTCCGTCAGACGCGCCAGCGCGGCCTCTTCGCCCCGGTCCAACATGATGTCCATCGACTCGCGCAGCGCCGCCACACCGTACTTCCCGCAAATGGTGTGCACGCCGCGTTCAGCCGCCCGCAGCGCCGCAACCCCCGCATAGAAGTCACCGAGCGTGGCGTCGGGCAAGCGGACGTTGGCTCTGAGCAGGTCTATCAAGCTGTCCACGGGCTTGCCCGCTTCGTATATCTGAACGGCGGGTAGTTGTAGTCCCTCCTGGTACACCTCGGTTGCGTCCGTCGTCCAGCTTCCCGGCGCCATGCCGCCTACCTCGGTCCAGTGGGACTTGTTGGACCCGAAGGCGACCAACTCACCCTCGTAGAAGATGGGGGAGACGAGCGTCACGTCCGAAAGGTGTGTACCGCCGCCGCTGTAGGGATCGTTCGTGGCGTACACGTCCCCGGGGCGCATGGCCTCGGTGCCGAATTTGCCCACGATCTGGTGGACGGAGAAGCTCAGGCAGCCAATGAAACCCGGCACGCCCTCCGCTTCGGCGATCAACTCGCCCTCCGGCGTGACCAGCCCGCAGGCCATATCCAGCACTTCATAGATAATCGGGCTGTGGGCGGTCCGGGCCAGCGTGGCGAACATCTCCTCGGCGGAGGCGCGCAGCATCTCCCCGATGATCTCTACGGTGAAGGGATCGGTGTCGGTCTTCAAGTAGGAAGCTCCTCTCCGGATCGTTGCCCACCAACGGGCGGGGCGTCAGTCCACAGACCCCAGGCGGTCAACTCGCTTTGCGGCGGGGCCTCGCTGCCCCACATCCGGCTGGGATACCAGCCAAAGCGCCCGGCAAGCTCGGCCAGGAGTTCGGCGTACTTCAGGGGAGCTACGATGGCGTCGATGACGGGCACACCTAGTTCATCTTGCATCTTCTCGTTGAAGCCGTACTCGGCTGTGCAACCCAGGATGAGCACCTCCGCGCCATCTTCTTGTACGGCCTTGCGACCCTCGGTCATCAGGCGATCGCACGTACGGTCGTGGTCGGCCTGAAAGTCATCCACACCCAGGCCCAGGGGGCGCATCGAGGCCATGCGGTGGCCGTGACCATACAGCCGGACATTCTCGCTCATCTTGGAGATCCACTTGCGCCGGCCCACCAGCACCGAGAAGGTGTTGCCCAGGTTGCTGGCAATGGCCGTGGCCGACTGGCAGGGCGCGGTGACAATCGCGCGCCCTGATACCTCGCGGGCCTCGCGCAAGCCCACGTCGTAGAAACAGCCGATGATGATGCCGTCGTACTCGTTGGCGGCCTGATAGGTGTGGCGGATGATGTCGGCAACGACCATTCCTTCGTAGGAGTGGTATTCTACGTGGCTGGGTCGATCTGCGGGCAGCGAGACGAAGTCGACCCGTGTATCCGGGCGCTTGGCCTGGTTCAGGACATCAAACATGCCTGTGTCGAACGCATCGGTTCCAATCGGGTTGATGTATAGGATGCGCATGTGTTGCACTCCTTCAGCCCAAAGGCCAATTCAGGCATGTCCCGGACCCGGTGGGGGTCTGGCCTCCGAATGCCAGCTTCTCGATAGGACCGGGACGCGCCTTACTTCTTGCGCCCGGCAACCAATTCTTCGACCTCCAACGTGTCCGGGTTCAGGACGACTCCATAGTCCCGTTCGGCCTGCTCCAGTGTGACGTACCCGTTCTTCACGTCGCTCTGGACCATCTCGACGGGGCGTTCTAGCGGGTCGCCGTGCCCGCCGCCAGTGGCGGTGATGAGGCGGGCGACTTCGCCCTTCTTCAGACGATACTGGGCCGACTTGCCCATTTCTTCGGAGGTGGACCCGTCTTCGTGCAGGAATATCGTGTAGTTCTTGGAGCCTTGCTGTCCGTTCTCCATGCCCCACGGCAAGAACTTGAAACGCCCAAACGTGCCAGTGAAGAAGGCTTCGTCGGCGGTGATGCGGTAGTCTCGCACCAGGCCGCGCCCACCACGGAACTTACCGGCCCCGCCATCAGCGATGTCGAGCGCGTACTGGTCCACCAGCACGCCGTAGCGCGTCTCGCACACTTCGACCGGGATGATGTAGGTCTCGCCATCGTCGAGGCAGACCAGCCCATTCTCGCCGTCCCTGTCGGAAGCAGCACCCCAGCCCCCGGCCTGTGGCTCGACCAGCAAGAACAACTCGCCAGTGTCTGGATGAATGCCAGAGACGATGGTGCCACACACGCTCAGGAAATGCCCGGCTGGCAGCCGTTCGGGCAACACGGGGGCCATCGCCTTCCAGATGAGGTCACTGGCGTAGGCGGCGGTTTCCCAATAGGTGGAGACAGCAGCCGGGCGCTGGCAGGTGAAAATCGTACGCTCCGGGCAGATGACCTCCAAGGCCCTGAAACAGCCATCGCTGCCCGGTATGGAGGGATCTGTCAGCGCCAGAAACACCACCCGCGCTCCAGAGTGGAGTGCGGTGCGAGAGCAGTTGACAGGCCCCGGCACCTGACCGTGCGTGCCGGTGAAGTCGCAGGTGACGTTGCCGTCTTTGACGGTGACCTTGACGCGCACCTCGAACGGGCCGTTGCCGAGGCCGTCGTCATCTATTTGGTCCACCGCTTCGTACACGCCATCGGGAATCCTGCGCAGTTCCTGGCGAGTCAGGTCCTCTGTGTAGTCGAGCCAGGCTTCGATTCCCGCCAGCACCAACTCGGTTCCGTATTTCTCGCACATCTCGCGGAAGCGCCGGTCGGCCATACGCACCGAAGCGACCTGTGAGTGCATGTCGCCAACGCTCATGTCGGGTGTGCGCACGTTGGCGCGAATAAGGTCCACCAGACCCTCGATCAACTTTCCTTCGTCATACAGCTTGATGCATGGAAATTGCAGGCCCTCCTGGAAGATCTCTGTCGAGTTGGTCGTCCAGCTACCGGCGGCCATGCCACCCACCTCGGTCCAGTGGCCCATGTTAGCGGCGAAAGCCACCAACTCGCCGTCGTAGAAGATTGGCGCGATGATCGACACGTCCGACAGGTGCGTGCCACCACCTTTGTCGAGGTCGGTGGTGTAGGGGTCGTTGGTGATGTAGATGTCGCCCGGCTTGATATCGTCGCCAAACTTGTCAAGCACGCTTCGCACCGCGAAGTCCAGGCAGCCGATGAAGAGCGTCACGCCGTTACCCTGCGTCACGAGGCGACCCTGCGCATCGGTCAGACCCACCGCGAAGTCGAGCACCTCATAGATGATGGTGCTCATGCTGGTGCGCTGCATGGTGACGAACATCTCGTCGCTGATAGAAACAAGCCCTTCTTTGATAATCTCTAAGGTGAAGGGATCCACCTTTTGCTTTGCCATCCTCGCCTCCTTGCCTGGCTAGGTCACCATCTCGATGTGCAGGAAGCCGTATTCGTCCCTGGTAAGCTGCTGGTCGGGGAATACGACGGTGGTCGAGGCTGGCTCTTCGATGACAGCCGGGCCTCTCACCGCAACACCCGCCGGTAGCAGGCCGCGCTCGTAGATTTCGGCCTCGTGGAAGCCCAACTCGTCGAAGTTGACGCGACGCCTGCCCTTGTGGGCGTCTTCCAGACTACCCTGCGCGCCATCCAGTTTCTCGATCTCGGGTTTCTTCACGCGGCCCAAGGCCGTGACGTGATAGTTGACCAGCTCTACGGGGGTGTCCAGCCGGAAGGTGTAGTTTTGCTCGTGAAGATCGTGAAAGCCCTCGTTGATGTCCTGCAATATCTTGGCAGTGACCTTGCCCTCCGGCAGCGGGACCTTGACGGTGTGTTCCTGACCTTTATAGCGCATGTCGGCAAAGCGCTGGATATCCATCTCGCCCTTCTTGACGCGCTCGTGTGCCAGGTCTTGCCGCGCCTGCTCCTCCATCTCATCGAAGATTGCGTTCAGGTGGTCGGTGGCTACATGGTCGGTACGGACAATCTGGGTGCGGATGTAGTCGCGGCGCAGGTCGGTCATCAGCATGCCCCACGCCGAGAAGACAGCCGGGTCGGTGGGGATGATGACCTTCTTGGTGCGCAGTTCGCGCATCAACGCCCCGGCGTGCATCGCACCGCCGCCACCAAAGTTGATGAGCACGAAGTCACGAGGATCATAGCCGCGTCGCACCGAGACCAGCTTGAGCGCGTTAATCATGTTCGCGTCGGCGATGCGGATAACGCCCATGGCGGCTTCTTCGACGCTGATGTTGAAGGCGTCGGCGATGGGCTTCATCGCTGCCTCAGCCTTTTTCACGTCCAATGGAATCTCGCCGCCCAGGAAGTAGTCCGGGTTGATGCGGCCCGCCAGAACGTTGGCGTCGGTCACGGTTGGCAGGTCGCCTCCCCAGCCATAGCAGGCCGGGCCGGGGTCTGCGCCTGCGCTGACCGGGCCTACGCGCAAGGCTCCTGCATTGTCAATCCAGGCAATCGAACCACCGCCCGCGCCGATTTCGACGATGTCTATGGTTGGAGCCATGATAGGATACCCGGCGTAGTCGCGCCGGCGCTCTATCCGGTACTCCGTCGTGATTCTGGGTGTGCTGTTCTCTACCAGCGAGGTCTTGGCCGTCGTGCCGCCGATGTCCAGCGCAATGATGTTCGGTTCGCCGATTTGCTCGCCGATGTATGCCGCGCCGATGATGCCCGCAACCGGGCCAGACTCGACGAGGTTTATTGGGGATTCCTTGCCCATCTCAAAAGTCGCGCTGCCGCCATTGGATTGCATCACGTGCATCGCGTGGCTGTCCATGCCCATGTCTCCCAGATTGCGCTCCAGGTTGTCCAGGTAATCATGGGCTATGGGATGCACGTAACTGTTGAGCACGGCGGTATTGGTGCGCTCGTATTCGCGCCACTCCTGGGTGATTTGGTGCGAGAGGGTGAGCGGGATATCAGGCGCGATCTGCCTGATGATCTCGCCGCATTCGGCCTCGTGGCCGGGGTTGGCGTAGGAGTGGAGGAAGCAGACCGCGATGGCGTCCACGCCTTCGGCTTTCAGCTTCTCCACCGCCTGGCGCACGTCGTCCTCGTTGAGGGGGACAAGCACCTCGCCTTTGTAGTTGACGCGCTCCTCTACCTCAAGGCGCAAGTAGCGCGGCACGAACGGCTTGGGTTTGGTGTAGTACATGTTGTAGAGGTCTGGGCGATTGGCGCGCGTGATCTCCAGCACGTCGCGGAAGCCCTTGGTGGTAATCAGCCCCGCCCTGACCCCCTTACGCTCGGTGAGCGCGTTGATGATGACCGTCGAACCGTGAACGAAGAACGTGGTCGTGGACGCGTCCACCTCGGCCTTCTTGAGCGTGTCGAGAACGCCAACCGCGAAGTCCTTTGGCGTGCTGGACGATTTCGTGACGCCGACGGCGCCGGTCTTCTCGTCCAGGTAAACCAAGTCGGTAAAAGTACCGCCGATATCCGATGCTATCCGCATAGGACTCTCTCCTCGTGTTATGACTGACCAATCGTCTCCGGCTGCTCACCCTCAGTGAAGAGGTGACAGCGGGCCATGTGGCCTGTGGTGAATTGTGTCATCTCTGGATCTACCTGCTTGCAGATATCCATGACGTAGGGGCAGCGCGTGTGGAAGCTGCAACCCGGGGGGACGTCAACCGGACTGGGAATCTCACCTGTGGAGACAACTTTGACAGGCTTCGCTTGCTCCTCCTCCTCCGAAGTCACCGGTATGGACGAGAGCAACATCTGGGTATAGGGATGCCGTGGGTCTTTGAAGAACTCCTCCATATCGGCAACCTCGCAAATCTTGCCCAGGTACATGATTGCCACCCGATGAGCGACGTTTCGCATCAGGCTCAGGTCATGCGTAATGAACAAGTAGGCCAGGTTAAACTCGCGCTGCAGGCGCAGAAGCAGGTTGATGATTTTGCCCTGCACCGAAACATCCAGAGCAGAAGTCGGCTCATCCAAGATGATTAGAGAAGGCTCGGTTGCCAATGCCCGGGCGACGGCGATGATCTGTTTCTCGCCACCACTCAGCATGTATGGATACTTGTACATATAGTCGGGAGGCAGATCAACCAGCTCGAGAAGACGCACGGTCTCGGTCAGCCGGTCGACCTCCGGTCGGTGCAGACGAAGCGGCAGTTCCAGAATTTGCTTGATGGTCTGTCTGGGATTCAGAGAGGAGCCAGGGTCCTGGAAAACGATCTGGATCTCTTTCCGCAGCGACTTGGGACGTGCCTTCCCGTTCGCAAAGAGGTCCTGACCTCGCGCATTAGCGTGCCCCAACGTTGGTTGGTACATGCCGACGATCGTATAGGCCGTCGTGCTCTTACCTGAGCCTGATTCGCCGACCAGACCGAGCGTCTCTCCCTCTTGCACCGTGAAGGATATGCTATCGACTGCCTTCACCGTAATCGGCTCCCGGCCAAGACTATCCCTGTGCCCGATTACAAAGTACTTTTTTAGATCCTTGACTTCCAGAAGGTCACTCATCAGAGATTCTCAACCTCCCCTCCGGCCTGGGTGGTGACGTTTTCGCCAGTTGCTGCGTGGCCTTCGTGCAGGAAACAGGCCACTCTGTGACCGTCACCTACCTGATAGTGCGGGGGTTTCTCAGACTTGCAGATGTCCATTACGTGCGGGCAACGCGGATGGAAGCGGCAGCCCGTTGGCGGGTTGAGGTAAGTCGGCATACGTCCCGGTATGCCATCGCTAACGCCACCGCCGGTCAGTTTGGGAACCGCGGCCATCAACCCCTGCGTATAAGGGTGCAAGGGACTGGCAAACAGTTTGGCTGTGGGCGCCTCCTCGACGATGTTGCCGGCGTACATGACGGCGACCCGATCCGTCGTTTCGCGCACCACGCCCAGAGAGTGGGTGATGAGAACAACCGCTGTGTTTCGCTTCTCCACCAGATCATGCAGCAGGCGCAACACCTGGTCTTCGATGGTCACGTCGAGCGACGTGCCAGGCTCGTCCGCGATCAGCAGTTTCGGGCTGGTCGCCAGCGCCATGGCGATGCACACGCGCTGGCGCATGCCGCCGCTGAGTTGCAGGGGAAAGCTGTCGAGCAGGCGCTCCGGGTCTGCCAGCGCCACTTCTTTGAGGGGTATGACCGACCGTTCACGGAGGTCTCGTTTGGACAGCCGCTGATTGTCTGGCAAAGAATGGCGGATAACGGCCCCCATCTGTGCCCCAATGGAAAAGACCGGGTTAAGCGCGGCTGTGGGGTCCTGGAAGATCATCGAGATGCCCTGCCCCCGGACGTTCATGATCTTTCGATGTGACAGCTTCAGGACATCTTGTCCTTCGAAGAAAATCTCCCCTTCGGGAATGCGGGCGGGTGGCTGCGGCAAGACCCGCAGGACTGCCTTCATCGTCGTTGTCTTGCCCGCCCCGGTCTCGCCCACCAGGCCAACTTTCTCACCGGCTCGAACCGCGAGGTTGACGCCATCCAGCACCCTGAGACGGCCCCCAAAAACGTCGAACTGTACGTGCAGGTTCCTGATATCCAGCAGGGGCATTGTGCTCATCTCAGCCGCCCTTCTCTGCCGTTAGCATGTCCTGCAAGCCGTCCCCCAGCAGATTGAAGCCCAGCACGACGATGACAATCGCCAGGGCAGGAAACACCGCAATCCACCACTGGTCGGGCAAGTAGCTGGAACCGTCGGATACCATCGTGCCCAACCCCGGCTTGGGTGCTTGCTCGCCAAGTCCCACAAAGCTCAGAGATGCGCCAATGAGGATCACGAAGCCCATATCCAGGCTCATCTTGGTGAAGATCGGCCCCCAGCAATTCGGGAGAATCTCCCCAAAAATGATGCGGGTTTTGCTGGCACCCATCAACTCGGCTGCTTTGACGAAGTCCTCATTACTCAGACTCGAAGCGAGGCCAAAGATCAGGCGGGTGTACCAGGGCCACCACATGACCGTGACCGCCACCATCGCGTTTGTCAGATTGGGCTTGAGCACAGAGGCGATTGCCAAGGCCAGGACAAGCGCCGGCACGGCAATAAAGACGTCCGTGATGCGCATGATAACCGTATCCAGCAACGTGCCCCGCGCATAGCCCGCGACCAGCCCCAGCAGCACGCCGAATGGAACGACTATTCCCAAAACGACGATGCCCATGATCAGAGCAGGGCGCAGCGCGAAGATAACCCGGCTTAGAATGTCACGCCCGATCATGTCTGTTCCAAATAGGTACTCAAGGCTTGGGGGTTTGCCTGCATTAAGGAAGTCGGTAAAAGGCCCCGCATGTTCCGGGTAGGGCGCGACAATTGGAGCGAAGATGGCCAGCAGTATGACCGTCAGGACGGTGCCAAAGCCCACCATCGAAAGCGTGTTGCGAGAGAATTTGTACCATCCCCGGCGGAAGTTCTCGACCCGGCTGGCGAATTCGAATCGCCTGACTGTGGCCCGATCGACCTCTGGAGTTATTTCCCTTGTCGCTGCCATGTCACTCACTCCTTTGTGCCGTCAGGCGAATGCGTGGGTCCAGAGCGCCGATAACCAGGTCAACGATAATGTTGACTACCACAAAAACCAAGCCCAATATCAGGACCACTGCAGCGATAGAATTCAGGTCTTTGTGCAGCATCGCGCTCACCCCATAACGCGATATGCCCGGCCACTGGAAAATCACTTCGAGCAGAAAGGCGTTGCCGATGGTAGCGGCGAAGTCCAGGCCCAGGATCGACACGGTGGGGATGAGAGAAGGCTTGAGCAAGAAGCGCCCCATGATCGCCCGCTCTGGGATGCCCAGGGCGCGCTCTGCCGCGATGTAGTCCTTCACCAGATTGTCGGACATCGTGGCCCGGGTGAGGCGGGCGCTCTGAGCCAACCCCGCCATAGCCAGCGCAACTCCCGGCATCAGAATGTGCTTGACGGCATCCACGAACGCGTTCATGTCACCGACAATCAACGTATCGACGGTCATCAGGCCGCTCACAACAGGCGGGGGTATCGTATCCTGGCTGAGCCGCCCCAGGGTGGGCAGCCAGCCCAGCCAAAAGCCAAACACCAACAAGAAGATGATGCCAAATACAAACGCGGGGGTGACAATCCCCATGTAGGCGAAGACACGGACGAGATTATCAACCCATTTATCTTTGTGGTGGGCAGAGAGTGTCCCCAGGCTGATCCCCCCCACGGCCATGACGACGCCCGCGAAGAGAGCCAATTCGAGCGTGGCCGGGAAGAACTGCTTGATGTCTTGGGCAACGTCACGGCGAGTCACCAGCGACTCGCCAAAGTCCCCTCTCAGCGCGTCACGCAGCCAGAAGCCGTACTGAACCGGGAGCGGCTCGTTCAGGTGCATGTACTCCCGCATGTTCTCAACCACCCACTCCGGTGCACGGTAACCTACGGCCATTCGAGCCGGGTCGCCAGGAACGACGCGTGAGATGATAAAGATCACAAGTGACAAGCCTACCAGCACAAACAGCGAGTGGATAGTACGCCGGAATACAAAACCTAGCATCTTCATAGAGGGCCTCTTTGGAAACCCCGGAGCTTGCCCGCCCAGCGGGGTACGAGAAACCGGGTGGAAGGGAGTGAGACCCTTCAGGGTCCCACTCCCGGCGGGTGAATACTGTTACCGATTGTCTGACCTAGTGTGGGTTGACCCCCATGACGGCAAAGAATTGATTGTAGCCCATCACCGGGTAAACAACCCCTTCCGCTGCCGGCCAATCCACGTAAGTCTGATAGGCATGCTTTTGCAACTGGTCGAAAGCGAAGATGGTCGGCGAGAGGTCCATGATATGCTCCTGCAACTCACGGTAAATCTCAAACCGCTCGTCGCGATCGAGCGTCACGAATGCCTCCTCCAGTCGCTCGTCGAAGTAGTCATCCCGGAGCCACTCACCCTGGAAGAAGGTGCCTGTGGTGTTGGAGTGGTAGCGCTGGTCGAGCATGGAGCCGGCTTCGGGCAGCTCGACGTTCAGATAGACGGGCCACAGCATGGGGCTGGTCTCTGGCTGGGTGGCCAGTTCTGTGCACGTCAGCCACGGCGTGCCGATGACCTCCACGGGCATGCCGATCTGGGCCAAACCTGACTGTGTGAGCAGCGCGTACTTCTCCTCGTCCGGCACTTCGGTCACCCAGTTGAACTCGATAGGGTAGTTCTCGATGTCGTCAGCGTACTTGCACTGGGCCAGTTCTTCACGCGCCTTGTCCAAGTCATACGTGTAGGGTGTGAGCTCTGTATTGGCGCCAGCGGCGTGAATGGGTACCGGTGCTCTAGATTGGGGTGTTCCCTCCCAGTCGATTGCGGCTGCCGTCTCGTAGTCGAAAGCATAGGCAACCGCGCGCCGGCAGTGGACGTCATCCAGTGGGGCCCTTGCAGTGTTCATGTAGATGTGAAGCACGGTGACCGCATCGAAGGCCGCGATTTCCACGCCTTCGATCTCGGCAACTGAGCGGAACGTATCCGCCGACTGCCACTGATCGCTGATCTCCAACTCCTGGTTGGCCATCAGCGTCTTCAGAGTCGCTGCTTCGGGAAGCGGGATGAAGCGGACCTCGTCCGGGGAGTTCTCCACGAACATGTCGGCGGCCCACCAATCCTCGTTCTTCTCCAGCAACACAAACTCCTCAAGCTGGACCTCTTTCACTTTGTACGGTCCGGAGGCCGCGCTGTGCGTCAGCATCCAGTCGGTGGCATAGTCGCCGTACTCGCCGTACTCACCCTCTTCCTCCACGTGGGCCATCACCTCTTCCTCATTGGTGATGTACAGGCGCAGCAGGGATTGCTCGAAGAGAGCATACGGCTCGGTGAGTGTGAACTCGACCGTGTAGTCGTCCAGCGCCTCGACGCTTTCGACGCGACCCTCAAACATGTAGGCCATGCCCTGCCCGACGGTCTGGAGGCGATCGTAGCTGAAGACCACGTCGCTGGCCTGCAACTCGCTACCATCGTGGAACTTGATCCCCTCCTGTAGGTGGAAGGTGTAGATCAGGCTGTCGTCGGAGACTTCCCACGACTCGGCGACCCACGGCTCGAGGCCGCCATCGACGGTGGGGAACACCAGCGTGTCGTAGATGTTGGTGTGCATGGTCAAGGCGATGAAGTCCCCGCCAATCGCCGGGTCAACCCGGGCCGGCCACGAGTGTGCCAGCCTTAGCTGAATCTTGCCCTCCGCGGGCTCTGCAGCCTCTTCCGCAGGCTCTTCCGCTTCTTCCGGAGCAGCTTCCTCTTCAGGGGCTGCCTCTTCGGCAGGAGCAGCTTCCTCTTCGGGGGCTGCTTCCTCGGCGGGTGCCCCGGCGCAGCCAACGACGAAGAGCGCAACCAGGATCAAGAGTGTAAATACGAACCTCTTCTTCATGACTTATTCTCTCCTAAGATTACTCGCTCGCTAACTGGCTCGTGATAGGTGACGTGAGCCTCTTCTCGCCTTATGATTCATCACCTCCCTCCCCGGCACTAGCTAAGATCACGCAGACAGTCATTGCTTCTGTCTGGTGGAGGCTGTCGCCTCTACGTCCACTGTCATCGACTCCGGGTCGATGACGACGCCATAGTCCTCGCGGGCACCCTCGACGGAGACGTAGTCGTTGCGCACGTCCTCTAGCACCGCTTCTGGGTCCCGTTTGAACGGATCGCCCCAACCCCCTCCGCCCCCGGAGTTGTTGACCAGAACATCGTCAGGCGCCATAGACTCGTAGACGCCTCCTGTGACGATTTCTCTGTCGGTGCCGGGCCACAAGATCACGTGGCCGTTTTCTCCATCTTCGCCACCTGCCATGCCCCAGGGTTTGGTCTTCGTCTTTTTCACCAAAGTAAGCGCCGACGAACCTGCCAGGAACCGGTAGGTGCGCGTCACGCCCAACCCGCCGCGATGCTCGCCGGGACCGGCGGAATCTGTGCGCAGGTAGTAGTCTTCGATCAACATTGGGGCCTTGGTTTCGAGAACCTCGATGGGGTTGTTGCGGCAGCCCGGCTCCGTGAGATGCATGATGCCGTTCTCGCCGTCGCCGCCTGCATGCCCGCCGAAGCCGACTCCTTCATTCGTGGCCTCGACCCACATCTTCTTCGTCTCGGGGTGTATACCCACGCCCATCACGTCAAATATGTCGCCGCCCGAACAGGCCGGGACAATGTCGGGCATCCCTTGCGCCAGCGCCTTGAGAATCACCTCAGGGGCCAGCAGCGCCGTCCAGAGTGTGAAAGTGGGCGCAGGTGCCACAGCATGCATCACACTGCCCGGGGGTGCCACCACCCTCAGGGGGCGAAAATTGCCCTCATTGGCAGGCGTGTCCGGCGAGGTGATGCCCTTGAACGTGAGGCCAGCCATGGCGAAGGTCACACCAAAGGGGAGGTTGATCGGACCCTGTGTTTGCGGATCGGACCCGGTGAAGTCCATGACCATCTCGTCGTCGGTAACGGTGACTGCCACCTTGATCTTGACCAGGGTATCCATGTTGATGCCGTCGTCGTCAACCCAATCCTCTGCCGTCCACGTCCCTTTGGGCAACTCCGCCAGACGCGCACGGGCAATGCGCTCGCCGTGATTGAGGATTTCTTCGATGGCCTCTTCGAAGGCGTCCACGCCGAACTTCGCGACCAACCCTTGCACGCGCCGCTCACCCGTCCGGCAGGCGGAGATCTGGGCGTTCATGTCCCCGATCACGCGGTTGGGCATGCGGCTATTGAAGCGGATGAGCGCTTCCAGGTCCTCGTTCAGGACGCCCTCTTTGTAGATTTTCAGACAGGGAATCTTTAGCCCTTCCTGAAAAACGTCGGTGGTGTCCAGACAGTAGCCTGGGTCTTTCTGGCCCAGGTCTAGCCAGTGCTGCTTGACCGCCGTATAACCGACCAGCCTGTCCCCGTGAAAGATTGGAGAGGCGGCCATCACGTCGAGCGTGTGGGCGGAACTCCAATAGGGATAGTTCACCAGGATGAGGTCGCCGGGGCGCATGTTCTCCTCGCCAACCTCGTCCACCAATTTCTGCAAGGCGTAGTCGTTGCCGCGCGTGAAGATCGCCAGTCCGGGTGCTTCGGCCAGCATGCGGCAGTGCCGGTCATAGATTCCCAGCCCGAAGTCGTGGATCTCATAGATGATGGTGCTGTACGAGGTCCTGATGAGATTGCGGTTCATCTCGCGGGCGGCTGAAAGCAGATAGTTGTGAATGACCTCGACGGTTATCTGGTCAATTTTGCTCATTTTGCGTCCCTCAATCTCTTAGTGCGATACAAGCTCTGACGAGTATCGTCAAATTGTCGAAAGAACCGGGGGCTAGCTCACCTCTTCCGAAACCTCGACGACGAGTTCTCCGTATTCTCCCACCGTCAAGACGTCGCCCGCGTGGATGATCGCGGTAGAACTCGGCTCCTCAATGATCGCTGGCCCGTCCAGGCGATCGGAGCTCAACAGTAGGCTCCGGTCATAGACAGGATAGTCTACGCGCTTCTTCGACTGATGCAGGTAGACGGCCCGCTTTCCTTTGAGAGCTTTGGCCGGGTCGCCGTTTCCTGCGCCGATCTTGGGCACATCTGGTCGAGGGAGCAACCCAAGCGCACGTATGCGCAGCGTCACAATTTCAATCGGGTCGTCCATGCTGTGTCCATATTGGACCTTGTGGGCTGCGTTGAAGTCGGCGACGATTTTCTCGACTTCGCCAGCTTCTAGCTTCTGGGATGGCATCTCAAGGTTGACCGTGTGCTCTTGGCCCTGGTAGCGCAACTCTGCCGACGGCACGAAGGCACGGTGCTTCTTGTCGAAGCCGTCATCGGTCAACGCTTGCTGGCCGCGTTCCAGGAGGTCTGCGTAGATTCCGTTCACGGTCTTGACGTCGACGTCCTCCAGGCCGGTCACGTAGGTCTGGGAGAAATCGTGCGTCACGTCTACCATCAGCATGCCCAGTGCGGAGAAATTGGCCGGGCCAGGGGGGACGATGGCTTTTGGAATGCCGAGTTCGCGCGCGACGTTGGCGGCTACAAATGCGCCCCCACCCCCAAATGTGAGCAGGGCAAAGTCTTTGGGATGATGGCCGCGCTCAATAGAGATAACGCGGACGGCCCCGGCGATCTTTGCCTCGCTGATGCGGACAATGCCCGCCGCCGCTTCATCCAGCGTCATGCCCAGGCTCTTGGCAAGGTTTTCAATGGCTGTGTGGGCCAGGGATGCGTCGAGCTTGATCTCACCACCCAGGAAGTTGTCCGGATCGAGATAACCGATTGTCAGCGCGGCGTCGGTGAAGGTTGCCTCCTGTCCACCTTTGCCATAGCAAGCTGGCCCAGGAATCGCGCCAGCGCTCTTTGGCCCTACCTGCAAGTGGCCGCCGTCATCTATCCAGGCGATACTGCCACCGCCAGCGCCGATCGTATGAATGTCGATGGTCGGGATCGATACGGGCAAAGTCTGGAAATACTGCTCGGTTTCGACAGCGAAGTTGCCTTCGGCGATCAGCGAGGCATCGAGGCTCGTCCCACCCATGTCGATGGTTATCAGGTTTTCGAAACCGATGAGCTTACTCAACGCCGCAGCGCCAATCACGCCACCGGCAGGGCCTGAAAGCACCAGGTGGACCGGGCGCTCGATGGCCGAGGCAACGGTCATCGCCCCACCACCAGAACGCGTCAACAGGAATTGGCCCGCAAGCCCACCATCTTGGAGTTGCCCGTCGAGGTTCTCCAGATACGTGCGGGTAATGGGTTTGACGTATGCGTCGATCACGGCGGTGCTGGTGCGCTCGTATTCACGATACTCGCGGCTCAAGTGGTGTGAGAGTGTTGCAGAAATCTCGGGGCTTACGTCTTTGAGCGCCTGCTCCATTGCCAGTTCGTGTTCTGGATTGGCATAGCTGTGCAAGAAGCACACTGCCACTGCCTCTGCGCCGCTCTCCTGGATTCGTCGGGCTACGTCCAGGGCTTCCTCCCGGTCGAAGGGGGTCAGGACATTGCCCTTGTAGCCCAATCGTTCTGTGACTTCGAAAGTCATGTGTCGCGGCACCAATGAATCGGGCTTGCGGTACTTGAAATCGTACATCGGGTCGCGGGAGGTTCTGCCAAGTTCGTAAACGTCACGGAAGCCCTTGGTCGTCACGATGGCTACCCTGGCACCGGTGCGGGTCAACAGTGCGTTGATCCCCAGAGTCGTGCCGTGAACGAAGAAGTCGATCTTGCTCAGATTTGCATCGGCTTTCTCGAAACTCTGCAGAACACCTTTGGCGGGATTCTCCGGCGTCGTCTCGACTTTCTCGAGTTGCAATCGGCCCGTTTTCTCATCGAGGACGATCACGTCCGTGAACGTCCCACCGACATCTACTGAAATACGCATGCTCTCTCTCCCCTATCTGTCGGTGAAGGCACCCTCGGGTGATTAGCTTACCAGTTCGGCTGTCATCTCCTTTCTACATCCGGCAGGCGTCGTGTTTCACATAATTGCCCACCCATTGCTCCCATCAGTCTCTAAGCGATACTGCGCCTTCGTCATAGCCGATTGCCTCGACCACGATTTCGTTCGTGGTGACCTGACCATCCAAAGTGACCAAGAAGAAAATAGTCTCGGCCACCGTGTCGGCTGGGAGTGCAAACCTGGGGTCCATATCCGGCGTGGCGGCCCAGCGCATCGGCGTGTCGACGGGACCCGGACAAAGTGTCGTGACCCGGATGTTGTCCGCTGCCAGTTCCTGAGCCAGCGAGCGACCCAGACCGATGAGACCCGCTTTGGCTGCTGTGTAAGCGGCGACCAATTCGTGGCCCGTCAGACCGACCTTTGAGGCAACATTCACCACGTGTGCCCCATCCGAGGCGCGCAGAAGGCCAAGCATGGCACGAATGCAGAGGTAGGGTCCCTTGAGGTTGGTATCGATCACAAGGTCCCAGTCGGTCTCAGATGTGTCGTCCAGCGGAGCGATGAGAGCAACACCAGCCGAGTTGACCAAGATATCAACCTGCCCATAGGTGCTTTGGAGTTCGTTGGCCAGGGTCTCGACGTCGGCAGATTGGGTAACGTCCGCGACATGTGTCCCGGCCTGCCCGCCTTGCGCTGCGATTCTGGCTGCAACAGCTTCTAGCTCTGATCCGGTGCGTGCAACGACGACCACACGGGCACCCGCCGCAGCAAGCTTGAGCGCAGTCGCCGCTCCGATGCCCCGTCCTCCACCGGCCACCACCACGACCTTGCCCGACAGTGGTCTGGACATAGCTTCGCCTTCGTTTGAAACCGGATGTGTCACTGCATCTCCTTCACGGCCTATTTGCTGTCGCCTTTGATGAAATCCTTCAGAGCAGAGACGGACCGTGCTACCTGTTGGCGAGTGAGCGCCTCCACCGCTCCGGCGTCACGTCCGCGAAGCGCTTCCAGGAGTTGCCTATGCTCGACGATACAATCAGCAGCCAGCCTTTCGATGCTGAAGTGAATTCGCCGGTATAGATCTGCTAGATGCATGTACTTAACGGCCAATTCACAGAGGCGTGGCTGTTGTGAGGCGGAAAAAAGGGTGCTGTTGAACTGGCGATTGAGCTCCATCATGTGCAAGAGCTCCCCCTGCTCGAAGGCAGCTTCCATCTCGCACAACAAAGTCTCTAACTGCTCCAGTTCTTCTGCAGTGATTCGCTGAGCTGCGAGATAGCCTGCGTGACACTCCAATGCCGTTCGGACGGAATAGATGTCCTCCACGTCTGCCAGCGAAAGCTCTGCGACGGTGGCACCTTTGTAAGGTGAAAACGTTACCAGCCCTTCCGAGGCAAGTTTTTGGAGAGCCTCTCGAATCGGGGTGCGGCTCACGCCCAGCCGCTCTGCAAGCTCACTCTGCACAAGTCGTTCGCCGGGTTTGAGTTCGCGACTCAAGATCAGCGAACGCAGGTGGTCGGTCACAGAAACCCGCATGGTTTGATGGACTAAGGTAGATGCGCTATCAGGGCTCTCATGCATTCTGGCATGTCCTTAAAAGCAAGTTGCCATATTTGCGGGCAACTAATTAAGCCGAAGGAAGTGATGCACATTTCCGCACGCGTGGTGGGCGTGAAACAGCCGAGAAAGTGGGCAAGACTTAGTGCGGCTTAATTAGTCAAAGTCCAAGAGCAATGCAGGAAGTAGTTATATGGAGTTCAACTAGATTGGATACTGGATACCAAACATACCATATACCCTATTAGCTCCACTGTCAATCCCCTTGAGCAACAAACGTCTGCCGAGTCTTGGAACGAAGCGAAACTGAACCACTGAGCAGTCTCGGATAGGTCTAGCCTGAGGAAGATCGCTTGGATGACCTCACCGAGCGGCCAGGCCCAGTATTTGCTCATTTGAGGGCAAAGGTATGCAAGTTGTGAAGTCAAGCTGCTTTCCTGAGAGCAATCCAGGACTTGCCAGATAGTCGGGATTCTATTTGCTTGGCCATATGGGACCACGTCCTCAACTTGCACCCAAGAGCACGTTAGATTCGCTCTTACGCAGTCAGAAGACCCTATCTGCAAAAGGAGTACCGTCCCGCGAGGATTTCGCGATCAACGACGCATTCACCCGCTTGGCTATAGGCCTTGCTCAAAGAGGCCAAGATAAGCAAAAAGAGCCTTGATGTCTAGGCTCATAACGTTTTACTATAGGTGCTCCCAAGGGGCTTTCAACACATATCTGTACCCCCACTGGAGGAGGCGGTCACAGCCCTGTTGGATGTGCTTTATGCCCCACCCTACCAGCCTATCATGCCACACAACACGCCGCAACCTGAAAGGAACGCGGAGATCCGTGCCCGCTACGCTGGGGGAGGTTGGAGCATCCCGAAACTAGCGCGAGAGTACGGAATATCAAATGCCAGAGTACATCAATTGCTGGAGGAGGATGATTAGCAGAGGCTGGTATCATGGTCGTTCTGAAATCTGTCGAGCCAATTCGCCTGCCAGGCCGGAGCTGATTGATCGCATTGGCACTTAAGTCGACTGGAGCGGAATAGCGTAGAAAATGGCTCAATACGAGGTGGCATTTAAACTGCCGAGTTTAGCTACCTCTTACGCGGACTAGCGCTACCTTTTTCGACTGATTCGATAATCAACCCACTTCCCGCCAAGTTGGATCGGCCTCAAATCTTACCAGCCCTGGGCCAGTGGCATATCCAAAACAGTCTTCAGTCCTGGCGCCGCCCCCATTACTTGCGGAACCGCATTCACCATGAGCGCGGCGGTAGCCGTATCCCCAAATACTCCGCCTTCAATCACCGTACGTGTAGGCGGCTCTCCCTCAATCCAAATAGTATCCGCCTCAGGCTCCTCCAGCCGCATTGACATCACCAACGCGAGCTCAATCGCCGGGGAGTTCTCAGTCGCCGTGCGTGCCGTCCGTTGCTCAAACCCATACACAGTCTCCTGCTCGTCGACCAACGCCTTCAACTCAATTGCCTCCGTCACATCTGCCACCCCGAATGCCCTCGCCACCAAACGTAGCGAGCTGTCGAGTCCAACATGCCCGATGGCATCCTCAACTGCCAAACGTTCAAATTGCGCAACCGCCATCCCCACACCGGCCTTCTCTTGCAAGGCTTGCCTACGACGCGTTAAATCCACAGCACGCCTGATGGACACCCTTTGCACACTAGCTGAAGCCCTTGCTAGTACAATCGGCAGAAAATCCATCACAAAGCCAGGGTTCACACCGGTTCCCAGAACAGCTCGATTAGCTTGCTTAGCTGCCCTGTCAATTTCTTCCGCTTCCCGTCTCCCCCAGGGATACGCCAGCTCCTCGCTCGATGTCACCACCGCCGCTCCCACGCCGAGGCATTCGAGAATCTGGCCTGTCACGACGTCCATGCGGGAACTTGTTGCGAGTAAGACCACATCTGGATTCGTCGCTTCCAGCGTCGCGTTCGCCTCGTCGCTGACAACCACATCCGATGCTTCCCCTGCCAACTCACCTAGAGGCTGACCGGCCTTGTCCGGCGCAATGTCAATCGCGCCAACAACATCAATATGTGGATCGCGAATGGCAACACGAGCCACTGCCAACCCGATTTCACCTAATCCGTAACACACTGCGCGTATCATAGGATTGCCTTTGTATGTCGTCGAAATCTTCGGTAGAAGATCAAGTGCGGAAATAGGAGAGGCCCTCCTCTTTAGTTTACACGGAATGGTATGTCATTTGAAAGTTGAAGTTGCACCTCTCTTGTAGAATTTTTGGCTTGATCTCCGCTCGTCTTGCTTTCACCTCCTCTACTCGTCCAAAGTAGTGACCTACCCTTCTCGCGGGTGGTTTTCGCACATCCTCCTGTTCCTCTGCGTCTCACCAGTGTTCTGAGAACCCCTTCGCTGGTCCGCTCTAGAAACTGGAATGATTACTGAAGCTACCGATCGAATGCCGTTTCTGATAGAATGATGGTATTGGTAACCAGATCCGTTCGTTCCTTCTATTGCGCTCACACGCCTTCGCTATAGTGGGCTGCAATGGCACAAATGCTCAGCAGAAGTTCACCTGGCTCGCGCCTCCTAACCGCTTCGGTTGACCCTAGTCAAGGCCACGTTGCATGGATACTTATGGGATTGAACGAATTCACCATATCGACCGCCTTTTGGATCTTCAGGAGTTTCAGGCCAGGTGGTTCGATCTCGCGAACTCGAGTGAGGTGATTGGTCTGAGCCTTCTCCAGTCGATCATCTCAAGTGGAGGCTTAGTTGCTGTCGCTACGGATACTGCCTCGAAGATACATGGCTGTTTGATTGGCTTCCTCGCTACAGAGCAGGGAAGCACGGGGCTGTTTGTCAGAATGGCAATCGCTAGCCACGAATTAAGCGCCCCCCTTCTGATCTTGAATCAGCTTCTGGACGATGCAGCAGATTGGGCAAAGCAAACGGACCTTAGTTCTGTGTCATGGTATGTTGATCCATTGGACACGCAGACTGTATTGACCAATTGGTCGCATCAGGAAACGCTATTTACTGGCATCGACAGTGACGTGCCATACAGTTCAACGTACTTCGGCATCGGACAATCGCCCACTCATCTAACCGGACAGTTGATTGCCTCACGACAATGGACAGTGAACCACTCCAGTAAGCGCGGTAGCTACAATTTGACTGATTCTGTAGATGTACTTGAGTACACACGCTCTTCACCCACTTCCAATTCGATTGTTGGTATTGCGAAGGTCATCAAAGACTCTGAGTTGCCCACCATGCAGTTCCGTACGCCCCTCCTACCTCATCTGCCTCGAGAGTCACAAGCAGCAAAACAGCTGAGATCTGCCATCGTTGACTTATTCGACTATTATTTCCAAAACGGATACATCTTGGTAGACGTCAAACCATCTAGCCAAGGCCTACACTGGATATTTGCTAGTGGTAATTCGTCCTCCAACCCATAGCGTCACGGCGCTTACTCTTCCATAGCGGCTGTCCCAAAGTTCGGCAGGTCACCATGTGGCTTCAAGACGGCCCTCGTAGGCACTGTCTCATAATGACAGCCCAGGAACGGTTCGTTGGAGCAGATAGAAGTTGCGCCGCTCGGAGTCTTCATGCACACTGAAGAACTCAGAAGCGATGTAGCCGGCCTCGAAGTAGGCTTCGAAGACGGTTCGGGTGTTTTCACGCCAGTCCAATGCCAGGTCCAGAGATGTTGACTTAATTGCCTGAAAGCTGGCAGGAATCTCCACCAGGATGAGCGAAGCGTCAGTCCGAATACTCGCATCTTGCGGTTCACGTAGTTCGCCCCGCACGCGCGTTGGATTGACGAGTTGTGCGCCCGCTTCCCTTAGATCATCCAGATGGCTTCGTTGTATCTCTGGGCGCAGTCTCTGTTCTACTCGCTGGCTGGAGATCCACCATTCAACTCCAAATCGGTCACTTGGCAAGCCACGATTGAGTCCATCCCTCATCTGTCCGTATAACGAGCGGTGATAGGTGCGAGACACGCCCCCCAGCTTAGAGAAGTTGAGGGTCGCATTGACACCTTCCAGAGGGTCAACGGTCCACGTAATCAGGTCCAGCCCTTGCTCTAGGACAAACTCCCGCTGGCGGCGTTTCAGTGCTTCCCCAACCCCACCACGACGATAGTCAGGCAAGACACCCATCATGTGCGAACAGTGCTTCCACTGCCCGCCCTCTGTGCGTCCCAGAAAGCCGAATAGAACTCCAATCATTTCGCCCTCACTGAAAGCCCCTAGGACCAGTCCTCCGTTCATCTGGGCTGTGCCCAACAGATGCAGCGGGACGACTTCAGTGGCATCTTGTATGGACCAGATGCCTCGTTGAATTTCTTCGACTTCGCGCAGTTCCTCAACTGAGGAAAGCCTCTGGATTGAATACAATTCCCCTCCCTTCTCCTCGGCACTCTTTGACACCGTGGCAGTTTCAAAGCTTCAAACCCTCGGAACTACAGGAGATCGCTTCCATACTCAGTAGACTGCAACGAGCGGTCGCGATTTGATAGAAGAAGCCACTTTGGGCCATCCTTTGGATAGTCCAATCATCTGAAAGAGGGCAAAGTGGCTCACAACAAGTTTAGCGATGCTGGCCCAGAAGCCAAGCGGTTGACGGCCCAGGAGACTCACCAGTTAGTCAGCGAGACCTTGCAGGCGCATTTCCATCTTGACATGAGCGACAGCACCTACGAAGCGCAAGACATCTGGGATGTGCTGATCGCAGCGGCAGTGGAACGCATCACGATTGAGATGGCCTGCAACCTGTTGGAAGATGCGCCCAGCTCGAACACGGTTCGCGAGGCGGTGTACCGCCTGGTAGCCGACGAGCGGAGCCTGGCGGAACTGGAAGGGATGATCAACGCGTCGCTGGTGGCCCGCTTGCCAAAGAAGCTGCTGAGTAGACCCGTGCGCTGTGCCGTCGACATCACCGAGATCCCCTACCAGGGGCGGCATGAGGACGATGACGAAAGCGTGCGGCGTGGGCGAACCAAAAGCGGGACCACCCACTTCAACTGCTATGCCACCCTGTACACGATCAAGAACTGCAAGCGCTACACGCTGGCGGTGACGTTGATGAGGCGCTCGGACAAGGTGCTGGACGTGCTCAAGCGGCTGCTTGAGTGTGGCTGGAGGCTGGGATTGCGTCTCAAGCGCCTGTACCTGGACCGGAGGTTCGACAACAATGCTGTGGTCGCCTTCCTCAAGCAGCAACCCTTTCCAACCATCATCCCCCTGACCATCCGGTGTAGAACGGGTGGCACGCGGGCCTTGTTGGTCGGGCGGAGAGCTATCACACCACCTACCCCCCCTGCCAGCACCCAGTATGGCGCGCAGACGTTCCGGGTGTGGGTCGTATGCAAGTACAGCAAGGGGCGCCATGGGCGACACGTCATCTATCACTTTGCCTATCTGGTCATCGGTGACTTGAAGCTGTCGCCTCAGCAGGTCTTCGAAGAGTTTCGCTCTCGCTTTGGCATTGAGACCAGCTATCGCTTGATGAACACTATGCGCGCCCGCACCACCTCGCCCTCCGTGACATTGCGCTTGTTCTTCGTCGCTCTGGCTCTGCTGCTGCTGAACCTGAGGTGCTTCGTCAAGTGGTATCATCTGTTTGTGCCTGATCGCGGACCCCGTCAAGTGCTCCACCATCTCCTGCCCCCGGCCCGTTGGCAGCTCTGGCTCTGGGACGCGAAGCGGTCAAACTGCGGCTGGGGTCCTCGTTGGCCATTACCATCCCGTTAGCTGTATAATTGCGGTCTACTGATACTACTACACGTGCTAGGCAATCCGTTGAACCGCCCGCCCGTAGCCGGTGAATTGGCATTGCTGCCAGGCCTCATTCACTCAGCCCGGCGCGCGTAGATGTCGGGGTCGCGGGCATCAACGAGGCGCTGCACAGCTTCAGGGGTGCCCCGGCGACCACGAGGTCATCTACCATGTAGTTGTCGAACAGGTCACCCAGCACATCCGGCCCCTCTTCAACGTACGGCGACTCTTTGGCCAGATTGTTCGTGCGTGTCCGCCAGCGGCGTCTCTTGAACGTGCGCTTCAGGTCGGTCATCAATCAGGACTCCAGACGGTATGACAGGTCGCAAACCATTATACTTGCTTGGAATCGATCAGGGCACCACCCAGACGACTGCTGTCGTGCTTGACGAGCGCGGCGAAGTGATCGACAGTCGGTCTGTTCAACTTCCGGTGCACTTCCCCAGGCCAGATTGGGTCGAGCAAGACCCATGGGACATCGTGCGCACGGTGCGCGAGGCTGTCGGGCCGCTGGTCGAAACCTACCCTATTGTAGCAGTTGGCTTCGACAATCAGGGAGAGACGTTTGTGCTGTGGGACAGCGACAGTGGGCAGCCGGTGACACCCGCCATTGTCTGGCAGGACAAACGTGGTGCGGTGGTCTGCGAGGCGTTGGCCGACGAGGTAGAAGAGGATTGGTTGCGCCAGAAGACCGGTCTGCTGCTGGACAGCTACTTCTCCGCGCCGAAACTGCACTACGTGTTCGACAACGATCCAGAACTGCGCGAGGCAGCCAAGAAAGGGAAGTTGCTTTTCGGCACGACGGAGACGTGGGTTCTGTGGCACCTCAGCGAGGGCCGACTGCACGTCACCGACCCGTCGACAGCCTCGCGCACGCTGCTATTTGATATCAATCGTTTCACATGGGACGATGACCTGTTGGCGTTGTTTGACGTGCCGCGTGCCATACTGCCGGAGATGCGCCCCTCGGCTGGTTACGTCGGAGATGTGGACTTTGGCACGGGTCCCCCGCTTCCGCTGCATGCCTTGTTGGTTGATCAGCAGGCTGCTTTGTTTGGGCAGGCGTGCTTCGTGCCTGGCGACATGAAATGTACCTTTGGCACGGGCAGCTTTCTGCTGATGAACGTCGGTGCACAACCCAGGCTCTCCGACCAGGGGCTGCTAACGACGGTGGCCTGGAAATTGCCCGGTCAGAAGGCCTACGCGCTGGACGGCGGCATTTTCGTCACGGGTGCGGCGGTGCAATGGGTGGCTGAGAGCCTAGGCTTTCTGCCGGATGCTCCCACTAGCGCCGAATATGCCGCACAGTCTACAGACCCAAACGTGATCTTCGTGCCCGCGCTGTCTGGCCTGGCGGCACCGCATTGGCAAACCGAGGTGCGTGGGGCGATCTTTGGCCTGAGCCGGGCATCCACGCCTGCCGACATCGTACGGGCGACCCTGGAAGGAATCGCCTTTCGGGTCTATGAGGTGGTCCAGGCGATGGCCTCGAACGCGCCAGGGCCACCGACCCAACTGAAAGTGGACGGTGGGGCATCCGGCAACCCCTACTTGATGCAGTTCCTGGCCGACGTGTTGGGAGTGGAGGTCCAGGTCGCCGCTGCACGCGAAGCGACGGCGATAGGGGTGGCAAACCTTGCCGCGCACGATGCGTTGGGGTTGCCCCTGGATACGCTGGCGGGCCGCTGGCAGGCAGAGGCTGTCTATAAGCCCAAGATGGATGAGGCAGACCGCCGCCGTCACCTGGAGCGCTGGGGACGCGCCATCGAAAGCGTGAAGCACTACCACCCTACACCTAACAAAGAGACTTGATCCATGCAAGACGTCTTCGACGTGGCCGTTATTGGCGCCGGTGTCGTCGGGTCCGCTATTGCGCGTGAACTGTCGCGCTACGATCTGAGTTGTGTGTTGGCTGAGTCCACTTCAGACGTGGGCACGGGCACTTCCAAGGCCAACACGGCCATCTGGCATACTGGCTTCGATGCCACCCCCGGCACGCTTGAGGCGAGGTTGCTGCGAAGAAGCTATGCCTTGTTCCAGGACTATGTGCCAGAGACCGGTATTCCGGTGGAGCGGCTGGGCGGGCTGCTGGTGGCGTGGATAGACGACCAACGACAGTTGCTACCGGCGCTGTTTGATAAAGCAAACCAGAATGGGGTAACAGATGTCCGGCTGGTCTCTGTCGAAGAGATCTATCAGCACGAACCTAACCTCAAACCGGGGGCGCTAGGCGGGCTTTTCGTGCCGGGCGAGTCGATTCTATGCACGTATACCACGCCTTTGGCATTGGCGACGCAGGCGGTGGTGAACGGCGTCGTTTTGCGCTTGAACTTCTCTGTCCGTCAGATTGAGGTTCAGAGTGATGGCACGACATTATTGGCAGGCCCCGGTGGGAGTCTGCGCTGCCGGTACCTGGTGAACGCTGCCGGGTTGAATGCGGACGTGGTGAACGGCTTGCTCGGCCATCACGATTTCACCGTGACGCCGCGGCGCGGAGAGTTGATTGTCTTCGACAAGTTTGCCCGTTCATTGGTAAACCACGTCATATTGCCCGTACCCACCGCCGTCACCAAGGGCGTGCTTATCAGCCCCACGGTCTATGGCAACGTACTGGTGGGCCCAACGGCAGAGAATCTGCACGACAAGACCGAGACCAGCACCAGCGAGGATGGGTTGCGCTCGCTGTGGGAGAAAGGTGAGGCGGTCATGCCTGCGCTGATGCGAGAGGAGGTAACGGCCTCATATGCTGGGTTGCGGGCAGCCACAGAACACTCGGATTACCAGATACACTTACACAGAGAGCAGCGCTACGTGTGCGTAGGAGGAATTCGGTCAACGGGTGTGTCTGCATGCCTGGGTATTGCGGAATACGTTGTCGGTCTGCTGGACGACGCCGGGCTGGCGCCGATACCAAAGGCCGCGTTCGAATCGGTAAAGATGCCCTGCATTGGTCAAGCGGGCATGCGTCCTTACCAATCCAAGGAAATGATCGCTCAAGACCCGGCGTACGGGCAGATCGTGTGCCACTGCGAGCGGACAACAGTGGGGGAAGTAGTCGCCGCCGCTCACAGCGCTGTCCCTGCGCGCACGATTGACGGCTTGCGGCGACGGACACGTGTATTGCAGGGGCGCTGCCAGGGCTTTAACTGTCAAGCTGCTATCGTATCTCTTCTGGCCCGCGAGACAGGCCAAGACCCGCGCCGCCTCTTGGCCTTGGAGACAGAAGATGGTGCTTGAGCGGACAGATGTCTTGGTGATCGGAGCCGGTCCGGCGGGGTTGTCGGCAGCCCTGGAGTTGAAGCACCTGGGGGTCCGGGACGTGATGGTGGTCGATCGCGAGGCAGAGGCGGGTGGCATCCCCCGCTTGTGTCATCACACAGGATTTGGTTTGCGCGACTTACGCCGTGTGTGCTCAGGGCCAGCCTACGCCCGCGCCTACACGCGCCAGGCAGCAGGCCACGGAATAGAGATTCACACGGCCACAACCGTTACCGGTTGGCAAGGGTCTGGAAGCGTGGCTTACACTGGCTCGCGTGGTCTGGGGCACATTGAGTCCAGAGCCATCTTGCTGGCAACTGGCTGCCGGGAGCGCCCACGTCCGGCCCGGTTGGTGGCCGGCACTCGCCCTCAAGGGATATTCACGACTGGCTCGCTACAGCGGTTTGTGGATGAGTATGATTTGCCAGTCGGTAAGCGGGCGGTGATTGTCGGTGCGGAACTGGTTAGCTTATCGGCGCTCATGACGTTGGCGCAGGCGGGCGTTTACGTCGTCATGATGGTCACAAAACTCCAAGCGCATCAGATTCACTTCCCCTTTACACCCCTCAAATGGCTGATGATGCACACGGTGACGCGCACGCCGCTGCGAACTTCATCGCGCGTCCGGCGAATCCTTGGGCTCAAGCGAGTGGAGGGTGTGGAGGTTTCTCGGCTGGACACTGGGGAGACGGACACAATCGCCTGTGACACCGTGGTTTTCACAGGCGATTGGATCCCGGAGCACGAGTTAGCCCGGCTAGGCGGACTGGCATTGGACTCCGGGACGGGCGGGCCGCAAGTGGATGACCGATTTCGCACCTCGGAGCGCGGGGTATTTGCCGCTGGCAATTTGCTTCGCGGTGCCGAGACGGCAGATATCAGCGCGCTGGAAGGAAAGAAGGCTGCGTCAACTATCTACACTTTTCTGGATGGCGGGTTGTGGCCCGAGCGCGCCCTGGAGCTACAGGTCGCACCACCAATCAAATGGGTGGTTCCCAACTCAATATCATTTCCAACTCAGCAGCCAACATCCAGTCATTTCTCGTTTCGCGTGAGCAAGTTTGAGCGCAATGTGTACTTGTTGGTTAGCCAGGGAGATCGTACGCTCTACACGCGGCCTTTTCGTCGCCTGATGCCCAACAGGTCCGTACGGTTCGCCAGTCATTGGGTATCGACTGTTGATCCTGAAGGCATGCCCATTATGGTGACACTTGCCTAATAAGTCGGCAGGGATCCGTCTACCGAGTGACCTCAGGGGCCATGTCAGGTGCGTACTTAGAACAGGTGGATGCGCAAGCTGAAAATTCCGGAGCCGGAGCGATGAGGCTCGTCCACGCTCTGGAAGTTTCTTGGTGAGGTTTATCCCACCCTCCACGCTGGAGAATCCGGGGTTGTCCCTGTCGTTCTGTGTCGAGTAATGGCACCAAAGAACTATGTGCTCTAGGCGAGTACGCGAACAGGACAAGCTGTCTTTGCGGCGGCTATCTCGGCCCTTCAGCGCTTGTCGTTAGAAGTAGTTAATGGTAATTCCGCCGTCCACCACCAGGCTGGCCCCGTTGACGAAACTCGCCTCATCTGAGGCCAGATACAGTGCGGCATAAGCAATATCCTCGGGCTGCCCAAAGCGTCCCATCGGGATCCGGTTCAACCGCAGCATCTTCGCTTCTTCGGAGGGAAACAAGCTTTCCAGCATGGGCGTGATAATTGGTCCTGGGCAGAGAGCATTGCATCGCACACCCTTCGGTCCAAACTGCACCGCCAGCGATTGTGTAAGCGCAATCACCGCCCCCTTGCTGGCCGTATAAGCATCCTGAGGAACCGTACATCCCACCAGTGCCACGAATGAGGCCACATTTACCACGGCCCCGCCGCCAGCGTCGATAATTTGTGGGATGGTATACTTGCAGCACAAGGCCAGACCACTCAGGTTAACGTCCAGGACTTTCCGCCAGACGTCAAGTTCCATGGTCGTGACCGACTCGTCCTCGTCTGGCATAATCCCTGCGTTGTTGTAGAGGGTGTCGAGCTTGCCGAACTTCTCAACTCCGGCTCTGACCGTCCTCTCAACGTCAGTCTCCACAGACACATCGCCCGGTATGGAGATGGCCTCACCACCCTGGTCGGCCACCAATTGCGCGGTTTCTTCCACTGTTTCCGCAACGTAGTCGTTAAGAACCAGCCGGGCGCCCTCTCTGGCAAACAACAGAGCAGCCTCCCGGCCTAGCCCTCTACCGGCACCCGTAATTAGGGCAACCTTGCCCTCAAGCCTCATCACTCGTTCCTTTCTTTGGAAGGTCAAGCGCGTTCAAAGAACCGCGCCCGCTCCCAGCATGTGACCACTTCGTCGAACTTACGCTGCTCGGTGCGGGCGTAGTGCAGGTAGTGCTCCACCACCTCATCGCCGAAGGCCTCACGCGCCAGCGCGCTCCTCTCGAACTCGGCAATGGCCTCGTTTAGCGTGCGCGGCACGTGCTGTAATTCCGATGCAGCATATACGTCGCCCTTGAACATAGCTGGCGGCTCTGTTTGCTTTTCAATCCCGTCTAGCCCCGCCGCCAGCATCGCCGCAAAGGCCAGATAGGGGTTGGCATCCGCTCCCGGAATGCGGCTTTCGATGCGCAGTGACTGACCGTGCCCTACGATGCGGAAGCCAGCAGTCCGGTTGTCGTAGCTCCAGGCGATGCCTGTCGGAGCGAACGATTCAGCCAGGTAACGCTTGTAGGAGTTGACATAGGGTGCGTGAAACAGCGCGAGTTCGCGTGCGTGAGCCAGCAACCCGCCCAAGAACCAACGAAACGTCTCTGTCTCAGCCGAGTGTAATCCTAGCTGCGATTCGCCCTCCCCCGCGAATAGGTTGCGCTCGCCGCTCGTATCCCACAGGCTGCAATGAATGTGCATACTACTGCCAGCATGTCGTTCGTCCCACTTCGCCATGAAGGTCAGCGACAGGTCTTGCTGATGTGCGATTTCCTTGGCGCACTGCTTATAGATGATGGTGCGGTCCGCCATCGTCAGGAAGTCGGCGTAGCGGATGTTGATTTCCCGTTGACCCGCTCCCCACTCGCCTTTACTGAATTCGGTTGGGATGCCAGATGCTTGCAGGTGCCAACGTATGGCTCCCATCAACCCCTCAATCTTGGTGCCTTGGAAAATGTGATAATCCTCGATGTAGTTACCGAAGGTCTGCAAATCATGATAGCTTTTCTCGTGGGCCGCTTCGTAGCTATCCTGAAAGATGAAGAATTCGAGCTCGCTGGCACCCATCGGCAGATAACCCATTGCCTGGGCGCGATCCATCTGCCGTCGCAGGATGGTCCGTGGCGCAATCTCGACCTGTGAATGGTCGGTCTCGTCGTGTATGTCACACAGCACGAGCGCCGATTTCTCCAGCCATGTGGCCTGGCGCAACGTCGACCAGTCCACTACCCCGGTTGCGTCACTGTAGCCCTGGTCCCAACTGGCGTACGCGTACCCTGGGACGGGGTCCATTTCCATGTCGCTGGCAAGCAGGTAGTCGCAAAAATGCATGCCATGATCAGCCGCCTCCAGAAAGTATTGGCCGGTGTAACGCTTGCCCAACAGGCGGCCATACATGTCGGGAAAGGCAACGATAACGGTTTGGATATCTCCACTCTCGACCAACCCCCTCAGCGTGGCAAGGTCGAGTTGGCCGGTAGACTGTGGTTTGGAATGCATGTCGGCGCTCCTTTTTCACATTGGCATCTTCCTGGAGGAAAGGGGCAACAAGTTCGGGCTGCTTGCTTCCTTGACCAATGGACGCTTTCCCGTCCCATTCAACCCTTCAATCGACTGTACTCGTGCAGAAGCTCCAGTGTGCGGTCGATGGGTATCGCGTGAAGTGTGTTGCCATCGCGGCCCACAGTAGTGTTCGCCGTAAACAACGCATTCACAACCGCCTCCTCCGTCGCCTCGATGACCGCTTGATAGACTGGATCAATGCGCCGGTCATTCAGCATCCCAATCGGGTTTGAAAGGACCTCTGAAACCGGCACGCGGTTGGCTGTGGTGAAAGCGATCATCAACTCGCCACTGCTGTTGGCCGCCAACGACCCGACCCGCGCCAGTCCCAGCGCCGAGCGCTTTGCCAGTCGGGCGCACTGGTGGTTGGTGAGCGGTGCATCGGTTGCTACTACGACGATACACGAGCCCCCCTCACCGGAAACGCCCCAGTACTTAGCTGGGCGGCCTTCTGGCATCAGATCGGTCATGTACCGTCCTACGGGCACGCCATCAATGGTGAGCAGTTGGCGCGTTCCCAGGTTGGTCTGGGCCAGGACCCCGACCATGAAACCGCCGTTGGCATCACTCAACTTGCGAGAGGCCGAGCCAATCCCTCCCTTGAATTCGAAACACTGCATGCCTGTTCCCGCACCCACGCAACCTTCCTCAACAGGGGCGTCGCTGGCATTGTCGAGAGCGGCGAAAACGTGCTCCTCGGTCAGATGGAACGCGCGCGAGTCATTCAGGAAGCTGTCGTCACACTCTCCCACCAGAGGGATGACAAGCTCTTCCGCACCCAGTTCCGGGTCTTGAGCACACATGTATTTCTGTATAGCTTGATAGCCGACGCCGACGCTCATAGTCGCTGTCAGCACGATAGGTGTGGCTGCGACGCCCCACTCGTCAACGGTTGCCTGCCCGGTGACTTCGCCAAAACCATTGAGGACAAAGGTGCCTGCTGGCACCGGTTCCCTGACCAAATCTCCATCGGCGGGCCAGATGGCCGTCGTGCCGGTCTGGGCTACGCCGCGTTCGTCATTGAAGCTGAGAGTAGTGTGCCCCACGCGCACCCCGGCTACATCGGTGATGCTATTCTTGGGACCGGGGGGCAACATGCCAATCTCAGCACCCAGTTCGCGGGCGCGTTTTCTCTCCTCCGGCATACCCCACCTCCTCTGTTGGGTGACGCACAAGGAAACCACCAGTCATCAGCCTGACTATGTGCAGTGGCTGGCATGAGTCGCCAGCTAAGACAAGCATAAGCTCGGCTCACGTACGCCATTTTGTGGCTTAGTGTCTAACCGATGACCCCCAGCGTCTTGCCGACTTTGGCAAAGGTGGTGATGGCGGTCTCCAGGTCGTCGGGGCTGTGGCTGGCGCTGATCATGACGCGGATGCGGGCCTTGCCCCTGGGGACGGTTGGGTAGCCGATGGCCATGGCGA
>Ga0180438_10000644_pt1 | contig 65454 bp, 56 predicted proteins | sample SS_ome_12_FD_132455 | JGI IMG/M metagenome (GOLD analysis project Ga0180438, IMG submission 132455) | Hypersaline lake sediment archaeal communities from the Salton Sea, California, USA - SS_3_D_2 metaG | ecosystem: Environmental > Aquatic > Non-marine Saline and Alkaline > Hypersaline >...
AACGCTGGGATGGGGTGGCAGTCATCGCTCAGGGCCTTACTTGGCAGGTATAATCTCAGCCTTGCCCCATCTTGTCTCTATTCTACCATATGGTTTGACCAATGATAACATACTTGGTATAATGCGCTGCCATGAAGGTGCCGGGAGTGAACCCATTCCATACCCTTTTGCTGCTCACCGAAAAGCCGGCAGGGTGGGCATCTTGGCAGATCGCCCTTCTGCCACTGGCACTGACGGCCGCTTCTGGCTTGGTCTGGGCCAATGCAACCAGCAATCCGGTTTGGGGCTGGACCGTAGCTTTGGGTCTCTTGACCCTCGCCCTCGCGGATTGGGGATGGCTGGTGTCCTTGCCCCGGCGGGGCATCTCCTTTGGGGCGCCTCAACCACCTTTTCTGGCCCTGACCGCCTTTCGCGGGCTGATCACCCTGGTAGCTGCGTTCTTTGCGAGCCGCCGGCTGCACCCTGCGCTCGCCGTTTTGGCCCTGGTTCAGACCGTCCTCTGGGTGCTGATGGTCTACGGCACTCAGGTAGAGCCATACCGTCTGCAGGTGACCCGTCTGGAGATTCCCACCCCCAAGTTCTTGAACCCTGGTACGCCTGTGCACATCCTCCAGCTCTCTGACTTGCACGTAGAGCGCCTCACGCGCCGGGAGCGTGCCCTCCCCTCCCTCGTGGCCGAACTGGCCCCCGATGTCATCGTCCTCACCGGTGACTTTCTCAGCACGTCGTACAACCAGGATCCGCAGGCCCTGGCCGACCTGCGGGCTCTTCTGGCGCAACTTAACGCGCCCGGCAGGACCTACGCCGTGTGGGGCACAATCGAAGTCGATCTGCCCGATCTGCTGCGCCCAGTGCTGGGGGATCTGGGTATCATCGTGCTGGAGGATCGGGCGGTAGAGGTAGCGCTGGGCGATCAACACCTGTGGCTGATGGGCGTATCCTGTACACGCGATCCGGTTGCCGATGGGGCCCGGCTCCGCGCCTTGCTGGCTAACGTCCCACAGGACGCCTTTACCCTGCTCCTCCATCACATGCCAGATCTCATGCCCCAGGCTGCGTCCCAGGGCGTAGACCTGTTCCTGGCAGGCCATACCCACGGCGGCCAGTGGCGCATCCCGGGTTTTGGCGCCATCGTCACCAGTTCCCGCTACTGGAAGCGATACGAAGCGGGGCACTATACCCAGGGAGATACCCACCTCTACGTTAGTCGGGGGATCGGTATGGAGGGATTCGGCGCGCCCCGCGCTCGTTTGTTTTGCCCGCCGGAAGTGGTCTCGGTAACACTTGTGGGGAAAGGCGAGGGACGGTAGAAAGCCATGTTCGGACCGTGGATGCCGCTCATCGCCCTAGTGGCCACTTTCCTGCTCCTCCTCTTGCTCAAACGCCGGATCACGTACAGCCTGCAAGAACTGAGCGTACGCTGGGTAGGCGACCCTGACATAGCCTTGGTCATTTACTTTGTCATCGTGCTGCCTGGCGTCGTAATCCATGAACTGAGCCACTGGCTGGCGGCCAAGGTGTTGGGTGTCCGAGTGAGCAAGCTGTCCATTGGACCGGTGCGCAAGGGACGCAGCCGACGAGTATCCCTGGGCTCATTGCAGATACGTAAGGTAGATCCCCTGCGAGCCAGCCTCATCGGGATGGCGCCACTGATCGGCGGAACGTTGATCATCCTTCTCATCGGTTTCTTGGTGCTGGATATGGACCAGGTAGGTGGAGCTGTGGTAGGTCAGGATGTAGAGGGCATTCTCGCCGAACTGGAGCGGGTGGTGTACATCCCAGACTTTTGGCTGTGGCTCTATCTGATCTTCTCAGTGTCCAATGCCATGCTTCCCAGCGCATCTGACATGGACACCGTGCGCCCGGTGATCATATTTTTGGGCGCGCTGACGGCGATCATCGTGATCGTCACCGGGATACCGGCCATCCCCCCAGACGTGGTCCGGACGGTAAACGTCATCGCCGGTTATCTGGCCTCGGCTTTCGCCCTGTCGCTGGCTGTCGACATCGTGTTCATATCCGTCATCATGATGCTACTATGGGTGACCCGATGGCTACAGGCTCGATGAGAGGGTGGTAGATGTTGCGGGCTCCGCGTCCTAGCCATATGATGGTCTCCGCAGTCGGATTGTCAAGCCAGTCATAAGGTGGTATAGTGGCGCCGGCCAATGACCCGTTATATTTGTCAACCACGTCGAAGGAGGCCCGAGAGCATGTCCAACATCATCTCTGTTCATTCGTTCCGGGGTGGCACCGGCAAGTCGAACCTGTCGGCCAACATCTCGACCTTGATGGCCATGCGCGGATACCGGGTGGGCGTGGTGGATACCGACATCGCCTCGCCTGGCATCCACGTCCTATTTGGCATCAACGAAGAGACGATGGACAAAGCTCTGAACGACTACCTGTGGGGCAGGTGCGACATCAAAGAGTGCGCCTACGACGTCGGCGAGTCACTGGGGCTGGACCCAGGCAGCATGTTTTTGATCCCTGCCAGCATCAAGCCGTCCGAGATCACCCAGTTGCTCCGCGAGGGGTACGATCCGGCGCTGCTCAACGAGGGCTTTCACGAGTTGAGCGAGCAATTCAACTTGGACTACCTCGTGATCGACACCCACCCCGGTCTGAATGAGGAAACTATCCTGTCCATCGCCATTTCTGATCAGTTGCTTATCATCTTGCGGCCCGACTCCCAGGACTTTCAGGGGATGGCGGTCACCCTGGACGTAGCACGCAGGCTGGACGTGCCCGACAAGTACCTGGTCGTGAACAAGGTCCTCCAGCGCTTTGACTTTGAGCAGGTCCGCCGAGAGATCTCCGGTACATATGATTGTGAGGTGCTGGGGATTCTCCCCCTCTCCGAGGACATGATCGCCCTTGCCAGCTCGGGGATATTCTGTGTGAACTACCCGGAACACGATCTCACCCGCCGCATCACCGACATCGCCACACGGCTGATGGGGACCGGTGAACGGGTCTGATATTCAGGGAGGCGCATTGTGCAATGTAGTATCTGCGGCCAGCCGGCCCAGGGGATCTGCAAGTTCTGTGGGCGCGCGATCTGCGAGGAACACTTTGAGACGTACCCCTATCCTGTCGCCACCTACGTTGGCGAAGGCAACATCCCCAAGATGATCGTCGTGGCCGATGCTCTCATCTGCGGGCCATCGGGCAATCTCTTCTACGCCCCCGGAGGGGAGGGATAGGAAGGCAGAGTAGTCAGCCGCGTGTCTTCCACAGGATACCCCACCGTGAAGTGATAAAGACTCTGGTATTGGATGCCCGCCAACCCCAGTAGTTCGTGTACCGGATCGTCAAAGAAGCAGCCGATGCCAGTACCCCGCACGCCCGCGGCTTCCGCCTCCAGGTAGAGCACCTGGCCGATCATGCCACATTCCCAGAACAACCGCCGGTAGAACCACGGCCCGTAGCGCTGTAGAGACTCTTCAAAGCGGGCAATCATGCCCAGGCTGAAGCAGCCATCGGAAGCGATATCCTGCTGGCAGGACAGCAACCGGGCGACATTCCGTGCGTCCCCCCTCACCAACCGGTACAGATCCAGCCCATCGGGACACGCTCCCGGCTTCTCCCAAGCGAATTCCTCTTTCATGGCCACCTGCAGCGCTTCCCTCTGCCCCGCGTCCCGCACCAGCAGATAGAGACCAGGAGCCAGGTCCTCCACGCGGTGCACAAAGAGGGCGAGATGGACCAAGGGTTGCCAGGGCAGCGCGTGAAAAGGAAACTGCCCCGGTTCAGCCAGAGTCTTGCCCAGGATCTTGTAGAACACGCTGCGCGGGATGCTACCCTGGCCATCCATGGCCACAGCGCTGCGGCGCTGGCGGACGATCTGCCGCAGGGAAAGATGTGGGTAGGCAGAGGCTTCCAACGCCTCAGGCGAACCACTGGTTTGCCCCGTGTTGGCGGCATATTCGTAGACGCCCTGGGTCGGCGGTTTTTCCGTGGCCCTTGCGGCTCGGTCGATGATCGGCCAGTCCACGTGACCAGCGCTCAGCCGGTTGGGCCTGCCCTGCCACAAGAGATCGCCAAACACGGTCAGGGCAGCCTTGGGCAAGGCGAGGCTAGCACCAGACTGGCCTTGGGGATACACGGCTAGCAAGCAGTCGGGATGTTCCGCCTCTGCACCCCGTGGGTTAGAGAGACCCAGGACTCCTGCCACCTGCTCCGATCCCAGCTCGTCCAGCAGCTTTGTCTGCCAGCCCAGGCCCGCCGCAGCCAGGCTGACGGCAGCGATGGCATGCCCTACGTCGTGCTGGCAGTAGCGAAAGGCACGCTCCCCATATTTCCAGGCTTCCCGCCAGTGGATGGACGACAGGCCTACCAGTAGGGTCTCCGCGGGCAGATCGACTGCCAGCGCCTGCCAGGCCTCCAGTGGGAACGTGGCGCGTACCTCCAGGGCATGCTGGCGGGGGGCATAGTGGCATACCACCGGTAGTTCGGTCAGGCCCTCCACCAGACCGCAGATCAGGTAGCCTTCGGTGGGATGCAAGTTGCCACTGGAAGGATTGACACGCAGGGCCCAGCTCACACCTCCGGCACGCTTCCAGGCCGATATGGCCAGGCTGTCGAAAAAGAGTTGCGAGACACTGGCATAGTTCAATGGGGTTGGCTCAACGCGTCCGAGAAAGAAAGCGGTATCATAGCGAGGGTGCGCCCCAGGCGGAATCTGTTGTAACACCACTTCAGAGGCGCCATCGTAGCGCCGGAAGGGATCCGGCTGCGTCGCCCAGTCCAGGTGACCCGGCCCTCGAGCAAAGCGGCCCATGTAATGCTTGGTCGCCTGGTGATAGACCAGAACCAGATCGAGTTCTTCGGTCATAGTCTCTGCTCCCACCAGGTAGAACCCAGGCTGATAGAGCCTACCTGGATCAAAGTACGGCAGTCCGAATTATACCACACTCTAGCAATTGAGCAACACCTCACACATGACCGTAACTGGACAGCGGACGAGAGTTTGTAGCCAGGCTCATCTCCACGACCGGCGCCTTTTGCCCGTCCCATTTTGACATGTACCGCATTTCATGCTATACTAATTTATACAATTAAAAATACTTAAATTCGGGCTGTAGCCTTGCGCTTTGGCCCAGCCCAATCGAAAGCGAGAAAAGGAGACAAAAATGGAACTCAGCAAAAAACTACAGGATGCCCTGAACGACCAGATCAGGGAAGAACTGGCCTCTGCCTACATCTACCTCTCGATGGCAGCCTACTGCGAGTCGATCAATCTGCCCGGCTTTGCCCACTGGATGGAAGCACAGAGCGGGGAAGAGATGGAGCACGCCATGAAGTTCTACGGCTATATCCACGATCGGGGTGGTCGCGTGACGCTCCAAGCCTTGCCTCAGCCGCCGGCCGAGTTTGATGGGCCGATCGGTGTCTTTGAGAAGACACTGGAGCATGAGCAGTACATCACCGGCCGCATCCACAACCTCTACGCCATGGCTGTCGAGGGAAAAGACTATGCCAGCCAGAGCCTGCTTCAGTGGTTTGTGGACGAGCAGGTGGAAGAGGAAAAGACCGCTGGCGAGATCCTCGAGATGGTCAAGATGGTCGGCGACAAGGGCCAGGGGCTCCTCATGATCGACCGCCAGTTGGCCAGCCGCGAAGAGTAATCTCTGCAGTTGAGACGCAGAGGCGAAACAAAGGCGGAACCGTCCAGGCCCGAGAAGGCCCGACGGTTCCGCCTTTTGCTTTGAGGGAGGTACCCACCATGTCATCCATAGTCATCCTGGCCATGCACGGCGCACCACCCAACGACTTTCCCGCTCGGGAAATGGCCGAGTTCTTTGCCCTACACGGCCGGCTGGAACATGCCGCCGGCCCGGAACGTGAGCCGTTGGAGCGCCGCCATGAAGAACTGCACGCCAGAATGCGCGCCTGGCCACGCACTCCTCAGAACGATCGCTTCTGGGCAGCATCATTCGAGATGGCCGATCAGCTCAGCCGGGCGACGGGACAAGAGGTACTCGTAGGCTTTAACGAGTTCTGTGCGCCCACTCTCGAAGAGGCGTTGGACCAGGCCGCTGCCCGGGATGCGGACAAGGTCGTCGTCTTGACGCCGATGATGACCCGCGGCGGCCAGCACGCCGAGGTCGACATTCCTGCCGCCATCCAACATGCCCAAGAACGCCATCCGGAAACCCTGTTCGAGTACGCCTGGCCATTCCCCATGGACGAGATCGCACGCTTCCTCGCGTCTCAGATTGCCTCGTTCCTCTAGCTGCCTGTCCGAAAAAGCTCCAATCCTCATCCCAAAGGATGGTCAGCAACAGCGATGACAGATCCAGCTACTTAGAAACAGGGGCGTTGAGCGAGCTTTCGGCTCGCTTCTGGACACTCTGCCCCTCTCCTCCTCATGGCGGGGGGCTGGGATGGGTGTGGGAGCACCACCAGGAGAACGCCTCCCTATGTCCTGTGACATCGTGATCTTTGACGGCGCCTGCGGCGTCTGAACCGCATTGAAGAACTGGGCCGTGGGTCTGGACAATGCTGGTCACATGGAGTTCGTTCCCTTCCAGACGGCCGATTTGGAACGCATTGAAACGTCATGGCCTTCATAGGCATCCCCCTCCCGGCTCTGGCACAGGGTCCCGGCACCGTCAACCGCATAGCAAAAAGCGCGACCCATCAGGTGCCCGGTCGCGCTCCCGTACACAGGCTTGGCCGTCCTTGCAGACCTCCAAGTCTTGTGATCTAGACCATGCGGTTGAACAACAGCAGCTTTTTTACCTCCCCGATGGCCCGCGTCACGTCGATCTCGCGGGGGCAGGCACCCACGCAGTTAAAAATCGTCCGGCAGCGCCACACACCCTCCCGATCGTTGAGCACTTCAAGCCGCTCATTGGTCCCCTGGTCGCGGCTGTCAAAAATAAAGCGATGGGCCTGAACGATGGTTGCTGGACCAATGTACTCGCGGTTGCCCCAGAACGACGGGCAGGAGCTGGTGCAGGCCCCACAGAGGATACACTTGGTCGTGTCATCGAACCGTGCCCGCTCCTCGGGGCTCTGATAACGCTCTACCGGCGGGTCTGGCTCGTAGCTGATAAAGTAGGGCTTGACCGAGCGGTATTTGTCAAAGAAAGGATCCATGTCTACCACTAGGTCCTTGACGATGGGAAAGCCCCGCAACGGCTCAACCGTGACCTTCTTGCCCACTTCCTGCATCAACACCTTGCAGGCCAGACGGTTGACACTGTTGATGGTCATCGCGTCGGAACCGCAGACGCCGTGGGCGCAGGAGCGGCGGAAGGCCAGTGTTCCGTCTTGGTACCACTTGACCTGGTTCAATGCGTCCAATAGCCGGTCCGTAGGCTCCACCTCGACCTGGTACTCTTCCCAGTGAGGCTTGTCGTCCGCTTCAGGATTGAATCGCTGGATTTTGAGCGTAACGTTCATCGGTCGCAACCTCTCACTTCACTGCACGACGACAGACCAAAGGCGACAGGCAGATCCGATCGGCCCTTCGTCCCTAGTACGTCCTCGGCTTGGGCTCGAAACGGGTGATGCTCACCGGCTTGTATCTCAACTCCACGCCACTCTCACCGCGGTAGGCCAGGGTGTGCTTGAGCCAGTTCTCGTCGTCCCGCTCTGGAAAGTCCTCCCGCGAATGAGCGCCCCGGCTTTCCTTGCGAGCCAGCGCGCTCTCGGCGGTAACTTCAGCCAAGTCCAACAGGTAACCCAGCTCGATGGCTTCCAACAGCTCGGTGTTGAACTTTTTTCCCTTGTCCTGAATACTCACCCGGCGATAACGCTCCTGCAACTCGTGCACCTTGTCTACGGCGGCCTGCATCTGCGCCTCGACGCGGAACACGCCGACATCGTCCATCATCACCTGCTGAAGTTCCCTGCGGATGTCGGCCACGGACTCACCACCGGTACCGCCCAGCAGACGGTCCACCTCATCACAGGCTTCGCACTCGGGCTCGACCGGCAGCGGGACAAAGTCATTCTCACGGATGTAGCGAGCCATGTCGCGACCCGCTCGACGGCCAAAGACCACCAGATCGACCAACGAGTTGGTGCCCAGGCGGTTCGCGCCGTGCACCGACACGCATGCGCACTCGCCGGCAGCGTAAAAGCCCGGCAGCGGGGTGTTGCCCTCGTCAATGACAACCCGCCCTTCAACATCTGTGGGGATGCCGCCCATGGCATAGTGGGCCGTGGGTTGTACCGGCATCGGTTCCGCCGCCGGATCGACACCCAGGTAGGTCTTGCAAAAGTCCGCGATATCAGGCAGCTTGGCCTCCACCACCTCGCGGCCCAGGTGGCTGGCATCAAGGTTGACGTAGTCTTTCCCTGCAATGCCCCTTCCAGCCCGCACCTCCAGGTAGATAGCCCGCGACACGATATCGCGCGGGGCCAAATCGAGAAGTGTGGGCGAGTAGCGCTCCATGAAATGCTCGCCCTCGTTGTTGAGCAGGATGCCCCCCTCACCGCGTACCGCCTCGGTGATCAGGATGCCCATATTACGGATGCCGGTGGGATGAAACTGGAAGAACTCCATGTCCTCCATGGGCACGCCACGCCGCAGGGCGATGGCTGGGCCGTCACCCGTCAAGGCGTGGGCGTTGCTTGTGATCTTGAACATACGGCCCATACCACCGGTGGCAAAGAGAACCGTCTTGGCGCGGAAGGTGTGGATCTCACCCGTGAGGACCTGGTAGGCGGTCACGCCGCAGGCCACCCCGTCATGGATCGACAGGTCCAGGACGTGGTACTCGTCAAAGAACTGCACATTGTGTCGCACACATTGCTGGTACAGCGTCTGCAGGATCATGTGGCCGGTCCGGTCGGCAGCGTAACAGGAGCGGCGCACCGGCCCTGCGCCAAAGTGGTGGGTGTGGCCGCCAAAGGGTCTCTGGGCGATCTTGCCGTCCGGGGTGCGGTCAAAGGGCAACCCCCAGTGTTCCAACTCGTACACGGTCTCGACGGCTTCGAGGGCCAGCACCTCGGCAGCGTCCTGGTCCGTTAGGTAGTCACCGCCCTTGACCGTGTCGAACATGTGCCATTCCCACAGGTCTTCTTCGGTGTTGCCCAGCGCGGCGCCGATCCCCCCCTGGGCCGCGCCGGTGTGGGAACGGGTGGGGTAAAGCTTGCTGAGCACCGCCACGCTGCCAACCTTGCCCAATTCAAGGGCGGCCCGCAACCCAGCACCGCCCGCGCCGACGATGACCGCATCATATGAGTGGTACATGGTGTATCTCTCCGGAATCCGAGGGTGCAACACGCCAAGAGCGCGGTGCACCGTTCTATATGGACTTGAAGGTAAAGACGACGTATGTGCCCAGGACAAGCAGGACAAAGACGGTGATATACAGGAACGATTTGAGGAGCACGCGCCAACCCTGAGAGTGGACATAGTCGTCCAGGACGACGCGCATGCCGTTGGCGCAGTGGAGCCAGGCGAACATCAGCATGAAAAAGTCATACAATCGCCAGAAGGGCGATTCCCAGCGCCCAGCGATGACGTCGAAATCGATGGCATCGACGCCCAGGATAACGTGCATGTAGAACAGGTGAAAGCCGACCAGGAGAATCATCACCACGGCCGAGATACGCATGAACCACCAACTGTAGAGCTCAAAGTTGCTGGCAGGGCGGGGTCGAGCAGGTGTAAACTGCATGATCGCTCCTCCTTTCGCCTAGTGGATGAAGAACATGGATCGGATCATGACGATAGCCGACGGGATATAGATCAGGGCAAAGAGCCCGATCTGAATCCGCCATATCTGGGCTTGTTTCTTGCCCAGATTCGGCCAAAAGTCGATGATGACCACGCGAAAGCCATTCAACCCATGGTACAGGGCTGCTGGATACAGCCCAAAGACGATGGCTACTTTGAAGAGAAATTGGTGATAGAAGAACAGCAGAGAGTTAAAGATCTCCGGCCCAAAGGCCATGAGGAAAATATCGGCGATATGGAGGGCAAGAAAAAGAAACACGCCGACGCCGGTGATCCGGTGAAGCATCCAGGCAATCTGGCCTTCCCGTCCCCGGTAGGTCACGGCGCGAAAGAAACTGGCAATCGCAGCCATTCCGCTAACCTCCTTGTCACGCTTCTTGTCCCACGAGGGAAATACGCAGCGATTATACAACACGGTCTGCCAGAAGTCAAATGAGGTCAAGTTGGCCCGATTGTACACACTCCTTGACGAAGAACCAGCCCCTTTGTCTTTTGTCGCGGGTCGTTCCTCTCTGGTTCTAGATCAGCGTGCGCAGCGGCAACAGCGTCTGCGCCAGCGACGTGAGCCGCATTCCCACCGCTGGATTCCGCACAGACTCCACTTCCGCCGCTTCGGTCAGCACCCCAAAGAAGACGTTGTCCATCTGCGGCAGGTACACGCCGATCAGCCTCTGCAACTCTTCCTCGTTTTCAGCCAATAACAGCTTTCTTATCAAGGCTACTGCCTCATCCGGATCCATATCCCCACTTTCTAGCTATACACTCCCCTTCACGCCGCGACCCTGCCTCCGACAAGATACTGCCGCGGATTGCATAATCCCGCCGGTAGATGCTGCCAGGTTTCGCGCATCACCAGCCACCGAAGCACTCACGAACTCTCCCACAGGTCTACGGCGATGTCAGGCAACCCCAGGCTGATCAATCTCTCGCGAGAGGGCATGCCCGTCAGCCAATCCCAGTCGCGCTCGGCATAGTACTCCTCCAGCAGTATTTCCATGCGCGGCGTCCGTCCCCGGGAACCATTGGACATGGGGATGAGCATCCGCTCGGGCAGGCGGTCATTGCCCCGCCGCACACCCAGGCGGTTGTTAAAGGCGCGCTTCAGAGCAAAGATCCGCTCGCCGGTACGCTGCCACCAAACAATGTCCGACGACCAGCCGGTGGCGTCCGACAACAGCTTCACCAAGGTCGGCGCCGTAGGGTTCACGAACATGCACATGATGGCGCTGTTGTACAGCGTCCGCCAATCCTGGACCCGGGCCACGATCTGGGACTTGCCCCGGGTCTTGAACCTGCCACCGGGAAAGATGCCTACTTCCGATAAGGTCAGACCCATGTCAATCGTGTACATGTCGCCCTGCATATGGCAGGCCCCCCGGGGCGAGGTTGCATAGACCACCGCCATGCCCGACAGGGCGCGGGGGTCGTGGGCTGCTGGTTCCAACCCATTGACGTGTACTGCCAGGTCGTCAGCCCCGTAGCGGGCAGCGATCCGCTTGCAGCCCTCGGCCAGGATGGCGCCAAATCCCTCTCGCTTGGCGATCATCTCCAGGAGGGTGTGGGCCATCTCGATGTCACCCCATTTGAGGGGCAGGCCGCCGGTGTCGGCGGCAGTGAGGAACCCTCGTTCATAGAGCAGGTAGGCCAGCGAGATGGACGATCCAGCGCTGATGGTATCCAGGCCGAGGCGGTTGCACAGGTGGCCCGCGTAGGCCACGCCAGGCAGGTCTTCCACCAACAACATCGAGCCCAACATGGCCACCGTCTCGTACTCGGGGCCGTCCACGACTTCTACACCGTAGGGTGTATCCTTCAGCGTGACCTCCCGGCCGCAGGCCACGGCACACCCATAGCAGGGGACCGGGCGGGTCAGGATCGTCTCCATCATGGTGATGCCGCTAAGATTGGTGGCCTCGTCGAACCGGGGTTGGGACCAGTACTTGTTGGGCATATTGCCCCACATGATGCTCATATCCACAAACGAGGCGGTGCCCATCTGGTTGTAGACCTGGCTGGAGATGTCGTCCATGACCGTCTTGATCGCCTGCTTGGCTGTCGCGCTAAAGGCCTCCTTGTCGGCCAGGGGGACCCGCTGCTTGCCCCGCACGGCGATGGCCTTGAGGTTCTTGGAGCCCATCACGGCGCCCATGCCGGTCCGGCCCGCTGCGCGACCATGGTCGTTCATGATGGCCGCGTAGAGCACCTGGTTCTCGCCCGCCGGCCCGATCGAGGCCACCCGGACCTTGGGATCGCCCAGTTCGTCACGGAGGCGTTGCTGGGTCTCATAGGTGTCCAGGCCCCACAGATCGGTGGCATCGTGCAAGGTTGGCGGCTGGCCATCGACAATGGACAACCAAACAGGCTTCTCTGCAGACCCACGGATCACGATGCCGTCGTAGCCGGAGAATCTCAGCTCCGCCCCCCAGAACCCACCTGAATTGGATTCGCCCCAGATGCCGGTCAGGGGGGAGATGGCGCAAACCTCGTGACGCCCGCAGGAGGGAGCCCGGGTGCCCACCAGCGGGCCGGTCATGAACATCAGTGTATTCTCCGGTCCCAGGGGGTCGGTGTCCGGTCCCAATTCGTCGTACAGGTAGCGCGCTGCGTAGCCCGCCCCGCCGACGAAATTGTGGGCCAGCGTCGGGTCCAGAGGCTCGTCCCCGAGTTCCCCGTTGGTCAGGTTCACGACTAACAACTTGCCCATGTATCCGCCCATGTTGCTATCCTTTCTTCTTTGAGGATTGCGGAACAGGCCAGGGTATGCTCCGCTGCACAACCGCCGCAATTATAGCACAGAAGAGAAAATGACGCAATGCGACATAGAGAAGCGCGGGCTGCATTCAACAGCCCGCGCAGTTGCCGGCATCAGGCCCCTTCCCGTTCTTCGAGCCGGCGAACGTTTATGGCTCCTAGAAATCCACCGGCTTGCCTTCGTAGGCGTAGCGAAACAACCTCTCCAGCTCTTCGGGGTCCGGAATGCGGGCAGCCATCACGATTGAGGTATCGGTTTCGGCGTTTTCGATCATGTGCGGTAGGGCCTGGGCAAAAGTTTCGGCCGGGGTCCCCAGTTCGCAGATGGAGGTCGGCTGGCCGATCTGTTGGTACAACTGCCGAATGGCAGAGAGAAGGTTGGTAACCCCTTGTCCTTCCCGCTCTGCCGGCAGTCCCAGGAAGCGGGCGATCTCGGCATAGCGGCCCACGCCGGCGTTGGCGGTAAATTCGATGGTGTAGGGGAGAAAGAGGCCGACGGCCCGTCCGTGCGGCGTATGAAAAGCGGCGCCGAACGCATGGCCCAGCACGTGGGCCAGCGCGGTCATGGAATTGCCAAAACCCAATCCAGCGAGGGTGGCGGCGTTGTGCATCTTTTCGCGGGCCTCCGGATCGCTGGCGCCACCCTCGTAGGCGCGGGGGAGGTAGTCGAACACGAGTTGGATCGCCTTGAGGCAAAGACCATCGGAAAAGTCGTTGCGCCAGCTACAGGTGTATCCTTCCACAGCGTGGGTCAGCACGTCTATGCCTGTGTCGGCGGTGATACGCGGCGGAAGCTCCAGGACAAAGGCCGGATCGACGATGGCGATGTCGGGCACGAGCTCGCCGGAGCCCAATCCTAACTTGCGGCCCTCCTCCGTATCGGTCAGCACGGCGCCCAATGTGGCCTCAGAACCGGTGCCAGAGGTAGTGGGGATGGCGATCATGCGCGCTTTGGCCCGCAGGCCCAAACTCTCAAACGGACTGATGGACTCCAGACCGAGGTCTGGCCTTTCGTACAGGAACCAGGTCGCCTTGGCGGCATCCATGCACGAGCCACCCCCCACGCCGACAACCCAATCGGGTTCGTACGTCCGGGCCACCTCCGCACCTCTCTGGATGGTCTGCAATGAGGGCTCTGGCTCTACTTCAGCAAAGACGGCCGATTCGATGCCCGCCTCGGCGAGCCTGGCCTGTACCTGGTCGACAAAGCCCAGCCTTACGATATTCTCGTCGGTGACGATGAACGCTTTGTGGCCCTGGATCCTTGACAGGTGATCCAGGGCCCCTTCACCAAATACGATTTCCGGGCTGCGGAAGAACCACATTGTTCACCTCCGTAGTACAACACAAAACGTGATGCGCGCAACCTGTGGTCGCTCTTCGCATCACGTTCTGCGTGCGCTGTTTCACATCCTAGTTTTCGGACTGGGGTACCGCTGCATTAAGATCTTGCATCAACGAATCGACGTTGATGCCGTGGGCAGTCGCGCCCTGCTCGACATTCTCAAAGCGGGCAATGGCGCAGCCAAAGCACATCAAACCATGCTTCAAAAAGACCTCGATGGTTTGCGGGTATTGCTGCACCACGTCGCCGATCGGCATGTCCTTGGTAATTGTACTCATTGGATTCTCCCTCTTTTTTTTGAGGCACCAAGCTCGCGGCAAGGTGCTGCTATAGTCTACTATCCAAGCTCCGTCTGACCAGGGTAGACGCGGTCTTCCAACTTGGCAATGTAATGCTCCGCCTGCAAAGCTGCCTTGCAGCCGGCACCCACCGACGTGGCAATTTGCTTGTAGGTCCAGTCGCTCACATCACCGGCGGCCCAGACCCCTTCCACGCTGGTCTGCTGGTCGTCGTCGACCACCACGTAGCCATTATCCGTCATCTCCACCTGGCCATTCAAGAAATCGGTGTTGGGCACATAGCCAATGGCGATGAACACGCCCTGTGTGGGAAACAGCTGCTCCTCGCCAGTTTTGACATTGTGCACCCGGACACTAGTGGCGGTCTCCTCGCCCACGACCTCTGTCACGATCGAGTCCCACAGAAACTCGATCTTTTCGTTGCGAAAGGCGCGCTCCTGAAGCAGCTTCTCAGCGCGCAATTGGTCGCGCCGGTGGATGATGGTGACCTTGCTGGCAAAACGGGTGAGAAAGATCGCTTCCTCCACGGCTGCGTCTCCCCCACCCACCATGACGATCTCCTTGTTCATGTAGAAGAAGCCGTCGCACGTCGCGCAATAAGACACCCCCCGGCCCGCATACTCCTCTTCGCCGGGAACGCCGAGCTTGCGCGGCGAAGCGCCGCTGGTGACGATCAGCGACTGCGCCTCATGCTCACCGCCATAGGTCGCAACTTTGAACGGTCGTACGGACAGGTCGACGCTGGTGACAATATCCATCTCGATGCGCGCGTCGAATCGCTCTGCCTGCTTTTGCATCAATTGGGCCAGCTCCGCGCCGGCGATATCCTCCGGAAAGCCGGGATAATTGCCGACCTCGCTGCTAATGGCTACCTGCCCACCCAGCGCCGGTCCCGCTATGACCAAAGGGTCCAACTGGGCTCGCGCAGCATAGATGGCAGCGGCAAACCCGGCCGGCCCGCTGCCGATAATGATCACTTTTTCCATGCGATTTCCCTCTACACTTGCTGTTGTACTCTCGGGGGGTATTCTACCTTGTTTTGAGGACTTTGACAAAAATCGATCTGCCGGATGCGCCCCGTGGGTGCTGGTCAGAAAGCACCATGCGCTCCGGTTATTTCTTTACAAAGTCGCTCCAATCGGGTATAATCGGGACATCGTCAGCAAGAGTCACCAGTTCACCGCATTCTACGCACCCCGTAGAAGGAGGTTTGGCTCGATGGGTTACCGTCTCCTGGGGGCCCACATAAGCAGCACCGTCAACAGGCTTCCCGAGGCCATCATGGATTGGAAGCCCCCCTTGGTCGTACTCCTCGATCATAGTGACGTATGGCATGACGTCAAGGTCGAGTCCCCCGACACTGTCTTTGTTGGACGGATCTTTTTCGAGTTTGAGCCCGATTTCAACGATCCCCACCTCGATCCCGTCGCTGCTGCATCCGACCACTGCGACAAAATCCTGCCGTGGGCCGAACGGATGGGGGAGACCTATAGCTTCTGGCAGGGCGTCAACGAACCGATCGTCGCCTCCGCTGAGGCGATGAAACGCTTGGCTGAATTCGAGGCCATGCGGGCACGTATCATGGCCGAACACGGTTTTCAGATCGTAGTTGGCAGTTTTCCGGTGGGAAATCCGCACCTTCCCTATTGGAAGGAATTCCTGCCCGCCATGGAGGCTGTCCGCCAGTATCGGGGAGCGCTGGCCCTGCACGAGTACGCCTGGCCTACCCTGGCCCACGAATGGCCGTGGTATCTGCTCCGCCATCGCAAGGTTTACGATGGCGAGCCCGCCCACAACTGGGAAGGCTTCCCAGTGCACCTGAAGACGCTACCTCTGTTGATCACCGAATGCGGACTGGATGGCCTCATCGATCAGGGACACCAACCGCAGGGCTGGAAGGCCCTTCATCGCGACAACCCGGACAGCTATCTTCGGCAACTGGCCTGGTACGACGCCGAATTGCAGAAGGACCCCTACGTGGTAGGGGCAGCCATCTACTGCCTGGCCTCCCCGGATTCCATTTGGGAATCATACGACGTCTGGCCACAGCTAACCAGCGCCCTGGCACAGCAAGCCGAGCCTCTCTATCGTCTGCCCGATCTACAGCGCCCACTCCCTCCAGACCAGCCACCCGAGGAGCCTGAGCCGGACGAGCAGCATCCCCCGGAACCGATCCCGACAAAGATAGCCATCTGGAAGATGAACGTGGCCTATCTGCCAGGACCCCGGATTCTGGCAGGTTCGTTGCCCCAGGCCAATGTGGAGGTGACCGTCACCGATCCATGGGGCAACGCCAGCACCGTGCTCAGTGGTACCAAACCCTACTATGGCGCGGGTGGTTTTGAGGTACTGGCTGCCCACCCCGGAACGTACAAAGTGTCCTTCCAAGGAAAAACCTTTGAGGTTCAGACCCAGGAACGGGCCACGAACGTCAAGTTTGAGGTAGAGTACGAAACCCTGCTGCGGGGCGAGGAAGAAGAACTGGGTCCCTCCGAATCTCCGCCGATCCTCCTACCGGACGAGGAGGCGAAACTGCAAACAGCCCTGGAGCAGATGGACCGGATCATCTATGCTTTGCGGCTTCATCTATACGGGAGCATTGGCACGGCCAGTATGAGGAGCAACGGTGCCATCGTATTGAAGCTCAGGGTAGAGGACACAGAGGGCATGGTGAGTATTACGCAGGTGACCTACCCGCCGAAGCATCCACGACATCCAACAATCCTCTCCCATGTTGGAGGGCTGCAACCCGGAGCGCGCAAACCGGTGCCCCCCTGGCCGGATGAGGAAGCCGACATCCTTTAGCGTAATCTGTCTTTGGCACAAGTAGCTCGATTCGAAGGGGTGAAACGATGGACATGCCCAAGGTCTACGATCAGCAGGGGCAGGAGCAGGACTGGAACTGGCTCACGACCAATTTCGGGGCCATTCTCCTGGAGCGAGCCGAGATCCCAGAAGGGGTGAATCAAGCCTACCGCATCGTCAAGCTCCAGGATGCGGAAGGTCCGGCGGTTCAGGTCGTCAACGTGGTGGACCAGACTGGCACACCCCAGGCAGGCATCACCGTGGTCCGCCACTGGCCGGATGCTCCCCAACTACCCCACTGGCCACCGCCCATCAGCACGTGGCGTGACAAAGGGGTCTATGGCCGTACGAACGTTGAAGGCAACATCGGTTTTGGTATGGGATTCGGCGACTATTACTTTGCACCCGGTGGTGGGGCCAGCGCCATTTGGGTGGCCCACGAGGCCGGCCCATCTGACCTGATCGCCGGATTGGGCATGTTGGGGGGCACAAAACATCGCCACCTGGAGGTATATTACCAACTCGTTGATGTACCCGCTCAGCCCGAGGAGCCACCTGAAGAGCCGCCCGAAGAGCCGCCGGTTGAACCACCCATCGAACCGCCAATTGAGCCACCAATCGAACCACCAGAGGAACCACCGGTGCAGCCACCACAAAGAAACTGGGAAGCACTTCTCGCCAAATTGGACACCATCATCGATCTACTCGAAAAGTATGTTCCTGAAGAGTAGCTCGTGGGGAGACGGTCAGAATTCGGGGGAGAAATCCGGGATTTGCCACATGGGAGGGTAGAGAATGCCATCCACCATCCCTCTGGGTGACCTGCGACGGGAGTACGATCGCCTACACTCAGAGATCGACGACGCGGTTGAGCAGGTATTGAAGCGGGGATGGTTCATCCTTGGGGAGGAAGGCGAGGCCTTCGAACGGGAGTGGGCCCAGTACTGCGGCGTGGCACACGCCGTGGGAGTAGGCAGCGGCACGGACGCCATTCACTTGGCCTTGCGGGCAGCGGGTATCGGGCCCGGCGACGAGGTAGTTGTCCCTGCGCTGACGTCGGCCTTTTCCGCTCTGGCGGTGTCGATGGCAGGGGCCACCCCCCTGTTCGTCGACGTGGATCTGGAGCGCTACACCCTCGATCCAGCGGCATTTGAGGCAGCCATTACGCCGCGCACAGCCGCGGTCATGCCCGTGCACTTGTACGGCTGCCCGGCCGACATGGAGCCCATCATCGGAATCGCCCGGCGGCATAACCTCTTTGTATTGGAAGATGCAGCGCAGGCCCACGGTGCCCGCTACCAAGGCCAGCGAGTTGGCGGCTTGGGCGACGCAGCTGCCTTCAGCTTCTATCCTACGAAGAACTTGGGCGCCTATGGCGAGGCCGGCGCCGTCGTGACCGGCGATGCGACTCTCGCCGAAAAGGTGCGCGTGCTGCGCCATGGCGGCCAGTGCCGCGCTTACCAATACGAGGTCTTGGGCGTCAACAGCCGCCTAGACGAGATTCAAGCCGCCATCCTGCGGGTCAAGCTCCTCCATCTCGAGAGCTGGAACAAGCGTCGGCAAAGCCTGGCCGGGCGCTACGACGCTGGTCTGCAAGGGCTCAATGGGTTGGTGACGCCCGCCGTGCCCCCTGAGGTCGATCACGTTTACCACCTCTACGTGGTACGGACGTCCCACCGCGATGGCCTACGGGACTACCTGGCCGGGACAGGCGTCGGCACAGGCCTGCACTATCCCCGGGGCGTGCACCTGCAAGAGGCCTACGCCTCGCTTGGCTATCGGGAAGGTGCCTGCCCCAACGCTGAAAAGGCGGCCGCCGAGGTCCTATCCTTACCCATTTTCCCCCAACTGAGCGGCTACGAGATCGACCAGGTTACGCGCCTGGTACGCTTTTTCTTTGCTATGAGATAGCCAAGACATTGGTTTCTTGTTGTCGGTGATGGCGCAAGAAACGAAATCTCGCGTGCGTATGGACCCAGGTGTCCGGAGGAATCAGACAAAAGATGGAGGGTAACAAAACATGATCAGATCGATGAGGCGCATCTTTTTCATCTACAAGCGATACCGGGGCCGGCTGTTGCTCTCCCAGGTGTTGGTGCTGATATCGGCCATCACGACCATCGCCTTTGCGTCGCTTAATGCCAAACTGATCAACGAAGGCATTACGGCCGGCAACATGGAAGTGCTGCTCAATACCGGCATGGCGATGTTTCTCCTGGCCCTCGTTTCGGGCCTGTGCTTGGCGGGGGCAGCCTACATCTCGGTCTTTTTCTCGCAGGGCTCGGGCTATATGGTCCGCACCCTCCTCTACAACAAGATCCAGACCTTCTCCTTCGCCAACTTTGACCGCTTCCCCACCAGCGCCCTGATGGTGCGGCTGAGCGCCGACGTGATCAACGTCCAGAACGCGATGCTGTACACCACCTTGCTGACGCTGTATGCGCCCTTTATGCTGCTGGTGACCTTTGTGCTGACCATCATGAGGGCGCCCAGCCTGATCTGGATCCTGGTGCTAATGATAGTCGTCCTGCTGGGAGCGTTGGTGTTACTGGTTCTCCAGATCTTTAAAGCCTATGACGCACGCCAGCGTCGCCTGGACGACCTCAACGACACGATGCAGGAGAACCTGGCCGGGGTGCGGGTCGTCAAGGCCTTTGTGCGGGAAGACTATGAAGTCGCCCGGTTCGAAAAGCGGGCGGATGCCCTGCGCCAGCCGGCGTATGCGGCGGCGTTCCGGGTTGCCTTTCTCACCCCGGCGATGACGGGCACGGCCCAACTGGCCATCGCCCTGACGCTCGCAGTGGGTGGGCAGCAGATTCTGAGCGGTACAGGCCTGGATGTGGGTACGCTTGTCGCCTTCACCCAGTATCTGGCCCTTGCAGTCGCCCCCCTGGCCATGATGGCGGTGGTGCTGCCGTTTCTGATGCGCGGCGACGCGTCCGCTGAACGGATCCTGAAAGCTTTCGACGACGAGGCAACCGTGCAGGACCGTGAGGGTGCCCAGCCCTTGGAGCCAGACAAGGTGCAGGGGCGCATCGCCTTCGAGAACGTGTCGTTCGCCTTCCGGCGGCCCGACGGCGAGCTGGATCCGCCCGCCCTGAAGAACATCAACCTGACCATCGAGTCGGGGCAGCAGGTAGGCTTCTTGGGGGCGACGGGCGCCGGCAAGAGTGCCCTGATCAACCTGATCCCGCGCTTCTACGATGTGACCGGGGGCCGGATCACCCTCGACGGGGTGGATGTGCGCGACATCCCCCAGGACAACCTGCGCCAGATCATCGGCATCGCCCTGCAGGAAGCGGTGCTCTTTCAGGGGGATGTGCGTTTTAACCTGAAGTTCGGGCAGCCTGAGGCCGATGACGATGTGATGTTCGATGCGGCCAAGGCCGCCGACTCGTACGGCTTTGTCATGAACCTCCCCGAAAGGTGGGAGGCGCCGGTGTCGCAGCGTGGTTACAACTTTTCCGGGGGTCAGCGACAGCGGCTATCGATCAACCGCACCCTGACCGCGAAACCGAAGGTGCTCATCCTGGACGACAGCACCAGTGCTCTCGATGCTTCCACCGAGGGACGGGTTCAGGCGGCCATCCCCACATTCACCAACAACGTCACCACGCTGTATGTCGCCCAGCGCATCAGCGCGGTGATCGACCTGGACAAGATCTACCTCCTGGAGAATGGCGAGATTGTCGCCGAGGGCAGCCACGAGGAACTGCTCGAAACCAGCCCCCTCTACCAGGAGATCTATGAATCCCAGCTCGGCAAAGGCGTGACCGCCGGACTGGATCTGGAGGTGGCATCATGACCGCAACCACAGCGACCGCGAAATCTAGGGAATGGGTAGAGGCACGCCCGGAGAAAGCCATCCGCAAGCCGGACGATACCGGCCAGATCGTGCGCCGGCTCCTGGGCTATATGACGGGAGAAGAGCTTCGAGCCAAGTTCATCGTCGCCATGGTGCTGCGGGTCCTGGCCTTGATGGGCTTGTCGGTGTTGCCGGGCCTGACCGGGCAGGCGATCAACGTCATCAGCGTCCCGGGCGGTTCCATCGCAGAGCTGAACCGGTGGGTCATCCTGGCAGCCATCGCCGGGATCCTGTACCTGGGGATCAGTTTCGTCGCCGACCGCATGTGGGGCGACCTGGCCACCCGGGCGTCCTACAAACTCCAGGTGCACATGTTCTCGCACATGCAGACCCTGTCTCTGACGTTCTTTGACCGCCAGGGTCGGGGTGAGCTGATGAGCCGCCTGACCAACGACTCGGAGGTCATCTCGCTGTTCTACGAGAGCGCCGTCACCGACATTCTGCGGGCCATGATCCAGATCGTGCTGACCTTCCTGGTGATGCTGTTCATCGATTGGCGCCTGACGATCGTGGCCATCCTCGTGGTGCCGGTGATGCTGGTGGTGATGAATGTCGCCAACCGCATCTCCTCGCCGGCGTTTGAGAAACTGCAGGAGGATCTGAGCGATCTGAGTGGCTTCCAGGAAGAGACTCTGTCGGGCAACAAGGTGATCATCAGCAACCGCCGGCAAGAGTGGGCAGACGAGCGGAACGTAGACCTGGCAGCCCAGGCATACGAGTCGGGCAGCAAGGCGTTCTTCACGTCGCTGTTACAATACCCGCTGACCCAGGCCCTGACCTACCTGCAGATTGTGGTGGTTCTCATGGTCGGGGGGGTCATGGTCATCAACGGACGGATTGATCTGGGAACGGTGATCGCCTTTTCCGGGTACGTGGGCCTGCTGGCCAAGCCGGTATCCTCCATCTCCAACCTGATCAGCACGGCGCTGAACGGAGTGGCCGGGGGCCGGCGGGTGTTCAGCATCATCGACGAAGAACCCACCGTCCAGGATGCGCCAGACGCGACCGATTACGAGTTCAAAGGTGGTCACATCCAGTGCACGGACGTCGATTTCAGCTACGTTCCCGGGCGCAAGATCCTGCGCCACAACACCTTTGAGGTCCAGCCAGGTGAGGCCATCGGCATCTGTGGCCCCACGGGGGCGGGCAAGAGCACGCTGATCAACATCCTGACGCGCTACTACGACATCGACAGCGGGACCATCCTGATCGACGGGCAGGACCTCAACAAACTGACCCAGGAAAGCCTGCGCAAGCAGGTCGGCGTCGTGTTACAGGAGGCATTCCTGTTCACCGACTCGGTGATGAACAATCTCAAGTACGCGCGCGAAGGGGCCACCGATGAGGAGTGCATTGAGGCCGCCAAGGAGGCCAACGCCCACGAGTTCATTATGAACCTGCCCCAGGGCTACGACACCATGCTGACCGAGCGCGGGGCCAACCTGAGCCAGGGCCAGCGGCAGATGATCACCATCGCCCGGGCCATGGTTGCCCAGCCCAAGCTCATGATCCTTGACGAGGCCACCAGCAACGTCGATACCCGCACCGAGAAGCTGATCCAGGAGGGGCTGCAGAAGTTGATGACGGGCAAGACCAGCTTCTCCATCGCCCACCGGCTGGCCACCATCCGCGACTCGGCCAAGATCATGGTCCTCAACGGCGGGGAGATCGTCGAGTATGCGCCGCACGACGAGCTCATGGCCCAGCAAGGGTTCTACTATGCGCTGTACATGAGCCAGTTCAAAGGCAAGGCGCCGGTCGGCGCCGAAGCGGCGGATGTGGACTTTGTCAGCACCTAGGCGGCAAGGGGGGTAGGGCACGAGTCGCAGATACTGCTCGACCACCGGAATGGGTGGCAAGAGTATCAGCAGTCGGCTACGGCTCAAATTCTATCGAGATCCAATGCCTTTCCATGGAAACTGGCGATCCAGCAGGAGCGCATTCTTCTACACTGAGCATAAGGAGTGCTTTCTATGAATCGATCGACAAGAGGTAGGCGTGCACAGGGAGGGCGGCTCTTGGAGCTCCTCGCCGCAGTAGTGGTGGTTCTGGCAGCAGGCGGTTTGATGGCTCATGCCCAGGAGGACGCCCAGCCAGAAGCTGAGGCTCCAGCGGAGGAACAGGTGCAGGTGCTGACCGGCTTTGCTGGGCAGGGCGAAATCGCCTTCTACCTGCTGCCCGGCCTTGAGGCAGGCCAGACGCTCTACGTCTACCTGGCCGGCACTTCGGGCGATCTCGACCCCTTCGCCGGCCTGAGCGACGTGCAGCTCACGATGGATACTCTGGGCGGGGCCTACTACGGCCAGATCGATCAGGCGCTGGCCGAGGGGCGCGACCCGGTCGAGGCCCTGCCCGAAATCTATGACAGTGTATTCGTTGCCTGGGATGACGACAGTGGGGAGGGCTACGACGCGGCCTTTGCCTACGAGATCCCAGAGGACGGGGAGTACCAGATCCTGATAGCCAAGAGTCCACAGGCAGAAACCTCTGGGGCCTATCGCCTGACCGTTGGGCTGGACGCACCGGACGTGCTGGCGGGAGATGCGCTGCCTACGGACGACGTCATCGCTTCCCTGGACGAGGGTGCGACGCCGCTCATCGTAGCTGTACAAGAGGTGAACGGGTCCATTAGTGACGAGGAGCCTGAAGTCCTTTTGACTCTGGCTCCCTTCAAGGTGGGCGATATATTGTATGCCCACATCGAAGCCATTACCGGCGACCTGATGCCCGTTTTGGTGCTGGAAGATTTCGGTGGCAAGGTGCTGCGCAGCGCGAACCTGTCCGGGGCGGAGAACAGGGCGGGCCTCTCCCACCGCTTCGACAGCAACGCGATCAACTATGGCCTGCGCATCGCCGGGACGGCCGGGGATAGGGCTCTGACCACCGGCTCGTACCGTCTGCTGGTGGGCACCAATGCCCCGGGTGTGCTGTCAGGGGCGGCGGAGCTCACGGGGGAGCCCGTGCTGCAGCCGCCCATCGAGGTGAACATCGGAGCCCGGCTGCAGCAGATCACGGGCGTGGACCAGGTGGCCGAAAAGTTTGGCGCCGTCGCCGAGATCGAGCTGGCATGGCAGGATCCGGCCCTGGCCTTCAGTCCCGATTCGTGCAACTGCAGCTTTAGGGTGTTTACTGGCGACGAGTTCACCAAGTACGCGGCCGACCAGGGCGTCCAGTGGCCCCAGTTCACGGTCTACAACCAGCAAGGGAACCGCTGGGTGCAGAACCGCAACGTCGTGATCTGGCCCGATGGCCGCGCTAGCTACCAGGAGCGCTTTACCACCGACTTTCAGGCGCCTGACTTTAACTTTACCCGGTTCCCCTTTGACACGCAACAGCTCTATATCCGGGTCCATTCCCTCTACCCAGGGCGATTCTTTGTCTACGACGATCCGCCGGGCCTTAGCAGCATCGGCACCACGCTGGGCGAGGAAGAGTGGTACGTCGTGAATTCGGGGACCGAGATCACCACCGATGAGGAGTCGAGAAGCCGCTTCGCCCTGGGCTTTGAGGTCCAGCGCCACCTCAATTTTTACATCTTTCGCATCGTCGTTCCCATCGTGCTGATCATCCTGGTGTCGTGGTTCAGCTTCTTTCTCAAGGACTATGGCAAGCGGGTGGACGTGGCGGGAGCCAACCTGCTGGTTTTTGTCGCCTTTAACTTTACCGTGTCCAGCGAGTTGCCCCGTCTGGGCTACCTGACCTTCATGGACGCGGTCCTGATCGGAGTCTTTGTCATCAGCGCCTTTGTCGTGGTCTTTAACGTAGTCCTGAAGCGACTGGAGCTGAACGGCAAACAAGATGTGGCCGAAAGGATCGACAGGTACTCGATCTGGGTCTATCCGCTGCTGTACGCCATTGGCGCAGCGGTGGCCATCTGGATGTTCCTGCTGTAGCGAGACAACCAGAAGGGGAAGCCAAGACAACGAACAGAGATTCTGGAGACTGCCAGGTGTCGCAGTCACATTCGCGTCGGTCTGCACCGCCGTTTGAGCACGTTCCGGGTTCCTGGAATCGGCAAATTCATTGACTTGTGTTTTTGACCATTTATGATAAACTGGGTCCATGTCTACGGCCATGACTGGGGCGTTTGCTCGACGGTTCCACCTGGGGATCCTGCTCGTGGTCCTCCTGGCTTTCGGCCTGCGGCTGTATGTCATCGACCGCCAGGACATCTGGGGCGACGAGGCTGTCAGCATCTGGCGCAGCAGCCGATCCCTACCCGAGCTCCTGACCGGCGATGTCGAGGCCCATCCGCCCCTCTATTCCCTGCTCCTCCACCCCTGGATCCGCCTGGCCGGGCTATCACCCCTGGCATTGCGCTTCCTCTCGGCCTTCATGGGCACCTTGCTCGTGCCGGTTATCTACGTCCTGGGCCGTCTTGCCTTCCCGCACCCTGGAGAACGAGGTTGGGGGAGCGCAGACCTGGCCGCTCTCCTGGTCGCCGTTTCGCCGGTTCTGGCATACTACTCGCAGGAGACGCGCATGTACAGCCTGGTGACCCTCCTGGCTGCCGCCTCGGTCTACTGGGCTATGCGCGCCTGGGTGCGGCCGAACGCCCTCTTGCCCTACTTTTTGACCACCGTGGCTGCCATCTATACCCACTACTATGCCTTTTCCATCCTGTTGGTCCAGAACCTGGTCATCCTCCCTGCCCTACTCGTCCGCCGCCGCTGGTCTGCCGTGGGTCGCTGGCTGGCTGTACAAGGGGCTATTGCCCTGGCCTACCTCCCCTGGCTCGCCATCCAGGGTGGGTTTCTCAGTGGCAAAGCTAACACCCGCTTCGACGAGTGGACCTTGACCGCCGCTGGCCGCATTGTGGGGGAGACCCTCACAATGCTTGGGGCGGGCCTGACCGTTTCGCCCACGACTGGTTGGACGATTACGGCCCTTTTCCTAATCGCCATTGTCTCCGGCCTACCTGGTCTCTGGAAATCTCGCACGCTGTCCAAATGGTTGATCGTTGCCTACCTGTTCCTGCCCCTCCTCCTGGCCTGGATCGTCAATCCCTTCATGGCCTTCTTCTACCCCCGCTACCTGCTCCTGATTGCACCCGCCTTCTACCTGCTGGCCGCCTGGGGCGTGATGACCTGGGGTCAACTGTGGCGCCCCCTGAGCATCGTGGGCGCCGTGCTCCTGCTGCTCGCCAGCGCCTTTGGCCTGCGCGGCTACTATGTCGACGAGACCTATGTCAAAGGGCGCTATGGCCAGATGATGGCCTACATCCAGGATCACGCCCAGCCTGGCGATGCTCTCATTCTGGCCAACCAGCTTCAGCGCCCCATCTACGATTACTACCAACCCGAAGGGCTGGAAGCCTATTTTTTCCCCCGCTACGAGTATCCGCTAGAGGACCCTCGCACGGCCCGCGACCTGGAGACCATCGCCGAGCGCCATCCACGCCTGTGGCTGGTGCGCTTTGGTAACCCGGCGGTGTACGATCCCGGCGGCACCCTCTCTCGCTGGCTGGCAACCCACGGCAGCAAAGCCTATTTTGACGGCTGGGTGGATGCCGACCTGACACTGTATGTGATGACACCTGCAGCCATCGGCGAGGAGATCCAACATCCGCTGCGCGCTGACCTGGGTGAGGGTGTGCGCCTGTTGGGCTATGCCATAAACACCGACCGGGTGGCCCCTGGTGAAACACTGCTCCTGACCCTCTACTGGCAAGGCCTGGCTCCGATGGCAGAGAGCTATACTGTCTTCACCCATTTGCTGGACACCGACGGGCAGATCCAGGCCCAGATGGACAGCGAGCCCCAGGGTGGAAGCCTGCCCACCGATCGCTGGACCGTGGGCCAGGTTGTCCAGGACAACTATGCCCTGACCGTCTCCAGCGAAGCCTCGCCTGGCCCCCACGTTCTCGAAGTAGGCATGTACTTTCTTGAGACGCTGGAGCGCCTGCCCGTTCTCGATCCCGACAGCGGCGCACCACTGGGCGACCGGGTGCTCCTGGGCACCGTCGAGGTGGTAGCGCCATGACGAAGAAGCCCCACCTCAAGCTGCTCCTGCTGCTGGGCATTACCCTGCTGGCGGCGTTCCTCCGTCTATATCAGATCGACACGATCCCTCCCGGCGGCAGGTACGATCCCGCCTACTATGGCGTGGATGCCTTGCACATCCTGGAGGGCGAACGACCCATATTCCTGGCGACGAACTTTGGCCGTGAGGTGCTGTTCAGCTATCTGGTGGCCCTGTGCATCGCCATTTTGGGGCCTGTTTCCTATTCCATGTACCTGACTTCCGCCATCGTAGGGATCTTGACTGTACCGGCGGTATACCTCCTTGCCGAAGAGCTTTTTGCAGAAGAGGATGGGGTATTGGGCGACTTCGGCGGGCTGGTATCCGCTCTGGCCCTCGCCGTTTCCTACTGGCACCTCAACTGGAGCCGTTTCGGCGTCCGCGCCATCCTCTTGCCCCTTTTTGCCGCGCTGACGTTCTTTTTCCTGTGGCGCGGGCTGCGCACCAATGCCAGGCGACACTTTGTCGCTGCTGGCTTTTTCCTGGGTCTTGGCGCTTACACCTACCAAGCCGCCCGGATCCTCCCGGTTCTGGTTGTGCTAGCATTTGCCTACTTTGCTGCATGGCGGAGGTGTTTCAGGCGGCAGGATTCGATACATCTGGCCATCGTTGCCCTCGTTGCCCTGATCGTCTTTGCCCCGTTGGCCTACTACTTTGTCACGCACCCGGGGAGCTTTTCCCAGCGCATAGAACAGGCCTCTGTTCTCGATCCCTCGCAGGAACTGGCAAGCAATCTGAAGGCGTTGGGAAACGGCATCGTGGACATACTGGAATCCCTGAGCTTCTCTGGCGACGAGGAGCCCACCACCAATCTGCCTGGCCGTCCCAGCCTGAACGGATTCTTTTCCATTCTCCTCTGCCTGGGGGTGTTCGCCAGCCTGTTCCGGATCAAGAAACCTGCCTCCCAATTTCTCCTCAGTTGGCTGGTTGTGATGAGCATACCGGCAATACTTTCGCAGTTCGGCTCCATCGCAAAGCGTATGATCGGCACATTGCCGGCCATCATGATCCTGATCGCCATCGGGACCCTCGTACCCTGGGGCAAACTGAACCAGTGGGCGGCGCGCCGTGGATCGCGGTGGGCCAGGACCCTCGCCATAGCGATACTGGCACTGATTGTGGCAGGGTTTGTGTACAGCGCAATGCTGACCTACCGCGATTATTTCGTCGTCTGGGCGCGCGATCCAGACCTGTTTACCCATTTTGAGGTGGGGCCGGCGGCCATTGGACAGTACGCGGGTACGCTGCCACCAGAAGAGAATGTCTATATCTCCCCCATAACGCCCGAACATCCCGCTGTGATCTACTACTCGCACGACCGCCCTGGGATCAAAGGATATGATGGGCGCGTTTGCATGGTGGTGCCCGGCCGAGCTTTGGTGGGTACAACCTACGTCATTGTGCCCGGTGAAGACCCGAACAGCCTGGAGGCCCTACCCACCTACTTTGCGCAGGGGGGGATTGTGGCGCAGGGTCCCCTGCACTACGGAGAGCCGTACTTTCTTGCCTTCCGCGTTCCCCAGGGCAGCGAGGCTGCAATCGCACCATCGCAGCCCCTGGAGGCCACTTGGGGGAGTAGCGTCAAACTCCTGGGCTACGACCTGGATGCCGACAGCTATAGACCAGGGGACACCATACACTTGACCCTCTATTACCAGGCCCTGGAAGAGATGGACAGAGACTATACGGTCTTTACCCAGATCCTTGGACCCGATAACCCCGCGACCGGAGGCCCGTTGTGGGGGCAGAGCGACAGCGAGCCCTGCCAGCGGGCCTACCCCACCTCGGCCTGGACCACGGGTGAGATCGTGCAAGACCAATTCGCCATCCCCCTTGCCGCCGACGCCCCGCCAGGCGAGTACCAGCTCCAGGCAGGCCTCTACCTGCTGGAGACCATGACCCGCCTGCCAGCCAGCAGTGCTGGTGGAGAGCGCCTACCGGGGGACGCAGTTCTGTTGGGTACGATGCAGGTTGAAGAATAGAAGGGGCCGTATTTAGGAGTCTGGGAGATAGGAGGGAACAGCATGTTCAAGAAACGCCATCCCGTGATCCGCGAACTCGGCATAGTCATTGTCCTTCTCCTGGTCACCCTTGGCTTCTTCTGGCGCATCCTCTTCACACCGGATGCCTGGAAGCCGGCCGGGGGCGGCGACCTCGTCTCCTTCCTTTTCCCCATCTATCGCTTTGCGGCGGACAGTCTGCAATCCGCAACGCTGCCTCTGTGGAACCCTCACCTCTACGGCGGCGCCCCCTTCCTGGCCGACATGCAAACCGGGCTATTCTATCCGCTCAATCTGGTCCTGTTCCTGCTGGCGCCTGGTTTCCCATACAAGGTAATGGAGTGGATGGTAGTCCTGCACGTCTTCTTGGCCGGGCTATTCATGTATCTCTGCCTGCGCTTCATGGAACCCCGCGATGGGCAAGGATCTCTGGCCGGCCGTGTACACATCCCGGCAGCCCTGCTGGGTGCCATCGCCTACATGTTCTCCGACCTGTTCATCGTGCACTTTGGCAACCTGAACCTGGTCGCCGTGGCCGCCTGGCTGCCGCTCGTCGTTCTGCTCTTCTGGCGATCCCTGCGAACCCGGAACCTGTGGCTGGCAGTGGGGGCAGGCATTGCCTTGGGCATCTCGACCCTGGAAGGACACCTTCAGATCACACTCTACATCGGCCTGGCCCTGACTATAGCAGCAGTAGTAGATGCGCTCGCCATGCGCCAAGCCCGCGCCGCGCAGTCTGGCAGGCGTTGGGCCTGGTCATTTCTCGCCCTGGCTGTCACAGCCGCCGTGGCCATCGGCCTCGCGGCGCTCGTGCTCTTGCCCACCTTTGAGTATACCCGCCTCAGCCCGCGTGCCAAATTGTCCTACTGGGACGCTGCCCGCTATTCCCTCGTGCCAGGCCTGTTGGGGGAGATGCTGGTTCCCGCCCTTTTTGGCAGCCGCGAGCCGATGCTTTACTGGGGCGTGTGGGACCGGGTAGCGGTGGGGTACCTGGCCATCTTTCCCCTGATCCTGGCTGGCCTGGCCATCCTCCTGCGGCGGGGGCGAAGGGTGCAATTCCTTGTGGTCCTGGCCGTCGTCGCTTTCCTCCTGGCACTGGGCGGGGAGTCGGTATTTCATGGCTGGGCATACCTGTTGTTGCCCGGGTTCGGCCAGCTCCGTGCCCCGGCACGGGTGATCCTGCTGGCCACTTTCTCCCTGGCCGCCTTGGCCTCCCTGGGCCTGGATCGATTACTTGGCCCCCTGAACCGCCGCCAGCGCAAGCTGTTCGAGGGCGCCTGGCGCGCCTTGCTCTGGCTCGGTGGGGTGGCCCTTGTCGTCGGTGCAGCGTGGGCCTACCTGGTGATCTACCAGTCCCAGGATCGCGATCCAACCCTTTTCTGGCGCGTGTCGTGGGCAGGCAGCGGCGTGGTCTTTGCCCTGCTGATGCTGGGGGCCGGGCTAGCCTGGCTCGGTGCCCGGCGCTCAGGCCGGTTGCGACGGAGCAAGTTGGCCTGGCTGGCGGTCGGCCTCGTCTTTGTCGACCTGGCTTCAGTTGGGGCCTACACCGACCTGGGCCGTGAGCCACCCACTGCCGGTTACGACCATCCCCAGATCGTCGAGTTCCTCGAGGGTGATCCCGGATTCTTTCGCATCGACTCGCGAACCGACGTGGCGGACGTCTGGCAACCCAACCTGGCCCTCCTGGCTGGCCTCTACGACGTGAACGGCGTGGACAATCCCCTGATGGTGGCCGACCTGGCCCGCTACTGGGATGGCACTGGCGGGCGCTCGACCCGGCTTTACGACCTCCTCGGCGTGCGCTACGTCCTGGGAAGCAAGGAGGTGGCGCTGGACGAGGACAAGTTCAGCCTGGCTTTTGACGGCGACCCTCAGGTAAACGTCTATCAGAATGGGACATCCCTGCCCCGCGCATTTATGGTCCACCGCGCTGTCGTAGTGGCGGATCATGAGGACGCCTGGGCGCGCATCCACGAGCCTGGCTTTGATCCCGTCACCACGGTAATCCTGGAGGGCGGCGAGGCTCTGGATGCTGGCTCCGATCGCCAGGCAGCAGTGCAGGTGGTGCGGTACGATGCCAACACCCTGGAGATCCAAGTCGACAATCCGGTCGCAGGTTACCTCTTTCTCAGTGACCCCTTCTATCCGGGCTGGCGGGCACAAGTGGATGGAGAACCTGCAGAGATCCTGCGCGCCAACTATGCTTTCCGCGCCGTGGCCGTGCCAGAAGGCACACACCAGATCACCATGACCTTCCGCCCGGGAACCTGGTACGGCGGCCTCGCGATCAGCGGGCTGACGCTGGCGGTTCTCCTGATCCTGGGCGGCCTGGCGCTCGCACGACGGCGGCAGAGCCGCAGGTAGCTCCATAGGGTAGCTGATTTTCCCTTGACAGGCTAATTCCTGAGTGATACTATACCTGCCAACAGGATGTTTCTCTCTGATTATCCGAGATTAAGGTCAAAAACAAAAGAAAAAGGAGAAAATGATGACAAGTCGAACAGAAGCAGATCGGATGCCAGGGCAGACCTTGCGTTGGCTGGCCCTGGGTGTGGTGGTCCTGCTGGGAGTGGCGGCTGTACTGGCCTTGCTGCTGGTGGCGGGCGCGCGAGCACAGGCCTCCACCGAGTCGATAGGGGTCGGCCTGATCACCAACGAGGGGCCCGTGAACGACGGGGGCTTTAACTGGCTCAGCTACCAGGGTATGCTCCGTGCGGAAAGCGATCTGGGGGTTGTGGGCACGGTCTACACCGCGACGAGTTCGGCCGATTATGAGCCCAACCTCCAGCAATGCGTGGACGATGGGAACGATCTTTGCATCTCGGTCGGCTTTGGCACTGCGGAAGCCATCTCGAACACCGCACCGGCCAACCCCAGCACCTCCTTTGCCATCGTGGATACCGAGTTTGATAGCTATCCTGCGAACCTGCGGGGTATGGTATTTTCCGCTGAGGAGGCGGGGTACCTGGCCGGCACCCTAGCCGGGCTGATGACGCAGGGGGATGTGGTGGGCGGTGTCGGCGGCATGCAGATACAACCCGTCGAAGCCTTCCTGGAGCCCTACCGTTACGCGGTCCAGTGCGCCAACCCTCAGGCGACCGTGCTGGTCACCTACACTGGGACCTTTATCGACCCCGATCTGGGCGCCGAGGTGGCTCAGCAGCAGATGGCGGCGGGGGCCGACGTCATCTTTGCCGCGGCTGGACCCACCGGCGTTGGCGCACTCTTGACGACAACCCAGTCTAGCGAGTGGGCCATCGGCGTGGACATCGACCAGTATCTCACTGTGTTCCTGAGCGGCACCATCCCTGGGTCGGACAAGATGCTCAGCAGCGCGATAAAAAAGATCGACAACGCGGTCTACAGCACCATTGCTGACGTGATCTCGGGTACCTTTACGTCGGGCACTTTGGTGTACGACCTGGCCGCCGACGGGGTGGGTCTGGCGCCCTTCCACGAGGCGGACTCCTTTGTTCCGCAAAGCGTTCGCGACGGGCTAGACGCAGTCGAGCAGGGCATCATCGACGGTACCATCGACGTGTACCAACCGTGCGAGATATACCATGTCTACCTGCCCATCGTCGGACGGGATTGGTCGTACTGATGCGGAGGCATGTCAGCCGCCTTCCAGCCCCTTTTCACGGGAGTTGGGATCGGGCCCGGATGCCGGCTGGGCGGCAAGCAGGATCGGCTGGGCATGGTCACTCTCGAGCTCTTCCAGCCAGTGGGGAAAGGCGTCAACCGAGCGCTCGATAAACCCCTGCACGATGTCGCGGATGCGCATCTTGGTGATACTGCTGGCGATACGGTTCACCATCCCACCAGGCATGAAGCGCAGTCCCAGGGGAAGCGGCAACTGGGCCTGGAGCTGCAAGCTGTACTCGATCCGGGTCTGAAGACCCTCATCTTTGAATACAGACGTGCTGGTGAAAGAGCCCTGGGCCATCGAGGAGTGAAGGCCAGCCTGGGCCGCCACGGGCTCGTGACCAGACAGCGGATGAACGCGGACCACCCAACCCTCCTCCAGGGTGGTCTGCACGTCGGCGTAGATGCGGATGTTGTAGGCGCCCAGTTCGGTCGAACTGTAGAGGAGGCGGAACCGGTCGGGACCGTAGGCCCGGACCAGGCAGATGTAGGGCAGATAGTTCAAGAGACGGCCCACGTCGCCATAGTAGGCGTAGGCCAGCGGTAGCTCGGCGGGAAAGACAAATGAACGCCGGGAAGAACCGACGACCTTGATCATAGGCTCAGGATTGCTGTGAATCGGCCGGTGATTGCGGTTCGGCCGTTGGCTTCTCGTCGGCCGCCAGCCCGTCCAACTTGTCCACCAGACTCTCCAATTGTTGGAGGACCTGCTGGAGATCGTCCTGGCTGGGGACACCCCGTTCCGCCAGCAGCCGCTCCAGGTCATTCCCGTCGAACCGCGATCTGCCGGGCGACCGGGAGTTCAGGGCCAGCAGTTCGTCGCGCAACCGGCGTCCCTCGTCCGCGGCCAGTTCCCCCCGGTTGATGAGCGCCTGCAAGCGCCCTTCGATCTCCTCGTCCACCTGGCGGGCCAGGTCCAGGGGGGTGGCCAGCGCATGCCGCAGCGTACTCAGCCTCTCGCCGCCGGCCTGGATCAGGCCGGTCAGCACCGACTGGGGCAGGAATCCCCGCCGTTTCTTTTCTTGCTCAAGAATGATCTGGGTCAAGGTTAGAGCCGTCAGATCTTGGCCGGTGGCGTGATCCACCACCTGGATCTCTTCTTCCTGCCGGATCAGCTCTGCGATCCCCTCCAGGGTGATGTACTCCTTGGCCTCAGTGTTGTACAGTTTGCGATTGGGATATCGTTTGATAACCGGCATGAGCTGGCCTCTCAAAGGTTCAGGTGATTTGGCGATTATAGCCTGCCTGGGGCAAAGTGTCAAATCCCCGAAAAAGAAACCGGGGAAGGAACTCCCGTCCTTTCCCCGGTCCTGTGATCTGCACGAGCCTATGACTTTTTCAGCTCGTCCACCTTCTTGGAGAGCGCCGTGATCTTGGCACTGAGGGCCTCGATGTCACTCTTGGTGGGCACATTCATGCGGTCCAGGAGCGCCTCGAGCTGCTTGTTCATCTCCTCTTCGGCCTTCTTGCTCTCTTTCTTGCGCTTCTCCGTCACGTCGCGGATCAGCTTTTTGCCGTCCTTCTCGGCGATCTCGCCCCGCTCGACCAGTTTGGCAACAATCTTTTCGATCTCTTCCTGGGTCAGGGCCACCGCGCCGATGCTGGCCAGCAACACCTTTCGGGCCATCGCCACAATTGGATTGGCCTCCCCCTCCGGGGCTTCCTCGACTTTGACTTCCACTTTTTCACCCATGGCTTTACCTCCTATAAGTTTTGATTTTGGTTACACCCTATCTTGCAAGGCATCTTCCTTGCCATGACGCACTGCATCATGGCCCTATTATAACACACTGCGTCATGGATGTCAAGTCCCAAATGTGTTGTGACCGCAGATCGCACGCGCGCTGCACACCTCACTTGTCGGATCTGCCGCATACGCAAACCCCGGCATCGAGTCCGATGCCGGGGCTAAATCCCGCGTTGCACTGGTATCAGGCTCAGGAATGTGATCCAAGGCCCAACCGGGCATCCTCCTCCCTGGCAACGCGCTGCCCTTCTTGCACATTTACGCGCGTGAGCAAAAAGATGCCGACGAAAAACAGCACGATGAGGCTCAACACTGCCGGCCGGCTGTTGTCAAAGACCGTCGCGGCAGCGGCAAAAAGCAGCGGCCCGATGATGGCCGAGAACTTTTCCATCACACCGTAGAACCCAAAGAACTCACCGCTCTTGGCCGCCGGTGACATGCTGGCGTACAGACTGCGACTCAGGGCCTGGCTGCCGCCCTGGACGATGGCCACCATCCAGGCGAGGAACCAGAACTCGACTACCGAGTCGAGGAAAAAGCCCCAGATGGCGATCACGGCATAGACGCTCAGCGCCAGAATGATGCTACGGCGGGTATCCAGTCGCTCTGCCAGCCCGGAAAAGAGGGGACGCCCCAACAGCCAGGCAAAGACAAGGCCGATCAACTCCACGACGATGATCATACCGATGACCAGCGGCAGGTGGCTCTCACGGGCAGGGGGCAGAATTTCAGCCTGGGCCAGGGTCATGGCCGTACCCTCACTGTCCGGGTGCTTGTCGCCCGTGTTGATCAAGCTGAGGATGTGCTCGCCCGGTTCCCCGGCAGTAACGGTCTTGCGAACGCCATAGCGCATGGTGGCGTTGTAGCCATCGATGGTGAACGGCTCACCCGTATCCTCGTCTGGCAACGGCTGGCCATCCATCTCCACCGCCCAGATACCCCCGTCCGGCCCGGTGCTGTAGGTCACCTCCACCTCCTGGCCATTGAAGGCCAGGTCGTAGCGCGCCCCCGGCTCACCGGTCGTAGCATAGGTCGCGTCCTCGTCCGCTCCCAATTCACCAGCCGTGACGACCGTCATTTCCCAGGGGCCAGTATAGCTCAGTGCCGGGTCACGCGAGGAGTAGATGCCCTCACCCACCGCCGTTGCCGTATTCTCGTAAGGGGGCAAGGGCGCGCCCGTGATCTCGGCGGGCAGCACCCGCGCCCCAATGACCCCAACCAAAGGCAGGGCAACCAGATTGAAGACAATGAAAGCCAGGAAGAACGACCGCCGCTTCTCGGCTGGGTTGGGTAGGCGGCCAAAGATCAGGCTGAAAGGGATGCCTACGAACTGCACCAGCAGCAATGCCAGGATCAGTTCGAGTTCGCCGAAGCCCAGCTCGGCGCCATAGATGGCTGCCACGCCAATGATGGTGCCGATACCGTCGTTGTAGATCAGAAAGGCGATGAGGTACTTGAATAGCTCGCGGTACTGCCGGATGTCTTTGAACGTCTCTCTCAGCCGCCGGATGCTGACCCCAATGACGTTCTCGCCCTCCCCGAGCCTGGCCGTCGCGGTGGGGGGTTCAGCTACCCGGATCAGCAGCGGGATGGAAAAGACAGCCCACCAGATGGCAACGCTCAGGAATGAGAGGCGTGGCCCCCAGGTGTCCGGCAGATACCGGATCATGACTGCGTTGATGGCCAGGAGCAAGCCACCACCCAGATAACCCAAGGCATAGCCTCGCGTCGAGACCCGGTCCTGGTCATCCTGCCGGGCCACGTGGGGTAGCAGGGCGTCGTAGAACACGTTGGCCGCCGTAAAGCCGATGCGCCCCAGCACGAACAGGATCGAGGCCAACAGCCAGTCGCCAGTGGTCACCAGCACCAGCATGCCGGTGGCCACAATGCCCATCCCGGCAAAGGCGGCCAGGAACCGTTTCTTGCCGCGTATCACGTCAGAGATCGTGCCTAGGATAGGTGAGAGGACGGCAACGATGGCCAGGCTGAGGCTCAAGCCGACACTCCAATAGGCTGTCGCCCGGGCCTCGCTGGGCAGTGTGGCACCGGCTACCTGGCTATAATAGATGGGCAAGACTACAGCGAGGATAGTCGTGGCAAAGGCCGAGTTAGCCCAGTCATACATGCACCAGGCATTGACAATGCGGCGATAGGTGCGCTCGTCCCGCGACATTGCGGACATGGGCAATGCTCCTTTCCCCCAGGGTGGAATGTTCCCCATTGTAACCGATCTCGGGGTTTCTGGCAAACGAGGGGAAAAAGCGTCAGTTGTCAGGAGCTAGATGTCGAGTTCAGCAGCTCGTTGAGTTCAACGGGATCCAGCCCGGCCCAGCCGTAGACCTTGAGGTCCACGCGGCCCTGCTCGTCAAAGACCACGCCCTCTGCCTCCAGCAGCGCGCGCTGAACGGCCTCTCCGGGGCTTCCGGGCTGGAAGCTGATCGTGCCCCGGCTGTTGATCACCCGCTGCCAGGGCACATCGCTGCCCTCAGGGATAGCACGCATGGCCCAGCCGACGGTTCGCGCCCCGCGGGCCATCCCCACTAGCTGGGCGATTTGGCCATAGGTCGCCACTTTGCCCGGAGGGACACATCGTACCACCCTGTATATCTGCTCAAAACGCGAATCGGTCATGTATGCCCTCTGCCGCTACCTGAGGCGAGCCAGCTCCACCGCCAGCCCTTCCTCATCCAGCTTGAGACGCTCGCGACTGTCCCGCCACTTGGCCTCGATCAGACCTTCTTTGGCCGAGCGGTTGCTGACCGTCAACCGCAACGGGATGCCGATCAGATCGGCGTCGTTGAATTTGACGCCCGCACTGGCATCCCGATCGTCGTACAAGACAGTGAATCCCTCAGCCTGCAGCCGCTCATACAGTGCCTCCGCCTGCTCAACCACGGCCTCCTTGCGCAAATCCAACCCCACCAGGTGCACGTCAAACGGTGCACAGACGGCGGGCCAGAGAATCCCGTACTGGTCGTGGTGCCCCTCCACGACCGCCGCCAGCACACGTCCCAGGTCAAGCGCCCACCGCTGTAGCCACAGGGGGTGGCTGCGCCCCTGGGGATCCAAGTATTCGGCGTCTACTACCTCGGGCAGGGAGCTAGAGGCCAGGGCAAAGGCCCACGAAATGGTGAGCGCAGTGCCGCAACGCGGACAGGGGTCGCCGGCCTCGATCAGGGCCAGGTCAGCCCACTCACCCGGCCGAAAATCGCGCGGGACATTGACATTCTGGATATGGTAGTCAGGCCTGTTGGCGCCGCTTACAAAATTCCTGCCGGAGCGCACGGAAGGATCGGCGACCACGCGGACCTTGCTCTGGTCCAGGCCGATCGGGGAGGCGTAGCCACCGACCGCCCCGATGGCCGCCAGCTCGTCCTCCAGACTCGCATAGTACCAGTCCGTGCCCAGCAACCGCGCCAATTTGGTCTCGTCCACTGCCCGGTCGCCTCGGATGACAACGCAGGTGACCTTGCCCTCGACAGAATAGAAGACCATTTTGAGCGTTTTGGACTTGGGGATGTCCAGAAACTCGGCCAGGCTGGCAATGGTGTCGCAGCCAGGGGTCTCGATCTCTTCCGGGGACAGCTCGGTCTCTTCGGGAGGTGCAGGCCAGGTCGTCGTCGCCCATGGCCGGGCGGCAGCATAGCTGCAGGCCGGACAGTGGACCATGCTCTCGTCGCCTGAGGGATGGATGCAAAATGCCCGTTGGCCCTCGCGACCAGCTTCAGCCCAGACTACCTGCAGGTCACAGGCCACCATAATCCGATCCAGGGCAACGCTGATCTGCTCCCCCATGGCCTCCAGGTCATCGCCAAAGGCGTAGAGTTCGAAGAAAGGGCGCTGGCTGGCACCGAACAAGCCGGCTCGCGTGCCTGTCTGGCTCGTGGTTGGGGCCACCACCTGGAAAAGCAGGACTGGCAACTGCCTGTAAGAATCTACCTCGCGGCTCACGAGGCGGACCACAGGAACTGCCGGTTCGGTGCCGGGCAGCGAAGGAAGGCCGAGTTCCTGTCCCCCCAACGTGATCAAGTGCCTGCAAACCAGCGACCGAAGGCGGTCCAGGACACGCTGGCCCAGAGGTAGGTAGGTGAACAAGCCTGCTTCAAGCGTTCGCACATAGGCGGCCCTGACCAACAACTGGTGACTGGGCAGGTGAGCGTCAGATGGCGGTTGCCGCAGCGTTTTGCCAAGCAGTTTCGAAAGGCGCATGAATCTCCTCCTCGCAGCAGATCTTGGTTGGAAAGGGTCACAGCCACTTGCAGGATTGGCCCAGGGAACCGGGTATGCACAGCTCCATGCCGGACCGTGAACACGATGTCAGAACAAGAGCGGCACCCCTCTTGAGATCAGGTCATCTTGACCACAATGTCATGGATCACGTTGGCCGCCGCGTCGCCCCGGTCCGCGCAGTTGCTGAGATGGCGATAGAGCTCGCGCAACTTGAGCATCTCCATTACATGGTGAATGTCCTCCGGCCCAGAGAACAGGTCGGCAATGGCTTCGCGGTAGACTCGCTCCACGCGGTTTTCCAGAGCCTTGGCCCGGCTGGCATGTTCACTCGCTACGCCCGGGTTCTCTTTGAGGCGCATCATTGCCAGGTGGATCTCTTCGGCCGCATCCTGCAACAGAGACACCAGCCGTCTCAGGTAGTCATTTGGCTCTACGCCCAGGATCTGCATCTCCTCCACGGTCGTGTAGGCATAGTCCATCACGTCGTCGATGGCCCGTGACAGGGCAAAGATATCCTCGCGATCAAGGGGGGTGACAAAGGTGCGATTCAAATCGTCGATAAGAATACGCCGGACCTCGTCGGCATCCTTCTCGGCCTGTCGAACCAATCCGGCGTTCTTGTCGGAGCGCCTTTTCATGTACAGTTCCAGCGCATCCATCCCTTCCAGCGTGATTTCCGCCTGCTGGATCAACAGTTGCAGGAATCTGTCCTGTTTCGGTTTAAAGAACTCCCTAAATCCCACCGTCCAGCTCCTCTCCTGGAGCAACTACGCAGTCCACCGGGTTGCCTTTGCCCCCTACAAGATTCGACCCAAGGATAGATAGCGCCTGGCAGCTGGCAACGCCAAGACCGGAAAGGCTGTCAACCAGACCATGACAATGTTGGCAATCAGCAGAAGGGACATTCTGCACCCCAAGCTTCCCTGGCTGCAGATGGGAAAACAAAAGGGAGAACACTGGGGCCCTCCCCTGATCCACATATTCTACGTGACCTGCCGGGTCTGCCATAGTATAGCACGGCTGATAAGAACTGTCAACCGCCTCATCTCCCGCTGAGAAACCTGTATTCCAAGGCCAAACAGAACCAGTCTGTGCTTCGAATACGGCAACAGCCGCACCGCAAGAAGCGTAACAGACCCGTCACGGCCTCCTACCGGATGAGAACGGTCAAGTTGCTCACCAGTGCCCAGGCTCCGCTTCGTTGACAAGCACGCGGGGATGTGCTATAGTCGGGATTGACTAACGCTCTCCCGGGGACAAGACTTTGGAGGCTTGATGATTGACGCGCTGCAGGTCTTGAGGTTCAGCCTGGCAGACCTCTGGCAGGATTTTGGCCAGCTCGTGCTGATGAACATCCTGTGGAGTTTGGCCCTGTTCCTGCCCTTGGTGCCCCTATTCGTCTTGACCAACGTCCCTCTGGTGTGGGTTTTGCTGCTGATCCTCCTGTTTTGGCTCCCCCTGCCCGTCATCTCTGGCGCGCTGTGCTTTGTCACCAACCAGATTGCCCGGGGGAAGAGTGTGGGTTGGGGGACCTTTGGCTATGGCCTCCGTCACTACTGGGCCAAGAGCTTGGTCGTCTGGGGAATCAATCTGGTTGCCCTGGTCCTGTTCGTCTCGAATCTCCAGTTCTACGGCGTGGTTCTGGAGGGGACGTGGACCTACTTTGCCCTGAGTGCGTGGCTGGTACTCGGTATCTACTGGTTGCTGGTGCAGATCTTTTGGTTTCCCATGATCCTGGAGCTCGAGAATGAGCGGATATTGCTCGCTTTGCGGAATGCTCTGACCATGGTCATCATCACGCCAGTATTCTCGCTTTCGCTGGGGGTGCTTCTCCTGCTGATCACTGTACTGAGCATTGTCCTGACTTTGCCGCTACTGCTGTTCACAGCTTCTTGGATGCTGCTGATCTTTAACCACGCCACCCGAAGCCGTCTGGCCTACGTCCGAAAGGAACCGTACCAACCAGGAATGGATCTGGATTGAAATACAAAGGCTCAGGACCTATCCTGAGCCTTGTTCTTCGACTGGTGCCCCCGAGAGGATTTGAACCTCCACGCCCTTGCGGGCACAGGTCCTCAACCTGCCGCGTATGCCAGTTCCGCCACGGGGGCATGCGGGAGTATTATACCCCCATTCGCCGGCCTTGTCAATTTGCTCAAATCGACATGAGTCGATGCATCATCCCTCGCACCGGCAGCCGATACCCTGGCCCATACCCCTCGGCCAGCAGCGCCCGCCCGAGATGCAGGCCGCTGCCGTCGCCTGGCCGCTCTGCAGCCGGTTTGGCAGGTCCGGCTCGCGAATCAAGGGCCGGCTCAGGGCGATCAGGTCGGCGTCACCTGCTGCCAGTACGTCGTCCATCACCGCCCGGCTGCGCAGCCCGCCCACGAGGATGACAGGTAGGGTGGTGGCCGCCTTGGCGCGCCGGGCCAAGGAGCGAAAATAAGCTTCCGGCTCCTTGGAACCGGTACCCAGCCGAGTATTAAAGTCGCTCCCGCCGCCAACCCCACCGCTGATCTCCACCGCATCCAGCCCCAGGTCAGCCAAGTGCGCCACAATCCACGCACCGTCGTCGGGCGTCAGACCATCGGGTACTCGATCCAGATTGTCCATCATTCCCAGCTTGATAAAGACCGGGTAGTCAGCGCCTACCTGGCCACGCACCGCCTCGCAGACGGCAGCCAGAAAGTGCAGCCGCCGCTTCAAGTCCCCGCCCCAGGTGTCGGTGCGGCGATTGGTGTGGGGTGAGAGGAACTGGCCAACCAGGTAGCCATGGGCACCGTGGATCTGCACAGCATCAAAACCAGCGGCCTGCGCACGACGGGCCGCCAAGGCAAAGGCATCCACAGCCGCCACGATTTCGTTCAGCGTCATCTCCCGTGGAGTACCACCTGTGGGCGTAGGGATAGCGGATGGGGCCATCGTTTCCGGTGTGCAGGCTGGGTCACACTGCCGCCCGCCGTGGTTGATCTGCAGGGCCACCTGGCCGCCCTCGGCATGGACAGCATCGGCCAGCATCTGCAGACCGGGGATCATCTGGTCGCAGTGGGCACTGAGCATCTCCGGATGAGCTTTACCCCACGGCGCCACGTAGGCGTGCCCGGTGACGATCAGGCCCACGCCCCCACGGGCGAGTTCGCGGTAGAGATTGGCCTGGGCAGGGGTGGCCCGGCCGACCGGATCTGTAGCCAATCGTTCGGCTGTGGCCGAACGCATCAATCGATTTCTTAGGTGCAGTGTTCCCAGCTCGACCTGTGAAAAGAGGGGGCTGTATCCAGTCGTCATCGACTCGCTCGCTTCAAAGAGAGGCCCTACCCCACAGGGGTCAGCGCCACAATCAGGGCCAGGATGACAAGTCCTATCATCACCACAAACATCAATAGGACGATCACCATGAAAGCGTTGTTACGGCGGCTCTCCCGGCCCTTTTCGATGGGTTCGAGGGATGGATAGATGCGCGCTTCTATTTCGGGTGGTGCCCCCGCAGCGTTCAGCTCCTCCAACCAATCGGGGAGAACACCTTCAACCAACGGTACCGACTCGTCCGGGCCGAAAAGGTCCACGGGTTCGCTGCTGACAGCAGAGGTGGCACCCTCCGACGTCACCCAGAAAGAATCACCGGCCATAGCCAGCTGCTTCAGTTGCAGCGCAATGCCAGCCAGGCCCTGACCGCACTGGTTGCAGAACTCACCATCGGGCACCACCTGGTGACAACGTGGGCACAAAACCAAGTCTTCACCGTACAGCAAGGTGCCGCAGATCCGGCAGAAGAAACCGGTCTCCTCGGATCCGCACTCTGGACAGGTGCGAATCTCCGGGTCAGTATCCATCCGCGCGTCCGGTTCCATAGCAACCCCTTCTTCAAACAGAGTCAGACCATTTTACCCCAGGATGCCGATTTTGACCAATCGCGGACCATTTCTGATGCGCTTGGCGTCCAGGCCTGGCAACGGAGCGACAGTCCCTGCACCAGGCCGAATCTGGGACAGTCTTCTCCACCTCGAGGACACAGATCTGAGCAAAGGCCCGACTCATTTCGTCCCACCATCGAGGGGTGGGCCTATCCTGTCCCCCGACTTTGACAGAGGTACCGCCATCGTGTACAATGGGAAATGGACCGCGTTCGCCACCTCGTGACGAGGAGCCAGAACCATGACCAATGATGGCATATACAATCCCACGATCAAGGAACTGCCCACCAGCGAGCGGCCCCGTGAGCGCCTGATCCACTACGGTGTCGGTGCCCTCTCAAACGCGGAACTGCTTGCCATTATCCTACGCACCGGCACCCGCGACGAAAACGCGGTCCGCCTGGGACAACGGCTCCTGGCTACGTTCGACAACCTGGCCGGCCTGGTGCGGGCCAGCACGTCGGAGCTGGCGGCCGAGAAGGGGCTGGGCCCGGCAAAAGTGGCCCAGGTCAAGGCAGCGCTGGAGCTGGGACGCCGCATGTTGATCGAATCCCCCGAGGAACGTCCCCAGATCCGCTCGCCAGCCGACGCCGCGAACCTGGTCATGTCAGAGATGAGCCCACTGGAGCAGGAGAACTTGCGCGTGATGCTGCTCGATACCAAGAACCGCGTGCTAGCCACGCCGACTATCTATGTCGGTTCCCTGAACACCAGCCTGATCCGGGTAGGCGAGCTGTTCCGCGAGGCAATCCGGGCCAACTGCGCCTCGCTGGTCGTTGTGCACAACCACCCTTCCGGCGATCCAACACCCAGCCCCGAGGACGTGGCGGTTACGCGCCAGATCGTCGAGGCGGGCAAGCTATTGGACGTCGAGGTTTTGGATCACCTGATCATTGGCCATCAGCGATTCGTGAGCCTCAAGGAGCGAGGGCTGGGGTTCAGTTAGCGAGGGGAACATGATCGCTGCTCTATTCGACTTTGATGGCACACTATACACTGGTCACCTCTGGCAGGATCTGGCGCGAGATCACTGGGCAGCCAAGCGCCACCGCCGTTGGGTGGTGGCCTATGTAACCCGCAATATGGCCCCTTTGCCCCTCTACAAACTGGGTCTGATGGACCAAATGGCCTATTATCGCCAGTGGGGCGAGACAATGGCCTGGCTGCTGCGTGGATGGACAGAAGAAGAGGGAATGGCACTGTTCGAACGACTCACGGACCAGCAGTTGATGCCCAATCTTCGCGCCAACTTGCTGGATCAGCTTCGCCATCATCAGGAACAGGGATACCTGGTGATGTTGGTTTCCGGCACCTTTGCTCCCTGGCTTCAAATCGTAGCCCGTCGGTTGGAGGTGTCCCACGCCATCGGAACGCCCCTGGAGATGCGAAATGGGCGCTTCACGGGCCGGATTGTCCGTCCCTTGTGTCAAGGGGAGGGCAAGCTGGACCGGACCAGAATGTACTGTGCGGAACACAACCTCGAGGTGGATTGGGCAGCCAGCGTTGCGTACGCCGACAGCGGCACCGACATCGACCTACTAGGCGCAGTCGGACATCCAGTAGTGGTGTATCCGGATGATGCCCTGTTGGCCCATGGCCGGGCCCAGGGTTGGTCAGTCATTGGGGAGAGGATGCCTTGATCCGTCGTCGTGAATTGCTGGTCACCAACATCTTGGCCCTGGCGGTGCTTCTCGTAGTGCTGCTGGTGGGTTGGTGGGACGCGGCAGCCTTTGGCCTAGTGGTGCTGATAGTCATGGACCTCCTGGTAGTGATCAGGGGACGGCAGGCACGCGCCTCCTCCCTCGCCGAGCATGCCGAGGAGGCCGAGCAGACAAAAGACTTGATGGCCGGATCACCGGCTGGCAGCACCGAGGAGGAGACAGGTGAGTAACGATTGGCAGCAGTTCAGCTATGAGCAAGCCAAAGCCGCCCACGAGGCTGGGCAGAAACTGTACTTGGGGGACCGTGTCTACCTGGTGCAGCAAGCCCTGCGGGATCCAGAGGAGGGCCTGGTGTTATGGGTCACCGACGAGCGGACGCTGGGCGATCACGGCGTTCTCCTGTTTCCGGATGGAAGAGCCAAGATCAAGTAGGCACTGTATGCTGTTTCACCCGTCAGATACTCGTCGGAAATCGGTCCGTTTTCCCCCTTTGCATCGCTGCATCGAGTGTGATACAATAACAGCATGAGAGGAGATGCGATGTCGGAACTCTTGGTTGTGCTGATGACGGCCAGTTCGCAGGAAGAGGCAGACCGTATTGCGACGACCCTGGTTCAGGAGATGCTGGCTGCTTGTGTCAACGTGATTCCGGGCATGACTTCTGTCTACCGCTGGGAGGGGGAGGTCCAGCGCGATCAAGAATGGCTCCTGGTTGCCAAGAGCCGGCGAGACGTGCTGCGCGATCTGGTGCGACGGGTAGAGACACTCCACAGTTACGACGTGCCAGAGATCATCGCTTTGCCTCTGGTCGGCGGTAGTGATGCCTATTTGCGTTGGCTCGACCGGGAGGTCCACGGCGGTTGGCACGACGTGGACTAGGTGGAGGAGGTGACCTATGCGCGATTTAATCCGACAGATACTCCGTGGATACCAGTCACTCAATCTAGAGGGACAGGACGAGGGCTACGTTCTGTTCAGTGGGCAAGATCCTGACACCAAACAGGCTGTCCTGATCAAAGTCTTGCCACGCTTGCTGGAAGACAACCCACAGATTGCTGCCCGCTTCAACAGCCTGGCCCAGGCGATCCGCCAGCTCAACCATCCCAACATCGTCGCCGCGGAAAAGGTGGGGGAGGAGGCCGGCCTGCCCTACGTCGTAAGCGAGACAATTCAGAAGGCACAACCCTTGGCCTCACAAATGAACCAACCCTGGGCGGTGGATACCGCCGCCGACGTGGTAATGCAAGTAGGCCAGGGCCTGGAACACGCATACGAAAAGGGCCTCATACACGGTGCCCTTACGCCGGACAAAATCATATTAGAAGACGATGGGCACGCGTCAGTTGCCGACATGGGCCTGACCGAGATACAGAAACTCCTAGGCGTCCACCTTGCGCAGGGAGCATCTCCCTATCTAGCCCCTGAACGGGTCGCGGGCAAATCCGCCGATGCCAGTGCGGACGTCTACTCCTTGGGTGCCATCTTCTATAGCCTGCTCACCAAGCAGACGCCGCAAGTTGTCGGGGGGCAGGTCGTGCCTCCCAGCCAGCTCAATCCCGATGTTTCTGCCAGGATGGACAAGGTTGTCGTCAAGGCTCTTGCGCAGAACCCCGCAGACCGCTATCCAGACGTCAAAACCTTTCTGACAGCTCTGGGCGCCAGCACTTTGGTGCCAGCGTCGGAGAAAGCCGAGCCCACCACATCGGTCGATCGCTGCCCCCGTTGTGGGGCCCAGAACCAGACCGGCCGTTTCTGCCGCAAATGCGGAGCGCGCATGGACCAAGCGGCACCCGTCAAGCAGGCGCAAGCAGAACTCCCTGTCCCGCCTGCCAGGTCGATTCTGGATGAGCCGATCCAAGTCACCAAGGTCGAAGTGAGTCGCGCCGACGTGGGTGAAGGGGTTAGGCTGAACATGGAAGTGGGCCACGGCGTGGATGTGCGTGAGACGGTCATCGCCAAACCCCGGTCTGTCGCCACTGATGAGATCCTCTCCGATTTCCCCGAGCCATTGGAGATGCCCCAAATAGGCACGTCTGATCTGTGGCCCACCCTTGACGAACAGGTTGCGTTGGCCATGCCCGAACCTCCACCCATGCCTGTTGTCGACTGGGCCGAGATCGCACCAGAGATGCCCGAGGTTCCGACCCTCGAGGACATATCCAGCAGCGGGGAGACCGATTGATCCACCTGGCCGATCTCCTGGCAGCCACAGGCGGAACCGTCCATGGCCCGGTATTTGCGGAGACGTTCACCGACTTTTGCTACGATACCCGCCTGTTGAATCCTGGCGAACTGTTCCTGGCCGTCGTGACCGACAAGGGCGACGGCCATGATTATGTGTTGGAAGCAGCTCAAAATGGGGCAGCAGGTGTGCTCTGCCAGCGTACGCTCGACCTGGAGTCGTTTGGCGTCACCTGTGTAGTGGTCAGAGACAGCCGTGAGGCCCTGGAGGACTGGGCACGTTTCATCCTGCGCAGGCTTGACCCTCTGGTGGTAGGCATCACCGGATCCACTGGCAAAACGACGACCAAGGAACGGGTAGCAGCGGTCCTTGCCCAGCGCCACACCGTATTCCGCAACTATGGAAACTACAACGATCGGTACGGCCTGCCGATTGCTTTGGGGAAGCTGGGGCCCGAGCATCAAGTAGCTGTGCTGGAACTGGCTTGCGATGGGCTGGACGAGATCCGCGAACTGGCAGCGCTGACCCGACCCCAGATCGGAATCGTGACGGCTGTCAACGAGACCCATCTGGCCTACCTGGGATCCCTGGAGGCCATTGCACAGGAAAAAGGCCGGCTGGTGGAGGTGCTTCCCCCAGCCGGTAGGGGGGGAACCGCCATCCTCAACTATGACGATCCCCGGGTGCGGGCTATGGCCACCCGCACCCAGGCACGTGTCATCACCTATGGCTTGAACCCCGACGCCGACCTCGTTGCCGGTGCTGTCGAGACCAGTCCAGAGGGAGTGTCCTTCACCGTTTTCGTCAAGGATTTCTTTCCAGTGCAGGGTCTGCGGGGAAAGCGCAAATTACGCGTGCATTTGCCACTGCTCGGCCAGCACAACGTGTATGCGGCTCTGGCAGCCGTAGCCACAGGATTGGCCCTGGAGATACCGCTGGAGACAGCCCTGGCAGCCCTGACGACCGCCCAACCCCTGCCAGGACGCCTCAGTCCACTGCCTGGCGCTAGCGGTAGCCTGATCCTGGACGACAGTCTCAACGCTAGCCCTGCCTCAACCCTGGCCGCGTTGGACACCCTCGATCTTTTCGCCGGGCACCGGCGCCTGGCGGTTCTGGGAGACCTGCTCGATCTGGGGAGTTTTCAGCGCGAGGCCTACCGCCAGGTTGGCGCGCGGGCGGCAAAGGTAGTTGACTTTCTGGTCACCCTTGGAGACGGCGCCAGGCAGATCGCCGAACAGGCGCGACGCTCGGGCCTTCCAGCCGATCAGATCCTCGTGACCTACACGGCCGAAGACGCAATACGGGGTTTGTCCCACAGATTGGAGCGCGGCGACGTGGTCCTTGTCAAGGGCTCCATTGAATCACGACTGGAGCAGGTCGTCGGCGGGTTGCTGGCCGATCCTGAGCGGGCATCTGACGTGCTGGTGCGGCAGACGGCGGGCTGGCAGAAGGTGCGGCTGCTCCGTCCTGGCAGACCCACCTGGCTCGAAGTCGACCTGGAGGCCATCTCCCATAACGTCCGCCGCGTGGTGGACATCGTCGGACCGGGCGTGACCGTTCTGGCCGTGCTCAAGGCCGATGGCTATGGCCACGGCATGGTGCGCGTCGCTCGCACTGCGCTCAACAATGGCGCTTGCTACCTGGGCGTGGCCAGCATCAACGAAGGGGAAATCCTACGGCAGTCAGGCATCACGGCGCCGATCCTGGTCCTGGGATATACCCCCGCGTGGCAGGCGCGGGAACTGGTGTTGAACAGTCTGAGCGCGGCGGTTTTCAACTTTGAGGTGGCCCAGGCGCTCAGCAGGGCAGCCAGGGAGCTCAATCGCCAGGTGCAAGTCCACGTCAAAGTAGACACCGGCATGGGTCGCCTTGGGCTCCTGCCGGACGACGTCGCCAACTTTGTCCAGGAACTGCGAACCTTGCCCAACTTGGTACTGGAGGGCATTTTCACCCACTTTTCGGTAGCCGACAGCGACCCCGACTATACCCGCTGGCAGGTCGACCGCTTTCGCCAGGTCTTGGATACCCTTGCCAAGGGTGGGCTCGAGATCCCACTGGTCCACGCGGCCAACTCGGCCGCGATCTTGACGCTGCCCGAAAGCCACTTCAGCATGGTGCGGCTCGGGCTGGCCATGTACGGCCTTCACCCTTCGCCCCAGGTCCCCTGCCCCCCAGACTTTGCTCCGGCGTTGGCATTCAAGACTCAGGTTGCCCAGGTCAAGACCTTGCCTCCGGGCAGCTTTGTCAGCTATGGGAACACGTACCAGACCGTAGGCCAACAGCAGATCGCGGTCATCCCAGTAGGCTATGCGGATGGCTTTCGCCGGGCACCCCGCCATTGGGGCGAGGTTTTGGTGCGGGGTCGGCGTGCGCCCATCGTAGGCCGGGTGTGCATGGACCAGACCATGATCGATGTGACACATATCCCGGACGTTCGCCAGGGCGATGAAGTTGTTCTCATTGGGGAACAGGGCGGGGCGCGGATCACTGCCGAGGATGTGGCCGAGCGGCTGGGGACGATCAACTACGAAGTGGTGAGTGAGATCTTGGCCCGCGTGCCCAGGGTCGTCTAGGCAACAGCCGGGAAACACCGTCCTACCGTGAACGGATTGGGACGGACGAGGGTTTAAAAAGTTGAAGGTCCGCCGGTTTGCACCGTACCACATGCCATCTGCAAACGCGAGCCACAAGGAGCATACACCATGGCGAGGTATCTGCTGAAACGAGCCCTGTGGGGAATCATCACCCTCTTTATCTTTATCACCATCATCTTTTTCGTCGCGCAGGTGATCCTCCCCGGCGACTATGCCTCGCAATTCCGCCTTTTTTTGTCAGGGGAGGAGGTCGATCAGCTGAGAGAGGGCCTTGGGCTCAACCTGCCCCTCTGGAAGCAATACCTGAACTGGCTGCAGAATCTGGCTCGTGGAGACCTGGGATTGGCATTCAATGGCCAGCCGGTTGGTGAGATCCTGCTGTCGGTGTTGCCTCTTACGATCTTTCTCTTTGGTCTGGGTACCCTGATCGCATTTCTGGGCGGCCAGTGGCTGGGCAAGGTGACAGCCTGGCGAAGCTCAAGGGTGTCTTCCGGCACCGCAACCTTTGCCGCTATCATGTTGTATACCTCGTTTCCTCCCTGGCTGGCTTTCCTGATGACCTATTTCATCGCCCGCCGGTTGCAGGTATTTCGAAACCTGTTCGACCTGGAGTCCAGCCGGCAGATCTGGCTGGAATATGACACGCCTTCCGTTACCATCCTCTGGTACATGCTCCTCACTGTCGCAGCCCTGGCTGTGCTCGTGTTCATCGTGAACCGCATCCTCCGGCGTTCGGAGCCCCGGCAACTGCCCGCGATACTCGTGATCCTCCTATTCCTCGTGGCCCCCATTGCCATCTGGTATGTCCTGGGCTTTGGCCCCCAGGCGATGGACATCCTCTTCACCCTCCTTCTGCCATTGCTGACCTACGTGCTCCTGTCCTTCGGCGAAACGACGCTTATCATGCGCACCAGTATGGCAGATACTGTCAACCAGGAGTATATTTTTACGGCGCGCGCCAAGGGGTTGCCGGAGAAGGCTGTGCGGGACAAGCATGCTGCGCGCAATGCCCTGCTGCCGGTGTTTAGCAGGCTGATCACGAGCATCCCTTACTTGTTGACCGGCCTCGTGATCATCGAATATTCGTTTGGGTTCTCGCGGCTCTCGGGCCTGGTCACCCTCAGCCAGAGTCCCGCCACTTGGGGCGGGCTGGGTTCAGCCATGTTTGGCTCCCTCGTCCAACAAAACATGGGGATTGTGATGGGTGCTCTGCTCGTCGTCGGCATTCTGTCCTTGATCGCCCGCCTGTTCCTCGACGTTCTGCACGCCTACCTCGATCCTCGCATCCGCTACGGTGAATCCCGCACGGGCGGGGTCAGCTAGCGGCTATTTGCAAGGGAGGAGCCATGTCAACAAGAGCACAGACCTGGGCTCAGGTCATCCAGCAGGTCTTTGGCGACTTTGAAGCCGTGGACAATGCCACGCCCGATTGGCTGCAAATCCCAGGGACGGAGCGCCGTCTCATGGTGGACAAGCTCTATCCCAAGATCGGTATCTGCCTCAGATTCAAGGATCACAGGTACGGCCCCCAAGTGGACGAAGAGGCCTACCAGAAGGCCCTCACCAATCTTTGCCGTCGATCGGGGTATTCTCTGGTGATCATCGATGCCAGTGCCACAGTCAGCAACCAGAAGCTGAGTGAGATCTGCGTATCCCTGAGCACGTCCGCCCGGCTCATCGCCCAGTTGCAGGGGGCGGAGGAGGTGCAACGTGTGCTCTTGCCACAGATAGCCGCTGCCAAGTCCACGTGCCAGCAGATCCAGGATGAACTGCGGGCACCCTCAATCGACTATGAAAGAGGGCAACGGCGACGGCGGCGGGCTCAGGCAAGCTGGCGACAGTTCCAGTCGGGCTGGCGCGTGTTTGCCGAGAACCGGCTGGCAGTTCTCGGGGTCGTGCTGATCCTGCTCTTTACCCTCATGGCGGTCATCTACCCCATTCTCCTGGCGACAGTGTGGCCACCCAACATCTATAACCCCGATACGGGCTTTGACATACAGATTGCACAACACCCTTCTCCCCCCTCCAGCAAACACCTCCTGGGGACGGACACCGTGGGCCGTGACGTCTTGAGCGTGCTGCTCGCCTCTACCGCGCCCAGCTTTATCGTGGGCATCACCGCTGCTGTGACAGCAGCCATCATTGGCACAACCATCGGAGCCCTCGCGGCATACTTTCGGGGATTTGTGGACGCCGCGTTTATGCAGATCGCTGACGCCTTCCTCCTGTTACCGGCCCCACTCTTGATGATTGTCATCGGCGCCCAGTTCAAGGACATGAGTCCGGCCGTATTTGGCTTCTTTTTTGGAGCCGTAACAGGCCTAAGCACGGCAGCGATCGTCATCCGGTCCCATGCCCTGACGACAATGAGCAAACCTTTCATCGAAGCATCCCGGGTGGCAGGTGGAGGATGGGCACAGATCATCTTCAGGCATCTAGTCCCACACCTGCTGCCCCTGGCCGCGGTCTTTATGATGGTGACTGCGACGGGGGCCGTGATCGCCGACGGCTTTGTTTCGTTCCTGGGCCTCACGCGCGCCCATCACAACTGGGGGGGCATGATCTTTTGGAGCTTTGCCTACCAGGCGACAATCAATCCCACTGTGACGTGGAACGTGCTCATCCCCCCAGTGATTGCATTTTCTCTGTTTGCGGCTTCATTCTACTTTATCTCCAGCGGATTGCAGGAGGTCGCCGATCCCAAGCTCCGGAAGGATTGGAAAAAAGGGGGGTAGGCCTGTCCATCCGGTCAGGTGGCTGCAGGCCAACCAGCCGGCTGAGGGATCTAGCATACAAACGAGGCTGCACGTTTCGGACGTGCAGCCTCGTTCGTGCGACAAACCATGAACCCCGTCGTCTCCCAAAGCGAAGGCGGGGTTCCACGTGCTTTGCCAAGCGCAGGTGCGCTCAGCTCGCAAAATGACTAGCTCTCTTCTTCGGGCTTGACTTCTTCTGTTGGTTTTTGTTCTTCTTCGTCGTCCCTGACAGCCTTGCGAAAGCCGCTGATCGCCTTGCCGAGCGCGGGGCCAGCGTCGGCGATTTTGCCCACGCCGAAAATCAGAACGACGATAACCAATACAATTATGATCTCCGTGGTGCCGATTCCACCCATATTCTCAACTCCTAAATCTATTGATCTCCTGTCCCTTGTTCCAGGCTCTCCAAGAACAGCTTCAGATCCCGGCGAACGAGGGCTTTGACAAAGGGCAGCTCTTGTGGATCACCTTCCAGAATCGCTTGAGCCGCAACCAATGCCAGCCGGGACCGCTTCTCATCCCCAGCCAGCCACAGCCATTCGCTCATGGCCGTCAGCCGTCGGCTGAGTACCTGGGCCACGGCCGGGTCGGCGAAAAGCTCGCCGGCCAAGCGCCTGACCCACACCTCCAGGTCCCAGCCTGAACGCCGCAGAGTCTCTTCTGCTGCGTGCAAAATCGTTTCGCTGCGCGCATGCCAAGTCGCAAACGCCGGGTGATCCAATAGCCGCCCTGATTCGGCATCCAGGGCCCGATCGTCCACCGAGAGCAGGGGGAACGATGCAGGCGGCAACGAATCTGCACCGGCGTACCCCCAAAGCCATGGGCTGAGCAAACGAAGCGGCCCCGCCACCGGGATCTGCGTTTCGCGGTTGTGCGCCAGCGAATCAAGCACCAGGCGCCGGCCCAGATCAAAGGCCGCTTCCACCATGAGCATGGCCCCCGAACCATCCTGCAGGGCAATGTCGTGCAGATAGCCCAGCGAACGCCGGGGTGGTAGCATCCGCACCGGCACACGGCTGTGTCCGACTGCCTCAAAAGCGCCTGCCCGGTCACTCAGCAGGATGTTCAAAAAGCGTGCGTGGCCCGTTAGGCGATTCTCGAGGATGAACCACACACTTCGCTGTCCCAGTCCATCGACCGGGCTGACCAGCGCCCGCCAATTCGGGTCCGGCGCAGACAGCTCTACCACCGGCACACCGGCAAACCGCAGCTTGCGCAGCGTGCGCACGGCCAGCGGGCGCAGTTCCGGTGCGCTAATCGGGATCAACGTCTGCAGTGCCCTCACGGCCTCAGGCAGGCGGAACGCACCCAAGGCTTGCAGCGCCTCGGCGGCGATCTCCTGGCGGACATCCTGAGCCATCATCCGCAGCGGCTCAACGGCCCCTACCGCAGGTCCCAACGCGCGCCGAGGGCCGTGTCCTGAGGCCATCAGGGGACCGCCGGCTGGACCGACCATCATCCGTAGCGCCTGGACCACAGCCACAACTACGTCTGGTTCCTGCCGGTCCAGGCCCTGTACATACTCGATCAAGATGGCAGGGTTCCCAATCGCTTGCTGCAGCACCTCCTCAAGAGAGGAGATAGCTGCTTCCTCCGGATCCCTCAGGTTGGCCAGCAGGTCGTCATCCGGTGGTGCACCCAGGAAACGCTCGAGGATAGTAATCGCACCGATACGGCCATGGTCCGTCAGTTGGGGCAGCAGCACCGCCTGGCGCAACGCTGCCATCACCGCTCGACGATCGAGGTAACCTGCCACAGTCCCCAGCGCAGACAGCATCCGGGCGTCTGCACGGTTCAGACTGCCGACGATGGTTGGGATCACCTGGGAGCCCTGACCAGCGATCAGTTGCGCCTGCCGATGGAATTCCAGCTCGGAGTCAGCGGCCAGCATCTCGCGCAGATCAGCCCCGATCTGCCTCCGTTCGCGCAGCTTGGTAATGATCTTCTGAGAAGCAGGCACTGTTTTGCCTCTCCCCGACGTGCAGCCCATTATAGCACAGACTTGATGGGTATCCAAAACCTGCCTGGTCTTGGAGTTGGACTCTACCCGAAGACCCGCTCAAAGCCCCTGCTTCGGAGAAGCAGCTTTGTCATCGGGGATGCCATCCGCCCTTGAAGACGAGGGACCAGAGCTTTTTCGGATAGCTGCCTAGGACATGGCAGCTTCCATCTCAGCGGCCTCTTCCTGCCCCACCTCCACAGGCCGGAAGGTATCGGGATCGGTCAACCGATCGGTAAATAAAACACCGTCGAGGTGATCGATCTCATGCTGAAAGACGCGGGCCAAGTAGCCCTTGGCTTTGAAACGCACCGGCCGTCCCCTTTCGTCCAACCCCTTGACCGTGATCTGTTCTTGGCGAGCTACCTCACCAATATAGCCGGGGATCGAAAGACATCCCTCGGTGCCAATCTGTTCTCCCCGCCCCTTGACGATCTCGGGGTTGAACAGGATGTAGGTCTCTGCCGGCAGGTTGTTCTCCTCATCCTCAGGCAACTCGACCACAAAGAACCGCTGGAGCACACCAACCTGCGGGGCAGCCAAGCCCACGCCGTTGGCCACGCGCATCGTCTCCAGCATCCGCTGGGCCAAGCTTGCCAGCTTGGGCGTAACACCTTGCACATTCCTGGACTTGCTCCGCAGGATTTTGAGTTGTTCCGGTTTGTCTACAGTTAGAATCTCCAGATCCGTCATGTTTTGCTTCTCACGATATCGTTTTCAGCCACCAGGGACCATCTCTTGGTTGGACGGGATTGCGGTGATGGTTATTCCTCCCCCTTCGCCAGAAAGGGATGCAGGGCCACCGGCGGCTTGTCATTGTATCACCAGGTGCGCTCTCTGTCAACCAACCGGCAGAGCATTGCATGGCCTAACCCGAAATCCAACAGGGCGACGACGTCCTCATCGTATGCAACAACACCGGGGGATGTCTCTCTATAACCCCGCTGCGATGATTTCAGCAATGTCCACCACGGGAAGGGCGCTGTCCGCACCGCGCCCTGTCGCCGCCTCCTGTAACATAATGAGGCAGAAAGGACACGCCACAGCGGCGAGAGCGGGGGTTAGCTTCTCGATCTCGTCCATCCGCACCTCGTTGACCCGCTGGCTGGCTTCGTGCTCCATCCACATGCAGGCCCCACCCCCACCGCAGCAAAAGCCCCGCTCCCGTGAGCGCTCCATCTCGGCGAGGGTCATGCCCGGCAGCGCCTTGAGTACCTGGCGGGGTGCGTCGTAGACCCCGTTGTAGCGGCCCAGGTAGCAACTGTCGTGGAAGGTTGCCCAACCGCCATCCCATCGGGCATCGAGCTGCAGCCTGCCAGCCACGACCAACTCCTGGATGAACTGGCTGTGGTGAACCACATCCCACGTGTCGCCGGAGGCACCGGCACCGAACTGGGGGTACTCGTTCTTGAGGGTGTTGTAGCAATGGGGACACTGGGTCACGATGCGGTTGAAGCGATACTGCTTCAAGACCTGGAGATTCTCCGAGGCCTGCATCTGGTACAGGTACTCCTCCCCGGCGCGGCGGGCCCACTCGGCGTTGCAGCTCTCTTCCTCACCCAGGATGGCAAAATCCACGCCCGCAGCGCGAAGGATCTGGACCATGGCCTGGCTGACCTTCTGGTTGCGAGGGTCGTAGCTACCGGCGCAACCCACCCAGTAGAGCACGTCCGCCTCCCCCACGTCCGCCATCACCGGTACCCCGAGTGCCTCGGCCCACGCGGCACGCTGGTGGCGTGGCTGGCCCCACGGATTGCCCTGACGCTCGGTGTTGCGCAGGGCCTGGGCCAAAGCATCGGGCAGACGGCCTTCCTCGAGAGCCAGGTGGCGCCGCATGGCCACGATCTCGCTCACCTGCTCGATGAATACCGGGCATTCCTGCTCGCAGGCACGGCACGTGGTGCACGACCATAGCGTCTCCTCGCCAATCACTTCGCCCACCAGTTCCGCCTCCCTGGGTTCGCCGCGACCCAAGGCCAGGGGACGCAAGAAGGGCAGTCGTTCGACGATTGGTTCTTGCCATCTCCACAATTTGCCTGGATATTCGCCCATCCGGTCGCGGAGGTCCATCACCAACGCTTTTGGGGACAGTGGCTGGTTGGCCGCGTAGGCCGGGCAGGCATCCTGGCAACGACCACACTCGGTGCAGTCGTCGCCGTCGAGCAATTGCTTCCAGGTGAACTGCTCAGCCGAGCCCACACCCAGTGGCTCCTCTGTTTCCTCGATATCTTCAATCTTGGGCAGCACACCTGGCGGATCAAGCCGCCGAAAAAAGATGTTGGCCGGCGAGCTGACGATGTGCAAGAACTTGGTATAGGGTAGAGTGGCGATCAAGCCAAAGGTCGCCAATTGGTGCGCCCACCAGACGTAGGGATAGATGGCTGGCGGCTTTTCCGGGGGCGGGCCCAGGAGCCCTGCCAGTGCGTTACCCAACCATGACCACTGCGCCCACTGGGGCTGCTGGCCGCGCAGGCGCATGACCTCCAGCGTCAGACCCGTGAGCGCGATAAAGGTCAGCGTGCCCAGGATCAGGGCATCGTCCCTGCGGATGTTGAGCCGGTCGGGCCGCCTGACGTAACGCCGATAGGCCGCCAGCCCCAGTCCAACCAGGAATAGCACAGAGAAGGCATTGACCACCAGCTCAAAGCCCAGATAGAAATCGCCTTGCAGAATTCGCCAACCGGTATCCAACTGGATACCGACCAGCGAAGTGGCAATGAAAAAGGCCACAAAACTGAAAAAGATCAGGCCATGCATCAGGCCCGGGTAGGGCTGGGAGAGGATGCGTCGCTGGCCGAGGGCGTAGCGTAGCAGCCCGCCGATGCGCCTGCCAATCTGGTCGGTACGGACGGCGGGCTGCCCCATGCGCCACAGGCGCACGCGCCGCCATAGGCCGTACACCACAAGTGCGCCGCAGAGGATCACCAGCGCCCAATGGATGGGATACATCCACGCCGGCAAGTTCCATAGGTCTTCGCGGAAGGGCGTCATCGTCCATTCCCCCTTTTCTCACAACGCCGGCTCGTTCAGGGATTGGGGAGCTCGAAAACCAGCATCTGTAGTTCGCCGAATTGTCTCTCTGCGGTTGGGAGGCCGAGCTCAGACAGCTTGGTCATAACCTCGGGACTGGCATCTTGATCGACAAGCACAAAGATACGCGGTCGCCTTTCCAGGACCTCGACCTCGTCGAGACTCGACACCGGTGCTGGCCCGGTATAGTGCTCCAGAAATCCGATGGAGAGGTCGGGTGGGTGCACGACGACCAGATCTTGATCGGTCGCTGTCTGCTGCAAGTACTCCACCGATTGGTAGAGGGATGAAGCGTCGTACGTGATCTCCGGCCGGTGGCGCCGCCGGAAGAGATACGCTTCGCTTCCGTCGGGTAGAGTGTAGTGCGCCTCTTCTTCAAACGCACGATCGAACAGGGAGCGCCGCTCCTCCAGGATCAAGTTCTCCGCGTCGCGCACGGCAGGGCGCCGGTTCTTGTTCTTCAGGACCAATACATAGTCGTAACGGAAGGCGGTCGAATAGGCAGACTCTTGAGGGTAGCTCTCGGTCGGATCTTCCAACTGGATCTCTGGGTATAGGCGGATCTGGTCGTAGGCAAACATGCCGACGTGCACATGGCTGCTATAGGCGATGATGCCCAGCGAAATGGTATCCCAACCCTCGCGCCGCCGGGTGGCATCCACCTGCTGCAACACGTCCTCGGCAATCCAGAAATCGGGATCGTTCAGGCCCGAGTCGGGCGTTTCCAGGTAGAGACCCTGGGCAAAAACGCTCCACTGGCCCAGGATCGGCTTCTTGAAGTAGGTCCTCTCCACGAGTTGGTGTGGCCCGGTGTAAGAGATGGCAAAGAACTGGACCAAGCCAAAACCGATGGCCAAGACGATCAGTGCGACGCGCAGTCGCCGCCACGGCAATTTGAGGAGCGCCGCTGCCAGAATCACGCCCAAGAAGGGCAGGATGGGCGTGACGGCCCGGTCCTCCTTATAGATCGATGTGGACAGGATGGCATACGATACGAACAGAGTAGCAAGGATCGGCCACCACTTCCAATTCCACCACGGGACCGGAAGCAGACGTTGCCGGTGCCGGATGGCATAGGCCAACAAGAGCCCGACCGTCACGATCAGCAGCAGGGCATAGACCGGCGAGAACCCGTAGAAAATGCTCTGCAAGTAGTCGGTATAGGTGGTCAGGCTGGTGAGGTCCACGGTGCGCCCGCGGGGGTCCTCGATCCCCCAGGCCAGCCACAGGATCTGCTTGACGAACTCAAAGCCGTGTGGCAGGTACCAGACCGAGGCGATGGTCAGGGCCACGGCGATGCTTGTCACAAAGTTGGTCACCGGGCTGGAGCGCTGTAGAATGGCGAAAATCGCGACCGAGATCAAGAGCCACCAGAGCGGAAAAAGCCAGAATCCTGCCAACAGGGCCTGGGCAGCTTCTCGATTGGGGAAATACCAGAGGGCTGACAGGAGCAGCCCTCCCCCCAGGGCCACGACAAGATCGCGCCAGCGCGACCGCGACCAGGACCGCAAGCCAAGCCCGGCCCGCAGCCAGGTCCAGATCTGGCGTGGCAGTCCGGCCTGGAAAAAGACGATGACCGCCGCGCCCATGATAAACACCGGGAAGGTACGCTTGACCAGAGCCCCCAGTCCGAGGGATACCCCCAGCAGCAGGGATGCCCCTTTCCGCTCAAACCGCTCGCAGGCCAGGAGAAAGTAGATGCTTAGGGCGGTTAGCGCAGTCAGGGAAAACTCGAAATAGGAATAGCGGGACATGGCATAGACTAGGGGGATGAGGGCCACCAGGACAGCGCCCAACATGCCCAGGCACCGGCCGCCCAATCGAGCGCCGATGCCATAGCTTGCCGCAAAGAGGATAAACAGGAATACGACATTGACCATGACCGCCACGTCGGCCGATACCCCGAAGAGCTTGTACATCGTCGCCATCGAGAGGCCAAAGAGCGGCGGGCGATAGGCATCCTGGATGGTGGCCTTGAACAGGGCCTGTAGGCTGAACGCGGAGAGGGTGTCATAGTAGAACAGGCTATTGACCAGTGAGCCGATACGATCCCACCCACGGGTCATCACGTTCTTGTCCAACCATATCCAGTTGTTGATCGCGTGAAACAGCGTCAGGCCGACGATCAGGAGGCCCGGCATCCAACGGCCGAGCCGCAGAGTCCCCTGGTTCGCATCTCCCGTCATCAGGCTTCACTCAACAGCCGCTGTCCAGCCGGTGTACCAGCCCGGCCAAGCGGCAATCCCTCCAGTTGCATCAAGGCAGCCGACCGATTGGACGGTTGCAGTCCGGGCCGGCCCGCTGCCCTGATCGATGCTATTTCATTGCCTGGTGCCCGTTGCGTCCCAGCCCGCAACGCCTGTCATACGTTGCCCTTCAGGTCCTCATATACGATCCGGGCAATGTCCTGCCCCAGCCGAACGCTATAGTTGGTCCCCCGGTCCTCAGGGTAAATCTGCAGCGTGTTGGCCAGATACAGGCCTTTGAGCGGGGTACGGTGGTCGGGTATGCGCTGGGAGTAGTTGCGGGTGATAACCGGCTGGCCTGCCTCGGCCCGGAGCACGATCTTTTTCTCGATCCAATCGGCGTCAAAGGCAGGATTGATGCGTTTTAGGTGCGGTTCATAGATCTCAAGCAGCTCACGGGCCCGCATGCGGAAGCGCGGGTCATCTCGCTCCAGGTAGTTGGACACGTAGATCAGGTGACGGCCTTGATACTCGCTGGGCGGTACATAGTTGGTATGTTCGATGACGCCTACAAAAGGCATCGTCCGGTCGGCGATGTTCAGCCAGTAGATGCGGCTCAGGCTTTGCTTGCTGACCAGCAGCAGTACCACAGCCGCCTGGTAACGCACCGAGCGAAGCCGCTCGGCATAGTCGCCCTCCAGCCCAGGAGGGGCAATCTCCAGCAGATTGTATCCCGGAACCGTGGCGATGACCACGTCGAAGGGTATCGTCTCCTTCTTGGTTATCACGCCCGTCACCCGGCGCGGATCGTCGGCGTCGGTGGTCAAACCAATCACTTCCTGGCTGAGGCGCAGGTCTGCACCGCCGGCGCGCAGACGATCTACCAGCGCCCGGGTAATGGTCTCAAAGCTGCCCAATGGGTAGGCCAGCTTTTCCTTGGCCGTGGCTCCCTGGCGCGAACTGCCACGCACCTTGATCTTGCCCCACAGCCAGGTCATGCTCACCTCATCGGCCAGCTCGCCGAACTTGCCACGAAGCAGCGAGCCCCAGAGCTTGTCATAGATCCCCTGGCCCATGTAGCGCACGATCCAATCCTTAGCCGTGACCTGCTCCAAACGCTGCCAGTCATCCACCTGCTGGAGATAGAGATACATCAACCCCAGCTTGATCCGGGCGATAAGATTCAGCGGCTTGTAGGTAATCAGATCGATGGGCGTCACAAAGTCATAGATCTGGCCATCATAGAATACGCCCACCTTGGACTCGATCCAGCGCAACTGGTCGCCAATGCCCAGCTCGTCCATCAGGCCCAGGATATGGGTATCACTGCCAAAAAGATGGTGATAGAAATGTTCGATGTGGGTACCCAGGAGGGGGAGGGTGGCGGCCTGACCACCCCATTGTCCATATTTCTCCAGCACGGTAACGGCATAACCCTGTTTCTGCAGTTCGTAGGCAGCCGTCAATCCTGCGTACCCGCCTCCGATGACGCCAACTTGGATCGCGCTCACTCGTCGTCCTCAGGTTCTGGAGAATCAGGCACCAGTTCGGTCTGGCCCTCTGAGTAGTTGGCCAGGTCCTCTTTGGCGCGTTCGAAAAGCTCGATCAACTCTTCGTCGGTACCCTGAAAGCGCGCGATGGTCTGTTGGGAACACAGTTCGCAGCCTCTCATGAAGCGATAGCTCCCCGACACGCAGCCCAGACAGGCGTTCAGCCGTATCATCATCAGGCAGAATGCCAGGGTATCAGGATGGGTCTCAGGCAACGAGATCACGTACTCGATCAGTTCCCGCCACTTCTCACCCCGCAGATACTTGAGATCGGGGATCAATCGAGGTGGAAACAACAATTCCGTTCTTGGGTTAAAGCTCATGTCACTACCTGGCTAGGAGCCGAGCCGGATGTTGGTCCTGGGTGTGCCTGAAGCCCGGTCTCAGAACTCACTTCCATCATCCGACGCCTTCGTTCCAACCCTTCCCAGACCGCCCAGGGCACTGGCACCCGGCCCAGGCCGTTGTTCAACAGGCCACCATGAAAATCACTGCCGCCCGTGATCACCAGTCCATGCCGGACCGCCAGGCCGAGCAAGTGGCGACTTGCACTGCGTGGATAGTGTGGGTAATATACCTCGATCCCTTCCAGGCCGGCCTCCCGCAAGCGCGGCAGCCATTGCTTGAGATCGAGTCCAGCCCTGCGTTGCCCGTATCGATTGTACGCATACGGGTGGGCCAGCACGGGAAGCCCTCCACTTTGCCGTATCAACCGGATGGCCTCTTCCGGCAACAGCTTGTGGCGTTCGACGTACGCCGGACAGTCGCGGCCGATCCACAGATCGAACGCTTCGTCGTAGCTGCTCACGTGGCCGGCCTCTCGCAACGTCTCCGCCACGTGAGGGCGGCCGATCGAGCCGCCTCCCCCCGAGATCTCGACTACCCGCTCCCACTCGATGGGTAGCCCGAGGTTGGCCAGGCGCATCAGCATCTGTTGGGCACGCTGGCGGCGCGCCTCTTGCGTGCGGGCCAACATCGCCTCCAGTTCCCGGTCGGCCAGATCTACAAAGAATCCCAAGAGATGGATCTCTTCGCGGCCGCTGATGGTGCTGATCTCGACCCCAGGCACTACCGTGATGTCCCACCGCTCAGCTTCCTTCAGGGCCGCTGGTAGACCTTCGGTGGTATCGTGGTCGGTGATTGCCAATACCTGAATGCCCAGGCTTGCGGCCTGGGCTACCAGTTTCTCAGGTGCCAATTCGCCATCGGAGGCGGTTGTATGGCAGTGCAGATCAACGCGGCTGGGTTTTGTCGTCAGGTTCCTTGCTCCACCTTGTTCTCCCAGCACAGTGAGCTGGTCACTTCTCCCGCCCTCCCTTGAGCCGTTCCTGGTATCGCTCCAGTGCCTCCCATTTGCCGCGCATGGCCAGCTTGGCCTGCGTAGGCCAACTACTAACATCGGCCAGGTTCATCAGGTTGGGATCGGCTTTTTCGAGGATCTGATTGAGACGATCCGCGTCGGCGTCGGCCAACTGAGCAAAAGTCTTGATCCCGGCAGCTTGGAGCACGCCCTCGATCTTGGGACCGATCCCCTCGATGCGCTTGAGATCATCCGGTGCGGCAGGCTCCGTTGCCTTTTCCGCTTCGGCTGCTGCGGCTGCTTTCTTGGCCTCGGCAGCTTCCGCTTCGGCCTTTTTCTTGGCTTCCGCGGCCTTTTTCGCTTCAGCCGCCTTGCGCTTGGCCTCCTCCTTGGCCCAGCGAGCCGCCTCCTCACGTTCATAGTCGGACGGGTGTATTTCCGCATAGTAGCCGACCGGCTTCAGCAACCTATCCAGGTTGTAGAACATGCCCTCGTCGCGGTTGGCATAGGCGAGTTCATGCTCCTGGTTCATCTTGATGGCGTCAAAGGGGCAAAACTCGGCGCAGAAGCCGCACGACATGCAGATCGTCGCGTCAATCCAGAACCCGGCAGGTTTGGCTTGGGGCCGCCCTTTGTCATCGGTTGCACGCTGGATCCAGATACACTGGGGTGGGCACACGCGCGCGCATATGCCGCAGGCAGTGCAACGCGGGTCCTCCTGCGACTCTTCGTAGACCAGCATGGGGATGTAGCGAAAGTTCTCCGTGATCTTGCGCTTCTGCTCCGGGTACTGGATGGTGAATATTCCCTTGCCGTCGATGCTCTGCCGCTTTTCCAGCCACTCCTGGTCATATCTGCCTTTGAGGGAGAACCATCTCAGCGGATTGCGGTCATAGGTGTATGACTCGATAAAGTGGCGCATGGTGACGCTCAGGCCTTTGATCAGTCCCCGTCCAAACATTAGCGATCCACCTCCCCCATCGTAGTGTCAATGCTGCCCAGGATGACGATGGCATCGGCCAACAAGTGCCCTACCGACATCACCTCCAGCGCCCCCAGGTTCACAAAACAGGGCGAGCGCACGTGGTAGCGGTACGGATTGGTCCCCCCATCGCTGACCAGGTAGAATCCCAACTCGCCCTTGGGATGTTCCACGCGGCCGTAGGCTTCCCCGGCCGGCACTTTGGGGTTCCAGGATTTTTTGCCAGCCTGGATCGAGCCGTTGGCCGGGATGCGATCTACGGCTTGGTACAGGATCTTGACGCTCTCCCGTGCCTCGGCGATACGCTGGCGGTAGCGATCGTAGAGGTCGCCTGTATCGTAGGTAGGTATGTCAAAGTCAAACGATTCATAGATTGAGTAGGGTTCTACCTTGCGGATGTCATACGGCAGCCCAGCCGAACGCAGCATCGGTCCGGTGACACCATAGCTGGCCAACTGCTGCCAGGTCATGGGGCTCACACCCCGAGCGCGGGCAATAAAGATCTCGTTCTCGGTCAGCAGGAACTCAAACTCGTCGATCTTGCGGTCCAACCGGCCCACCACCTGCCGGCACCGCTTCAACCACTCATCGCTCACATCGCGGGACACGCCGCCAAAGCGGAAATAGTTGACCATCATTCGCGCCCCGGACGCCTCTTCAAACAGGTCGAGTACGTGCTCCCGCTCGGTAAAGGCGTAAAGCATGGGCGTCATCATGGCCCCCAGCTCGTTGAACAAAAAGCCAATGGCCAGGATGTGATTGACTACCCGGGTCAGCTCACCCATGATGACGCGCAGGTATTCGGCCCGTTCCGCCACCTCCTGACCCATCATCTTTTCCACCGTCACCACGTAGCCAAAACCGTTGTGCATCGGCGAGATATAGTCCAGACGGTCCGTGTAGGGGATGTTGCCCGTCCACAGGTTCCGCTCACCGATCTTTTCGTGATTGCGGTGCAGGTGACCCACCACCGGGTAGACGCTGGTAACCGTCTCCCCTTGCAGGCCCACGACCATGCGGAATACGCCGTGGGTACTTGGGTGCTGGGGGCCAATGTTGAGCAGGATCCGGTCGGTGTCCAGCCCATTTACGTCGATCTTGTCGCCAATATCAACGTCGATTTCAGGGAGCGGCTGCCATTGTTCCGGGTCGGGGTCAAAGCCCATAGGATACTGGAGGTTGGCCCGCCAGCGAACCCGCTCCTCGGCCGACCGGGGCTTGGGCGACTCGGGATTCGGCCAGCGGCTGCTGTATGGCTTGTTGTCTTGCTCGTAGTATGGCTCGTACCAATCCTTTCGAAGCGGATGGCCCTCGAAACCCTCCCAGAGCAGGATACGTTTTAGGTTCGGGTGTCCCCCAAAGCGGACGCCGAACATATCCCACACTTCCCGCTCCTGAAAGTTGGCACCGGGCCAGATGTGCACCAAGCTGGGCAGGTGCGGGTTGTCCCTGTCGGGAATCCGAACCTTGAGAGGAAGACCCGGACCTCGCAAGTCTGGCTGAGTCGAGTACAGGTTGTAGACCACCTCGATACGGTCAGGATAATCGGAGGCGGAAAGGTGGGTCAAAAAGTCGAATCCCATCTCGTCGCGCAGGTGAGTCGCCACTGCCGTTAGTTGGTCGGCGTCCACCACCAGCCAATCCCCGTCGCGCTCCACCACTGCCCCCGGAAAACTATTGTTTAGTTGAGCCTCAATGGCTCCCAGATCAACTGCCATGCTTCTCTCCCTTGAGTCGTATGGTCAGACGGCCTCTTCAACAGGCACGGTCTCTTCCGATGCGGGCTCGGCTAACGCTTCGCGCGCCGCTGCGCTGATCTCTGGGATCTGGCGCGGATCGATCAAGTCCGGCCCGCCCAGGAACGGAACGGGGACCTCGGGGATCGGGTCCTTGCGGTACCAGCGCACTTGGTTCAGCTTCTCGTTTTGGATCTTTTCGTGGACAGCCATGTAGCCGTTGATGAGCGCTTCTGGCGTGGGCGGGCAGCCAGGCACATAGATGTCCACCGGCAAGAACTGGTCGACCCCGGAGATAACGTTGTAGCCCTCCTTAAAAGGCCCGCCACCGGTGGCGCAGGCACCCATCGAAATGACATACTTGGGCTCAGCCATCTGGTTGTATAGGGTCACGATCTTGGGGGCCATTTTCTTGGTGACCGTGCCTGATATGATAAGCAGGTCGGCCTGGCGGGGTGAGGCGCGGGCCAGGTCCATGCCCCAACGGCCGGTGTCAAAGCGCGCCGCAGAAGCAGCCATGAACTCGATGGCGCAACAGGCCACTCCGAAGAACATCGGCCACAAGGAGTACTTGCGTCCCCAGCCGTAGACTTGGCTCAACTTGGTGATAAAGACGTTGCCCTTGAGATCTTCGGGCACCTGGATCTCGTCACTCATGCTACCACTCTCCTTTGAGCGATGATGCGCATGCCTGGTTCCGACACGCGTGGAAAAGCGGTCCCCATTATAGCTGTTTGTGCCTTTTTTGTCAATTACCAGCGCCGTTTTCCCCTGACCACCGGCAAATGAACCCAAGCTCGACCAACTCTTGCCTCCGCTGGGAACCATGACCTCCCAACAGCTTGGCACCTATCCGAAAATGCTCCGACGGCGCCCCCGAGACTGGGGCTTTGAGCGAGTTTTCGGATAGACTATTGGTGCAAGAGTCTGGGCTGCTGACGTAGCAACGCCGGCCCGGTTTCTCTTGCTGATCACTTGCCCCGCCGGAAATACTACCATGCAGGTCCGATTTTGTCAAGGGTTCTTTGGACAGACAATAGGGCGAGCGCATTTACGCGGTCAGGACCTTGAGTAGGTAGTCATTGTCCCACCCAGCCTTCTTGCGCCTGCCTTTGAGGCTCCCTTTGGATGACTTTTCCCGTCGTAGCAGATTGAGAGC
>Ga0180438_10000645_pt1 | contig 65358 bp, 125 predicted proteins | sample SS_ome_12_FD_132455 | JGI IMG/M metagenome (GOLD analysis project Ga0180438, IMG submission 132455) | Hypersaline lake sediment archaeal communities from the Salton Sea, California, USA - SS_3_D_2 metaG | ecosystem: Environmental > Aquatic > Non-marine Saline and Alkaline > Hypersaline >...
CTAGAGAATGGCGAATAGAAGAATGTCCGTTGTGTGATAAGGAGGTAAAAGATAATGATAGATCAATATTTAGTGACTATACGAGTAGACGTTGAAAGAGAAGATAATGATAAACCAATGTCTGAAGAGCTGGTTCAAGAAAATATAGAGAAAGGTTTGAGTAGATATAGTAGTTATGCAACTGAAACTGAAGTAATTGAAGTTAGTCATATAGATACGCTTGTAGATGGAGTACCTGTAGGTAAACAAGATTAATGTTTTTGTGATGACGATCAAGACAAAAAGAGACTCGGTTTGTTTTGTGAGGGAACATAGCAGAATTTTCTTCTTGGTCGTTATCACAAAGGTTTTAATCAAGGAGATATGGTATGATTAAGATTCGAAAAGTATATACAATGCCACCTAATGATGTACAAAAAATTGCTCATCAGATGGCAGTAAAAATGAAAGGAGATTATGATATAGATGCAAAATGGGAAAGCGCTACACTTTTAAAGTTTACAGGTTCTGGAGCTGCTAACGGAGTAAATGGTAAGGTTGAAATACATACTAATCCTAAAGAGATAATCGTAGAGGTTACTCTCCCGTTTATGTTGGTAGGATTACAATCTGTAATTGAGAAAGAGATAAAAGATACATTAATGTCCAACGTGCATTAGTCATGTCTATATTTTTTGTAGCCTTTACTTTAGGGCTACTGGTTGGATACTTTTTATCAGGTGACAAAAATGCGAAACGACTTAGCTGAATTAGCAGTTAGATTTAAAGTTAAATCACATAAGTATCATATCACTCCTAAGCATATGGGTATGGCTATGCTAGCTCTTGCTGAAATTATGGAAGAATATGGTAGTAATAATACAGAAGCACAAGAATTAATAGAGAAAGACATTCAAGAAGCTGGATTTAACAATCTACCACAATTGTATAGAGTATTAGCTAAGGAGATTATGAGATGAAAGTTGAAAGAAAAAAGATAACATTAGATAGAGGTACTGTAATAGTTATAGTTACAGAATCTTTATCAATAGAAGAGCTTGCTTCTTATGATCCAACTAAAGCCGATAAGATTCCACAAAGTTATATTATGATTGGTCCAGATGAAAAGAATTTGGCACGTATTGATGGGTTAGAGTTAGCTTTGCTATCAAATATAATTCAGATAGTAGGTGGTATGTCGTCTGCTATGGGTCGTAATCTTCCTTCTATGGTTGCAGGTTATCCTAGACAATAATAATTAGCTGTTAAAGAAGAAAAGGAAACGGTAATACTTCAAATGATGAAAACACACTATCTAAAAGTTTGGACTAAGCAATTTGATGCAGTGCGTAGGGGAGCAAAGACGCACGAAGTTAGGAAAGGTGATAAAGATTATCGCGCTGGTGATATAGTTATTATGCGTGAATTTGATCCACATGCTAGTGAATATACTGGCAAATGTCTGGAAACACAGGTTACGTTTATTACTCGTGGCGGAACTTTTGGTATTCCAGAAGACATATGCGTTATGAGTATTAGACCAGTTCATGCTGCTGTGGATTTTGAAGAAGTTATAGATAGGATGCCAGAAGAGCGTAGACCACATTTTATGAGAAGTGGACATAAAAAGCGTCAACAAGAACAGCAACAGTACAGTGATGACGAAGTGGATGTTGATATTGATGATGATACAAATGAAGATGAAGATGATAATATAGGAAATAATTAGGATTCAAATGAGGCATTAGGAATAGATAAGGCAGTCAAGATGGATAAAGAAAAAGAACTTTTTATAATGCAAATATTGAGTGACTTGCATTATCACTGCACAGAATTAGAAAGAAAAGAAATATTAAAGAGAATCTTGACTGCTTTTTGCCCATGCTGTGGTTTCGCTCTTAAAACAGAAGAAAATCAAAAAGGAACAAACGGCGCACTTCAGTGTGTATGTAATCATATGGGAGATGAGTTAGAACTAACGATCGAGACTCCGAACGGCTCGTTTCGCCCCGAAATGTCCACGTGGAGCGGCTCTGTGCCCTCTCCTGAGGCTTTACCCGTCGCCGATGAGGAATACGTTATAGAGACGTGCGTGGGCAAAGCGGGTGATGCTATACATTCAGGTATGGTAGTTAAGCTAATACCTGTAGATAAAGGATGATATGAAATTGAGAAGGATTTTCGAGATATATCTATTTTTTAGAGTTAGATTAGCAATGGCTAATGGACTTAGAAAAGTAGCTGACACTTTAGAAAAAGAGTGGAAATGAATACTATAACATCAGGATATGAGAGGCAGGGTAATGGTCGTAATTCAAAAGTACGTTTTACTGTGAATTTCGACGAAAAGCCAAGTTATGAAGATGTAGTAAAAGCTCAAAATAAATTGGGTTTTAATCCTGGTGGCTACGGTGGTCCTCAAGATATATGTATAAATGAAAACGAGATAGCAGAAGGTCTAGGCGTTTTATTCGAAGCCAAGTGGTGGTGTCACGGGAGTTGTGATTAAAATGTATAAAGTAATAAAAGAGTCGCTAGCAGCATTCGAGATGTTTAGACGTCTTGGGTTTAAGTCTGATGATATATACATGGCTCTTTATGCTAATGGTATATTTATGACTTTAAAGACTCAAGGAAAAGAATTCACTATTAGTTGTGGTCCTTATCCAGAAGGGGTAGACGGACATAAACTTGAAGAGTTATGGAAAGATGCCGCAGTTAAGTGGAATAAAACTATGACTAATATCGAAAAACAAGCTCTTATGAATGATAGTAAGCTTATGCAAATGGGTATTGGTAATATGGTACTTGCTTTACAGAATAAAGGTGTTAGAATACCTGAACTTAATAAGAACGTGAATTGATCATGAAATATAGAACATTCGCTAAAAGAAATACTCGCAGTCGCAAAATAGGTCCCAAATTGGATAAACAAATTTTGGGAGCGCATTGGAGATGGCAGTATATCGGAATATATGGAATTAAACAATGGAATAGAATTATGAAAACATTGAAGGAAAATCCTCATGGTCGCGGTAGATTCGTAATCAATGGTGAAGCGGGTCATTCGGAAGTTTTAACGTTTCATTGAAAGATATTATGATATACTTAGCAAGTCCATATACTCATAATGATGAAGATATAGTCTTATATCGGGTAGATGCTGTTTGTAAAGCAGCAGGTTACTTTATGCGTCAAGGACTTAATATTATATCACCTATAGCGCATTGTCATTCTATCGCAAAGGTTTCAGAATTGCCAACTGATTACAAGTATTGGCACAAATATAATCATGCTTTGATTAATATATGCACCGAGTATTGGATTTTACTTTTATCAGGATGGCAAGAAAGCACTGGTATAATAGGAGAAACCGCATACGCTGATTCAATTTCTAGAGTGGTCAAATATGTTGACCCTTTAACTTATGAGGTTAATAATAGACCAAAAGTTACCTTGAAGTTTTAACTTAATTATCCTAGCGATCATATGGATGAAGTCAACAAACCAATTCATGCTTGCTCATTTCGATTGCCTTTCGGGTTATGGTGTTGTGAATTGGTGGGGCTAACAGGTTCGATTCCTGTCGCTAGGACAAAAGAGAACTGATCATGATTCAATCTCGTATGGTCAGAAGAGGAAAGCAATCTAGATTTTTAATTAGGATATATATTTGTGGTGATGGTAATAAAGACCATTGTTCGATAAAATGTCCAAATTATCGTTTTAAACATTGTATATTATTCAATAACGGTCTTATATTGAATTCTTATCGTGATTTACCTATGAGAGAAAGGAGATGTATAGATGGAGATGATGGGCCTTTAGATAAATTGAATACTAATTAGGGTCAATAACTCAACTAGGTAGAGTAACGGACTTTTAATCCGTAAGTTGCGGGTTCGATTCCCGCTTGACCTACTAACGATATAATAGTCAGTTCTGCATATAGAAAGAAAAGAAGGGGATAAGATGTCTGTTGTTGCTACGGTTCCAGCTCCAGCCATTACTAAAATGTTGGTATGCAATGATCCAGATTGTAAAAAACATAATCTGTTTCATGTATCACTTAGTGATGGTAAAGTAATCATAGAATGTAATAGATGTGGACGCATGTTCGTTGTACTTGGTTGTAATATGCTTTTACAGGAAAGAAAATTACTTCCAGATGGAACACATGGTGTAATAAGTCAAATTAATATGAGTTAGTATATCCAGAATGTGATAAAGAGGATATGAAACCTTGGCGCACTGCTAAATGTGATGTTATAGGTAAAGCTGTTGATTGTGAAACATCTAGATTACTACGAGGGATAATAAAATGGCTATAACAGATCCAATGAAGCACAATATTGACACACTTTTAGATGAAAATAAGAAGTTAAAGTCTAAAATTAGACGTAAACATGTTGTTCTTAAGGCAGTAGAATGGATAAAATGTAACGATAGAATATTTTGTCCTTATTGCAATGCTAGACCTTCAGATCGACATGAGTCTTGGTGTACATTAAATTTAGAAATCAAGGATATATAACATGAATTATTATCAAATGGTTTCTATTTATCGTAAAAGAGGGTGTAATTATAAGCCACCTAGAAGAACGCTAAAACAACATTTATCTGCTATCGATAGTTATAAGCATCAAGTTAGCAAAGGGCTTCGTCCATGGTATGTAAGTATAAGTTGTAGTGATGTATTGAATGGTGTTTTTGTTGATATAGGATGGTTTGGTAATAGGATTCGAATTGAACTTAGTAAAGTATTAGGGAGATTCAGTAGATTTGCCGCTGGTGAATTTGATGAAACTTGCAATCTTGATTACATAGTTGTTTACTTTAATGATCCTCCAAACGACATAGAGTCTACGGAACTAGATGAAGATGTAATGTCCTCAAAACTTCCTACAGAATTAGTTGTAGAAGTTGTTCGTCTACTAATGGTTATGAATAAACACAATGATCATTATGCTAGTGAGATATTTAGATATTATACTAGAGAAGAGAAAAAGAAGTTTGCTGATTGGAATAAAAAGAATCGTAAGCGTTATCATAAGAAACGTGGTAGCCACAATAGATGGATAAAGGAGGCGGTTTTGAGTAGATTGGAATCAGATTTAACGAAAACTAAGATTCCAACAATAAATTTCATGAAATTCGCAACTCCTTTGCAGCGATATGATCACGGTTCATTTACTATGTTAAGAAAGCAAAACGATGGAACATAAAGAACTAAGTCAGTTAGAGCAAGAGCTTTGGATGCATGTTTACACCCTTTCTTTAAGAAGGTGTATGAAACCTGTATCTGAGATTCATGTTAAAAATGATATCTTGCCAGATGAGACTAAATGGCTAGACTGGGCTCAAAAGCGAGCTGATGACGCTGTAAGAACTTTTAAAATGAGTAAATTCGGTTTTTGTAATTGTAAAGATTGTGAGATAGCTAGGAATACATAATATGAGACAAAACGAATAAAAGTATGCGACGTATAAATAAGAAGCTATCTCGTATGGAAGATGATATAAAAAGAGAAAGAAAAAGAGAGCTAGGACGTCATGATAGGTGGGGTAAATAATGCCTAGAGATGGTTTTAACAATAAGTGTGATTGTTGTGGTGTAACTAAAGAACAGTTGACTGACAAATCGATAGCAATGGGATGTTCTGTATATAAAAAGGATGTACATAATTCATTAGGAGCATTTCTTGGACATTTAACTCTTTGTAGTTGGTGTTTAGCGGCCCTTTCTGAAGAATTACAGGAGCCTGTTAAAGAACGTTTGAATAATACTATAAAATTAATTGAAGAGTTTCATACTGAATCTGAGAAAGCTTTCGAAATTTTTAGTTATAAGTTGAATAAGAAGTAAATGAATGGCGTCAACTTTTTAGCTTTTACTCTGCTCTTTTCTACGGTGGTTCAAACCGAGTCGCTTGTTAAAGAAGGAGACAGAGTATGGATGATTGGAGATTCAAATGCATGTTTACTTATGCATGAACTACCGAGGATTACAAAGCGCAATGGCGTGGTTTTTGGAGGCAATCCGGTAGCAGGTAGCTCAATAATTCAATGGGATTTAGAGCTTAGAAATGAATATAGAGAGCTTAGACGTTTTAATCCTGATGTAGTATTGGTGGCACTTGGCTCTAATGACGCTTATTTCGAATCACATGTAATAGCAAATGAGCCACCTTATTTGTATCGTCTATTGTCTAGATTAAGAAGAAAGCAAACGAAGGTTGTTTGGATTGGTCCACCCAAACTTGAATATGCTAAAGAAGGACTGCTTAAAATATACAATATGCTAATTCCAGAGGTGATAGTATTAGATTCAAGACAGATTGATATAGAAATGTGGGATGATAAACTTCACCCCTCGGAAGCTGGTCGAGCCAGTTGGGCACGGTGGATATGGAGAAAGTTAACAGCAACGCCTGATTTTGATAAAAATACTATACCATTACAGGACGGTTGTTAGATAAAATCTAAAGGATAGCAATGGAACATAAATGTAGATATTGTGGTGCTCCTGCTACCCGTTGGTCTGGAGTAGATATTTATCATTATGACTTCAAATCAAATTCTTTAAAATGTGTTGGACCTGGGTATTGTTGTGATAATTGTGATAAAGATGACAATTGGATTCCTATCGGAGAAAAACGTAAATCAGAAAAGTTTATCAAACCTAAAAGACGTCGTAGTCAAAGTAGCGATATGATATTTAGAGTACAACAAGCTAGTTTAAATAGCAGTCAGGGAAGTCGCACGTGGAATGGAGAAGGAGGCGAAGATCCTGGAATATAAAGCAGCCTGTTTATAATCAACAATATTGATTGATAATCGTTGATAATCAATGATCGATTTATAGGAAAGCAAGTTTCATGCCATCGGAATTTTTAAATAGGTTTAGATATAAATATCATTCTATTGACTATAGAGTAGAAAAGTTTTTTCGTGGTATGAAATGGGGAGCTTGTCAGGTTTGTGATAGACAATTATGTACTAAAGAAGAGTTAATAACGCTTGAGTATTTAGAATCAGAATTGTACATGGCTGTACTAGGACTAGCAGCAGTAGGTGTAGGTGCTGTGTTTGCTTTAACAGGTTTTAGAAGTAAATAAAGGAATGTATTATGATATTAACTGGTGAATACATTAAAGAATCTGTTGAAAGAAAAGATATAATTATTGATCCATTTGATTCGAAACAACTCAATCCTACTAGTTATGATTTACGTTTAGGTGATCAGGTAGTTAGATATGATTACGATTATTGTTTAGATGTTAGAAAGGAAAATGAGACGATAGACGTAAAATGGGATACAGATAATACTATGCTTCTTTTGCCTGGTTTTGGGTATCTTATGCATACAATGGAGCGTTTTGGTTCAGAAAAATTTGTTCCTGTATTGGATGGTAAAAGCAGTCTTGGACGTTTATTTATATGGATTCATGTAACAGCTGGTTTTTTTGATCCAGGTTTTATCGGACATGGGACACTTGAAGTAGTAGTTTTACATCCAGTTCGTATATTAAAAGGTATGCGTTTTTGTCAAGTTCGTTTTCATGAAATGATTGGAAAAGTAAAACTTTATAATGGACATTACAAAGATAAAACATCAAAAGGCGCTGTAGTTTCGCAAAGTTTTAAACAGATTGAAGAAGATAGGTAATATAATGGCACACAAGTTTAGAGTTAGAGACAGTGTTGTACCAGGACAGTTTTATGAGTACAATAGTGATATTTCTGATTCAATTTATATATGTGATATATGCAAAGTAGAAACTTCTTATGAAGAGTTTTGGGAGAAAGGTGGTAAATTTACATTACAAAGAGGGCAAGTTGGACAACAATACGCAATGCATCTAGAATTGTGTCCAATTTGTTCCAAAAATATAGAAGAATGTATTGATACAAAAATTGATAGATTTCACATTCATTTTTCTGAAGAAGATAAAAAATATGTGTGCAAATGTTACAGATACCCAAGTTTGTCATACATGGATGAAGATCCAGCTGAAGCTTTATGTGGTATGATGAAGTTAGTAAAAGAAGTTAAAGAAAAAGTTGTAAAAACTTTACATGGCATAAAGAACATGATGGAAGGAATGAATAAATGAAACATGCTAGACCAGATTACAATCGCATTCAAGATCCTGAAAACAAGATCCCTGTTGATGAGCCTGTTTTTATAATTCGTGCTCAAGATTCGGTTGGAGCTACAGCAGTAAGAATGTGGGCTGTACTGAATGATTTTGTCTTTGGTGATCCAAAACTATCCAAGTTGGCTCGCGATCATGCTCATTTAATGGATACATGGTCTAAGAAAAAGCCAGCAGATTTGGGTAATATATCTCGTATAGAGATGGAATTAAATGAATGCTTGACTGCTAAACATTTCGATTGTTGCTGCGGAATGACTAATATGGAAATTAGTTTACCATTGACTGATGAAGATATAAAAAAGCTTGAAGAAGAACAAAAGACTATATCAATCGAACCAGGACAGGCTTCTTACAAAGGTTATAAGTGATTTAAGGGCAGATAGTTTAATAGTTCACTTTAGGGAGTGACGGTAAAACAATCGGTAGATAACCCTAACTGTAGACTGATGATGCAGGTTCGAGTCCTGCTCTGTCCACTGGTAGTTAAGAAAGGGAATAGTTATGATTATTGTAGAGCAAAGCGCACATATCGAGAGAATGCATAAACCAGAAATCATCATGACTGATTTGGAAAAGTGGGCTAGACTCGCTTGGAAGTCAGAAGCAAAGATCGGTCCTGGTACTGCCGACAAAATGATTCAAAGTCTTTTAGACAAAAAGCCTGTTCCGCATGATAGCCCTATTGAGCACCATAGTATGACGGCTAGGTTTATTTGCTGTCGTGGTATGACCCATGAGATGGTGCGACATCGTTTAGCAAGTTACACGCAAGAATCAACGCGTTATTGTAACTACTCTAAAGGTAAGCACGACAAACAGATTCGTTGTATTACTCCATATGGTATAGAACCTAATACGTTAGATTTTGAAATATGGGTAGAGGCAATGCAAGCTTGCGAGTTTAATTACTTCAGGCTTTTAGATCGTGGTCAAAAGCCACAAATTGCACGTGGAGTATTACCCATCGATCTAAAAACTGAAATTATTATGACATGTAATCTTAGAATGTGGCGGCATGTTTTCAAACTTCGCACAGATCCTACCGCTCACCCCCAGATGCAAGAGCTTATGTGGATGCTTTACAACCAAATCTATTTGCAATTGCCAGTTCTATTCCCACAGAAAATGGCAGCGTGATATAGATAAAAAAAGGGGGGCTATAAATATGACACAGAAGTCAAAATTAAAGAAGCGTATTAGATCACTGCAAAAAAGAACTGGAGCACCATATACAGTTTGTCAATATAAATTGTTAACAATGACGCAGACTGAAATTGAACGTTGGATATGGGAGTATGTAAATACTACTCCAAAATTACAGGGAGAATAGATATGAAGGTAATTAGAACAGATAATTTTAATCGTGATTATATAGATGATGTTTTGATAGCTGGACCAGGTTTATCTGAAAAAGAAGCTGAAGATATCAAAAATGAGTGCAATGCTAAATGCATTTGTGAAGAAGATTACTACATAGTTACTGAAGATAGTTACGAGTTAAAGGAATTCAAACCATGAAAAAGCTAGCACTAATTTCAATTGTGATCATGATGGTAGTCGGCGTCGGCTTCGGCTGCGGCCCACGATGGGAAGACACTGTCAAGCATAAAGTCAAACATCCTAACGGTAAAACTTACATTGTGTATGAAAATACTAAAACAGGTGAATGTTGGATAGAAGAAAACTATCAGTTCATTCCTGTTCCTTGTCCAAAGAAAGGTAATTAAAGATGGGTATACATATTCCTAAGAATTGGGAGATAGACCGAGACATTGAACAACGTCGAATTAATGAGGCTAAACAGCCGCTGGAAATTGAAAATGCACGGTTAAAAGATGAATTAGCTAATGCTAAAGCTGAAATAAGTAGACTCCAGCGCTTATTACAAATATGTGAAAGATAACTAAAATGTATTATAAACGTATCGAGCATAAAGCAGTAGCTAGAATAGAATTAATAAGGAAGTAAAATGATTTCACTTAAGTCGAGTAACTTAAAACAGTGCTACTTTGAAGAGTTTTGTACTGGCAGAATCTGTGTCAATCCAAAACTCTGTAAGAAAGATAAAGAAGAACTTAGTAGACAAGAAAAGTTTACTATAAACAAGATTCGAAGAGCCGCCGGTTACGACCCTATAGAGTTTGATGATGAAAAAGTTTTGCCTATTGCTAGTTAGTCTTTTCATTGTTGGATGTGGTAGAGGAGACTCTTCTTACTGTGTATCTAATTGTGGATACAGTCAGAATGATTGTTTCCGTAAAACACACGATAAAGAAAATGAATGTATAGAGTCATACCGCATTTGCGTTAAAACGTGCGGCCACATGAAAGAAGAATAAAATAATGGTTAGGTATTTTATACAGTAAACAGAGAAGAGCAAAACATCCAGTAGAAGATGAGAAACTACTGAAGTTTAAAAAGTACTGTGAAGAACTAGGGTTTGATGTATTGAGTGTACATGTTTTAGAAAAAGGAACCAAACCAAGGTACAGAAAATGAAAATTACATTAGAAGTTAATACTAGTAGCAAACTTAAAAGAGTAGGTGGCGGAACAATGATATCATCTGGTAAAAGATATCCTTGTGACGTTATATATGAAGATGAAAAAGGTAATAAATTCGAATTTAAAACTACAAGTCATGTATATTACGATGTACTTCAAAATGAATGTACATTAGAAGACTTGATAACAACTAGAGGTGTGCATCTTGTATCGTTTAATGGTAAATGTACACTACAAGATTGGGATGTATAATGAAAGTTAAACTAATTCCAGTAAGCAAAAAACATACTTATATTATAAAAGGCACCGTGGAAGGTGATGATAATGATGACATGCATGAAAACTTTGCTAAATGCATTGCTCAATACAGGGGAATGGATCCTAACATTGTTGTAGAAAAAATTGATATGCATATTCAATCTGATAGTATTCATATAAAAATTAAAGTACCTTATGGATACTCTAATGTTAAAGATGGATTGAACAAGGTTTTTAACCAACACGGTCTTGGTATAAAATGAGAAAGATCGATTCCACAACTGTATCGTATGCTGTAATATTGTTTTTGATACTTGCGTTATCTTACTTTTCATACAAGTCTCATGTGTATGAGAATGTTTCAGAGACGTTAAGTACAAGCCTGGTATCGTGTCAAAACGCAGAAGATGAATATCAAAGACGGATTAATGAAGCTGAAAATAAGCTAAGTGAATGTCAAAGAGCACTAAACGTTTGTATTGAAAGAAAACCTATTACGGTGATTGTAGAAGATGAAAAAAGTAAGTAAAAAAGATATAGTATTCAAAGTTAAATATGCTATTGGATATAACGAAGTTGCTAAGATGAACGGTACCTTAAATGTTACTGCTCCAGAAAATTCTAGTGATATTCATATTATAAATATTGCTAAAAGTACATTACTAGATCGTCATGGTAGATGTAAAACACACATGATTAAAAGCGGCGATTACACTGTTGAAAGATGTTAACAAATGTTACTAGATCAAAAAGACAAAACAATCGTACAAGGTATAATAAATGATTTACAAAAATTCAAATCTTTAATTGAAAATCCTTCTGATGAAACATATGAAGAATATGGAAATTGGCTAAGAGATTCAGAGAAAAAGTTCTTCTCAACTGTTGCGCCAATTTGGGTAGCTGTAGATAATTTATTAAATGGCGAAGATAGTAGATTTATAGATCATATTAACGGAATACTATCAAAACTTGGAACTGATATTAAATGGGGACCGGATTGGCTAGAAGATGAAGAAGTATTCGAGGATTTGCCTGAAGAATTTGAAGATTTAAGTGAAGAATCAATAAATGAATTCATAAAAGAACTTAAGCAACTTGAAAAATTACCAAAGCTTACTTCTAGTAAAAGAAAAGCGCTTAAAAATTATAGAGATGCATTAAGACAACACGCTAACTTTATAGATTTAATCATAGGTGAATAAAATGAGTAAGTTTAAGCTACCTAAAATGCAATGCGATAACGGCTGCGGTGGCTGCTGTGGCGTGGTTCCTGTAACTAATAAAGAATTTGAAGTAATATTAGAGTATGTATTAGAGAAAGAGATAGTTCCTGTAGATAATGGCGTTACTTGTCCACTTTATACAGATGGTAAATGTAGTGTTTACACTGTTAGACCTCTTTTATGTAAACTTTTTGGTCATAATGAAGCTATGAAGTGTCCTAGAGGGTACAACGTAAATGTACCATCTAGAAAACTACGTAAAATGATGGAAAAGCAAGGCAAATGTGAAAAGGTTTTACATCAGATTCTTGTGGCAGCAGGAGTTAGAGAAAATATCGATCACATTCTTGGTGCAGTAGGTGGATACATAGATAAAGAAGAAGAAGAAGAAGACAAACAAGAAGCCAATGAAAACTTGTCAAATTTAGCATTAACTGTAGCCACTGTAGGACAATTGAGAAATGCAAAAAAATAAATACAATAAACCTGAATTAAAAGTGCTTACTGATGAAGAAGCTCAAAAAATTCTTGGTGATACCGTAAGAATAAATATTCACCCTATTATCAAAATAACCGATGAAGTTCATGATAAAGTTTGTAGTGATTGGAAACGGAAAGAGTAATGAGTGCAAAACAACTAAGTAAAGATATATGTGAAATTACGAAATTAGTAAGAGAATTAAAACAACATTTTGAAGATGATTTAATAAATTTGATAGAAAATATGCATTCGGATGATCAATGTCCTGGATCACTTAGACAGTACGCTTTTGATAGAGTAAATAGATTTGATACTGAATACAAAAAGAAGCTAGCGGAAAAGATTAAAAAGAATATGAAAGAAAGTAGCTTGTGGCATGACGACGATGTAAAAGAATTTCAAGATTGGTTTAAAGAGGTATTCGAATGAGTGATACATGTCATCTTGTAATGTTCATAGACGAAAACGGCGTTGTGAAATTGTAATGAAACTGCGTACATTTAAAAAACGTGAATCAAGAAGGCATCACGAAATTAGAATGTACAGAAAGAAAGAGATAGGTCGTCATGATAGATTTATGCAAAACATAGCGCTTACCAAAGAGTTGTCTGTAATAGTTAAAAGAACAGAAGAATGTATTGTGAATTTTATAAAACCATTTCTTGAAGTGTTGTAAGTTATGGTAAGAAAAGTATACCAGATCAAAATACACGGACTTATGTCATGTTTTGATACTAGAAGATCTATACTTTCTAAATTTGTTTATGTTAAATATCCAAATGAAGATGAAATAAAAAAATTCAAAAATAAATGTTGCGGTAATGGTTTATTTGATTTGAACAGTGAAAGAATAACAGTCACAATAATTGAATTGGAGCTTGTAGAATGAATGATTCAATTTTGACATGTTGGTTTTGTGGTAATGATACTTACAAAGTTATTGTCAATGGTGATAATGCTAATTTCGCAAAGATGATTAAATGTGCTGAATGTTCAGAAACACTATTCCTTAGTGCGAATATAAGTGAACACAAAAGCTGTGATACGTGTAACTACTTTGAAGAACCTATAAAGCCTAGAAGAGCATACTGTTGCGCAAATGATAGTTTTCGCAATGCTACAGATTTTTGCAGCAGTCACGCTGTAAAACAATCGGAAACGTCGGAAAACGGAGTTAAAACATGCGACCAATCGGACAATACTCAGAAGCGGTGCAAATTTTAGTTAGCAGACTTAGAGGAGCAAAAACAAACACTCGTAAAAATCTGTCAGTATCACTTTTTAAAGGACTACTGGCAAAAGAGCATGCAGGCAAGGTAAAGAAAGATATTCACAGGCTACTTTTGGATATCTACCCGGAAATCCAAGACGAAAGATATAATCTATGCGGCAATTGTTTTATTGTAGTAGATAACGAACATAATCTATGTGAAAAATGCGGTAGAGAAGGAATAGATTACTATTCTATCTATTTTGGGGATGCTCGCGTTCCAATTTCGCCTCCTACCCCACCCGTCCGACCCCCTGTGCATCCAATCGAAAACAGTCCGCAACCTCCTGCGCATCCAGTCGAAACCGGTCCTCAAACGGCTCGAAACACGAGCGATATGTCACGAGCCACGCGCGGTAGGTGGCCCCGTCAGCAGCCTATTTTTAGTGATCCCGCCAAAGCCGTATTGCAGCGTAAAGACCAAGACGAGATTTACGAAAGCGTCTCAAATGAAGCTTTTGATCTTTGCGTAAGTATTCTTAAAGAATTCGAAGGTTTCGAGTTTTGTCCTGGTTTTTATCCATTTCCTGCCAATCCTGTAACAGAAATGACAGGTGCAGATGGTGTCATTGTAAGGATAATGATACTTAACAGTGCAACAGTTCGTATAAACGATAAATTGCACTTCGTTCATCCAGAATTGAATGGAGATATAGTAAAACAGAATCACTCTCTTATGCTTAAAACTGCAGACAAAACACCTGTAGAAGTTTATTCACATACATCAGATGGTCAAAAACGTTGTGTTAGAGCACTTAAATATAAAGATAGAAGTATTATTCGCTACTGGCTTCATGAAGTAGACGGTCGGGATATCGAAGAGGGGGAGGTAATTTACGAGGTTCGTGGAGAAAAGGTTGTTCGAATAAACAAAAACGACTATTGGCGAGCACTTGTAAAGATGGGAAAACGACGTCCTAAAATTTAAGTGAGATCTTGAGTCTCCTACAGTAAGGGCATAAGTGTGTGGTGGTCGGGTAAGGGTGCAGTAGGTAGCTTGACTACCACACACTGTTTAATATAAAAAGGATTGAATTATGGATATTATCGATGAAATGGTTGATCTTGCTAAATTGGCTTTCGAAGCTAACCCAACTGAAGCTGAAGAATTAATTCGAAAAATAGCTACCGCTACTGAAAATTATAAAATAAGTAGAGCACTTAGTATGGAATTAGCTAGACTTAGAGCTAGCTATTCACTTCCACTTAAAGTCAGAACTTCTGATTTAGAAGAAGCTGATCAAATTTTTGATAGTCATTTAGAAGAATTGATAAGTGTTATCGAAGATATGGAAAATATGATTAAAGAATTAAAACAAGAGAAAGCAGATGCTTTAGCTCTTCTAGATGGTCCACAAGATCGACTATCGATAGATATTATTAAAAATGAATCGCGCTGAATAATTAAGGTGGCTACTAGGTGAATGGTAAACCAATAAGAGATTACAGGGATAAGTAAAATGGATGAAATGGACCTAGACGATATTCAAAGTGAAGTTGAAACTTGGCTTCAATGGAATTACAGCCCACTTTTAAACTGGGAAGTGTCACCACAACATCATGATACATTCGCATCTTTGGCAGCAATTGTAGAAGAATGCGGTGAATTGGTAGAAGCTGTTACTGATACTACCATAAGAGATGTAAAAGCTCTTAAAGAACTAAGATGCGGTAGGCGATATAATGATTGCTTGTATTGCTTACTGCTCTAACGAACAATTGAATGTATCAGAGATTTTCGCAGATAGAGGTGATAAGAAAATAGAATCTAACCCAGCTAATTTACTTATTACCTTAAGCAGACTTTCTAGGGCTACTCTTAAGGGTAAAGTTCAATATCCAATGCGCCATGATGAATATCAAAGAAAAGCCATCAAAGCACTAAAGGATATCTTTCTTTGGCTAGAATTCACTATCCCTGCTGACAGTATTATAGAGCTAACTTATAATTCGTGGCAGGACGTCAGGTGTAGGGTCTACGGACCAAATCATGGAACTATCGAGCCTTACAAGTGGAGGACTTAGAAATGGGAAGCTCTAAAGGAATGGATAAAAAACTCAAAAAAATGATGAAGAAATTCAAGAAAATAAAGAAGTCAATCAAAAGAAAAAATAAAAAATTGCTAGAAACAGATAATGAAATAAGTAGATATAAGGATTCGATTGTTAGACTCAATCAAGAATTAGATTCTGTACGTGATCAATACAAAAACGCGTAAAAATAACTAAAAGGAAACAAAATGGGAAGCTCTAAAGGACTAGATAAGAAACTCCGTGATCACGCAATCGCTTTGACCGTAGACAAGGGTAGTAAACCTTTGACTCGTGATCAAATTAACGATTACTTCAAAAAAGCTAGAGAAGCTGAGAAAGAAAAGAAGTGAGAACACTAACAGAAGAAGTACCTATAGGTAAATATACTTGCGAAAAGTGTCCGCATAGAAAGATAAAAATACATTGGTGTAAAAAGTTCAAAGTAGTTCTAGTTAGATACATGGGACACCTAATTAGACCGAAAGAGTGTCTAGAAGCCGAATACCCTCGCCGATCCGACCTTGCCGCCTACGGATACGACGGATGTTTAGAACATATGAGAGATGAACTAGATATATCCGTTAACGGTAAATAGGTACAAAGAGACAAACCATAGGAATAAAGATGCCTAAAGAACTAATAGGATATGTGCCTGTTGACAGTGGACAACTTATGGTTGCAGATCCTGCATATCTAAAAAAGTTCACACAAGATGATTATGAAGATTGCGTTAGACTAACAACAAGCAGAGGAACACCAGCCGGTGAAACTTTTACTAAAGGCTTAGGGAGAATACCGCTTGGAGTGGTATCCTTAACGAAAGGTGACGGTAAATTCCCAGTTTACATTTACCGTAATGATAAAGGAGAAATTATTTCTATAACTGTAGATCTAGATCCTTGAGGAAAAAGTTATGAATTCAGTAGAAAAACCAACTTGTGACGCATCCAGTTCACATGGTATAAAATTAGGATGTAAAAATGATGTAGTAGTATATTGTACATGTAGTAAATGTTCAAATGAACCAGATCAGCGATTTTACTCATGTCAAGAGCATATAACCAATGTCGAAAGTAAACATTTAAGAATTTACAGTAGACCTCCAATATGGAGTGTTATAGAATTTTCTGGTAAAGAAAAAACACCAGAAAAAACACCAATGAAAGACGATTGGGGTGGTGCTAAACAATGGTAAAAAATACTGTAGTTACAGAGGTTACCGCCGCAGAAATACGAAGAGAACTTGATTCTTGTGGTCTAAATGAAAAAGAAATACAAGAATCATTTAACATCGAGCATGGATTGATATTAATAGATGATAGTCAAAATACTATCGACTGGTTTAAGAGATATCTACCACAAGCTAAACTAAAGAAGCAATGCCGCAGTTGTAAAAAGCTAAACGATATAAAATCAAGCAAATGTCACAACTGCGGGATTAACGATCCAACTGAACCTTATGACGAAAGCTACGACTGATGGAACCTATACAAATATTCTTCTACACGGCTTTCTTAGTGTGTTTTATATGCATGACACTACTAATGCTAGTAATATACGGTACATTAGAAAAACTTGTACTCGTACTAATAAAAATTAATAACGTACTAGCAAATATAACTGGACACCTAACTGCTTTATCTTGCTCTGCTAATTGTATGTGTGGATACATAGGTGCCGCAGATAAAAACATCACTGAAGCTATAAAAGGTAAAGATGAAAATAAAGACGTATAAAGACGGTATTGTTATCTTAGGACAATTCCCTGATCCAGATGTGGTAGAAGCAATTAAAGCTTACGCTGACGGAAAAATTAAGCTAGTAGAAACAGACCCTCCATATGGTGGAGTAATTAATAACAAATGGGATAAACAAATAAAGCATGATAGTAACTTTGCTGACTTTTTAATAGATTGTATGCAAGTGTACAGAGAGATATGCACTTGGCAATCTGCTTGCTACATGTGGGGTGGAATCGGTAAACCTGGAATGCGTCCACTTTATAAGTTTTTGGCTAGAGTTGAAGAAGAAACTGATTGGACTATTGCAAACCATATAACATGGAAAAAAAGACGAGCATATGGTATTCAATGGAACTACCTATTCACTCGTGAAGAGCTAATATATATGATTTTAGGTGATGAAAAGAAACCATTAAAATTTGATATACCACTACTAGATGAAAAGCGTGGTTACGCTGGATACAACGCTAAGTATCCAGCTAAAAGTGAATACTTAAGACGGACTAATGTTTGGACTGATATTACTGAACTATTTAGAGGAAAAATTAGCACAGCACAAAAGCCAGTAAAGCTTTTTGAGATACCTATACTAATTCACACTGAACCCGATGATATCGTGCTCGATACCTTTGCGGGTAGCGGCACGGCAGCAGTGGCAGCGCGAAACCTGGGTAGACGCTTCATTCTAATTGAAAGAAGCGTTGTAGAATATACCAAAATACTTGAGAGGTTAGGATGAATATCCATTTCGTAATGATATCATTACTTGTATCGGAATCAAAATCTACTATTATAACTAAATTAATAGAAAAAGGATTTGAAGTTAAACCTACAGTAGATTCCCCCAATAAAAAAATATTACCTGTAATTGTTGGAAGTGTAAACTGTATAGGATTAGCATTAAGAATAAACGTTATCGCGGATAAGAATGTGTTATCTGAAATAGAAGAAATTATAGATTCTTCAAATGTGTCACATTTTGGTTATAGCTTAGTAAATATGACAGCTAATGAGATTATAGTAGATGGCGGTAATATAAGAAGAAAGCCACTTGATAAAGGACCATACAGATGACAAATGTAATACATGATGAAAGTCTTAAAAGCATGGATCAATTGCTCTGAAGACGAACGAGCAATTATGAAAAATCATTTGTGGAAAGCACTTAAACTAATTATCGATAAATTTCCTAACGATTTACAAATTTTATTTTGGATAGATCTTAACGATATTTGGAAAGCAGCATGTGCAGAATATCCAGAACAATCTTAACCACAAGGATAATTTAAATGAAAACTGAAAAAGATGTTAAAAACTACAAACTGTTGGACTATTGAATGTAAAGAGCTGAAAAAAATGAAACCAGAAGCTGAAAAAATAGTTAGAGAGATGTGTTCGGAATTATCTAATGATCCTGCTACGAGCAAGGGACAGTCTTGGCCTGATTGTATTCGTACTATCAAATCAGAACGAGATAGTTTAGCTAAAGCTTTGGTAGCAATGATGAAAGCAGCTGATTTAGTTAGTCAGAAGTACAATTTAATACAACCTTTCTTTGCTGTAATAAAAAAACATGCAGAAGCATTTTATGTAGCTGAAAAAAGAATTACAGATTCAAAATCTAAGCTAAGTCACAATCAATGGCAAGAATGTAAAAGTGGAGATTTAAAACCAGGAGAAATATATTTCGTATCCTTGTGTGTAATTTGTCCAAGTTTTGATGAAACTGAATCAGAAACTGAAACAGATTTTCTTAACGAAATATCAAATACATTAAAAAATGCTAGCTATAATGTACAACCAGATAGTATAGAGAGAGAAAATAATAATGAGTAACAAAGAACTAGAAGAAGCTGTAGATAAATTAGCAGACGAAATACCAAACGGACATCTACTAGCTGCTACAGATCCGTGTGAACTGATAAAAGAAGCTGTTAATATAATTAAACAAAAAAGAAAAGAAAATGGAGATGCAATATACAAAGTAAAAGTAGAAGGTACTCAAACATCTAGACCAATCGTATCTACTTTTCAAGGTCCAGGAGTTAAGCTTGTAATAACAGACTTAGCAGACGCAGATAGAATTTCTTGCGCTATAAATGATGCACTAAACCAAGCATTTATGCAAGGTCAAGTTTTCATGCAAAAACGTATGAGAAAAATGTTCGGTATTGAAAAATGAAACCCGAAACAGATAACGAAAAAATTATACGTCTAACCAAGGCTCTTAGACAAAACCTTACTGAAGAGAATATTAGATTACTTAAAGAACAAGTAGACAAGTGTCAAAAGGTAGATCAGAGAGACGGACACGAATTTCCTGAAAAGTCTTGGTATTTAGCTTTTACAGCACTTCAATCAGCTACTCATCTACTTAGATCGATAAAACGTATACAAGAACCAGAACGTAAAAAGCACGGTGCTCCATTTAAAGAGCGATACACTAGAAAGTATTATTGATATGGAACTTAAAGGCGATCATTTGTCTATCGCACTAACTGTAATTTTTGCAATTACGGCTTTCGTGATTGTATTCTTCCCTAAAAAGAAAAAAATAGAAGTGAAAGGAAAAGAACAATGTAGTGATGAATTCATTCCAGATGAAGATCATTATCATGAAGTTATGGATAGAGCTTCAATGTTATTAGAGGTTTGGGAAGATCAGGTAAAAGACCTAGGTGTAACCAAGCATGATCCTAGACTTCGTGCTGCCGCAAGAAGAGTATCAATAGTAATGTCTGATTTTTATCAAATTGCTGGTGAAGTTCATTCAGAAAAACAAGATGAGCAAAAAACAATTAAATAAGCAAATCACAATACTACAAAAACATGCTAACCAACAATTGGTACGTTTTCGTAAACTCACATGGACTAGTGAACAGTGGGAGCAATACGAACAGAATTTTGGTAAACAAGACTGTAAACTAGATGACTCAGATATTGAATCACTAAAAGAAATATTCCTTGAAGAAGAAAATTGGTCCGAACTAGATCCTTACTTTAAACTTTTAATAATGTCAACATTATGGAATTACTATTTAGGTAAAGACGCTGAAGGTGATGGCTTAGAAGAGTTGTGTCTAGGTGATACAGGAGATTTACTTAAATTTGTTGATAAATTATGCATCAATATAATAGAAATGCAACAAGGAACAGATAAAAATGTCGATTGATCGTCCACATAGTATAAGGGTACCGCTATCAGATAAAGAAAAAAAGATAGTAGATGTATTAGAGAAAGCTACTGGTCTAAATCCAGTTGCGTTAATACGCAACATGCTTAGGACTAGGTTAGATAAAGAAGAAAGTATTCTACACAAATACGCTACAAGTAAATTTGTATCATCATCAATCAAAAAAGAAGCAAAAATATTACTAGATATAATCAAAAAAGAAATAAGATAATATGGGAAAGACTAAAATTAGTAAAACCCCAATGTGTAACGGTCCTATCTTGGATGATGAACTTATTTATTTATGTATGGCACCATCAATTAGTCAATGTTACTGTGGAAAATGTGACAATTGGTACGCTTGTAGAGAACATAAAGAAACTATAAATGAGCTTCATGAAAAACAATTCGGAATTCCTGCTAAATGGCGAGGATTCCTTGTAGCTAGATAACAACTGTAACAAGTGGCTGAAAGCAATTCTAACTATAGTTGACACATGAGGTTATAATGTCACTAGATATATATTTCGAAATTGATGCATGCGATTGTTGTGGTCGCGAAAAAGAAACTATCGCAGACTTCAATTTTACATACAATTGCTCTAAAATGTGGAATGAAGCAGGATTCGACGACGATCTTGCTGAAGGTAAAAAAGCTGAAGAAATAATTCATATGTTAAAAACAGCTATCGGTCGTCTTGTAAGAGAAAAAGAACATTTCGATAAAATGAATCCTCCTAACGGCTGGGGTAGCAGGAAAGACTTAGTTAGACACTTTTTAGGACCAATGTACGCTGTAGCAAGAAGATATCCTAAAGCAACAGTTAAGATGTGGAGGTAAATATCATGTCACTTAATAACGAAAGTGTAGACAAGCTACGTAAACTATTTAGAGGTTCAGTTATAACAGCACTACAAGAATGCGGTCTTACAGATGAATACGTTGATGAGTATATATCTTATATAAAGGAAGAAGGTATACCATATCTTGAAATAATCCCACATCCAGATCAATTTGAAAATCTGATTAATATGACACTGGAATTCTTAAACGAACACAAAATACTTAATCACAGAATTACAATTAGAAATCTAAGCGAACCGGATAAGCCTCTTATCGTAACTAGAGTGTGGTGTAATGAATGTAAAATACAACACTTAGATGTGTACCACAACTGCAGACGACATACTAACTATGATTGGGTATGGCAATGTAGATCGTGTTGTGGAGAATTTAAAAATGCTCAACCAGTTGAAAAAGATAATATAAGTATAGAGTGGAATCGTATAAACGGTAACTTGCATGCTGGAACTGTGATAGGAGATATTCCTAGTATAATAGTCTTATATGTAATACAAGTTGTAAATATAAGTAAAGAATATTTTACAGTTTCTGTAGAAATTCAAATACACGATAACGACGGCAACTTTTCATACAGCGGTATTGCAAAAAGCGAAGAAGAAGCTAAAAGTAGATGCCTAGATATGTTTAACAGAATAATGAGAACGATATGAAATGGTTCGGTAAAGACTGGAACGCTCCTGTATGTCAACCAAAAGAACAAGTAAAAATACCAGTTAAAGAAAAATGCTTTCATTGTGGTAAAAAGTTCACTAGATATGATAAAGGAGTAATGTTGCCATTTACTTCTAGCAACGGCGAAAAATTAGTGCCTTATCATCTAGACTGCTTACTCTATTCAATGGGAATAATAACTAAAAACAACAAGTTTGATAAAAATGAAAAGTGAAACTCTAGAAACTATTAAACCATTCTTCAGTAATCTTTGGAGATGGAAATGTGGACTAAAAGAACGTTCACTAAATAAACCTGTAAATATAGGTGAAGAATGGTCATACAAATTTGAATCATACATGAGAAAAAGACTTCTATTCGGTTCGTATAGATATGGACCAATGGGAAGTAAAGGTAAACCTCAATATGATAGACTAAGATATGCAATAGAAAAAATTGTAGAATACAATGCAACTGGCAATGGAGAATGTTTAGTTGACGCTGCTAATATGATGATGTTAGAATTTGAAGAAAACACTCATCCATTATTTCACTTTAAATCACAAGATGACAGTAAACATACGGAACTAAAATGAGGATGATATTATGGGTGTAAAAGCGTGTAGTAGAAAAAACTGCGAAAATATAATGTGTGATATATGTATAGACGGCAAATGGTATTTATGTCGCACATGCTTCGAAGAACTGAAAGAATACAAAAGACAATGGCAAAGTAATCTAACAACTTTACAGGTATTGTTACTGATAAAAACATTTATAAAAACAACATTACCAGGAACATATAATCCATATTCATCATTTCATGAAGATACAGAAGAAAACTTCGAAAAACTAATTATAACATAATGAGTCAACATAAAATATGCATATCTCGCCAAGGAAAACTTCTAAAAAGAGCAACACCTGCTCAAAAACGCATGTACAAAAGAATTGCAAACCGTTGGAGAAGATATAATGACAAAAAAAGATACACCTAATAAAACTAAGAAAAGATTACCATCTGGAAGAATTGTAGAAGAACTTGATATAGATATAGAGCCACCTCCAACTGGTGATGTAGAATGGATAGTAACTAAAATTGAATCAATTATAATAGATGCAGCAACTGAAGAGCAAGCGACAATAAAGGCAGAAAAACAATTTGATTCTAATAAAATCCATGTAATAAAGAGTGGGAATAAATGGAAAGCAACTAGAAAAATAAAGACAGACAAAGTTATAGCTCATACTTTTTTTGAAGCTCGCTCAAAAGGTATGACTCTGCTTTGCTGTGGGCCTGATGAAATAGAAGCCAAACTTGCCCCACAAGCCCCCGTAGCCTCGCTATCGGGGGCTGCAGAGCCGTTTAAAGGCTTCGATCCGTGGAAGGGACTGCGGGAAAGCGTGAAGGCAGGAAAGAGGCGGGAAAAGCAAAAGCGAAAAAAAAAGATTAGTTAAACCAATAATAGACAAGCTTTCTTGTTGCTTAGTATCTATTAAACAACGATCCAGCTACTAAATTCCTACTAATTTTTATATCTGAGTAATCCTGAATGTAATGCCATTCTGGATCATTATATTCTCCTCCTGGTGTCATACATATTCTATTATTTACTACATCATAAAAGCCTCCATTATAAGAATTAAGTGAAACTGTAGTTAAACCAGGATTGTATCCGACAACTTCATCTATACTACAATCAAAATAATGCCAAATTGATTCTCGACCTTGAGCAGATGGTATAAAATATATCCTATTTAATGCCGGATTATATACCGCTCCAACATAAGCTGATAAAACAGTATTTAATCCAGATGTGTAAGGTTTTACTGATCCATCATTGCAATCTATATAATGCCAATACAATTGATCACTTTGATTGTATGGAGATAAATATATTCTATTATCTACTGGACTATAAGAACCATTTATATAAGCAAGTGGAATTGTTATACCAGTGCCATTTACGTATGAAACAATATCTCCATTTTCATTAATATAATGCCAGTTATCCTGAGAACTTTGCATCAATGGTAATAAATACATTCTATTTTGAGTTGGACTGTATACAATGGAATTATATGCAAAAGCTACTACATCAGAAATATTATTATTGTAAGCAACAACAGAACTATCATTACAATCTATGTAATGCCAAATCGCTTCTGTAGCTTGAGCAGTAGGTGCAAAATAAATTCTATTTAATATTGGATGATAACAACCTCCAGCGTATGCATATTTAGTTAGTATTCCAGTGCCATGTGTGTAAGCTACAACTTCACCTGTATTACAATCTAAATAATGCCAATCAGTTTGATCAGATTGTCCATTTGGAGTAAAATATATTCTATTATTAAATGGATCATAAACTGCTCCACTGTATGCATCACTAACTGCCCCAGTGCCATGTGTGTAAGCTACAACTTCACCTGTGTTACAATCTAGATAATGCCAATCAATTTGATCAGATTGTCCATACGGAGCCCAATATATTCTATTTAATGTTGGTGAATAAGCAGCTCCTTCATAAGAACCATTTAATATTGCACCATGTGTATATGATCCTACTCCAAACTCTACTTTCTCACATTTGCGATGTATAGGATCAAGATAATTTCTCAATCCTTGATAACTAGTATTGTTAAAACGCAAATCAGGTATAATACCACTGTACTCTACAATGCGTTTATAAAGTTTACGTAGCTGTTGTTGAATACCTAATTGCGTATTTGATGACAAAACTGGTAGCGATTTCATTTTATCCTCATTTAATTAGTCTATATCAATTCCACCTGGATATGTAGATTTGAGATATCCATCTATCCAGGTTCTAACCTTACCGTTAATCATCCACTGGTAAAAATCTTTACCAGGATTCAAAACACCATTATTACTAATGTGTACTCCAGCAGCTTTAGCTTCATTTATTGCTTGAAGTGGACCTTGAGGCCAAATAGAAGGCAGTGCTCCTCTAACAATCAACCCCCAATAAAGAACTAAATCATCATACATAGCAGCTATGGAAAAACCAGTATACCATTCTGCATAAGTTGTGTGAGAATTATAAAATGTTCCTGCTCCTGGTTGTTTATGAGTTACAAAAGCAACCATACTATTCCATGTTGGAGTATGATAAACTCTACGTGGAGCATCAAAACGCTTTATCATTAATCTATGAGTTTGTGCAATATCACTAAAAGTATCACCTACTCCCATATCTTCAGAGGGTGCCGCATAAGCGGGGGGAGATGGTAATTGCATATCATCAATATTTACTCTTCCTACTCCTACATCCTCCACAACGTTTTCTACTATCTCTTTAGCTTTTTCAGCACCATCTACTCCAACTGACTCTGTTTTAATTTCTTCTTCTTTGACACCATCTACTCCAACTGGCTTAGGTGGTTCTATGTCATCCTGCGCTGGTCTTAAACTTCCAGAATCCACGGCTCCAACCCCAACATTTGCCTCTGTAGGGGTAGGTGTCGAGGCGACAGATGCAGCTTTGGAGACGCGTCTTTTAGGAATTACAGCACCTGAAAGACCAGGATAGTTAGCAGTTGCTGATTTAGCAGAACGTCTTTGTCTTTTACTAATTGTCATCTTAATCACCAATCACAGTTTATTGAATAATGCTCCAGACATTAAACTTCTACTTACTTTAACATCTGAATAATCTTGAATGTAATGCCAAACAGATTGATCTGATTGTATTGCTGGACATAAATATATTTTATTCTGTGTCGGACTATATACAGATCCTAAATATCCATTAGCTAAACAGGTAACATTATTTGTGTACTCAATTACATTTCCTGTGTTACAATCTATATAATGCCACTGTGGTTGCGATGCCTGCGCAAATGGAGTAAAATAAATTCTATCTTGAGTAGGATTGTAAGATCCGCTAACGTATCCAGCAGACTGTACAGTAACATTTGGCGTATATGCAACCACATCACCTGTATTACAATCAATATAATGCCAATGAGATTGATCAGCTTGAAATCTAGGAACAAAATATATTCTATTTTGAATTGGAGAATAAACTCCACCGGAATACGCTCCACTTACACAGGTAACATTTGGCGTATATGCAACCACATCTCCTGTATCACAATCAATGTAATGCCAATAAGATTGATCTGATTGTGCGAATGGAACAAGATATATCCTATTTTGAGTTGGACTGTACACAGCACTAACATACGCAACGTTTAAAACTGTTCCAGCTCCGTGAGCGTATGAAACTACATTACCTGTATCACAATCAATGTAATGCCAATTAGCTTCATCTGCAGCGCCATTAGGTGCCATATAAATTCTATTCTGTCTTGGACTATATACTCCTCCAGCGTATGAACCAATGGCTCCAGAACCATGAGCATATTCAACGATATCTCCAGTGTTACAATCTACATAATGCCAATTTACTTGATCAGACTGAGCCGCTGGAATAAAATAAATTCTATTTTGGATAGGTGAATAAACACCACCACTATAACCAAAATTTACAGCAGAAGATCCATGAGCATAAGTTATAACTTCACCTGTATTACAATCAATATAATGCCAATTAGCTTCGTCCGCTTCTCCATTTGGAACTAAATATATCCTATTTTGTGTCGGACTGTACACACCTCCAGAAAAGGCATTGCTTGAAATACCACCAACTCCGTGAGTATATGACCCTACTCCAAATTCAACCTTTTCACATTTACGATGAATAGGATCAAGATAATTTCTCAATCCTTGATAACTTGTGTTGTTGAAACGCAAATCAGGTATGATACCACTATACTCTACAATGCGTTTATAAAGTTTACGTAGTTGTTGTTGAATACCTAATTGTGTATCTGATGACAGAACTGGTAACGATTTCATTTATTCCTCACAGTTTATTGAATAATGCTCCAGACATTAAACTTCTACTTACTTCAACATCTGAATAATCTTGAATGTAATGCCAAACAGGATCGTCAGCTTGACGATATGGGGTTAAGTATATTCTATTAATTGAAGGAACGTAAAATCCTCCAATATAAGCGCTAGTACCTACTGTTACTCCATGTTCATAGGCTACTACATTACCAGTATTGCAATCAATATAATGCCATGTAGATTGTGTAGCAGCAGCGTAAGGTACAAGATATATCCTATTTTGTACAGGATTATAAACACAACTGTAATATTCAAGTGTTGTAGCTCCATGTGTGTAAGCTACTACATCTCCTGTATCACAATCAATGTAATGCCATTGAGGCTCTACAGACTGAAGAGATGGTGCGAAATAAATTCTATTTTGTACTGGACTATAAGCACCTCCTGCATAAGCATAATTAACTGCTGTTGCTCCATGAGTGTAAGCTACTACATCACCTGTATCACAATCGATATAATGCCATTGTGGCTCATCTGCCTGACCAACAGGAACAAAATATATCCTATTTTGTGTAGGACTATAAACACCTCCAACATAAGCAAGCGCCCCACTAACAGAAGCACCATTAATATAAGCTACTACATCGCCGGTATCACAATCAATATAATGCCAATTAACCTGTGGTGCTTGACCATCTGGTACAAAATATATCCTATTTTGTGTAGGACTATAAACTCCTCCTGAATAAGCATAGTCAACTGCTGTAGCCCCATGCGTATAAGCTACTACTTCACCTGTATTACAATCAATATAATGCCATTGTAATTCATTTGATTCATTAGCTGGTACAAAATATATCCTATTTTGTGTAGGACTATAAACACCTCCAGAATAAGCTCCATTTGAAGCAGTAGCCCCATGCGTATAAGCTACTACTTCACCTGTATTACAGTCAATATAATGCCACTGTGCTTGATTTCCTTGAGCAAATGGGACAAAATAAACCCTATTTTGAGTTGGACTGTAAACACTACCAATGTAAGCATACTCGGAAACAGTAGCTCCGTGAGTATATGACCCTACCCCAAACTCTACTTTTTCACATTTACGATGAATAGGATCGAGATAATTTCTCAATCCTTGATAACTTGTGTTGTTGAAACGCAAATCAGGTATGATACCACTATACTCTACAATGCGTTTGTAAAGTTTACGTAGTTGTTGCTGAATACCTAATTGTGTATCTGATGACAGAACTGGTAACGATTTCATTTTTATTCCTCACAGTTTATTAAACATTGGTCCAGACATTAAACTTCTACTTACTTTAACATCTGAATAATCTTGAATGTAATGCCAAACAGGTTTGTCAGCTTCAAAAGCTGGAATAAAATATATTCTATTTTGAGATGAACTGTAAATCCCCCCATAATAAGCATTATTCCCAACTATCGTAACCCCATGTTCATAAGCTACAACTTCTCCAGTATTACAATCAATGTAATGCCACGTAGATTCATCAGATTGACCAAATGGAACTAAATATATTCTATTTTGCGTAGGATTATAAACACCACCAACATATGCAAATTGTTCAGGTAAAGATGACGTTACATTATAAATAACAACATCCCCTGTATTACAATCAATGTAATGCCACGTGTCTTTATTCGCCCCGGTGTATGGTACAAAATATATTCTATTTTGAATCGGACTGTATACACCTCCTTCATATGTATCAGCAGGAACTGTTAGATTGTTATTATATTCTACTACATCACCTGTATCACAATCAATGTAATGCCAGATAGGCAAGGGTGCTTGACCATCTGGAACCATGTATATACGATTTTGTGTAGGACTGTAAACTCCACTATTATAAGCAAACCATGGAACTGTTAGTCCATGTTCATATTCAACTACATCTCCTGTATCACAATCAATGTAATGCCACTTAGTTTCAGCAGATTGGGCATTAGGTATAAAATATATACGATTTTGAGTTGGACTATATATACATCCATGATAAGCAAAATTGACAAGTGTAGTTGAACCATGCGCGTAAGCTACAACTTCACCTGTATTACAATCAATATAATGCCAATTAGTCTCTAAAGCTTGCTCATTTGGAGCAAAATATATACGATTCTGGGTTGGACTGTAACATCCTCCTGTGTATGCCCATATATGAGCGGGAACACCTAAACCATTTGCATAAGCTACAACTTCAACAGTATTACAGTCTAAGTAATGCCAATTCGGCTGTGGCGCTTGAATTGCTGGAACCATATAAATTCTATTTTGAATTGGACTATATACTCCTCCTCTATATGCTCCTGTTAGAGCTGTAGCACCATGTGTGTATGATCCTACACCAAACTCTACTTTCTCACATCTGCGATGAATAGGATCGAGATAATTTCTCAATCCTTGATAACTTGTGTTGTTGAAACGCAAATCAGGTATGATACCACTGTACTCTACAATGCGTTTGTAAAGTTTACGTAGTTGTTGTTGAATACCTAATTGCGTATTTGATGACAGAACTGGTAGCGATTTCATTTTTATTCCTCACAAATGTATGAATAAAGAGATACTACGTCTACAGCATGGCCAGGATCAGTAATTACAAACATTGGTTCTCTGTAATTTTCTTCTCTGATAACTTTTCCAATATTATTCAAATGTACATCAGCTAATAACTTTCCTTTACAAAGAAACCACATTAAAGTCTCTCCAATGTCTGTTATCTCTGGAGTTTGCGCTATATCCTCTGCAGCAGCTAACGCTCCAACTAACGCAAATCCTGCTCTATCCGATGATTTTATCCAACTTGGTATTTTCCAACTGTTACGAAGACTGTACATATCAATATATCTAAACTCTGATCCTCCAATAATTAAATTATTGTTATTATATTCTACAGTATCTCTCCATCTTGTATATGATAAGTCTACTTTATTATTGAATCCAGGTTTGCTACCATGTTTGACATACATATCTCTAACATGTCTAGCAAACCATAGAAATGCTGATATTTTTCTTGATTGTTCTCGATACAATTTATCTTCAGTCATTGCTCCAACATCGAAAGCCTCTTCTCTTAATATTGCATAAACATCTCTTTTCCTATATCTAGTATTAAGATTCAAAATTTTGTAATACCTAACTAATCCACTTAAATATTCTTTGGCTGAACCATTCTTTAATATGTACTTAACTAAAGCTACTTCAGTTGGATCAGATGTTATTTTTAATACTTTACCCATTTCCTGCGTTGGATACACGCAACCATAATGTCCACAACCATATTCAACATATTTAGTTTTATCTGTTGGAGTCGCTAACTCCGGCAAACTTTTCTTACCAAAAGCTCGAACTATACGTGTTCTATTAGCCTCAACAGCTTTATCAGCCCATGGCGGATTCGGTTTATTGTAAATAGCTTTTAGTTGTTTCATTGTTCAGTCTCTTCAATGTACACGTAATAACATTTTCCTACTTCAAATTTTCCATGAGCTTTCTCATTAGATATAACAAGATCAAGACTACCAGATGGAGTAAATTTAGACCATTGTCTATTACATTCTCCTCCATCGTCTGTGACAACATTTAGAGTGATGTACTCATTTTCATCTTTTAAATCTACATGATCACATTTGAATTTTGCTTTAATCATTACTTAACCTTCCAAAAGTAGATACCTGTTCCAATTGCTCCAATTGCTGCTACGCCACCAAATCCCCATGCTAAATAATTTATCTTCTTCTTTTTAGCAAGTGGTTGAACTATAAGTTCTGGTTTTGTAATAGCTATATTTTCTATTAGATTGTAATAAGCTTGCTGTTGCTCTACAGCCTTGTCAATAGCAATACTTGCCGCATCCAATGCCAGAACTTGAGCTTTTTTAAATGGATTAAGTCTACTTGTAGCTAAAACTCTAGATAGACATTTTGCCATTACATTTAGATCATTTTCGCTAGGAGTCTGAGATATTCCTTGAAGCTTTACGCAAAAATATGATTTCCAATTATCTTCACCTGTTACAGCTACACAATCATCAAAAGATCTTAATTGAACAAACTGTTTATAATCATCGCACATTGCATCACGAAATTTATCCATTCCAAATTTTTCGTTTGCAATTTGTCTAACCCACCATCCAAATGGTCCGGCAGGATTAGGATCTAATATAAATCTTTGAACACCTATCTGTTCAGATTGTCCTGTATCTGAATTATACCTAGTATTACTCCATAGTAGATAGTCTGGAGTCTTTTCATTTGGCTTAACAAGTCCCTTCTTTTCTAATAAAAGTCTATAAGAATCTTCTGCTGCTATCCATTGAGCGTGCCATATCTGCATTGCAGGTGTTCTAATTGGATCAATTAGATTAAACCAATCGTATACACCTTGAGCCTTCCAGCTATCCGGTAAAATAGACATTATAGCATTTTGAATCCATTCCGCTCCACCATGAGTATACCAATCACATAAGCCGCCTGCCGCTGGCCCACCCATAGCAGTACATGCAGCGGTAAAAGCTTGCGCTGCTACCTCATCATTACCTTCTCTATCTATCTTGTCACCAGGTAAATTATCTACATCTACATATTCATCAACGCTCATTTTATCCTCCAAAAATATAAACCTGTTCCAATTGCACCTAAAATTGCTACACCGCCAAGTCCCCAAGTTACATAATTAAACTTTCGTTCTTCACTTCCTTTAATTAAACCTGATATTTTGCCAGAATATATTTGGGATCTTTCCAAAGCAGATGGAAATATATTAGGAACAGCAATTGGTTTATTTTCATCTAGATCCGGTTCAGGAGCAGGATCAAGATTTGGTATAACTACACCATGTGACATTGCTATATCTACAGACTCAGTAGGCATTCTAACTGGGGTACCATTTGGGAGTGGACCCCAATATATGCCATTATTTATTACCTTATTAGGATAGTTTTTTAATCCATAATTTGTAGCCATAAATTGAAATTCAGTAGGCTGATAATTCCAAAGTTCTGGAAATCTTTTATTCCATACTGGCTCTACATTTCTATCAACAGGAAGATAGGTTGAAGCCATTTCTGATATAGATAAATCATCATGAGTAACATACCAATAATCACCTTCTACAAACATCCAATATGCACCAATTACTGGTAATTGTCTAGCTGCTTTCATATCTTGATCGAAAAGCTCTTGAGCCTTTCTATCAACTTCATCCATAGCATCATTATTTTCACCATACCAACTATATACCTTAGAGCCGTACTCTTTAGCTGTATCCCAAATCATTTTAATCTCTCCTAATTACACATTAGTCTAAATCTAGAATTATTAAGGTGTCTTATTGTAAAGACAACCACCACTTAAACTTCTACTAACTTCAACATCAGTATATTCCTGAATAAAAATCCAATCACTTGAAGCTGTTCCACTTAAACTTGGAGTCAGATACACTCTAGATAAATTAGGAACATAAACAGCACCAGTGCATTGAAATTTATTCTCGGAAATATAAGCTGCAACTTCTCCAGTATTGCAATCAATATAATGCCAATACGTTTCATTGTACTGAAGAAAAGGAGAAAAATAAATTCTATTACTCGCAGCTGAATATGCCCCTCCATTGTATCCATAATCAACAATAGTAACACCATGATTATATAATACTACCTCATTTGTATCACAATCAATATAATGCCATAAATCATTCACGGTTTGCCTGTAAGGAATAAAATATATTCTCCTTAAGGTAGGACTAAAAATTGCTCCTGCGTACGCTGCTTGAACAATTTCATCTGATACTAAAGTTTCTACAGATCCATCTTTACAATTTATATAAGAAAAACCATCATTCGACGTTGGTGGAAAAGGCCACGGTGCAAAATAAATCCTATCATTGATTGGATCATAACTACCTCCAACAGAAATAGACGGTAACGGATTTGTTGGAGTATAGGCTACAACTGTTTTAGTTTCACAATCTATGTAATGATAATTTCCTTGATCAAATTGTAAAAGAGGTACAAGATACATTCTATTTTGCTTAGGAGAATATATTGCAGAATAGTAAGGATGATCAACTGTAACACCTGTACCATGTTCATATGCAACTACTTTACCAGTTTTACCATCTACATAATGCCATTTACTTTGAGTTCCTTGATTTGCTGGTGTAAACCATAAAATATCATTGTAAGGATCATAACCTCCCCAAGTATATGCTTGATTTACAGGAGTGTCTACACCAAGATTGTGAGCATATGCTACTACTTTGCCAGTATTGCAATCTATATAATGCCAACTAGCTTGATTTGATATTTCAAAAGGAACCAAATATATACGATTCAAAGTAGGAGCGTACACTGCTCCAATGTATGCATTAGCAATAAGAGGCGCTAAATCTGTATTGTATCGCCCTACCCCAAATTCACATTTCTGCGTTTTACGATGAATAGGATCAAGATAATTTCTCAATCCTTGATAACTTGTATCATTAAAACGCAAATCAGGTATGATACCGCTGTACTCTACAATGCGTTTGTAAAGCTTACGTAGCTGTTGCTGAATACCCAATTGTGTATTTGATGACAGAACTGGTAACGATTTCATTATTTCACTTCTCCATTATACATTAACATTAAACAATGCTCCAGACATTAAACTACGACTTACTTTAACATCTGAATAATCTTGAATCTTACTCCAATTAGCAGTTGCTTGTACAGCAGGACTCATGTATATAATATTTGAAATCGGATCATATGTTCCACCATTATATCCATAATCAGCTAAAACCTGACCATGTTCGTATGCTACTACAGACCCATCCGTACAATCTATATAATGCCACTGAGATGCTGCGGTTCCGCCATATGGTATTAGGAAACATTTATTAAGAACTGGATTGTAAACACCTCCTACATACGTGTAACTATTAACTGTTATAACACCTTCGTAAGCTACAATTTCACCTGTATCGCAATCTACATAATGCCAATTTGTAGTTGGTTCACTGAAAGGATTTCCCTGATTAAAAGAAACAAAATATATTCTATTTTGCGTTGGAGAATAAACCCCTCCGGCATAAGCGTTAATGTAAAGATCTGAATGTCCATGCTCATAAGCTACTACTTCACCAGTGTCGCAATCAATGTAATGCCAAATAGACTCTAAGGCTTGCTTATAAGGTACCAGATAGATTCTATTTTGTGTTGGACTATATACTGCTCCATTATAAGCATATTGAACTGATGTAGCATTATTGTTTGTATATTCTACCACATCACCTGTATCGCAATCTATATAATGCCATACAGCTTGATCAGACTCATAATATGGTGCAAAATAAATTCTATTTTGCGTCGGACTGTATGCGCCTCCTGCATATGCGTAACTAGTAGCACTTGAGCCATGAGCGTACGCCACTATCTCACCAGTATTGCAATTTACATAATGCCAATTAGCTTGTGGTCCTTGCACAGCAGGTACGAAATAAATTCTGTTTTGTGTTGGAGAATAAACTCCACCTTGATATGCATACTGAACTGCCGTAGCTCCATGAGTATATGCTACTAAATTGCCAGTTTCACAATCTACATAATGCCATTGCACTTGATTTCCTTCACCAGAAGGTACGAAATAAACTCTACTTTGAGTAGGAGAATAAACAGAACCATAATATCCCCAAGTTGTTATCACACCATTATATCTACCAACTCCAAATCCAACCTTTTCACACCTGCGATGAATAGGATCAAGATAATTTCTCAATCCTTGATAATTTGTGTTGTTGAAACGCACGTCAGGTATAATACCGCTGTACTCTACAATGCGTTTGTAAAGTTTACGTAGTTGTTGCTGAATACCTAATTGTGTATCTGATGATAAAACTGGTAACGATTTCATTCTTATTCCTCACAGTTTATTGAATAATGCTCCAGACATTAAACTTCTACTTACTTTAACATCTGAATAATCTTGAATGTAATGCCATTCAGACTCTGGTCCTTGCGAATATGGTGTAAAATAAATTCTATTTTCAGTTGAGCTATAAACACTTCCAAAATATCCATACGCTTCTACTGTTACCCTGTTCTTATAAGGAATAACTTCACCTGTATTACAATCGATATAATGCCAATATTCTTGATTAGATTGACCATAAGGAACAAAATAAATTCTATTTTGTGCAGGACTGTAAGCGCCTCCAGCGTATGCATAAATTCCTACTACTGAAGCTCCATGTGTATAACTACCTACTTCACCTGTATTACAATCAATATAATGCCATTGTGCTTCTGAATTTTGTGGCACAAAGTAAATTCTATTTTGAATAGGAGAATATACACCTCCAGCATATCCAGTGCCAGAAACTACGACATGAGAATAAGCTACAACCTCCCCTGTATCGCAATCAATGTAATGCCAATATTGCTGATCAGATTGAGTAAATGGAACTAAATAAATTCTATTTTGTGTTAGACTGTAAACACCTCCTACGTAAGCGTAATTAACTGCTGTAACCCCATGCGTATAAGCTACTACATCACCTGTATTACAATCAATGTAATGCCATTGAGATTCAGGTGCTTGAGAATATGGAACGAAATAAATTCTATTTTGAGTAGGAGAATATACACCTCCATTATAACCACTAAGTTTAACAGATACTCCATGAGTATAAGCTACAACTTCACCAGTATTACAATCAATGTAGTGCCATTGTAGTTCTGGACCTTGAGCATGTGGAACGAAATAAATTCTATTTTGAGTAGGAGAATACACGCCTCCATTATATCCACCATCTTCAACAGATACTCCATGGGTATAAGCTACAACTTCACCAGTATTACAATCTATGTAATGCCAATTAACATTATCGCCTTGAAGATAGGGTACAAAATATATTCTATTTTGAGTTGGGTTATAAACATTTCCATGATATCCATATATAACAGCTGTGACACCATGTGTATATGATCCTACCCCAAACTCTACTTTCTCACATTTACGATGAATAGGATCAAGATAATTTCTCAATCCTTGATAACTAGTATTGTTGAAGCGTAAATCAGGTATAACTCCACTATAGTCTACAATCTTCTTGTAAAGCTTACGTAGCTGTTGCTGAATACCCAATTGTGTATTTGATGACAGAACTGGTAACGATTTCATTATTTCACTTCTCCAATTAAACTCAAACCAATCAAATTCTTGATTTGTTCTTTTTCATCTTCAGTAAAAGCTACTAAACTATCGTAGTCAAAATCTATAGTTTTGTATGCAGTTACATATTTACTCAATGCGTCAGCAAAACCGCACCCCTTAGAAGTGATCAAGGGCTCAGAAACCCACCCTAGACGCTCCAAATCCGCCGCTAGAGCGCTCGCGTCCGCCTCCCGCACCAGCTTCCACGTCTCGTCAGGTAAAGAGCGTGCAAGATAACAGAAATAATCTACAATGCCTTCACTTATACTTTGATATGCTCTAAATCTACTAAACTTATGACTAGGTAAAAACCATACTATAGCATCATGTTTAGAGCTTCCGTTATAGGTGATACTAACAAGACCTGGATCCTTGTCTTTCAATTTTTTAGCTTCATCAATTTTAAGTAACTTACATTCTGGTCTGTGTATGTAATCGTATCCATCTTCATCTTCACTTGATATATTACCTACATTGTAATTATAAATATTACTACCCCAATCAGTTACAATAGCCCAATATGACAAAAGAATCCAAATGCTTTCTCTGCTAGGTGGGGCAGAATTAAAGTAAACAGTCCATCCCTTATGAAAATAACGAATCATATCTAGTGATGATATTTCAGTAATTTGGCTCTGCAATTCATTAGGCATAATAAACTCCATTCTTATCGCTTAATCTTATTAAAAATCAATTTTCCAATATATTTTACTTTCGTTGGTTTTTTAGCCCAAATCTCGCCAGTTGTATCTGAATCTGGCACTATTCCAATAAAAGCTTTTCTATATCTATCTCTACCAACTGCTAATATTAAATTTTCTTCTTTTTGATCAAATCCTTTGGGTAAGAGTCCTTTTCTCTTTATAACATCTACAGCATTATCAGTATCTTCTAAAGATTTCGGAACAAAGCGTCCATTTAATTTGTCTGTCCCATATATGTAATAAACTTCATAAGGTGCATAACCTTTAAGAGCTAACAAAGCAGAATCTAATGAATCAGCGAAACTTACTCTAGGAGTAGATGTATCCTCTATCGGATTTCCAAATTCATCTTCAAATGGTTCTCTAGGTAAATTGGGTTTAAGTGTGACTGTTTCTCCTAAATATTTATCTGTAAGATGTACAAAATTTGGTAATTCCGTTTTATTATACATGACAAATTATTCTTTTTTAGTAGTCAATACATGAAGTAAATAACCACCTAATACCATGGGAATAGTGGATATGGCTATACCTGTGAATATTTCAAACCATCTTGAATCAGTTACACCTTCCTTGGTTTCATCTTCTACATCTGATTCCTGAGCGCTAGTAATATTAGCACTAGAATCTTTTGTAGAATGATCAATTACTCGAATTGGAGTAAGTAATTGTTCAGATTTTTCTTCATTCAAGCTAATTCTTTGTAATAGATTACCACGTGACGATGCCATTATTTTAATTCCTTTGCTTTTTAATGAATTTCTGAAAAGACGTATTACAAAGAGGTGACATATTTACACCTAACTCTGCTAAATCTACACCACGAGTAGCACGAATTAAATCTATAACTTCTTGTGGTCTTATATCTGGATGTAGATTCATGATAGTTAATGCAGCTATTAAAGAGCTTCTATTCACTCCCATAGCACATGTGCTAAGAACAACGTTACCCTCTCTTATCTTATCTGCTAAAAATTCAGAAGTCTTTTTAGCGGTTTTCATATCAAATGCATCCATAGGAATCGTATCGTCTATAGGTGCCCTAACTACGTCTACATATTCCCAATAATCTCTAGTAGGTTGATATTCAACTGCAGTAAGTACAACTATATTACATAATAAATGAAGAGGATCATCTTTCTTAGGAGCACTTCCAATATACATGTAATCAGTTATTTTTGTGGCATCTATTTTAGTCGGCATGTGTTCCTCTATACTTAACTAGGTAAACGATACATCGAATGCGATATCTCGTAATCTTTATTACGACCTTTATTTTCTACAAATCCAAATTGCTTGTAGAACTTCTTTAACCTTGTAACGGAACTAGCTCCAAAATCTTTAGATGGACTAAGTTCTATACGCTTTCTAATAATGTCAGCGTACTTGCAAATATCTTGCATTACTTTAGTGCCTACACCTTCACCTCTTTTGGATTTAGACACTATTATCTTGTATACAACTATAGCTTCATCACTTTCAACTATATGAACGTCTACATCTTTGGAATTCCATCTTTCATTTAAAAGAATCATATCAATATTTATTAAATAATGTTCCGGCCATTAAATTTCTACTAACTTTCACATCGGAATAATCTTGAATAAAATGCCATTCTAATTGTGGACCCTGTGAATATGGTACAAAATATATTCTATTTTGTATAGGACTGTAAATGCAACCATTGTATGAATAATCAACAGCGGTAATACTATGAACATATGCTACTACTTCACCGGTATTACAGTCGATATAATGCCAGATAGATTGTGGACCCTGAGCCGCTGGAGAAAAATATATCCTATTTTGAATTGGATTATAAGCTCCACCTTGATATGCAAAATCTAAAGCTGTAGCTCCATGCGTGTAAGCTACTACTTCTCCAGTATTACAGTTAATGTAGTGCCATTCAGCTTCATCTCCCTGATCAGATGGGACAAAATATATCCTATTCTGAATTGGACTGTAAACTCCACCAGTGTAATAAGCAACAGTGGTAATACCAGGTCTGTAAGCTACTACGTCTACGTCTCCTGTATCGCAATCAATGTAATGCCATTCAACTTCATTTCCCTGATCAGATGGGACAAAATATATCCTATTCTGGGTTGGACTATAAACTCCACCAGAATACGCATACTTAACTACGATAGTCCCATGTGTATAAGTAACAACGTCTCCTGTGTTACAATCAATGTAATGCCACTGTGATTGATCTGATTGCCAAGATGGAACAAAATATATCCTATTCTGAGTTGGGCTATAAACTCCACCATAATATGCATAACTTACAGCAGTAACTCCATTTACATAAGCTACTACTTCACCTGTATTACAATCAATGTAGTGCCAAATAGCTTGTGAACCCTGCGCTGATGGTACAAAGTATATTCTATTCTGAGTTGGACTATAAACTCCACCTTGATATGCAAAATCTACAACAGTAACCCCATGTGTATAAGCTACTACTTCACCTGTATTACAATCAATGTAATGCCACTGTGATTCACCTGATTGTAAATATGGTACTAAATATATCCTATTTTGAGTTGGACTGTAAACTCCACCAGAATACGCAACGTTAACAGCGGTTACTTTATGCGTATATGACCCTACTCCAAATTCAACCTTTTCACACCTGCGATGAATAGGATCAAGATAATTTCTCAATCCTTGGTAACTTGTATTATTGAAACGTAAATCAGGTATAATACCACTGTACTCTACAATACGTTTGTAAAGTTTACGTAGTTGTTGCTGAATACCTAATTGCGTATCTGATGACAAAACTGGTAGTGATTTCATTGACCGCACCCTTCAGAGCTAAACTTTTTGGCTTGCTTACAATCAGCAGCCTTTGGGATGCATTCTGGATACATTGTAGTCCAATCACTGGATTCTACTTCTCTACATAATACATCACACTCTTTACCTGCTTTATTAGGCTCTGCTTCTTTTTTACAGCTTTCATCTGTTTTGGCAAAATGTTCCCATGCTGCGCACGCTTTAGTGCATACGTCACCGTTTACATCGGGTGGAGGCGTATTAGGATCTTGCTTTGGGCCACAACTAGTGGAAACTAAAACAAACAGTGATATTGCTAGTAACTTTTTCATCATCCCTCTTCAATTGGCTCAATCGCTAATAATTTAGCTCGCTTAACTACAATCTCTGAATACGGATGGGACGGTGGTCCACCGCTTACTACATCACTATCTTTATACTCATACGTTAATAAAACTTCAGGCTCATCAGATAAGCCAGAATAAAAATCAATTACAAATTCTTCTGTAGTGCCTAAATAAAACTTATCTAGTCGCACAACACTTCCGATTCGAGCTTTACTAATCTCAAAATCAGGCGCAGACGGTGAATATAATCTGCCATTGCGCAAAATTGCTGATTTGTATCCTGTATTCATTGTCTAATTGGCAAATAATAATTACGAACAACAGTTCTACGCATTAAAGCAGGATCAATTACGCCAAGAATTACCCTATTACCCATGAATTTATCATACACACAAAGATCTTTACCTATTTGGACCACATCTCTAGTTTTTTCACTAACAGCTACTTGATTGCCACCGTCTACCGATACAATCTTATCCCCATTGACCTCTTTTACAATAAATACATGACAACTATCATCGTCTCCAGGACGCATTACTATATTCATACAACCTGGTTTTGCTAATTCATTTACCGACTTCCAGGCATTTATCACCCTAAGTTGAGACATAGGATCTAAAGGTGGTCTTCTACCAGGTGGACAATGACCAAAACGCCAAGAAACACCTTTACCATCTTCTGGTAATGCAAAACCACAACCACGTAAGACCATAAGGGCAAATAAAGCACATTTATCTTGCCCCTTAGCCATACTTTTACGATACACCTCTATGTCCCAAGGATAAAGAGCATCGTAAAAGACTGGATCTATATTTTTCATGCCTACACAAGATACTGCAATATGAGCGCAAGTTTTTCGTATATAATCGTCACCTGTATTTATACCATCTAGACGCTGCATTTGATCTTCCCAAGATGACGGTGGAAATCCAGGTAATGATTCGCTCATTTTATCACCTTTATTAATTCAGGAAATTCATCTAGATTATTTAAAAACTTCCACCAATATTTGTTAACTTTTATTAAAGTTAATCTACGATTATTTACATTTGCCCACCACCATTTATCATATACTTCAGGATAATATATGCTTGCAAAATTTCTAGCAAACTCATCTTTCACCCATAACTCTAACTGTAGTGCTGCTTCAATAGAAGCTCGTTCACTGTATTTCATTCCTTCCCAATTGGTTTTACTTATATCGAAATATTTTTTATGATCTTTCTCCCACCAATTCATAAATCTACCACAAGCAACAGGATAATTTGGTAATTCCAATGATTTTATTACCTCAACAGAATTACAATTATCTACTACAACTATAGCTACATTATATTTTCCATCTGTTACTTCAGTTACTATACTTCTACCTAAAATATAGTTTAATATAGCCTGCCTTTTTACTCCGTCAAAATCAACTACTAAAGGATCATACCTTGAATCTCTGACAACTTCTTCAATCAACATTTTAGGAAGATAAGTCATTATTTACCTTCTGTAAAGATTTGATACATCGTACAATATACTAGCTAACCTTGCGTGCATTATTGCCACCTACATTACTGGTATATGTTTGATTATAGTCGGTTCCCTGAAATGTTTTACAACAGTATTGTATCCTATTCTTAAAACACCATTGTGACCAAATTTCCTACCATGACTATTGATAATTTCAACATTATCATTTTCGTCATCATATCCAACTATAGACATTGCATGTCCACCTAAACTTGGACCAACGTAGTCATATACATCAGACTCTTTCTTGTACTTCCAATCTGCAAACCTGCTATCTACATTCATACCAAATTGTATAGGTCTTTCTTTTATAGAAATTGTTTCTTTTATTCTTTTCAAAAGATTATCGTCATAATCATAAACTCTTTCGGTTAAAAGAGGTTTATTTGGATCTGCGTCGGTATATACTGACCAGCTAGGCTTATCAAATGGAGTGTGACTATCATTCCAAGATTTATCTAGTGGTATGCCAAGAAACTTTGCAGCTTCAATACATGCAAATATAAATGTACCTGTATTGAAATTTTGAGAATTGTGTGTCTGTCTACTCCAATAATAAAGAGCGTAAACAGATGGTAATGATATTGGTTTACCTGGATAAAGTATAGAATGAATTATAACTATAGATATTGCTAAACTATTTGCTACACAAGACGGATCTTTTTGATCAAATCTTATATTTTGAGCATGAGCTAAAAGAGAATATTTAACTGGCACGCTTGCAGAGCTTAAAGCTCCACACGTTTCCATTTTATCACAGTCTACTTCCTTGATAGTTTTACCAAGTTTTAAACTCATCAACTTAGGTTGAAACTTTAAACCGAATAATTGCGACATATCAATATCCTCTCGCTAGTCTGTATTGTTCTTCAGCTATCTGTTTATCACTTTTTTTTGGCCAAAAACTCCAAGCTACAATTCCAATAAAAACTGCAGTTAGTAACCCTGCAGTTATATATTTAGTAGTTCTATTCATCTTTTTAATACCTAATAAATCATCAGACATTTCTGTTTTACCATTATTAAGTTCATCATATATTGGATCTACTAATGTTTCTTGACTGCAATCAAAAGGCATTACATCTTTGCTACCATCAAACTGACTAAAATATTGGCCTAGTATCTTATCCTTCTTTTCAGGATGTAAACCGGAATCTCTCAATTTAAAATGAATTTTTGCTCCACCGTTGCAAAAACAAGCATATTCCTTCCAATCTATCTTACAAGTGTTAGGATTCCAACCAGGTGGGCCATAATCAGATATGAACATTTTAACTGAATTAGCGTAATTTTCAGCCCAAGAACCTGGTTTATCGTCAAGTTCTTGTATCATATGCCAAAATTCATTTTCTTGTGGTAACTCTTCAGTATTAATATTTTTGCGCATAATGTTCCTAAATGGAGTAAGATCTATACCTTCCTCCCTTAAATATTCAAACCACGCTACTTTTTCCAAAAAACTAGCAAAAAATCTTAAATCATTTTCAGTCAAAGTATTTTTACAATTACCAACATCAACAGCCATTTTGATACTCCATTTAAAGTCAAATTGAATCCCCCCCCCTACAATTTACTAACAAACAATTAAAATTAATCTCTAATTGCTATCCTCTTTTTCCTACGTGGCACATTGCCAACTTCTACAACCTGAACATCATCATCTTCATCGTCGTCGTTATCTTCATTTTCTGCTGCCATAGCAGCTACAGCTTCTTCCCAATCTTCTGACGTTTCCCCTGGCGCGGCTATACCTAAAAAGTTACCAGCTTCTTCAGCTATAACTAATCCCTTATTATCTTGAGAAACTACAGCCCCCACAAATGTTTCTGTTCCTCTTTTGCACAATGCAAAACAAGCTACAGATTCAAACCAAATCTCTGGAGCATCATTATCAAAAAAAACTGCATTCCATCCTTTTGTAGCGCTTGTTATACTTAAAATAGACGCGCGCTTAGTTTTTGTACTAGATGTTTTCGTAGCTGACATATTTATTCGCTCCTACCTGGGTGAGTGTGGTACGCTGGCCTTTAGGCTCTAGTGGAGTGTACCACGAACCGAGCCACATTTCGCCCGTCAAGGAAAGGACGAGAAACCATGGCATCTGTAGCTGACCGAACACGTAGAATTGTAAAAACTAAAAGTGGTAATGGATACATTATCAGATTTAAAGGATTGGTTGTATTTTCACCTTCCACTTCATTTAAGGTTACATCTAAGGGGCCTAATGCTACAGTAACCTACGTAAGTGGTGGTACTAAAAAGCCAGTAGTAGAAGTTAAAGTTGGCAATAAAACCGAAAAGAGTAGCTACGCCAAAGGTAAGGAAAAGTGGGTAGTCTACTTTACTAAGGCCTATAAGAAGACTCCTGCAAGAATTAAAGAAGGGCTTGCAACCGAATCTGGACGTTTGGATCAATTGAAGAAATAGGTGCCAATATGGCACAACGAATACCTAGCGTAAAACGTATAAAGGAATGGTTTAATCTAGATCATTCTTCTAAAGATCCAGATGCGGACGCTGAAAAGATAAGACAGCTTCTGCAAAAATCACATGGTAGTAAAGAAGCTGAAAAAACTTTACAAAAAATAGATAAAATTGTAGATGGTTTTGGAGTAGAAACTATCAGAGGTGATACTATAATAGATTACTACTTTAGAGATATCGTTGCATTTTATATAAATACAGGAGACACGTACTCTCCAACGCTTCTTTATAAAACCGAAACAGGTACATGGTTACTAACTACTTGGGGTGATTGGGTTGAAAGAAACGATAGTAAGTATAAGATAGGTCAAGTAACTCAATACTAGGAAAATAAAAATGTACAGTAGAATATTAGCCTGTTTTTTGACAATAGCCACACTTCCATTGTTAGTTAGTAGTTGTACATGCCGTGATGCAATCCCATTATTTGTTCAAAGTCAGAATTTAACCGATGAAGCTGCACAAGCGTTAGCGAAAGCTGAAAGTATTGTAAATGCTGTCGGTGATAATATTAGTACAGAACACAGAATCAAAATTCAAAGGGCAATTGTAGAAGCTCACACAGCACTTCAAAAAGCAAACATTGCAATTCGCAAAGCAAAAGAAGAATGTGAGTCTCCTAATTATCCTGCCATATTTAAAGAATTCAATGCCGCTTGGACGATAGTTAGAGAAATACTACCGTTTATATTGGCAAAAACTCAAGAAATGGGATTAGCTGGTTCTACAGTAGATGATCCCACCGTCTACACTCTCCGATAAATTTTAATCCGAATTCAAATCAAGGGATAGTTATGTCATCAAAAGTTAACAAAATAGCAATTCCATCCGTAAAAGCTGGATTTTTAAAAGACGTATTTAATCCTACTGATTTATTAGCCAGTCCAGGCATATACACAACATACTCAGACACTGAAGCTTATCCAATATTAATGGCAATGATAAATAGTGAATTAGTTGAGCACATTCAAACTAATTATATAGATGCAATTATACAACAACCTATAGTAAGAGTTAAAAAAAGAAAATTGAATGGTAAGATATACAAATCAAATCCGGATCCACAAAAAATATCTATCCCATTTAAGGTATCAAAACAAGTTATAAGTGGAGATCAAGCACTTAGAACGTATGCTGCTGGATGGCAAAAGATATGGTGGAGAGAAGCTATACAAAACGCAAAAGATGCTAAAGCAAATAATATTGAATGTGGCGCTGTCGAACAAGAAGACGGAACCTGGCTAATATGGTGTGAAGATAATGGTAAAGGAATGGATCTGCAAACTTTAACAGATGCCTTCTTAGCATTGGGAGGTACAGGAGGTAAAACTGAAAGTGGAGAAAATGTAGGAGGATTTGGTAAAGCAAAAGAAATTCTACTTTTACCTTGGATATATTTTAGAGTACATACAAGAGACAATATTGCTTACAGTGATAGGGCTACTAGAACTGGTGAAAAGTTCGCAGACATTACCACTGGCAACAAAAGATTGAACGGTACAAGACTTGAAGTTTCAATGCCAGCTGCCGAACATACTGATATATCTTATCTGTTAGCGTTTTTGAAGTTATGCAATACGCCAGGCGTAACATACAAAGTTACTGGTAAATACGAAACAGACGCAATAGAAACTAGAACTATTAAAGCTAACTTAGGTACTGGTAGAGCAACTGCATTTTCTATAGGAGATGAAGAAAAGCCGGCTAGCTTTGAAATAAGAGGTACTTATCAAACATTTACAGTTAAACCAGATGGAAGTGTAAAAACTGAAAAAATACCAGATACGCTATTAGCTACAGCATATATTAGAAAACAGCCTAAAAATCAAGTATCTACTCAAGAACTCTTAGTAAGAGATCGCGGCGTGTTTATGTTCGGATTACCAATTAACTATGAATTCTCAAAAAAGTATGTCGTATTTGTGGAATTAGAAGTACCATCTAAATTTGTTTTAACTGAAAATAGAGATGGCTGGAGAAATGCAAGATTAAGTAATGAAGTTTACGACTTTATACAAGAAATAAATAGAAAACAAGGTAGATTACTTAAAGAAAAGAAAAAGCTATTCTTCAAGAAATACTACGGAGAAGGTGGCTTTGCAGCACAAGAACGTAAACGCCGTGAATCAGAAGTGCAAGCGGCAGAAATAACACTATCTACTGGAAATGTGAGAGTAGTAACAGATCCTAGCGGTAAAAAGACCGTAGCTATTCCAGAAATGTCTATAGAACAAATAGGTAGCTTTATAAAGGAATTCTCTTCAAATGTTAAAGCAGATACTGAAACATCTATAGCGACAATTGGATCTGAAACCGCTGTAGCTATGATTAAAGGAACGAAGTTTAGAGGACCAGATCAACTTAATAATGCAATAAAAAATCTAGTTTGGAAACCTAATTTTGCAGTTAAAAATGAAAAGGAAGGACAACAGCCACCTAGAAAATTCTATCCGGAAACAATGACACCAGGTGTTATTAGATTAGCTAAATACTGGACAGAATTTGTTAGATGGACATTGTCTCAACTTGATATATATAGAGAATTTAATGTTGGTTTCGTATTTACTAATGACTTCCAAGCTATGTATGTAATGGAAAATGGAGAAGAATGGATACTACTTAATCCTATTGTATTGTCACCAAAAACAAAAGACAAAAAAACCTGGATAGATACTGGCGAAGTTATGAAGCCAGGTAATGAAGAGCATTTAAGGCTTATGTACGCCGCTGCAATTCATGAATGCACACATATGGCAACAGGTCTAAGCGACTATGATTTAGAATTTCCTGTAGCACTTACATACAATATTGCAAAATGCGCAGGATTCAAAGAAGTTAAAAAGGTAGCAAAAGCTATAGTGACAGAATCTACTAGAAAAGAACGTAAAACAAGTATCGGTATTTCTGCTACCCAAGAAACAGGATTATTTGCAATAGCCAAAAGTGGTAGAGGTAGACCAAAAGTTGTGAAAACATTTGGTAATCCTGATCAAATACAATTTAAATATATGTGGGAACATACGCCCAAAGATGGTTGGGCTGGACTTGATTGTAGATTAGAAATTACTGCAGACAATACAATAGTTTACAGTGATAAAGCTAACATGGGAGAATTTTTACAAAATCTATTCGATAATTGGTGGGATATAAGATATGGATCAAGTGATAGTATGGAAATTTTACCTGGAGTTATAATACAAAGCAATGGAGATAGAGTTGTATTTGTAAATGCTAACGGAAATATTGGGGGAGTAGATATAAGAAGCTTTATACTTATAATAAATCAAATGATGGAAGAAATAATAAAAAAGAGAATAAACTTCATCGTCTCTCAGTCAAAAGATAGAAAAACTAGACAGCTTAGAGACGAATGGAAAAGAGTTAGGGGATAATTTCCATTTTAATTACCCATTACAACTTAGAAATATTCAAGTTGACAGTAGCACCATTTGCGATAGTATTAGTTGTAGATGAAATTAATACAGTGAGATGTTGACCTGCAGTTAAAGACAATAGACAACTAAAACTTCCTGAACCAACATCTCCACCAGTACCTAACTTACGTTGTAATTTACCATTATTTTGAGCCACACCATTTACGGCTATTACCAATGTGTACGTAATATTGTTACCACCACTGAAACTTATAGAAAAATCTATATCGTAATCTCCATCTTCCACTATAGTTATTCTATTATTAGCTTGATCAGGTGTAGCATTTGAATTAATTCCATCAGTGTCAAACAACGTTAAAGTTGCTGGTGTAGCAGTTATGCCTAATTGAGTTGTTGGAGAATTAAGATATATTTCAGCATACCCTGCAGTACCACTTAAACCATCAAGTTTTGTCTTATCTGCGGCAGACATAAAACCATTTGATATGGTAGTTGCTACAGCATGTAACAATCCTCCAAGTAAATTACCATGACTGTGTTGATGATCTGAACGAGCTACACTAGACGCGCTACCTGGCTGATTTGACGCTCCCACATCTATAGGATTGCCCGCTGCTATACCATGTTGATGGTCTGATCTAGAATAACTATTAGCGCTTCCACCTGAAGGTGAAGCGCCTACTGATATGGATACTGGATTGGCTAATGCTAAAGCGTCTAATCCTCCTGGAGAATGTCTACTCGCATGTCCAGATACGTCAACACCATCTACTAAACCTACATTACCTATATTATTACCGCCAACATCTAAGCCACCAGTCATAGCGCGAGCGCCATCAGTACGTAGATACTGTAAATGATCGTCATTTGCTAAATTTAATAGCGCACTATGATCGTTGGTTCCCCCTCCTCCGCCTCCTCCTGAGGTTGCGGCATTAGGATCTGGACGAATATCAATATAACTTACAACACTACCAACCCCAGCCCCAGTTCTCTGTGATATAATAAGAGCAGCGTAACATCCTGTCGGACTAATGATAGACGGTATTGCTGCTTTATTAGCAGTATCTTCAGCCCCAGCTTGTGTAGCAAATGTAGAAGTTCCATATATAATTGTGAATTGATTATCAGATGTAACAATAAGTGTATCTGCTTTATATTCATTTAACGGAATTGTGGTTAAAACACCTGCGTTGTCATATTGTAAAACATCCACATCTGTAACAGGATGTACCCGAGTAAGACCTCCTCCAGAGCCATAATAATATGCCCAGGTTATATCTGAACCACCAGCTACTGAAAGTAACTTCCATGCTCTATACCAAGAACCAGCATCTACATCTAATTCAGTATTTGTTGTACCTTGAGAAACCGCTAACCCACTCTGCCAAGCAATTTTTCTAGTATCTAATAAATAATCCCATAATAATGTTTCTGCTTGATGAATATCTTTCCTGACGTCATGAATGTAAATAATGGAACCAGATAATGTTACAACTAAAGCAAGACCAATTTGTTCGGATCCATAAGGTGCAACACCAGCTACAATTGCTTCAGAAACATTGTCGTAATAAATATAATTCGTAGAATTATCAGTTAGTGATAAACCGCTAACAGAAGACCAATTTACAGATTCAATATCTTCGATTGGTGCTTCTCTAGAAGAATATCCATTTCCAGCTGTAACATCTACAGATAAACCTCCGGCGTCAGTAACTACACCACCTTCTGTTTGACCTGTGGCACCATCATCATGAAAATAAAATCCTAAATTAAGTTTCTTTTCACTGCTATATATGTATTCACTGTCACCAACAACTAAAGTTTCTCCACTAGTAGTTGACTGAGCAAATCCATTCAATTTTCCACCAGCTACGGAGCTAAATTTAACATCATCAACTCCAACAGAAATCTGAAATACCCCGGTGGAACTATCAGATCTAAAATTTACATCATTATTTCGAAATGCTCCACCTTGTACTATAATATTGGTATTACTTCCTGTAGATCCAATTCTTGTAGCATAGTAAAAATCTTCTAAACTGGCGCCAAATAAAGTAACAAACGCTCCATTGTCAGCAATTAATCCATCATTGTTAGCAACATTGTATGCAACTTTCCAAATAACTGTATCAATATTAGAAGTTGCTGCTCCAGATACTGAAATACATGTTTGGATAGGATTAACACCAGGATATAAAGGTAAAACGGCAGATGGTACATTAATAAAAAATCCACTTACTCCTAGAAATGATCCAGCATCCCTGCATATGATAGCAGTTTCAACACCTTGATTTGCTCCACTAATACTAACACCAGAGTTTGTAATAGTACACGCTGCCCCATTTTCAACTATAATTCCATTTTTACAATTACGCCAACCAAGACCGTGCATTACGACTATAGCATTGGGTGTAGCAATTCTAAATAAAGCTTTCGTTGGATCTGTTACGCCCTGTGTAACAATACCACATATAAAACCGCCGGTACATGTAAAAAGATCTTCATTTGGATTAGATGCTTCAATAAATACAGTATCAACCCTATTTACTTCTGATATTAATGCAATACCAGGAGGAATATTCATAGGTGGTTCTATGTATGTTCCTGGTTTAACTGAAATAAGCCAAGGAGAGCTAGCACTAGCGCCACCTAATATTGCAGTATCTATCGCGCTTGCAACTGATGTATCGTCTATCTGTCCACTTAAACCAACTACTAAAACTCTTTCGATGCTTCCTAGTATATCTAATTTAGACTTGTCAGCAGCAGACATAAATCCAGCTAAAATAGAAGTAGCATCAATATGAAGCGGCCCTCCTCCTCTATTACCATGCTGTGTATCAGTAGCTAATATACCTACTTGAACATCTGAAGCATTAACCTGAATAGAGCCGTCAGCATTACCTACAACGTCTAATGTTCTATCTGCAGAAAGATCTCCTCCACCTATCAATCCATTTCCAGAATCTATTACTCTAGTAGGTGGTACAGTACCTGTTGATATTAAATGTTTAACTTGTCTGTATACTTTCTGTAATGCTTGTTCAATTCCTAATGCAGTATCACTGCCAGCAAAAAATTGCATTATTTGGTTCTCCTAATTACAGATACACTAATCCGAGTTTACCCTATTAGAGTGTATCACCTTTATACGTACAAGTGCAAGCGATCCAGGATATAGAGAACAATGTAATTCAAACCTTACGTAGAATTCCCGAACGTCTGATACAGACAGACGGATGCGCGCACGCGAAAGCAAAGTCCGTGCCAACACTCGAGAGCACAAATAAATACACAGTGGGATGGAATTGTGTTACCGTCTCCGTACGATTCGGACTGCGATCCTAGATATATATGAAAGAATTTGTAATGGATAATTTAAAAGATAGATTCTGTCCTAATTGTGGCGAAGAATTACTGTACAAACCTGAAAAAGCTTACCTATCAAATAAGGCAACTCCTAATTGTTCAATTGGAGACGTTAAATTTGTCAAGCCAATAATTTATATTGAATGTCACATGTGCCAATTCATTTCAATGTATTCAATTACAGAAAATGACTGTGAAAGATGTAAAGGATGTTCTGGTCCTGGCGGCTGTTGTTGTGAATGTCATAAAGATAAAAAAGATGACTAAAAATACTGTACCATCAAACCATTTAAACTATGAATTGAAAAGCGCTAACATGTATGGCTGTCAACCATGTCCTAAATGTAGTTCTAAAATGAGATGGGTTCAAAACGATCCAATATCGAAACTTATACTATGTGATGATTGCGGTTTTTCAGAAGAAGCTGCTAACGATCCGAATCTATTTGGAACAGATTTAAAATGAAATTAGTAGGTTACATAAGAGTATCCACTGAAGAACAAGCTAAAGAAGGCTTGTCATTGGATGCTCAAAAAGAAAAGATATCTAAATATACGTCTTTATTTGATGCTCAATTAGTAGATATTGTCGCAGATCCAGGGGTAAGTGCTGGAAATCCCCTGGAAGATCGTTCTGGCGGCAAGCGAATTATAGAAATGGTCAATAATAAAGAAGTTGATGGAGTTGTATCATTAAAACTAGACAGACTATTTAGAAACGCATCTGATTGTCTAAATGTGGTTGAAAAATGGGATAAACAATCAACTTCACTGCATTTAATTGAAATGGGACAACAAGCTATTAATACCGCTGGTCCTATGGGTAAATTCTTTATCACAATTATGGCTGGCGTTGCTGAATTAGAACGTAACCAAATAAGAGAACGTACAACCCTAGTTATGCAACATATGAAAGAGCAGGGATTGTATACAGGTGGTAGACCACCATATGGGTACAAAGTAGAAAATGGACGTATAGTGGTAGATGAGAAAGAAAGAAATGTAATCAATTCAATTACAACTATGAGAGATAATGGACTTTTTCTAAAACAAATCGCATCGGAACTAAAAGATTTGGGTGTACTATCTAGAGCAGGTAAACCACTAGGTATAACTCAAATACAACGTATATTAAAACGAGAACTACTACAAGAGGATACATATAATGCAATACGAAACCAAGGCTGATAAAATTGCTGTCCTGAAATGTCTAAAGCATAATTGTATGAGAACTGGCCGATCCATGATAATGGTTAAGGCTAACGATGTTCCGAAGAAGTATATCGTGTACATTATAGAAGGATTTATTAGTAAAAATGACCACGAAGCAATGCAAGAAAACTTACAATATTCAGAAATACCATGTAAAGATAGATGTGTAGCTTCATTAAAAATGTTTTTTGGCAATACATATACAGTAGAATTTAATTGGGAAATGAATTTTAAGAAATGTCAAGCCGCAATGTTATTTATCTCTGATTCGTTGATTTTGGCAGAATACCAAACAGATCCGAAAGAAATGGCAGAAGATGAATATAGTAAAGGTGTTTTTAAAGTTCCATTTGAAATGATGAAAGGTATGGAACTATTTATTCCATTTGTAGAATATGACGAAGAAAAGAAAAAAGCAATAACAGAAAGCAGAAAACCTGCTAAAAATGTCAAAAAAGCAACCAAAAGTGGTACCACTGTCATAGTTTCTCACGGTAAAACACCTATCTTACAATACAAACGAAAAAATAAAAATGCAAAGAAAAAAACAAACTCAGTTAGAGTTATTAACGGGTAAAAAGACCAAAAAAAAGAGAAAGATTAAAAAACCTCCACCAGTAATTGTACCTAAGTTTAGAATACAAGATGAAGGTCGGAGGTTAATATTGCTTTTGGAAGGTTATAGATTGCCTTCCAGAGCTAATATACAAGAACATTGGACTGCTAAGGCAAAAAGAACGAAAGAACAAAGACAAGGTATCAAAACAATACTAAATACTGCTGAATTCAGTCCAAAACTACCTATCATAGTTACATTATGTCGTATTGCACCAAGACAATTAGATTCAGATGATAATATAACAATGGCATTCAAAGCCATACGCGATGGAATCACAGATTATCTCGGATTAACTAATGATGATGATATTAGACTTAATTGGAAATACGATCAGCAGTCTGCCGCACCGCGTTATCACGCAATCCGCGTCACGCTCGACTGCCCTCCAATCGATTAGGGCCACGCTGCCAAGATTTGTCACCCTGGCGAGCTTTCGTCGCTCCGCAGCTAGGGGTGATACCCCAAACCTCACCACGCCCCCAAATTCTCGAAGCAACAGGTAATTCGATGGCTACATCACAGACTTGGTCATGGGCCGCACATATTGAGTCAAAAGATAATAATACGCTAATATGTAATCGATGCAAAAAAGAGCAATCGATACCTGTTAAGCCAAAAAATACAATTCCGAAAAAGAAAAGACGACTACTGTGGCTCGATCGAATAAAATCAATTGGTACCTTTGTTACAAAACATAGATATTGTAGTTAATGTGCAGATTTTTTCTTGTCCTCAATTTCTTTCTTACGATTGCGAGAATTTTCGACAACAGCATCAATATGATTGATAAACAATCGTATACTTCTATCGCTTAAGTTATATTTGATCAATCTCTGTAGAAGCACCCCAGCGGCTGGGTGTTCAGCAATATATTGACGCACTTGATCTGGGACAACTCCCCCACGAGCCATTAGTTCCGCAACATCTAAATCAAGCTTCTTTGCTAATTCTGTTATCACTGGTGCAGAAGCTTTTACAACACCTCGTTCTATTTCCGATAGGTGTTGAGCGCTCAATTCTATCTCTCTACATAGACCTCTGATGCTATAGCCTTTTGCTTTTCTCATATCCTTTATATAGGCTCCAACTAACATATTTGGCGTAGGAATCTTCATATCATGCCCTTTCGTACACCACAGACGATTTTAGACCTTCGATTTCCCTGGATCCTGATATTTGTAGGGTTCAGACAATTTTGTCATCCAAAATCCAACATAATTTACGTCTCGAAAAATTTGATTTTGGACCCCACTAATAGTTCTTCTTATGGCGATCTTACCCATTTGCTACAGTGGAGAAATTGTAGTTACCTACCGATGAAAACATGACAACAATTTGCTACAAACGTTGAGTATTTTGTCTATTCGTCAACGGAACCCCGACGCGAAAGGTACCATTTAGTGTTACCAAAACCATTTCTTGAAGCAGCTTTATTTGCGTTGGCACGCAAAGATGAACGAGCATATCTATTAGGCGCTTTAGCTATCAGGAAAGATGGAGCTATTGTTAAAGCTAGGAATAGTCCTAGCAGATTAGAAACTAACCCAGAAGTGCATGCTGAATCTAAAATATGTAAAAAACTCGATAAGGGAGCCGTAGTTTACGTATCAAGAGTAAACAAAAGTGGCAATTTTGCTATGGCTAGACCATGTAAACACTGTATGCGAAAACTTCGCAACAAGCAAGTGAAAAAGGTGTATTATACTATCAACAATTACGAATGGGGAGTGATAGATTTAAATGGCAAAGTTGAACGTAAAAGAAAGAGTGTAAAAAGACGTTTAATTAGAATTGCAGGATTTGTTAGATGTACCCAGTAAATGGAGATTTGTAATGGCAGCAACTAAAGCACGTAAATCAGCTAAAAAATCAACCAAAAAATACAAGAAAAAGCCTATCAGTGATGAAGAAAAGGCTAAACGTAAAGAGGAACAAGAAAAGAAAGTATCTGCAGCTAAAGAAGCATTAGTAAAAGCGATATCTGGATTAGATAGTAAAGAAGAATGGATAAACTTTTTAGATCATGTAGCAAAACGAAGTAAATTTGCTCCAAGTAGACTATCATTTATCAACCAAATGCTAGTTTACATGCAAGATGAAAATGCTACAGCAGTAGCGACTTATCAGCGTTGGCGTAAGATTAAACGTTGGCCTGCTAAGGGTAGTAAGGGAATTATGATTTTCCGACCTATCCCGATAACTATTCCAATAGAAAAAGCAACTCCTGAAGATATAGCAAATGGAAATATATTCACTGACAAAAGTGGCAAAAAAAAGATTAAGACAGGTAGAATATACTTTGCCCCAATGTATGTATTTGATATAGCAGTAACAGAAGGTGAAGAATTACCTCCAGACTGGTTAGCGCCACCAGAACTACCTGATTTTGAAGATAAAGAAGTATTTAGTAGCAGTGTGGAAAAGTTAGCAATCTTACTAGAAAACGCTACCGATGGTAAAGTAAAAGGAGTGCAAATTATAGAAAGAAGTAAGCTACCTAAAGAAGAGCAGCATCCACGAGCGGCTGGATGGTATAATAAAAAATCTAAAAAGATAGTTATTGTTAGAGATAAAAACCGTAGCAAGATGTTTGCTACTTTAGTTCATGAAGCCGCACATGCATTACTTCATGGTGACGATGAGAATACAACAACAAGTCAAAAAGAGATAGAAGCAGAAAGTGTTGCATACGTAGTAACTAAAGCACTTGGTTTAGATACTGGAGTTGCAGCTATAGTGTATGTCGCTTCATGGTCAAAAGGTAAAAAAGAAGTCGCCATAAAACAAATCGAAGAATCTGCTAAACGTATCGTTAAAGCATCTAACACTATTCTAGATCTTCTAATGCCTATAGATGATGACGATGATGGAATTATGAGTGCAGAAGAACCATTTATAGCATCAGAATCAATGTGCAACTGCTCTAATACTCGTAAGATAAGAGAACCAAAGCCAAATAGTAAAATAAATCCAAAAGAATTAGCTATAGGCACTAAACACGAGTTAGAACATGTAAATCTAAAACCAGGTAAAAAACCTACGAAAAAACAGATAGAATTCGCTGAAAAAATCGCTATAGATCATTTAAAAGAACATCCTAAATATTACACTAAACTAGAAAAATGTAACCTAGACGAACCAAAACCAGCATGCAAAACTACTCCAAAACCATTAGTCGAACTTAAGAAAACAGCTAAATCAATGGGTGGTAAGGTATCTGGCTCAGATATAACACTACCTAACACTATTAAAGCTCGAGAATTCGAATCTTTACTGAAAGAAGATGAATACACGTATACCAAAAATCGTAAAGGCAAAGGTTATGTGTTTACCGTAGGCTGTGATGAAGCATCATTAACTTTAGCCTCATTAGGTGAGCCTAAGCGAAAAGTAACTAAGCGCAAAACTACTAAGAAACGTATCATTAAGCGCAAAACAACGAAACGCTAATTAACAAAATCGAATAATATTTAAGCTGATTGGCACGGACCTTGCTACGCGCGTGCGCGCTCCTCCTCTCTTACTCGTCCGTTACCTTTTCGTTCCCCATCCGTTCACAACCGATACCAAATTGTTGTTGACACCCTTGCAGGGTGGTGTTACCTTTCACATGGGTGCTTGGCGGTAGTATGTAATTCCGCAAAGTGCCCCAATGGAATAATCTAATGTGCATATCCTCACTAAAACAATTCATTGATAGTAAAAGACCAAAACGTCCCGCTAACGCTTATGTTAGTTTTCCTGGTTTTGAATCATTGTATGTTAGGCATGGTTTTCATAATATCGAAGGTAATCTAACAGAAACATTAGACTTGGCCAATATCAAAGCGTCTTGCCCTGGCAATGGCGCTTTTTCTAATTTAGTCGATTGGATTTTTGACAATTATCCAAATACAATTATCTTCGTTGAAAACGTTATGAACCCTCGATTTGACGATAAACTAATTCGAATGGAATTCATTAGAATAGGTGACAGTCAACCATACTGTTACTGGAAAAGGATAAAAAATCGACATGAGCTACATCGCAATCACGACATATCACGCATCGATGGCCCTCGATCATAATAATGCAACGATGGCGCTAGCGACAGGCGACACGATGGAGGACCTTGCGAGCGCTGTCATCGACGCACCAGAATTCGCCGATGGGGGTGATGGATGCGTGCTCGTAAACGATGGTGAGCACTTCCGCTGGATGACGGACAACGAGCACGAAGCGTGGCACGACGCTCTGATGATGGCTAGCTGACCCAGCTACCGCCCCCGTATGTGGAAAATGTTCTACAATTATCACACAAGAAGAATACAACTTTGATGAATATAAACATGAATATGGTTATGGTGGAGAATTGAATAAATGTGAATGAACGAAAGCATTTAGATATTAATGTAAATTGTGATATATGTTATTAACACTGTAAAAGGAGAAAAAAATGACTGAATTAGTAGATACTCTATACATAATTTTGATAATGGCAATTTTCTTCACACCACTATATATGCTGAACAACTTCATTGAAAGGCTAAATAAATGAAAACAACAGGCAAAGTAAGCTGGAAACAGTATAAATGCACCAGATGCAATCATATACATTCTGTGCAGACTAACCACTGTGGCGATACGTATGGTCGCTGTCCTAATTGTTCATGGAAATATCCATTAGAGCCAAATAAACACGTCTGTATAGAGCCATTGTCAGATAGCTTTAAACGTCCAGAGCCTTGGAAAATAGCTACTATCGAGGTTGTCAAATGAAACTACATTTACTTGTAATTCAAGATGACGGCACACTCAATGTAAAGATTTGGAATCCAAGACACTATAAATTTGTATGGGATAATACTTTTGCAGCATTCAAGCCTGTTAGGTTAAGGGATGTATTCATGACGCTGAAGACTCTAAAGCGACAATGAAATTCGCGACAGATATCCTAACGCTAAATTCTACAGGTAATAATAATGTCATATCAAAGCGAATACGATAAAGAACTAAAGTACATCGTTGAAGTAATAGCGGTGATTCTTGGTAAAAAACGTTTTGGTAAATTCGCTGAGTTTATCGATGGTGGCGGCTTAGAGGAATTTGCTGAACTGATAGCTAAGAAAGACTCTATAGTTAATCCTCAAAACTACATTGATATCTGTTACGCTAAAAAAACCGATCCATGTCCTATATGCGGCGAAGATCGTAATCATCCTAGCCAACACGGACAACATACCTGTTAGTATTTTATGTAAACATCTGATATATGTTATTAACCCAACAATAGGAGATTAAATAATGCCGTCATATCAGAAAGTATACCAGAATAAAGCTAGAGAACTTTACGAACAATGGGCAAATGGTCAACGTAACGACGTTATAACTGCTATCTATGCAGAAAACAGCATGTATCTTACCGCTTGTCTTGTATCGTTATGGTGGGAGCATGACAGTCAAGAAAACGTTACAACATTTCTTACTATGCTCAAAAACTTCGAAGCACACATTGACACTCTAAACAATGACAATGTTCCATTTCACCAACATCCTTGCAATCCTACTAGCTGCGAAGCATATGAAGAGGCTTACAGTAAAGACTGTCCTTGTTTGAGCTACGATAAATGACTAAGATACTATCATCTTGGGGTATGCTTTATGTACTTTACAATGGCGTAAAGTATTACCCCTTATCTGCAAATTCTAAATTCTGTTTTGGATTTACTGTGTCTGTTATTCCAATATACAATCAGACTTCACCAAAATATGTAAAGGTAAAACAAGACTCCCATTGGGAGCTATGGAGAAAAGGACGACCCTATGACAGCTAATAAGAGATTCTACGAAACAGAAAAAGCAACATTTTGGTATCATGGTGGACTTGATAGTATATTATTTATTCAATGTGGTTCTGTGGAAATATCGTTCGGAATGACTGAAAATCAATTTTCCAAATTTGTAGAATTCATTAAGTCAATAAAACATAAATCACACTGTACATATGAAAACTTTAATTTTATGGCAGACTTTGATGATGATAAATACTTCCTACATATAGAAAACTGCGATAGTGAACGCAATCGTGAGTTAGGTAAACCTGGATGGTCTAGAATAATAGTTCCACTTACTTCGAAGGACTTGGAAACGCTATCCACTATCAAACCGTTCGAACTGCAAGAGGATACCAAAGATGAATAAAAAAGACACAATCGCAGTGGGTCCTGAAATTGCTGAAGGTAAAAGACTTGTAGTTAGAGATAAAGATGGTAAAATTACGCCTGGAGTAATTGAAACAGTTAAAGATGGAGAACCATTAAATGGTAAAACCATTGTGTCGTTGGAACATATCGAAGGTGAATATAATGTATATAAAGTAAAAGAAGAATACAGTTCTGGTCCAGCAATAGTTAACAACCAACAATACAGAGATAACTACGATAAAATCTTTAACTAGGTATTGTTATGAAAATTATAAAACAACTTGGTAAAGCTATAGTAGACTTTGTAGACAGAGAACGTAATCTGTTTGCCGACACATGGAGAGAACGCGGTAATCTGTTAGTAGTTGAATTTGCTGATAAAAAATTCTTCTTCTTAGAAAACGAAAAAGGAAATAGAATATTCCCTTTAAGTAATAGAAGAGCAGAAGTGTACCTTAACGAATCAGAAGAAGCATATATTGTTGAACATGATTACGATATGAACGATTGGCAAAACATCCAGGAGCAAGTATAAATAATGGCTAGACAACGTAAACGTTTTATTGTAATTGCTCCCAGATACACATTCAGAGGTGCTAAACCTTGCATTTGTACTGAAAATGAAATGCTTATGATATTACAAAAGGAACGCAGAGGGTATAGAGCTAGAATGGATGGTCCAGAAGGTGAAGAAAAAGAATATACAAAATTTCACACTCTAGTCGGAGTAGCTCTAGTAAAGGTTAAGCAATCCGATGGTAGATTCCTAACTAAAGATGTGGTTAGTCGTGCTGAATACTACAATAGTAGACTTCCGGATCCTAAATTTAAACCGATCTACCTAATAGGACATAAAATCGACTTTTATATGGATAAGGAAGATAGGCCAACTGAGATACAAGAAATTGTAGATGTACTGTGTAAAACTAATGAGCTTGATATCAATGAACCACCTTCTATGAAAAGCGATGAATCACTATTTGCTCTAATAAAGTTTTTGAACATTTCTAAATGGTGGAAAACTACAGAATCTGCAGAAATTAAATCCGAAATCAGAAACATACTAAAAGAACATAGAAAACACGTATCACCAGCTTACGTCGCTCTTATGGATATGGTGATGTGATAGAGGAGTCAAAAATGACTAAAATGACTAAACAGGGTGTAAGAGACTTGGATGTAATTTATGGTAAAGTGAAGCCAGGTAAAGTATTAGAAATTCCAAAGAACCAATTGTGTAATCATAAAAAGACTAAACGAAATTCTATTGGTGACACAATATGCTTACAATGTGGAACCGTTTGGGATTATAGCGGAAACGAATACTAAATGATTCTTTTAGCTGAAGTGTTCCAAATGGGCGATGAATCTCAAAATACATGGTATTGTCGTCTATTAAGGGGTCCACTTGCGTTGATTGGTGACGGTGAATATGGAGTAGAATCTGATTCTACTGAAGGTGCTAAAAGAGCTATGAAAAAGCGCCTAAAAGTAGACGGAGCTTCTAAAGGAAATGTTATATCATTTAAGGTATACAAAGGATCTAGACATATCTGGGTAGGTCGAGCAGTATTAGATAAAGAAGATCCTACCCATCTGTGGTATGTGATTAGAAGAGAAGGGTCATGGTGGGTATGTTATAGCTCTTGGTGGCGAACACCAGATGAGCGTATTTGTTTGGAAAAAAAGTTTAAGAAAGAGCATCTTATACCAGCTAATGAACTTGTATTTTTTACGAATAATGGATTTCTAACTAAAGATGAAATGAAAGAGGATGCTATGGACGGTCCTCAAAAACGAATTGTAGATAATAATCTATTTAGTTCAAAGAGTTAAAATGACTAAAGAAGAAGAAAGAGTTAACGAAGCTATGGATCTGGTTATCAATGGTGACCATATAAGAATAAGCGAAAGAATGCTGTTCGATATATGTAAATCAAGAAAAGCAACAGGTAAAAATATAATAGAAACAGCTTCAGATAAAGGTAACAAATTAACTGCGTTTTTTACAGAAAACGAAGACGGCGATACTGTAGTAGATTTTGCGTATAACCTCGAATACTAAGGACAAAAAAATGAAAATTGCAATCTTTATCGATGGTAAGAATTTTTATGCTGGGTGGAAAGAATCTGGCGGTGAAAAGCTTGATTTTCAAAAGATGACTAAGTGGATTATAGACCAGTGTGGTGGTAGTGAACTATTCGCTGTATACTATTATACAGGAATTGAAGTTGGCTCCAATTCTGAAACAGAACAACAAGAAAAACTAAATAGCTTCCTTGATATGTTAGAGATTCAAAGCGGATTTTTCGTTCGCCGATTCCCACGTAGACAGCAACAATTTGACTGTGCTGACTGTGGACAAGTCAACTTCTTTACACAAGAGAAAGAGGTTGATACGTCTATGGTCGCTGATATGATGTTTTACGCAGCAATCAATGCATTTGATCGATGCGTGCTGATTAGTGGTGATAGCGACTATTGTCCTGCTATTGAAGGTGTTCAAAGACTAGCTAAACAGGTAGCGGTGGCTAGTTGGGGTGGTAGTGGACTATCCAACAAAATTCGTAAAGCAGCATTCTGTCACATTAACCTCAATAGAGGTAGTAGCTTCTTTAACTACAATACTAAAGCTCAACCAAATAATATAGAAGAAGATATTCCAGAAGTAGATGAGCAAACTATGTTTGAGCACTTCGTAGAAGAGGTTTCTAAAGCACAAGAAAAGTTTGGCTCTGGTTACGTAGGAGTCAACTACTTCGTAACGCGTTGGTCTAGTAATCAGATACCGCAATCTGCTGCTGAAAGAAGAAATATTATAGATCAATTGGTTGAAAACGATCTAGTTGAAATATACGACACGCCAGATGGTAAAAAAGCAATTCGCGTTGACTATCCAACGGAAAATGAAAATGAAGAATTTAAAGATGACGAGGAATTTTGATCATGTCTAAGATAACTATAGAAATAGAAGATACTGTAGAAACAAGGACACTACTTAGAATTTTAGCTGATCATTGTTTAAATGATAACATTCCATTAACAAAAATGCAACACTCATTAGCTAAAATATCAGAAGATGATATGAATAAAGATGTACATGCTAACCTGGCATTCAACAGTGCTGTACACTCAGCACTAGATAAAGGATAGTAAAATGAAAAAACTACTAACCATCTCGTTTATTCTTCTTGGCTGTGGTGGTTCTGAATTTACTACAGACATTTACAGCGGTTTAGATGTAAATGCATCTGACGCCTCAGACTCAAATTCCCCTGCTACAGACTCAACTACAGACTCAACTACAGACTCAACTACAGACTCAACTACAGACTCAACTACAGACTCAGCTACAGACTCAGCTACAGACTCAGCTACAGACTCAGCTACAGACTCAGCTACAGACTCAACTACAGATTCCCCTGTAGACGAACCTAATGTAGACGCTCCTATAGAAGCCTTAACATGTTTTCCTGGAGGTGAAGTAGTAAATAATAGTTGCTACTATCCTGAACCAGAATGTTGCTATTACATGGACTGTCCATCAATGGACTACTCATGTAGCGGTGGTAAATGTATCCACCATACAATACCTAAAGAATGTAAAGACGATTCTTGTCAACAATGGTGCGTAAACTGTTACGTTCCAGGAGATAAAGGCTACAAAGGAACATGTAACGGAAATACATGTGAATGTAATGAAATATAAAGTCAAATTTTTTGATGTGTTCGCTGAACTAATATGGGATAACCCAGAGATAGAATTATTAGATGTTAATGAATTAATTATATGGGTTCCAGACAACTTAAGTGTAAAAGTAGAAAATATGAAGGATGTAACTAAATATGAAGAAACAAACTTACAAAATCCAGAAGCAAGCTCCACAATTCAAAACCAATAGAGAGTATCTAAGTTGGTTGTTAGGATACAACGGAGCGGACGCAGTATTACGTGCTCCAATGAATATTAAATTGGAGCCAAAACGGAGTTACAAATGAATGAAATAGCATTCACTAAAACAACTCTTCCGTTTGGATGGCTTGGTAACATGTCATTATATCCTATTGTATATAAAGGTAAAATATTTAGAACTTCAGAAGGACTAAAGTAATGACTTTAACGAGACATGAGCGTGAAAGAATAACAGATCTTGCAACTTTAGAGATTGAAAAATCAATCAACTCTATTATACAAAAGCATAATCTAACTTATGGTGAAATGCTATACGCAATTAATAAATCTTGTAATAATTGTCTACGTAGTTTAGCTAGATGGATGATAGATGAAGAACGTAAAGCTTCTATTGAGGTGGAATAATTACAATGATCAAAGTTCATGCTCACATGTTCGGATTTGGTACTAAAAAGCCAAATCCTAATGATATTACCATTATAACACATGTAGCAAATAAACATGGAGCTGGATTCATTCAATCCAGTAGTCCATACTGCTTTTGGTTTACACATGTTAAACAGTATCCACATAACAAGTCGCTAGCTAATCAAGTTTTAAATGAGCTATTATGTGAAGGTATAGATCTCGAAGTTAAATGGATAATAAGACGACCAGATTTTGACAATGTTTTAGCATACAATTTCTTCAATCATACAGTTTATCCTGCTTTACAGGCTTCGTGGGTTAAAGAGAAGCTAGAAGATATGATAGGTAACTACGGACGAGATAGTTATGAAGTCCGTTTTTATCTAACTCATAAATTTGGCTTCAAATTCCCTTACCGTCATTTTGAAAGGAAGATAAAAATGAAAGCTGAAGAAAGACTAGAAATCGCAGTTGAAGATACTGATGAAGTTATGAAAAAGATGAAGGAACTAAACGGTACCTTTCTTAACGAAGATGATGAGAGAGAATTTAGAAAGTGGCTCGTAAGTAAGCTAGAAAACGTTATGGAAGAAATGGAAGATGAAGACGAAGATAACGATAGCGGGTAAATATTTAGACGATCCTGCGTCGTGACCCCCCGTCAGAGCCTCAAATCCCCCCTTCGCGGCCCTTTAAAGCCGCTCCCTGACCCTCCTACCCTTCAGAACACAAGCCACGTGTCAAGTGTCTTGTGCTATAATCGCTCACAGAATTGGGCGACAAAGCTAGTTTGTGAATAGAAAGAAATCGCAATGGCAATAACAATCCACTACAATAAAAATAAAGAATATTTTTGGGCCAAATCAGGTAGAGGTAGCTCAAAACAAGAAGGTACCGATCCTTATATTCTAAAAGAAAATGGTTTTACATCTGCTTGGCCTGGTAATGCTTATGCGCAAAGATTAGGTGTACCAGAATGGACATGGTATACAACAGATTATAAAATTGCCTTACGAATGCAAAATTTTGCAGATAAAGAAGCATTGGAGGCAATGAAAGAATTTGAAAAAGAATTAGAAACTGCTGAATTAGAAATAAGCTATATGGAATGTGGTGATCCAACTTTATCTTATTTTTATGCTTCAAAATTCTCCAAAATACATTCCAAAACTCTTAGGAGTGTATGGTATGATAAAGACGATATTTGTCGCAAGGGTAACTATGGATTTATGTATTCAGAAAGCAAAGAGGGACAAAAGAAATTTCCTAAATATATGAGAGATATGACTGAAAGATACGGGGTGCCACCTAATACTTGGTGGACGCCAAATATATTCGTAGCAAACCTATTAAATCAATATGCTACAGGACTAGCAGCAGAACTTTTGCATGCTTACAATGAAACAATACAACAATCTAAAGCTAGCAGTGCAGATATAAATGTACCTGTTCCTCCTGGTATTAAACCTAAAGACTATCAAAGAGCAGGAATTAAATGGGCACTAGAACGAAGTGGATCCCTAATAGCTGATGAGCAAGGTCTTGGTAAAACATTTCAAGCAATCGGTGTAACCAATGTAGACTCAACTATCCAAGATGTTTTAGTAATATGCCCTTCCGCAGTTAAGATAAATTGGCAAAGAGAATTTGAAAAGTTTGCAACTAGAAAATGTCAAACAGTTGTAGTAGATAAAGTAGCTGATATACCAAAAAGACGACCAAATTGTATGAGAGTTATGATTATCAACTTTGATAAGTTTTCTAGCGCTAAAGAAAGAGCATTGCTTACTAAAGCATTTATGGATATGCGTGTCGATATGATAGTTGTCGACGAAGCTCATAATCTGAAAAACCCCGCTGCTAAAAGAACTAGAGCTATCCTTGGATATCAAGAGCTAAAAGAGCCTTTTACTTTTCACGATGGGATAGCAACTGTAGCTAAAAAACGTATATATCTAACAGGTAC
>Ga0180438_10000646_pt1 | contig 65358 bp, 53 predicted proteins | sample SS_ome_12_FD_132455 | JGI IMG/M metagenome (GOLD analysis project Ga0180438, IMG submission 132455) | Hypersaline lake sediment archaeal communities from the Salton Sea, California, USA - SS_3_D_2 metaG | ecosystem: Environmental > Aquatic > Non-marine Saline and Alkaline > Hypersaline >...
AAGTGGGGGCGAGTTTGAAACGCATAGGGTAATTCGCCACTCTCAAGCTGACTGTACGCAAGGAAGCGGATCAGTCCATCCGTGTGGGTAAGGAATCGTTCATCTTCGGTCAGGTCGTATAATTCTGCCATAAGCCAAAGCAGCATTGTGGTGACGTTAGGTACCCGGCTGGTTGAGTGGGCGTAGTAGTTGGCAGCCAAGCCCTCCTCAACCTGCTGAAAACCAATATCGTTGATTTGAAAATCGTACCACTTGAATGCAGAATCTAAATAGGCTTGTTTGCCTATTTTCCTGTAGGCGGCCGTCAAACCCAAGCTGGCCCAAACGCCCTCTACTGTAGAAATGAACCCCCGTCGTCCCCAGATCGGTGGATGCCGCCACGCTCCATCAGAAGGTTGGCGTTCCACGATGTGATCTGCGCATTGCTCAACAAATTCGAGATACCGGGGCTCCTTGGTTAGCTCAAAGAGTATCAGGTTCCCCCGAATCCAATATGCCTGGCCCTGCAAATACGTGTATCGATCATCACCAGGCAGCCAAGGGAAGTAACTTCTGACGAAACGGGTCACTCGCCAGTGAATCTTGCCAATCGGATCGGGACCAACGATGGCCTTTCCGTCCCAGTGCCTCTTCACGATGTATTGATGCAATTTGAGAGATGCTTCTAAGTATCTGTGCATAGCGGATGGCCTCGCAACAATTCACTGTTGGGAGATTGCAGCTAAAAGCAATTGCTCGATCTGTGGTACAACGACATCCCAGGCATAGGACTGTACTACTTCCATGCTATGTTCTCCTAGATTCTTCCAAAGCCCATCACACGTTAACAAACGATCCACGTAGGCGGCCATCTGCCGAATATCACCGGGATCGAACAAGAAGCCCGTCTCTCCGTGACGGACGACATCGGGAATACCTGCTGTACGCGTCGCCACCACGGGTACGCCGCAGGCCATGGCCTCCAGTATCACGTTGGGTAGACCGTCGCCCAAATGGGATGGCAGCACGAGCACGCGCGCTTGCCGCAAATAGTTGATCACTGCTGATGGCATAACCTGACCTACAAAAGTCACCGACATTCCCTGTGCTAGTGACTCGAGACGCCCGCGGTCTGGCCCATCGCCCACAACGAGCAACTGTGCATCAGGCAACTGTCTCATGGCCCGTATTAGATCAGCGACCCCTTTGTTCCTGATCAAGCGCCCCACATAAACGACCTTCGTCCCATCCGACCGGACATCAGGCGACACACCAACCCCATTAGGCACCACCCTCACCTTGTTCTGTAGCTCGTCGCTCAAGGCAACTCTACCCGCCAATCTTAACTGAGCGTGCAGATCATCTCGTATCGCCGGCGACTGGACGATCAAATATTGCACACGACGGTAGATTCCAGGAACCAGGAGCCGATTGATGACCGACTTGCGTAATCGATATTCCCTGTTGCCGCGCACAGAAACGATGGCTGGAATTCCGAGCAACGACTGAGCAATCACACCGATCAGACCACTGTTCAACGTCTGATAGCAAAGGATCACTTGCGGACGTGGGCGATGGCGAGCGATGTTCCAGAGCGCAGGGAAAGTATCGCACACCATACGCAAGCCCGGCACGGGGAATTCGTCGCGCCGCCGAATCAGATAGCCATCCTGGCACTGTCGATAGGGACGACCGCTGTAGCGACGGGTAAAGACAGTCACATCGTGCCCACGTCGGGCCAGTTCTGTCGCTAGCTGTTTCGTCTGTAGCTCAGCTCCGCCTATCAGGTCAGGGGGGAACCGGCCAATGAGAAGGCCAATGTTCATAACTCACCGCGATGCAGGCTGCAGGTTCATTGTGAAGTCAGGCAAGCAGTCATTCACAGATATCCTGGCACCTCTTGGGACCAATCCACAGGCGATCTACAGGAATGACCTCACCCTGCGTGTAGACATCTATGTTGAACCTTTCCAATATCCCCATGACACGACGTTCATCCTTTTCATCGACCTGTTTGCGCCACTTCTCAACCAGCCAGGACCGCCGACGAGCTCTTCCTTCAAGTACATGCTGGGTTTCTTTGCTTGATTTAGATTTTACAGCAGATGGGATAGCCAGCCGGTGCATCATCCGCTCCGGCTTGGACAATCCCAGCCTTTCAGCGAGATGCATAACAACAGGAGAAGGGTCCAAGACCATCTGTTCGTAGGAAACGATCGTCCAATCATCGGCAGATTCTCTGAGTGGGACCGCGTTTTGCAGGCACCAGGACAAAACACCGCGATCCAACTTCGTGCCCGTGTCGAGGATTTTCTCGGCATATTCAAGTTGATCACGAGTGAAGTGTCGCCGATAATCGCTACTCAGAAACGCATGAAGCCTCGGATAGACCTCGCGAGACAGAGTTACTGCAATCGGATGCCGGAGAAGATAAACAATCCGACCGTTAAATGTATCGCGAAACCAGTTGATCCGATCCTCACCGCCGTGGATGATCTTGAAGACAATCCGATGTGTCACCGGACGATAATACCTGCGGATCGGGTTGAAGTTCATGAAACGGAGCCGACCATCACACAAAGCCTGAAAGTAGTCTTGCAGCGGCAGGCTCGCATCGTGACTATAGAGATCCTCCCATTCGGTAATGCCCAAGTGCTGCTTGACCAGGGGGACTCGCAAGTCCAATGGCTCATCACAATACCTGAAGTGAGGTTGGCTCCAGATCAACTCCATGAGCCAAGTCGACCCACTCCTGGGCATTGAGAACAGAAATACGTTGGGGCTGCCATCCGGGCAATGGACGGTCGAGACTGATTTGACAACGCGCTTTATCGCATTAAGCATAGCCCTTATTCACCTCTGCTGCCATACGATCCCCGTCCTCCATCACTTGGCCATACAAAGCGAGATATTCGGCCGCTTGCTTCTCCATGCTGAAATGCTCCTTGACACGCTGCCGGGCAGCCTCTCCCATTGCCCGAGCACGAGCTGGCTCAGACAGCAGTGTGACGACAGCCTGAGTCAGCCCAGATGCATCTCCAGCGGGGACCAGTAGGCCAGTTTCATCGTGAATCACCACCTGGCGGGTACCCGACACCGCGGTGGCTACAATCGGTTTAGCCGCAGCCATAGCCTCCAGGAGGGCCATAGACATCCCCTCCCACAGCGAGGGAAGCACAAAAATGTCACTGACCGCGAGCAACTGATCGACGTCCTGGCGAGTGCCGAGAAAACGCACTCTTCCAGACAGACCATACGCATCAGCCTGCGCCCGAAGTTCTGATTGCAACTTTCCATCACCAACAAACATGAAATATGTATCCGGGTGTTGGCACACGATCTCCGTCCCCGCCTCAAGCAAGTAGCGATGCCCCTTTTCCCTCTTCAGTGTCCCCACAGTGATCAACAACCTCGCTTCGGGGTCAAAACCCAACTCCTGACGCACGTGGTCCCGGTCGACTGGGTGTTGGTAACGGGCTACATCCACACCATTGCAGATGACGGTGATTTTTTCCTCCACAGGCCCAATTCTCTCTATCATGGACTCCCGCACCTGGTTCGAGACTGCAATGAGCCTACAGACGCTCTGGGATGAAACCCGATACATCAAGCGATGGACATACCGTTTGGGCTTTAGTAGCCAATGGAATCGTGACACCTTGCTCTCAGAAGGCAAGAAATTGACGCTGTGAAACGTCCAAAGAACAGCATGCAGGTTGGTGATATAGGGCAATATGAGCGTCAGAAAATTGATACTCCCCGAAAGGTGTGTCTGGACGATGTCAATATCATACTTTCGTATCAGCTCAGCGAGCGCCAGACATATGCGAACCATGTCGATGACAAACAATGGAAAAGCTACAACACTGCGTCGTGGTAAGTCGATCACCTCCACATCGATACCAAGTTCTTCTATACCACGACGAATGGGGCCATCCTTGAACGTGCAAACCACTGGCAAGCAGTTCTTGGCTGCCAGGTTTTTCACGAGCGTCCGAACGACCTCCTGCGCTCCACCATTCTCCAGGTTAGAGATCACCTGTAGTACCTTGACTGTCTCCATCTCACTCCAAATATCCCAACGCCCTCAGTCGAGCCTTCACCACCTCATCGAACTCCGGAGCTTGATCGGAAGGTATCGCCTCCTCGAAGCTATCGCGCCACTCCGTCAAACGCTGATTGAGGTCTTGGGCGATGTCCTGTCGCTCGGCGATGATGTTTCGTGTTTCATTCGGATCTACCTGCAAGTCGTACAGCTCATGTTGACCATTGGAATCCCAGATGTACTTACAACGATCAGTTCGAACCATCTTGAGAGACCGATCAAATCTTGAAACATCCGCACCGGGAAATCTTTTGTGGAACGTAGTTAGATCGGGATGCATCTGTTCTGCAATCGTGAAATCGCGCCCGGCCGACGACAACAGATCGTGGCCTTGTAGTGAACGATATGCCCCCGACGATGTGTCGCCCAGCATAGCCAAAATGGTGGGGAGCAAGTCCAATGTCTGCACCTGGTGCGCAACCCGCCCAGTCGTCGCCATTTCCCTGGGGTAGTGAATGATAAGAGGCACGTGCACGAGCGTGTCATAGAGACAGTATGCATGGCCCATCATCCCGTGGTCGCCCACGTTCTCACCGTGATCGGAGGTGATGATAACCATTGTGTTGTCAAGTATGCCCAATTTCTCCAGCCAGCCCAATACCTGACCGATGCGGAAATCCAGGTATGCGATCTCGCCGTCATACATCGCCGTCAGGATCTCGAAATCTCGCTCATCCATCAGGGTAGGCTCTACAAAGTATTTCCAGCGATCCTGGTTAATGCGTCGGGCTTCTTTGGGCGAGACACCATCGGGCAGGTACCGATTATACGTGCGCGGTGGTCTATAAGGCGCGTGAGGCTCATTATAGTGAATGAACATAAAGAACGGACGCCCATTGGCCCGCAATCGGTACAATGCCGATTTGACTTGCTGGTTGGTATAGCGAGCGCCAGCATCACGCTGACCCAGAACAGCAGCTACACCGACAGTCATCTTGCGATTTATCTCCGCCAGAGACCCCGCGGGATTCCGCAAAGTATTGAATTGCTCAAACCCACGATCAAGGCCCGTAGCAGAACCGGCATATGCGTTTCCACAGAAAGCTACAGTGCAATAGCCATAGGAGCACAGCAGTTCGGCCATTGTAGGACAATGTGGAGACAGATACTTGTGCTGGTCGTGAGCGCCATGCCTGGAGGGATATAGCCCCGTAAATATCGAGGCGTGGCTGGGCAGACTCCATCCTGCCGGCGAGATTGCCAATTCGTAAATCACACTGTGCTTGGCAAAATGGTCCAGGTTCGGTGTCGTGGGCCGGTGGTACCCATAACAGGAGAGATTCCTGGCCCGGGTGGCGTCCATCACGATGAGCAAGATATTGGGACACCTGTCGGATTTCCGATCAGCAGACAAGAGACTCATTAAGGACATCCTCCGTATCACCATTCATAGTCTCATTCCTGTGCCGCTACGAACAAAGGGGGTACCCTTACAACGTTTGGGCTACCGCGTCGCCTGGCGAGCCCAGCGTGGCACCCCAGTATCGCCGGGTTCCATATAAGGAAAGACCATGTCGGCGATAAGGCCTAGCGTCATCCACCACAGCGTGAGTGCAAAGGCAAAATGACGCATATCTATGAAATTGCTCACAACGACGTGATTCAGCACGATCAACCAGAGAACGATCAGCAGAGAACGACTCCACAGGCCTTTTCTCCGCATGCGGGGCAAGACTTTAACGGTCAACCTCAGCCACCACACGAAGGGAAATATGTAAGCGACGAACCCGATCAAACCGGTTTCTGCCGCAATAGTCAGATAGGTATTGTGAGAGGACATATCCGCATTCACGATGGATATATTGCCTCCCAGCCGCCTAAGGAACGGGCGTATGTAGCGCTCTAAATTCCCGTATCCCCATCCAAAAAGCGGCTTGAGCTTAATCATAGCAAACGCAGCATCAGCCACCGCAACTCGACTCTGGACTGTATTCTGTTTCCCCATTCGCTGAGCCGCCACGGCCATCGGGTTGGACAGCGCTCCACTTCCCAGAAGACTTATGACCACGAAGAGTATGATTGCCATCCGGAACATAGGCCGGGGAAACAACATCAACAAACCCACGGCCACCAGTATTCCGCCCAGCCAACTACCCCGTGAGAGGGAAAGAAAGACGCCAATGCCACCTAAGCTGAACGCAGACAAGAAAACTGAGCGAACGAGACCCGGTTTGCGATTCATAGCAGCGTGAAACAGTAGAGCTATGGAAAATACCAACGCCGCCGTGTACGGACCTGGCTGCCTGAGTGTTCCGGTGGTACGAACCCCCTGAAATCCAAGCCATTGTGACGGCAATGCCTGAGGAGCGAACCAGGATAGAAGACCGATGACAGACTGGCTGACACCCATTAGAAAAGCAGCCACCAGCAGCACCTGCATGCCCCTCCGGCGCGGAGTCGTAATCCGCACGAGCAAATACATACAATAGGGTATAAACATGCGGTCGTAGAACCAGATCAGCGACCTATTGCGGTCTGGCTGCAGCAAAAAGAGAGATGCCAGCACCAACCCCATAGAGATGCCAATCATCAGTTCCGGTGGGCCTAATCGCGCCGCATGGTGCTCCTTGGCCTTCAGCATACGAGAGAGAACGACCACTCCCACAGCAACTGGGATCATGCCCCGGTGGGCTATCCAGTACACGTAGCGACCAGCAGCAGTAGGAGAGGACGCAAAAAAAGGTGTCAGCAAGAGCCAGACGATCACCGCGATGAAGGGATAGTTGATGAACAAGATAGCCAACGGCACCAGAAGAGGGAGGGCTACCAGAAAGGGCCAAGGTGCCTCATCAACAATCAGAAAACTCAGAAGCAGCCCAAGTACCAACCCCAGAAGCAGAGGTAGCCCATTGGGAATGATACACGTCTCCCAGAGCCTTGCCCAATTCCAATCGTGGACCGGCCTGGTAGCGGTTGACTTCCTAGATGAGAAGATTTCCAGAATTCGCGTAATCATCGTCAAGAATCCTACACAACAACTTGGCGCAAATGCTCGTGACCAGGATACGATGTGGCACCCACTCAGCCATCTGTTTTCCGGCTTGCATGCATGTTGCTCAGACGTCCGCGCAGGCGAGCCAACACCACACGGTCTTCATCAGAGAGCCCTAACACGAGAATCATACCCACATACACCAGTACGAGAACGGCCGCGTTCACGGCTGCGTAGACGAGACCCTCTTCAGGGTGCAACACGTGGCTCAACGCCAAAGCGACGCCCAATGCAGCAAGCCCGGCCGCAACGGGCTTCAGGAAGCTCACATTGTAGGGGAGCAGCCGGAACAGGGCAAACACCTCCAGTAGAGCGAGCAGGTTACCTGTGACAGCACTCACCAATGCTGCCGTGGCTGCACCAGTCAACCCCCATCGGGGGATGAGCAGGGCGTTCAAGCCCACTACGAGAGTCGACACAACAACTGCGTTCACTACTTTCAAGCGGGTTCTCCCAGTCATGTCGATCATTACTCCGCCGATGCCGGTAGCCGAGGTCGCCAGGTTCGCCCAAGCCAATAAGCCGAGTGCCGTGGCCCCGCCAACGTAGCTCTTGCCGAACACCGACAAGATCTGCGTGGGAAACAAAAGCACGACCAGAAACAGGGGCAGATTCAAGGTGAAAGTCCACCTGGCCATAGTCTGATAAAAGCGCCCCATTTGCTCCCGGTCTCGCCGGCCATACAGCTCAGAGACGATGGGCATTGAAGCAATGACAACAGAGTGATGAAACATCTGGCCTATACGGTTAACCTGGGCGGCTACAGTGAAGATGCCGACGCTCGTGATTGTGTTCAATGCACCCAAAAACACAGTCTGTATATTGCCGCGAAACATAGTGATCAGACGAGTCACATAAAGTGGCAATGCAAAGTTTAGCATCCCCTTGACATCACGCCGGGCTGTTTGTATAGGATGTCTCAAAGAGCACAAGTGGTTCAAGAAGTACAAGATCATAGCACAGGCTATGACCAAAGCAAAGGTTTGCGCTGCCAACGTCCTGGCTGCATTTAGTCCAACGGTGATGGCCAATACGACTAATACAACCAGCTTGATGAGTGGTCGAGAGACCTGCTGGGTGATGGCACTGTATTGCATCTTCTTGAAACCGCGCGTCGCAGCAGCCGTGATGCTGTTCAATGACTCAAATGGGACCATCAGGGTAGCAAGACGCAGCAGAGGGGCCAACGCGGGCTCGTGGAACAGCCGTTCGGCAATCGGACCAGCCAGTGCATACATACCAATGCCAGTCAGCAGACTAGTGACCGTCGTCAACCCCAGGCCCACCTCAAGCGTTCCTCTGAGCCCTGCTGTGTCTCGCCGACTAACGAAGAGAGACACGTAACGCACCATAGCAGACTCCATTCCCAGCAAGGCCAGGGCGGCTGCAACCGCAACAGCGGTCGTAGCGAGAGAATATAGACCGTACTGCTCAGCACCGAGCGAGCGCGCCAACAAGATACCAATCATGAACCGGGCACCGTAGGCAAACACAGTACCTGCAAATGTGATCCCCCCGCCCTTGGCAGCCGAGACGATATTCTGATCAGAGACACGACGTTGTGAAATCCGGGAAGCTTCCGAAGTAGACAATGTATATGCCATTACCTCACCAACTGTCAAAGCAGATTAGCCCGCAAAGTTGAACAGCTTCATACTATATTCAGGAATCAACGCGCCGCTTTATGTCGCAGCACTTCGTGCTTGTTCTGGATGAACAAAGCAGCTTTGAAAAGCAAGACTCGGAGATCGTCTTGGAGGCTCGGACCAAAGAAGGCGCTATATGCTGCGTCGCGATCGCCAAATCGCAAACGCAATGATACCCACCACGACCAACCCATTTACCCCTACCAGGGGGACAAGCCACTTAGGACGCCCCGTCCCACCTGATGTTGCCCCCGCAACAGAAACGTCTGGCGCTGAGGTAGTAGCCGCCGGCCCAGGAGTAGCTGTTGCCGCAGCTACTGGAGTCATCTCAGGCAAAGCGGTTGCCAAGGATATGGCCGCACCACTGCTGGCGTACTCTCGGGTATCGATTGTGTTGACCTCACCATCTCGTATGAGGGCCAGGTTACCCCTCAATGCCCCCGGCCGGTTGGCAAGCACATCCGCTGCGCCCTTGACGCCCTCATCGGTTGTGCCGGTGACAGCCAATATAGCGCGCGCCTCGTTCCAGGGGGAGGAGATCAACTGGATGAAGCCCAGGCTCAAGCCAGCGGGCAAGCGGAAAACCACCTCGTCTATCTGCTGCTCGATTGTATCGGAATCAGGCAGGAAGGGCTGAGGGAGTTCTGCGTTGACCTGTCGAATCACAGGATTGCGCGAAGGTCGGCCGATGGCGATGAGATGATAATCCGCCAACTGTGCTTCTGATCGAGTGTCCCCCAGAGCTACATCAGGGTTCAGGTCAGTGCCGCCCGCTGCACTGCCCAGCACAGCAGCGATTTGTAGGGACGCTTCCCACTCCTCGACCTGGGGCTCTGGGGGCATCACCAACAGGACATCTCTCAGATCAGGCATCCTATCGAAAGGCTTGGGGTAGTAACCCAGTTCCACCAGGTCCCAAGCATTGACATCCTGTTGGGTTCGATGATCCAAGTTGACCAGAGAGTCGCTGCTCACGAGTAACCACGCATCCAAGCCCGCACACGGATCGGCGGGACGCGTCGCAGCTTGGATGGAAATCCGGTTTTTCCGTCCAGGACGTACCATGGAGGGAGGCAATTGAATCCTCAGTTCTCCATTTAGTGCAGTCTCATCGCTGAGAAGGATTGTAGCGATAGGCCCATTGTTGAGCAGCACACTCAGAAAGGATTGGCTGTAGTCCAGCACCTGAGAATGCTTGAAGCGCAATTCAAGGTAGGCTTCCTCGGTTGGAAGCCAACTGGCAGGCATATCGAAGAAATAGCTGATTTCTTGAGAAAGACCAGTCACTACCCGGTCGCCATACCCCAGATCACCAAAGGTCAGGATCGTGGCCTGAGGTTCCGACGGGGTTTCGGACAGAGGGCGCACGTCCTCCACCAGTGCAAATGAGCCTCCTATGCCAGGGAATTGGCTCTCAAAACTCATAGCATGGCTGGCCTTATGGACGGCCTCGCCACTCAGGCCAGTGACGACCAAGATGACCCGCGCCTGATCCCAAGGAGACACGATCTCTTGCACAACGCCGTCGTTTTCCGGCACAGCCCGTCCCTCCGCCACGAAGAAATAGCGGCTCCTGCCGGAAGTAGACAACGTCAAGTCAGATTCCGGCAGCCCAGCGGAACGCACGGTCGTGGTCAGCGTGTTCACATTCAAGGGAACAGACGTCGAGTCAAGCAACGCGGTCGTGTTCTCGACCACAGAATCAGTTATCGCCTCGCTCAGACGTAATTCCAGTACGTATTCGACCGCCTCCCCTGGTTCTAGCGAAGGGACAGACCACGTTACTTCTCCCCTCTCTGTCCCTTCAGCACATTGAGGATTACAGGCCACCAGGCGAGCGAGACTTGGTAGCGTATCAACTAGAGAGAGGGAGGAGATGGCCTGTTGCGTCGTGTTTGTCAGTGTCAGCGTATAGGTCAAGGTGCCACCGGAAGTGACCGCAGCCGGCCCTTCGCTCACCAGACGCAACTGACGCTCCCGCAGAGGCACCGGCAGGACGCCCAATCGGTTGAGCCGCAGTATCATGTCGTTGGTCTCTGGGCTGCCGACCACGATCAAGTGCTCATGAAGGACCTCACGTGGCTGTAGTGCATCCAGGCGGGCCATCAGTTCCATATCCGTAGTTCCACTGATACCCATACCAGACGTCAGGTCACCCAACTTAGCAGCGACAGCCACGGCTCCAGCCAGTTCCTCTTCCACCGGCTGGGTCGGTAGCACAAAACGTACCTGATCCGGCTCAAAAGCCCGCTGGTATAAAGGATCGGGATACAGCGCTAGATCGGCAGTGACGGGAAGTTGATCATAGGACAAGGATAGAAGAGAGGAATTGTGGATGACCACAGACGCGGTATGGGCAACTTCACAGATGTGATCCGCATCGAGGAACACCTGCACGGTGTGTGTGCGCTGAGTGGGATCGTTGAACAGAGAAGGAGGCAAATCCACGCGTAGATGGAAATGTTCGAACACGGCCTCAGTGATGGGGAAAACATCCAGCGTCTGGCCATCTACATCAACGGTGATGTTCCCAAAGAAAGATGGAAGAACCCAGGTTTCCGAAGCAGCGCTATGGTTGTACCGATAGCTGAGATCTAGATCGACGAAGCATTCTTCGCGCAACTCCCAGCCAGCCGGTAGACGCAGGGTGTACTCAGCAGAGCTGTAGGGACTTTCCAGAACCCGCTCCCCGTACCCCAATTCGGCAAAGGTGATTTGAAATGTCGAGGGTTCGAGATCCACAGGCTGTGAACCAAGTGATGAAGCTGCCGTTGGTTCAGGTGGCGGCGGTGCCGCCGTCGGTTGCTGCGGGGAGGGCTTGGAAGGGGGCTCCACTGACGTCGGTGGTGGAGGAGCCGGTCGAGTGGGAAGGGCTTGCAATGCACGGGATGATAGGGCCGTGGCACTCACTGTCGCAACCCCGACCCCCATCGTCAGCAATACTAGCGCTACCAAACTGCCGTACCACAATACTCTTACCAAACCCGAGAGCCGCTCATAGGTTCTCTTCGATTTCATTCCAGGTTGGCCTCCGTTGGCATAGGTTAGTTATTCCACCTGTGTTGACTGGTCTTTGCCATTCCCTGGAGACAAACATACCTTACCATAACCAGAAGCCTCTGCCTGCCGCAGAGCACGGTCGGCCTCGGCCAGGAATTCGTCCTGCCCCGTACCGTTGTACCGATAACCCACCACGCCAGCGGTGCTGCTCAGATTGAGTTTGACACCACTTTTCTCGATCACAAAAGGTGTCCAGGCAATCCTCGTCTGGAGCTTCTCCAACATCGCTTTGGCATCATCCTCCATCACATCAGGCAGCATAAGGGCAAAGATGGTTTCATCGAGCCGAGCCAGGATATCCTCTTCCCGCAAATACTGCTTCAAGAACACAGTCACCTTACGTAGAGCCTCGCTGCGCGCCTGGGGGGAGAGTGACTTGCTCACCACATCAAGTTGATCAACGTTCATCAAAGCCAGAGACAAGGGATAAGCATTTCGCTTGGCTCGACTCATCTCTTCCCTCAACCTGTGCCTGAAATAAGACTTGCTGTACGCACCGGTCTCGTTGTCGAAAATGCTCAAGTGGGTTGCCTCCTCCAGAGGAGCCTGGAGGTATTCCGACAGGAAAGCCAGGCCCCCACCAAGAGACAGGCCCAAGATAGCTCCCAGCGCCAAGTTCAACATCTTGTTCGGCTTCACAGGGGAAGTAGGGCGCGTGGCCTCGTCCAGCGGTTTCAAGTCGTAGGTTTCATACAGTGCCTTCACATAGACCACCATCTTGGCACCCACCATATCGGCAAAGTCCCTGACAAGATCAGGGTCATTGCCTTCAGCTATGATCTCTATTACGTTTGTACCAGCCAGCAACTGACCATCGACGGAAAGGGCTTTTCTTTGCGTTTGAGATAGACCCAGCTCCTCGGCCGCCTCTTGCCGGATCAGACGACTGCTCGCCACCTCGGCATAGGTAGTTGCGATCTCAGTCCGCCTGCTTAACATATCCAGTCCACTCGCCAAGCTCTTTACGTCTCCAAAAGAGGTGTTCGGCTTGATCACATACGTGGCGACAGACTTGTAGACAGGCGTCTGAGTGTAGGTGAGCACAATGGTAGCCGTGAACGTGATCAGAAAAGTGGACAGAACGATCCACCATTTCTTCAACAAGATTTGCAGATAGATTCTTAGCTCCATACTTGCCCCCTTTCGCGATTTGGACCAAGGGCAAACCGTTCAGAAGAACTGCTCACAATAGAAAACAGGCCTCTCCCCGCCCCGCCAAGGCCAAACGCCATTCCTTGTCCTTTATTCAGCACCCGCCCCCGAAAAGATCGTCATCAGAGTCCACCACAAGACCTTCAAATCCATCTTCATACTCTGCTTCTCAACATATGCGATATCATATCTCACGATTTGATCAAAAGAAATGGCGCTTCGTCCGCAGACTTGAGCAAGACCAGTGATACCGGGCAGCACTTCCAACCGCTCGTGATGCCAACTACGGTACTCCTCAACCTCCCAGGGAACATTGGGACGTGGGCCAACAAGGCTCATCTCGCCCTTGAGCACATTCAAGATCTGCGGCAACTCGTCCAGGCTTGTCTTGCGCAGGATACGCCCTACCCGCGTGACCTGGGAGGCCTGAATCGGCTTATAGATCTTGCCGTTCCCATTGCTGCCAAACGGGGAATCCATGGAGGGCTTGATAGACAAGCAGCGCCAGTTGCCATTCACACCGCTCTTTTCTTCATCGCCGTCGATCAGTCCATTTACATAAGCTTTCATAAATGCTCGATGAGAACCTTTATCGAGGCGGTGCTGCATCGTGCGGAACTTGTACATCCGAAAGATACGCCCCCCCTTGCCGACTCGGTCCTGGACAAAGAGAACAGGACCGGGTGAATCAAGCAGGATGGCCACGGCGCAGATGGCCATCAACGGAAGGGCCACAGGCAGAGCCAGCAAGCAAAGCGTCACGTCCATCACGCGCTTGACAATCTGGTACTCTTTCCGCAACGGGAAAACCCGACGTTGATTGATGATGACTAATTCCATAAACTCTATTCCCCCTCCCTAGCAAATATCAGGCAGTGTAGTGTTCGGTCGCCAAAGGGTGAGAGTGCACAGAACGCTCCAACTCCCGTACCCCGTTCATCTCCTTGACGGCCATCTCTACCAGGCTGTCAAAGGTCACAGCATCGTCAGGGAAAGACGCGGTGCCAATCTGCAACGTAACCCCCACCTGCTCAGACACGGTCTGGCGCAACCGGCCCGCCAGATCGGGCAGCAGGTCCGGCGTGACTTCCGGCAACAGTATAAGGAAGTGGTCGTTCGTCTGTGCAATCACGTTGTAGTCTTCAAGTCGGTGACACAGTGTCTTGGCGACGTCAGATAGGACATATCGCTTCATCATGACTTGCTGGACTTCCTGCACCATACGATCCAGCGCAACCTGTACCGACTCATCCTCCACTCCCACGGCCATCACGGCCAAGGGGCGCTGGTGATGCCGAGCCCGCCTGAGCTCCCGATACATAGAAGCCTGGCCTTTCGAAAACGGTTCGGCCAGCATATCCACCTGGCCGATGGTAATATGGGCAATCGCGCTCTCAAACTCTCCGACCCCATTGCTGACCCAACGCGCCAGGATGATCGTCACGGCAATGACAGCGATCTCCGTCACCGTCAATGGCATGGCCAGGCCCCACACCGGGAACCCCATCCAGGCCTTGAGCGCCAAGAAGATCGGGACAGGCACACCCAGGAGCGCCCACAAAGGGACTTGACGAAGGCCGGGGATGGAGACGATGAGAGCAGCCACGATCGGCACAAAGGTATAGGCTACACCGGCGATATCAACCGGCTTGCTCAGCCGCTCGATGTTGTAGAAGAGAAAGAGCCATATAACCAGCATGGCTACCAAGAAACGCATCCGCTTCATAGTGTGCCCTTATGTCTCCCAACCTTGAGTCCGTCTGAAGAGTCCAAAATGCCGTCCCTCTGACAATCCATCCTACACAAATACGCTGTTACGACGGCTGGCATAGCCGCTAATGATATTTTAAGGAAAGAGCGTAACACGCAGGTATCGAAAGAGCTAAAAATCTGCCTGCGGATATCATTGACAAAAGAAACAGGCTCACGGGAAAAGATTCCGCATGAGCCTGTTTAGCCGTCGCCGAGAGTTCGACCCCTTGGATTCGGTGTCGCAGCCTTCGGCAAAGAGAGGCCAAGTGCTACAAACTGACCCGAAATCGGGCTACACAGGTGCCCCGCCACCCAACAGTTCTTAACCGGGCGTCCCGCCGTGCAGGGCTCTTTGGTCAGAAGCGTTAATTCAAATGTAACCTGCCCATCGTTCCAACAGCAATTGTAGCGAATGCAGGTCAGCGTGTGGTTATGAATCGGTTAAAATTCTGTTAGAATTGGCAAGGGGCTGCTGCGATAGACCAACGAAAACAGGGCAGGATCCACCTCGATCCTACCCTGCGCTCCACACTGACGCCATCGCTGCCCGTCAGGACAACCAGCCTTATGCCATTTCCGAGTCCTCAACGGCGATAGTTGAAGATCGCTTTGCTACCATCCCGTTCCAAGGTAAAGGGCAGCTCTTGCAACGGCGCCAAGGCTTTGCGCACATCGTCCTGGCGCTCCATGGGACAATAGAGAAGCAGAAACCCCCCGCCGCCGGCACCGCTGATCTTCCCACCAATTGCCCCCGCTCGACGCGCTGCCTGATACATTCCGTCGATCCGCCCATTGCTGATGCCGCTGGCCAATTGTTTCTTGTACTCCCATCCCTGGTGGAGAAGATCACCGAAATCATCGAATGCCCGCTGCTCCAGGCACTCCCTGGCATCCACGGCAAGTTGCTTCATCCTGCGCAGCACCTGGAAGCGATCGTTGATGTTGTCGACTTGTTCCTCCAACACGGTACTCGCCGAGCGTGTGATACCCGTGTAGAACAGCACCAGGTGCTCGCTCAACCGGCGACGGGCCGCATCGGGCAACATCACCCTCTCCACAGTGACGGTCCCATCAGGTTTGAAACAGATGAAACGCAAGCCCCCGTGGGCGACAATATACTGATCCTGCTTACCAATCGGCTTGCCCAGCGTCTCTATCTCAATCTCGCAAGCCGCCCTGGCCAGGGCGGCAGCGTCTCGCACCTCGCCCAGATGCAGGTACATCGCGTTGAGCGCCCCCACCGTGACCGTGCTCGATGAGCCCAGGCCAGTGCCGGCCGAGGGGATGTCGCCCATTGTAGAGATTTCGACCTTTTTCACGATACCCGTCGTGCGCAAGGCTTCTCGCACCAGCTCATGCTGGACGTCGTCGAGATAGTCAACCATCTCGGTCCGGGTATAGCCCACCCGGATCTTGTCATCGAACCGCTCCTTGATAATGACAAAAATGTACTTGTCGATCGCCGAACTGAGGACACACCCCTCTTCCCGCTCGTAGAAACCACGGAAGTCAGTACCACCTCCCAAGAAACTGATACGCAGGGGGGTTTGAGTGATAATCATAGAATTCCCTCTCCCAAAAGGCAGTGCGAAAGTTTCTGCCAAGTGGCACCTTGCCACCTGACAAGAACCAGTGTAGCGGATGGGAGTCAGCTCGTGGTAATGAACCGGTTATAATTTTGTTAGAGCATGGGGGGAGCAGATTCCGGAACCGGAGAGTTCTCGACAAACCAGCGATGAACGAGTTGGGTAGAGAGGATACCGGCCAAGGCCATGTTGTCCCGCTCTCCGAGAGGATGGGTGGACTGAGCTTTTTTGACCAGGCGGGCCACGGCGTGAGGATGGAAATACCCAGCCGTCTGGATCGCCCCTGGGGACAACATCTCCTGTACGTAGGCACTGGGGGCTTCACTGAAGAAACTACGCTGAATCGGCGCACGGTAGGGACGCTTGGCACGGGCATGAATCGATTCAGGCAGCATACCTTGCATGGCTCGCTTGAGGATATACTTCTCGTTCAGCCCGCGAATCTTGAGACGGGGCGGTATGCGGCTCGAAAACTCGATGACGCGGTGATCCAGGAAGGGGAACCGCCCTTCCACCGAATGGGCCATCAGCATCCGGTCCCCCTGAGATGAGAGCTCGTACGCCGACATGAAAATGCTGACCTCGATGTATTGCGCCTGGGCTAGCGGCGTCCAACGGTCGAAGGCTGGGTGACGCTGCAGTCCAGCGACGACGTCTTCCACAGGATCATAATCTCCCAAGGCCACCTGGACCTCCGGCGAGAGAATCCGTCGCAGCGGCGCCGTGTTGGCCCAGCGGATGGCGTGCGAGTAGTTGGACCGATCTGTGTCGGTGAGCCCTCTGCGGAAGAAAGCCTCCAGGAAAGTGCCACCGTCGCCCAGACCCTGCACGTAGGGATATAATCGCTTCAGCAAGAGCGGGCGCAAGGTTGACTCAGGATCTCGCGCCCAGAAGCGGCGTAGCTTGGCCTCTTTGAAGATATTGTAGCCGCCCAGGAATTCGTCTGCCCCCTCGCCGGTAAGTACCACCCTGATACCATTCTGTCGGGCCAACTGCGAGAGCAGAAACATGGGCGCAGGTGAAGTGCGCAGGATGGGCCACTCTGCGTGCCAGATCACGTCTGGGAACACGCGGGCCACGTCGGCGCCGGTGCATTCAACGTGCCGATGTTCGGTGCTCAGAAACTCGACCATCCGCTCCTGGTGAGCCCGCTCGTCAAAGACCGGGTCGGTGAAGACAATAGAGAAAGTGTGGAGACGGTTGTCCGTGCAGCGGCGGATGAGCGCAGCCACAGTGGACGAGTCCAGGCCACCGCTGAGATAGGCACCCACCGGCACATCGGCCTGGAGGCGAATCCGGGTGGCATCCAGGAGCAATTCCCGCAGACCCTCAGCGTACTCATCGTCGGAAAGCCCATTGGCCGGCCCTTCCCCACCCTCCGGGAAGCTCAAGCACCAATACTGTTCCAGTACCATATGGCCATCCCGTACGGTGAGCGTATGTCCTGGCGGCACCTCGACGATGTCTTCGAAGACAGTACGGGGAGAAAGCGTCGTCCACAAAGTGAACACCTGGGCCAGCGCACTCAAATCGAGTCGAGGAGCGACGGCGGGGTGCGCCAGGATCGCCTTGATCTCGGAGCCAAAGATCAGCATACCATCGGCCACGGTGTAGAACAACGGACAGATGCCCACCCGATCGCGGGCTATGAACAACGCGCCTTCGCCGACCGCAGGCCGGCCGTCCCAGATAACAAAGGCAAACTGCCCGTTGAGATGATCCACGCAGCGGGGACCATACTGTTCGTACAGATGGACGATGACCTCGGCGCTGGAGTGAGTGGCGAAGCAATGGCCCTGGGCCTCCAGGTCAGGCCGTAGGTCTGCACAGTTAAAAATCCCGCCGCTAAATGCAATCCACACCGTCTCATCTTCATTCGTGATGAGCTGCGAGCTGGCGCCCAGGCCAACGGTGCTCAAGCGAGCGTTCCCCAGTCCCACGTGCCTGTCGCAGTAGATGCCGAACTCATCGGGACCGCGGTGGCGGATCAGGCCCAGCATACGCTCCAACCAGGCCCGTTCAATGGGGTAGGATTGAGTCAGATCATAGACCCCAACAACACCGCTCATATCACTTCTACAAACCCGTCTTCTTGATCTTGCCACTGCCCGTCTTGGGCAGGCCAGAGCGAAACTCGACGTATTGGGGCACCATGAAGCTTTCCAGGTGTGCCCGGCAGTGAACCAGGATGTCCTTCTCCGTCAAATCAACACCTTCTACCACCACGAAGGCCTTGATCGCCTGCCCCAGGATCGGATCGGGCACACCGATGACCGCCGCCTCGACGACACCATCGATGGCATACAGGACATTCTCCACCTCTTTGGGTGACACCTTTTCGCCCCGGCTCTTGATCATATCGTCCTTGCGGGCGATGAAGTACAGATACCCCTCTTCGTCCATTTTGAACAGGTCGCCGCTGTACAGGATCCGCTCTCCGGGCGTAGGGCCTGGGCGATACCGCTCCGCCGTCGTCTCGGGATCCTCCCAGTACCCGCGCATAACGTGCGACCCACGAATCACAAGCTCGCCAGAAACGCCCGGACCGACGCGATTGCCTCGATCGTCCTCGATCCAGACCTCGGTGCCCGGGATAGCGATGCCCACCGAACCGGGACGCTTGTCCAGTTGATCCGGCAACAGATAGAGTGTGCGCTTGCACTCGGTCAAGCCGTACATAGAATATAGCGTCGCCCAGGGGAACTTCTGGCGCAGTGCTACGATGTGACTGGGCGGCAAAGCGGCAGCGGTGTTGGTGAGGTAGCGCAGGCTGCTCAGATCGTACGGATTCAGGTCCATCTGGAGCAAGATGGCAAAGATGGTCGGCACGCCCGGGAAGCCGGTCACCCGTTCCGACTCCATCCGCTTGAGGACCGCCGCTGGATAGGCAAAGGATCTCTCCAGCACCAACGTCCCCCCGAAGCGAAAGACCATAAGCAACTGGTACAGGCCATAATCGAAGGAGAGAGGCAACACGTTGACCACGATGTCGTCAGAGGTATTATCCAGGTACTGAATGATCGAGCCGGAGGCGAAGACGACGTTGTTGTGACCCGACATGACCCCCTTTGGTTCGCCCGTGCTGCCGGATGTGTAGATCAAGCAGGCCAAATCTTGATCGATGGTTGGGCAGGCTGGACGCGTCGGGGGATAGGCACGCACCAGATCGTCGAAGGCGTAGAGTGTGTCCGCCACCACCGAGGCCGCCGCAGCGCGCCTGCCGCACAACACGGCGAACTGGAGTGACGGCACGGCCGCCTGGACCTGGGCCGCCAGCGAAGCGTTTCGGCCGGAGGTGAACAAGGCCGTGGCCCGGCAGTTGCGCAGGATGTAGATCAGCTTATCTCGCTTGGTGGTGGGATTGACAACGACAAACACCCCGGCCGCTTTGAGAATGGCGAAGATGGCGACCACCGCCTCCACCGAGTTGGGGAGAAAGACGGCCACCCGGTCGCCCCGCTGTACGCCGCGAGCGACGAGGGCGTGGGCCATCCGGTTGGCCAGCGCTTCGATCTCAGCGTAGGTCAACCGTTGGCTGTCGCAGATGAGCGCCGTCTTATCAGTGAACCGCTCGGCGCTATCCTGCAGAAAGTCCTGGACCAACATGACGTCTCTCGGCTGGATCAGGCAGGCTGGCCCAGTTTGTGGCGAACGTACGCCGCCAGACAGCTCACCGAATCGAAGTTCTCCGGCACGATCTCCTCGTCCTGAACCGCGATGTCGAAGGTTTCCTCGACGAACATGACCAGCTCCAACACACCGGTCGAGTCCACGATCCCTTCCTCGAGAAACGATGCATCCTCAGAAAACCGGTAGCCGTCGTCGGTGAACAAGAAATTCTCGGCAACGTACTGCTTGACCTGTGTCTCGATAGTCATTGAATCCTCACCTCAACCATCAGGATTGGACGGATAGGCTGCGCTTATGCCAACGCAAGATTGCTCACTGGTACTCTGCCCTCCGGCCAGTGCTCGACTAGCACAGGCTGATGACGGAGATTGCTCCTGAGTTCGCTGTGTAGCATGAGAAAGGCAAAATTGTTATAGCGGGGATCCCGATAGTCAGCAATCTCCCCGGTGGCGAAAGCGTCAATGATCTCTTGGACTCCATCGCGAACGGTGTATCGCGGTTGGAAGTTGAGCGACTTACATACCTTGTCGAACCGAACCCGATAGTTGCGGTTGTCCTCCTTAGGCTGCGTCACAATGCGAGCGGTGGGCACCATTTCCTTAATAACCAGGCCCAGGTCGGCAACTTGGTGGTTCTGCTCGTTGGAGCCGACGTTAAAGACCTCCCCGCGAACATTGTCGAGCGGGGCTTGCAGGGTGAGGACGATAGCCTCAGCGACGTCTTTCACGTGGACCAGCGGCCTCCACTGCTTCCCCCCAAAGACGCCAGCTTCCCCTTCTTGAATAGCCTTGGCCGTCAGGAGATTGACCACCAGATCGAACCGAGGCCGACCAGAGAGGCCATACACTGTCCCGAACCGCAGAATAGTAGGTGCAAACGTAGTATCGACCAGGCTCAGCAACATCTTTTCAGACTCCATCTTGGTGCGCGCATAGAGAGAGATGGGGTTCAGACTTGATCGCTCGTCGAGAATTTCGTCGCTAGCGCCATAAACACTGCACGTGGAGGCAAAGATGAATCGCTTGACGCCGAATCCCTTGCCCACTTCGGCGATGGTCCGGGTCGCTTGGAGGTTGATTGCGACAGTCAGATCCTCGTCAATGGCACAGGCCGAATCGCCCACAATAGCTCCCAGATGGACGATGGCGTCCATGCCTTTGGTAGCACCAACCACGGTTTCAATGTTGCGAAAGTCCCCCTGGACAAGTACAAAGCATGGATGACCGTAGAACTCTGAGATGGAAGCATCACCATACACGAGTAGATCGAGCACCCGAACCCTGTATCCCAACTCCAGTAATCGCTCGACCAGTGCCGAGCCGATATACCCGGCGCCGCCGATAATCAGAACATTGCGGATTCCATCATCGTTAGAATGAGAGGACCAGAAACGCTGTTCTGCCTCGAAACATGCCAGCCACAACGTGGAGCCCAAACGAGCGCCGATCAGAAACACCAACGTCAGGAACCATCCGATGAGCAGAACGCTACGGGGGAACATTGTCACTTCCCAGAGGAGGAAGACCAAGAAGCTGAAAATCAGATAACTCGCACTGACAGCCTGGGCGATCACAAGCGCCTTATAACGCCCCCGATAGACCCGACCATGGGTGTAGAAGCCACTGAAATAGAAAACAGGGACGCTAACCAGCGTCAACAACCAGAAGGTACCGAGATAGGCCTGTATGTAACAGTACAAAGCATCGTGAGCTGAGACGACGCCACTTTCGACGCCAATCAACCACAAGTAGCGGAAGGTCAGGGCGATCAACAGCGCTGCATTGACCATCAATGCATCAGCGAGGACACGCACAATGATCTCGCGTGTGAGACGGAAATGCAGAAGAGGTTTCATAGATCTCTGGTTCATGGTGGCACCCTCCGAATTGGGCTCCTCGGAAGGAAGCCGCGAGAGATTTCTACACCCTGCTCGCTTTCGACGAACTCGTCTGCTTTGAGCAAACACAGGAACGTCTGGACGATCAACCGGACATCCAGGAAAAAGGATCGATTCGCGATATACTCGAGATCTAGGGCTAGTTTTTGGGGCATAATCTTCTCGACGTAGTCCTTCTCAAGATCCGGGCAACGGCTCAACAAGGCCTCCTCGTGCCGGAACATAATCTGAGTGAGGCCTGTCATACCTGGCTTCACCTGCAATACCTGTCTCTGCTCTGGAGTATAATGTTCCACGAATCCCGGGGACTCGGGCCTGGGTCCAACCACACTCATTTCTCCTCGGAGAACGTTGATCAGTTGGGGGAACTCGTCTACCTTCCACTTGCGCAGAGTTCGGCCTACACGAGTGATCCTACAGTCCTGGCTGTGGGTCAGAGCGGATCCCATCCGATCGGCATTGGCAACCATAGTGCGAAACTTGTACATCTCGAATAGCACGCCATCCTTACCTATCCGGGCCCCTTTGTAAAAGACAGTGCCTGAAGAATCAAGCTTAACAAGGAGGCCCACAATCACAAACAGAGGAGTAAGTACAATCAGGCCGACGGAAGCGACAACAATATCGAAAAGCCGTTTGATCATGGGGTTTGCCTCACTTTCTGTATCGATGTATGACTTGCTCGACGGCTGCGATCACATCCTGCACGTCTGCTTCGGTCATCTTGGGATAGAAAGGGAGTGACACGATGCGATCATAAACACGTTCAGCGCGGGGAAAGTCACCTCGTTTGTAGCCAAAAGTCTCACGATAGTAGGGGTGTAAATGAACCGGAATGAAATGGACACTGGTGCCGATGTTCTCGGCGCGCAGGGCTTCGATAAACTGGGCACGGTTGATAGTGAGACGTTCTAGATTGAGCCCAATGACGTAGAGATGCCAGGCATGGCGTACGTCGGTATTGACGATAGGCGTCTCGATTTCAGGCATCTCGCTAAACGCCTCGTTGTATATCCTGGAGTACTTGCTACGGATTTCCAGGAATTGTTCCAGTCTGGCAAGTTGGTGCATGCCCAGGGCCGCTTGGATATCGGTCATGTTGTATTTGTAGCCTGCAAATACGACCTCGTAGTACCAGGATCCCTGACTGGTATAGCGCTTCCAGGCATCTTTGCTGATCCCGTGCAGACTGAGAAGCCGCATCTCCTCGGTCAGTTCATCGTCATCAGTGGTGATCATCCCCCCCTCGCCAGTGGTCATGTTCTTGATCGCATAGAAGCTGAAAGCCGTCACATCGCCGATGGCACCAACCATTCGACCACAGTACTTCGCACCCACAGCATGAGCAGCATCCTCTATGAGCAACAAGTTGTGGTTTCGAGCACAATCCAGAATTTCGTCCATCTGGCAGGGTTGTCCCGAGTAATGCACAGGTATGATGGCCTTGGTACGATGCGTGATACGTCTCTCAATCTCGGAGGGAGCGATGTTATAGTCATCGCCGATGTCGGCGAACACAGGGGTGCCACCAAGATGGATAATCACGTTGGCCGTGGAGCAGAAAGTCAGGGGCGAAGTAATGACTTCGTCGCCCGGCCCAATGCCTGCTGCTGCCAAAGCGACGTGAAGGGCAGCGGTACAAGAGTTGACGGCGATAGCGTGGCGAGCGCCCACATACTCCGCAAAGCGCCGCTCGAACTCCTTGGTCTTCGGACCAGTCGTGATCCAACCAGACAACAACGTATCCACCACCTCATCGATCTCAGCCTGACCAATATCAGGTTGACTGAATGGAAGAAATACTTTCCGCATTGGCGCATCAATCACATCTTCAATTGCGTATGTCACCATGCCTGGACTCCTCCTATCACTTCTCACCCTTGCCCGGGATTTCCAAACTCAATCCCTGACACCCTACCCGAATCCGGACGCCCACACCAACACAACCCACGGATTTGACCCCAACCGATCATTCATCCTCAGTTGATCCCCATCTCCAGCACATCTTCCCCAACACTCACTCAGAGAATCAAGCGGCGATAGTCTATCCTGCTGTAACCACTGCCCCAAGGGTTGCCCTGCTCAAAGGTACCCAATCCCTCACCTTCGGCCAAACTCAAGTAGTTGACGACCCAGTCCTCCACCCTCGATGGGTTTTCTGCCTTGACAAAGTCCGACATCACGGAATCTATGGCCACCGGATCTAAAGCAAAGAACAGACTGTTGGGAGCGTCGGTTCCCAGGTTGTTCTTGAAGGTACCCCACTTGGGCAACGACCCGGTATTGTTCTGCCAACTCCCAAACAAACAATCGCCAATGGTCAGAACGGTCTTTTCAAGAATGTTAGGATTCGCATAAATGTCTATCAACGGGCTCCAGCTCGGGTCAAAGCTAGCCTCATATCCATAGGTGTAAGGGTGAAGATCCCATGGCCGCCGGATAGAACCAAAGTGATGCTTAAAACCCAACGTCACTCCCGCACCACCGTGGGCCTTAAGGATGGGCATATTGATGAGATAAGTAGCCTCCACTAGCAAATCGGGAACGCGGTCGTCAGCCAAGCCGCCTCCGGAAAAGGCAATCACGGCACTCGGATCGGCACTGTACCATGTGACCGGGGTGACGCACGTCGAACCGCTCTGGTTGAAGAACTGGACACTGGTGTAATCACATCCATCTACAAATCGATCGAGCAGCGGCCTTGTGGCGTCAAACACCCATATGTCCGACTCCTGGACGCCCATCAGTTTCAACCCTCGAATGACTGCATTGACGGGTTCTATCAGGGCGTCTAGCTCATTGACCATATCCCCACACGCATTGTCCCACGCATTGTTGAGATTGACCTTGATGGCAATCCCCTTACCCGGTGTATACTCTGTCACAGCCGACAGGAGAATGCGCCAGGCACTGGCCACCGTGGCCACACCGGTCAATTCTTTCACCCCTCGGTCAACCATATGGTCAACTTGAACCTGATCAACGTGCTCAAAGAAGTACCCACTGACATAGTCCCAATTGGTAGCATTGGCGCTGTAGACGTGCACGACTCTGTTTCCGATCTCTGGCATACTGGTTGCAGTCGGGGTGGGGCTTGAGGTTGGGGTCGGAGTCGAGGTTGGGGTTGAGGTCGGAGTCGGGGTTGAGATTGACGAAAGCCCCTTGTGAATCTGCGGCAAGAACGAAAACCATTCCTCTTCCGGTTCCTGACCGGTAGACTTCCCCGGCCACAGCCACCGTAGCGCTGCGCCCAAGGCTGTCAAAGAAGCCAGCTTAATAAAAACTCGTCTGCTGAAGCTTTTCATGCAGATTTCGCCCCCACGTACCGACCGCCGGTTTTGCGCTGAGAAAGTGCCCCTGCACGTCTACTTTGTCCGCTGGACGCGATACCAATCCAACGTGCGACGCAAGCCTTCGGCCAAGGATACCTGCGGTTGATAGCCCAGCTCTCGCCGTGCTTTGTCAATGCCATAGCGCCGCATTGGATGTACCCTCGAACCCAAAATCGATTTCAAAACCATTTCAGACACAGAGATAACCAGTCTCTTTCGGCCCGTTACCTCCTCGTAGATATTGACCATTTCTCTTAGTGTTGCACCTTGATCGCCGGTGATGTTATAGATCTGTCCTTGCGCTTCGCTCTGCGTACCCGCGAGCATAGCCGCGGTTGCAACATCAGCAACGTGAACCAACTCAAGAGAGGGCCAATCATCATCGGAGACGATCACCAGCGGCAAACCCAGGATGCGCAGCAACAAACGGGTGAAGCCGTTACCGCGCTCCCCGTAGATGGTGCAGGGACGCAAAATCACCCATTCCAGATCGTGCTGTGTAGCATATGCCCGCACGGTGGCCTCGGCATCTGCTTTCGATTGTCCATACGCACAACTTCCGCCGGTGGCGGCCTCTTCCGTGATAGGACCAGGACCAGGTAAGTAGACCGACACCGAACTGAGTAACACCACTCGTCTTACCCGGTTTTCTACGCAAGCTATCAATATATTCTGTGTGCCCTGTACATTGACCCTCTTCATCATAGCGGGATCGCATTTGGCCTCTGGGAGCAACGGAGGCCGGCTTCCAGGCAAGACCGCGGCAGCATGGTAGACGGCTTCTACGCCCCAAGTTGCCCTTCGCAGGCTGTCCAGATCTAACAGATCGCCCTGAACGAGAGGCACACCCCACCTTCGTAACAACGATGTCTCGCTACTACTGCGAACCAGACCACGCACGGGCACGCCATTCTCTTTTAGAGCAGCGACAATATGGCTGCCGACAAAACCACTTGCACCAGTGACCAATACGGTCATATATTCACCCTAGCACCTGGACGATGATACGGCCCTTTGAGAACCGGAGGAGAGGACTGATTTGTGTATCGCAGATGGCTTATGCGTTGACAGTCTGTCTGTGTCACTACAGTCAATCGAGTGGGCAGTAGGACTCGTTTGCCGCTTCCAAGAAGCCCTTCCACTTCTCGAAGTCACCCTCGCAGAAGGCAATCTGGACTTTTCCAATGACCGTGTGCTGATGCTTATACCATTCCACGCAGCTAGACACGGTCTGGGGATCCGGGCCCACGACGTATTTGTATGTAACGTCCGGACTGGTGACGTTCAGAATCCCTGCCACTGCATGCCGATACAGTGCCCACTTTGCGCCTCCCCCTTTCTTCTGCAGAACCTCAAGCAGGGTCATGTCCGGGCCTGTGCCAAAGATGTCACTAAACATATCGTCTTCCGTATAGGTCACCCACGAATCGTAGTGATGAGGCTGCTTCCAGTAGCCGGGAGTACAACCCTGATACTCCTCCCAGGCACCAACGGGTGCGACTAGTACCAAGCTTGCGGCGACAGCCAGTACAGCAATCACAAGCCAAATCCTCTTGTTCATAGCCGTTCCTCCTCAACCAAGTCTATCTTCGACACTCTAGATATGCCACCACGTTTAGCCACTGTTTGTTCGCCCCTCATCCGGTTCTCAAAACTCTGAATCATCATAGCTCACTCAACAACTCCCTGCACCCAGCGGATGGGGATTCCCTCGAAACCCAAACGCAGAGAAGTACAGCAATTCGAAATGCGTCCTGAATATCAGTGAACAGGGAATAAACCCATTTCAGACTGAACATTTGATGCATCACCAACGAACACGTTGAACTGGGCCTGTTCTTCTTGCGACGTGAGTCTATCATCCAGGTCGATGATGTCGGTCAGGCCCTCCAATCGGGCGCGATTCTCATTGACCATCAGCAGATCACGAAAATCTCCTCCGTGATGACGGGCATCAGCACTAAGCGCCCAATCCGAACCAGGGATCAGATGTGGCAGCAGCACATATACAGATGTGTAGTAATCCACAGCAAAGGGGTCGGTGCTAGCCAACAAGACGTTGTCGCGTACGGCGCTGCGGGCGTCCCGGTGGTCAGCCGGGTTGACCCAGATCGCATCAACAATATTCAGATCGGCCCGGCGGATAAGAGCCAACTGGCGCCCTAGCAAGCCGTAGTCAGAGCCACCCTCGTATCCCCAGAAGAAATCGTGCATCGTGACGTAGCCACCGAAACGCCTCCTCATATTGGCGGTAGTCAGGAAGCCGATGGTATTCTTGACCGCGATAGTGGCACCAGCCATCCCGTGCCGTTTGACGACAGGGAAGTTGATCAGCTTCAGCCTGCTGTTGGTATAGGTGACCCCATCCCACAGGCCGTGGCGCATGCTAATTCGGTAGGTGTGCGACCCGCACGTGACTTCAAACTTGGGATAGGAGAGCTGATCCACACCCGGCGAGCCGTCCTGAACCAGCACAAACCCGCTCCCGATGTCACCCGACGTGTACTCAGACACGATGTCATTGCGAATGTCATCCCAGGCAAATTTGCAGACGTCGTAGCCCTGGCTGGCAAAAGCATCAGTCACGTCTTGAAACGATTGGCGCGCGTCCTCGGCGTTGTTGTGGTCGGCGCAGTCGAACTTGGCATGCCGCTGACCGTTGTCGGCTATGATCACCGCCCCGGCAAAACCCTCCGGGTGCTGGACGATACGGTAGACCAGTCCCTTGACCGCGTCAACGTTGGTATGGGAGCGCCGACCCTGGGCACCGTAGCTCTTGCAGTTCCATTGGTTGTTGACCTTGACGACTACCACATCGTCCCGGCCAATGATGCCTTTCGGTTGTCGTGCTGTCTTGTAGAAATGGCCTCCCTGGGCCGCCATTAGATTGATCAAAGCGTCTATCCCCGCATGGTGCAAGGCCTCGGCCAGCGGCACACCTTCGGGGACAACCCCACCATCGAGACTGATCGAGGACGTGGGCACATGGGTCACGGCGAACACGTCAGAGATCGCTTCGGCACCAGTCCATGCAGGCAAAACAAGCGCAGGCACGACAACGTTGTCTGGGGTAGGATCTGAGACGAAGGACTTATCACCTTTCAACAACACGACCAGCGCCAACCCGAGAATCAAGGCAACGATGAGTCCAAGCGTCAAGTTTTTCCGCGCGTGCCGGAAAGCTCGCGTCGAAGAGATAAGCGCAAGGGTGTAGGCCAGGAAACTCAGTCCGTTGGTAGCCGCGACTTGCTGGCAAGGATAGACGAAGCGGCTGGGCTTAATGCCGCTGCGCAGACCCAGCCAGACGAGCGAGGCCAACCCCAGGGCAACATAGCTCAGCCGTCCGCGCCAAGAGATGTCACCGTGCGAGGGTTCTGAACGTGTGCTTGGCTGATCCTCCAACTGGGAAACAGGTGCTCCACGCTCCCGTTTCGATGTCGCCATAGCCACCAGATATTGCATCAGTCCTTGGTCCATTCTCATTGTTGTCCTCTAGCCATTTGTGGTGTGACAAACACAGCCTGGCGACGGATATTGGTCCCAAGTTCGCTCGACATTCCCTTGGAATGTCAAGTCCGGCCAGTCAATGCGGTTCCGAGCAAATCCAATTTGGAATATTCTCATGTCGAATATGGCCCCACTGGTCTGGAGCAGCCAGGATGCGCCGTTCCAGTCGCTCTAGATAGGCTCGCAGATCGGCTTCAAAGTCATCCCGACCTCTTCCAGGTGCTAGTCTCAAGGGTTCCTCAACCTCAACGGTCACGTGTGCGCCTTGGCGCGTGGAAAAGGTTGGCAGTACCGGCGATCCGAGCAATTTGGGCAGACGAAGAGGACCCGTTCTCACTGGCGCCGTTCCCCACAGAAAGGGAACGGGCAGGGCGTGACGTTCCTGGACAGCCTGTTCCGCCGTCAGGTGCATATCACCCAGCACGAACAAGAATTGGTTGCGCCGGAGCGGGGCAGCAAGCTCGCGCGGCGACACGCGGCCCCGGTCCAAAATGGGAAGCCCTGACCGAGCGCACGAACGAACCGGATCAATCAGCTTACGATAGTACAAACTGGCGTTGCCTTCGGGGCGAAGCTCCTGGCCCAGGACGGCGGTGACAGGGCAGCCGTGTGCCACCAAAACAGCTACGATGGTGTAAGCGTGGGCGCCATAGTGGGAGCCGAGTAGCACCGCGCCCCGCCCTTCGGCCCTAGCTGCGCCCAGATGCTCCAGACCACGTACCTCGCTGAATGACTGAATGTCGGATCGGCCCAAATGCGGCAGAAGGTCGTTGATCACGAAGTTCCAGGAGTGCGTCTCATAGTGCGAGAAGATAATCGGTGCCAAGTCGGGAAGTGGGTTGCACCCATTCAGCAAGAGTTCCAGATTGCACGTGATCTGACGGCGCTCACTGCGCGCCAGCAGCAGCCATAGTCGAGCACAGAGGCGCGCCGCACTCAAGGAATGTTTCAACCGGAACGCCACCGGAAAACAGCGCAAAACCATCGTAATGCCCCAGAATGCTGTGAACCCAACATCACGGCTTTGGAAGAGATCCATCAATCCCCCCTGTTGAGAAGAACACCTAGAAACTATTCGTACACCCTCGCCTCATCTGGTTGCATTTCCCTTAGCAAACTAATATACAGATTCCACGTTTCTTCGAACATCCGATCAAGAGTATAGTGGTCCAGAACCCGCTGCCTGGCAGCGAGTGCGCAGCGTTGGGCCAGTTCAGGTTCGCGTGCGAAACGAGCGATCGCCTCAGCAACTTGCTCTGGATCCCTAGGGGGAACCAGCAAGCCTGTAACCTCATGCTCAATGAGCTCAGCGTTTGGCAAGATTGATGTGGTGACAATGGGTCGGGCAGCAGCCATAGCTTCCAGCAGCGAGATGGACAATCCTTCCCGGAAGGAGGGGCTGACGAAAACGTCCAATCCTGCCAGAAATGCCGGGATTTCCCTGCAGAAACCCAGGAATCGCACTTGCCTGCGGAGACCCAGTGAGTGAACCAAGTCCTCTAGCTTCTGTCGATCTGGACCATCACCAGCCAGGAGCAGAATGAAAGAGCCACTCCCAATAAGCGATTTGAGACATACCATCGCCCGGATTAACGTGTCATTGTCTTTCTGGGGCGCCAGACGGCCCGTGTTGCCAATCAACAGGTGATCGGATGGGATGCCAGACCTGTGCCGGTATGCCTGGCCGGCGCCATTTTTTGTCGCTGCAATAAATGGCGCGGGTTCGATACCATTGCAGATAGTTACCAACTTATTTGCAGGTGCGATGTGGAGTTGGCCTGCCTGTTGGGCTACAGCACGACTGACACAGATACTCTTGGTAGAGGCCAATGTGGCCAGGTATTCAAGTGGAGTATATAGCATTCGCTCCAGTGGTGAGGAGAAGTCGGTTACGGTCCAACCGGCCTGGTGATGGAGTATCACAGGTACACCAACCAGACGAGCAACAACCCTACCCAAGAAGCTGGGGGTTGCTGTGTACGTGTGCACAACGTCATAGCTTTGTCGGTGAAGAAGTACCAGAAGCTGGATGAATGCCTGCACGTCCCTAATTGGCGCGATGTCTCGCGGGATGTAGATGCTCTCGATGAGCCTGAGGCCTGGAATTCTCGCCAGCTCAGCGACAACCATTGGGTGAGTTGCCAAAACGTCAACCTGCCAACCACGTGACAGCAGGTACTCGCACCACCTGATGAGCAGATAGCCGCCGCCGCCGTAGCTCGAATCGCCACAGATTTGAAGGGATTTCGTCACTTCGGACTCCTGCGTATGGTGGGCAAATAGACAAGACATGCATACTTCGCCGGCAGAACGTATTCTTGATAGACTTCTTGCACGACAGGATACAGTTCTGGGTGATTGGAAAGAAAATCACTGTAAAGATCACCGAACCACCACGGATACCACAGAGCTCCGTCTATGTCCATCGAGTAGACGATTGATGCTAAATCCCGCATCTCATCCTCGTCAGGCATTCGCAAATTGAACGGTGGTCCTTGTGCGAAACTCTGCATTCCCCAAACAAACTTAGAGTTAGGCGCTCGCGCTTTGGCAACCGCCAAATCCGCCATCAACCGTTCAGTAACCACCTCCCGCTCATAGACGTCGCCCTCCCGGAAAGGGTAGTACCAGTTGTCACAATAATCGCAGACCCCGTCCGCGAACGCTGTTTCCTCACCTTGCGCTGTCCAGAAAGCAACGCTGCCTATCGCGGAATAAATGGGCACATCAGCGATCGCTTTGATCTCATCGTAAAGGGCTTGTTGCTGAGCCGTTGTGTAGCCGCACCCAGCACATCCGTTCCAGTAAGGCTCGTGCAAGGAGTAGACCGCTAACAAAGCCGGATGCCCCGCTACCGTCTGTACAAACAATCTGGCTTGGTTGTCTATCTGCCACCCAGTCCCATCCCACAACCATCCCTCTGGCCACAGCCAGGCGACAATGCGGACCCCTTGGGCCTGTGCTTCATCCAAGTACGCAAGCCAGCTCTCGGGCGATCCGTCGTGCTCGAAGTCCTCCAGCACGACCTCCACTCCCAACTCCCTGACCGTTTGCAGGTCATCTTTGGACACGTAGTGCAGCCCGTAGAAAGGCGTAGCAGCATCAAGGTTCGGCGCCGACGAGACACTGAGATGGACCTTGCCTTGTAGGCACATATCCTGGGCAAGGCCGGTGATTGCAAGAATTCCCAACAAAGAAGCTAGCGTAATGGTGGCACTTGCCCAGAACATCAAATGACAGGAGTTCCTCATGCAGTCCCCCAATCATCCGCCAAATAGCAATGCGAGGCGGGAGTATCCACAGTAGCCACCACCCATGCCAAACCCAAGATGAGCCAAAAATGACGCCAATGAACCGCGTCAATCACGATGCTATTCATCAAGTGGCCGATCAGGCAGGCCACCACAACCTTCGCTGACAAACCATACTGCTTATCGGTTTCCTCCAAAGCGCGTGAAAGTGCACCTATGGATAAGAACACAAGACACAGGAACAGGGCAAAAAAGCCAAAAACACCGTGCTCTGCAAAGGTGCGCACATAGAGACTATGCGCAGAGCTCCACATGCCAGGTCCGACCCCAAATAAGTGAGTGAGACCTGCATCAATTCCCTCCTTCTGCCTGGCAAACCTTTCCACGTCATAGCTGTGGGATGAAACCCTCCACTCGAGGAATCGTCCGAGGCCCATCCAATTCAGGAGAGGCTGATACACCTGCGAACCTACCACAGCCAGCAATAGGAAACCAACACCCTTCCATACAAAGCCAGCAAACTCCTTTCGGGAAACTTCCTTTATGTTCAAGACGAAATAGATGAAGAGCGTGAGTGCAAGGTTACCCCAGGCTGCCCGCGAAAAAGAAAGGAAAACAGCCGCGGTCAATACAGTGACTCCAACTATCTTGGCCAGATGGAACCTAGGGAAAATGCGAGGAACGAAGATCTCATCGATCAACAGGACAATCACAGGGATGAGGAACGGACCAAAGACGTTGGGATCTTTGAAGGCACCCAAAGCCCGGTTTCCGAATTCGAGGAACAGCTCCGTGAAAGGAGCGATCCCAAGGTAACCGAGGGCGATCAGGAAGGCATTTATGATCGCGCTTACCAAATACCCGATCATTACATTGCGCACAGCTCGAAATGATGTGATATACATTTTCAAGAAGTAAGTGAAAACAATCAGGTACACGGTGATCATTAGGTAGCGTAGGCTGTCAACCAACGCCCTCGCAGCGATCAGGGAAACGAAATTGGCCACCAGGAAGAACCAAAGTGTAAGATGAATGAGCGGGGACCCCTTTAGCGCCTTCAACGATAGCTTCCCCGTCAAGAGGCCCAGCAACAGGAGGGATATGAACAGAACATCCACTGGTGCGGGCTCTATTCGCACGATACCGAACAAACTAAAGGCGACCAAGACCATGAAATCGAACTTCACCATGCCGAGAAGTAAAACAAGCCAGAAACCCAATGGAGCCAGGAGAATGAACATCTCCTTACCGGCAACGTACCGCATCAGCCAGGGCACCAGACCTCCTGCTGACGCGCTCAACAGAATGATGAAGAGACATAACAAAGCAATAAACCAGCCTGTTCGCATGAAACGGGGAGTGGCTTTCGTCCATGTATTCATTAAGACCATCTCACCTTAGGACTTGTGGAGAGTCTTTGATAGCATCGCCAACCCATCCAACTTGAGCCAACGTCCGATAACGAGGTACGTTGAAGTACCAATGAAGATCAAAATTGCTATCCGTAGGAACTGATAATGGAGTTGCGATTGAACCGAGATATGGTTCGACATAATCACCAGTAACGCAAGCTGAAGTCCCATTAAAGCAGAAACGGACGCTATTCTATAGGCAGAACTCAACAATGACTTCACATCGAAGGCTTTGAGCTGGCGCCGCTTGAGAAAGTATATCATCAGAATCATAGTCAAGGTTACGGATACACTCGTCCCCAGAGCAATGCCATAGTACCCCAGATAGTGACTCAAGAGCAGACTGAGAGACAGATTAGCAAGCCAATTCAAAACGCTGAGTTTTGCCAGAGAGCGCGCATTGCCGAGGGAGAGATAGACGTTGTTGAGCACAAGGATAGCCGCAATACTGGGAACGCCAGCAGCGTAGCAGATCAAAGCCTTGCTTGTAGCCAGCGTAGCTAGGCTATCAAAAGCCCCTCGCTCGAAGAGCAGTTGTATCAGCGGGGTGCTCAAGACGACTAGCCCGACACAGCTTGGAATGACAAGAAAAAGCAGGACTTTCAGTCCCCACAGAATAGCCTCAGCAAGCTGATGCAATTGGCTCCGTGCTGCCCAAGCAGACAAATCAGGATAGAGAGTTGTCCGCAGGGGAAGCGCGAAAAGGCCTACCGGCAGTAAGATGATACGCTGAGCGTACGTGAGAGCAGTCACACTGCCCTCTGCAAGCCCCGAAGCTACCATCCGATCAAGAACAAAGGTGATCTGGATCCCAGAAATGGCTATTATGAAGGGAACGAATTGTTTCGCTGCTTGCTTGACACCAGGGTGACCGAGTACCCAAACCAACTTGAAAACGTCCCGCTTCACCGCACCAAGGAGCTGGATCGTTAATTGGAGAGCTGCACCAAGGACAATTCCCCAGGCCAGAACAAACACGCCGTATCCACCGCCCAGAGTCAAAGCAAATACAAACAAGACGCTGTTGTAGGCCACTCGAGCCAGCTCTGGGACAATGAACGCCTTGTGGGACTGAAGCAAGCCACGAACGCCTGCATCTAGACCAAAGAACACGATGGACAACGACATAATCCGAACCAATTTGATAGCAGTCTGCCGTGCCAAACCGTGGAAGCCAGGGGCCATCACACTGACAAGAAGTGGAGCACCCACTGCTGCGATCATTGCAACGATGAACGAGACAAAGGCAGATAGGAAAAAAAACGAGCTAGCGAACCTCCAGGCCTCATCCTCTCCCTGGGTAACGCGATACCCAGTGAACGCGGGGATAAACACCATACTTAGACCTACGACTACAAAACCCATAAAAAGCTCTGGAACATTCTCGGTAGCAAAGTAAGCATCAGAAAGCAAGCTAAGACCAAATTCCCGGGCGATCACTATCTGAGTCATTGAAGTAATGAGTCGAGTCAGTATGCCCATAGCAATGAGGGCCAGTGTTGCTCCAGAAACCGTTTGGAGCCGTGACCGCCAGCCAAAGATGACGTCCTTATGGGCCATCCAATTCTACTCCTTGACGCTCGTGAGCAACCACATCGTGTTGGTCTTTCCCTCCTCAGACCCTGGACTGCCCATCAACAGCGTGCGGGCATAGTGTTTCCGCCGCGTGCGTGGTTGTTTGGGGCCGGATATGCCGGCTATCTCTGAGATCTGCAGACATTCACATCATTCTATCAAGTTCTTTCTACTGTGCGCTTTCCGCATACCGCCGTTACGGCCGAGCCACCGCGTCCACAAGGGTTTCTTCGAGCCTCCATCATTGGAGTAGTAATAGTAATACTTGGATGATCTAGCGGCTACCCTATTCAGAACCCCTCCAAGAACCCTCGCTTCGACGTTCCGCAGCATCTCCAGGGCCCGCTGTGCCGCATCCCGGTGCGTGGAGCGACTGTCGACCACGAACACAACCCCGTCCGTTTGTGAGGCCAGTACCATCGCATCAGCGCAGACCAGGACCGGCGGACTGTCGAACACAACAATATCAACGAACGTTTGGAATTCCTCGATCAATCGGCTCATTCGTTGCGAGCTCAGCAGTTCCGATGGATTGGGAGGTGGAGGCCCGCTGGGGAGCACGAATAGATTGGGAATATCCGCTTCAACAATGCCCTCACGTTGCCCTGCGTTGTTCAATAGCAGAGAAGTAAGCCCTGTATGATTGGGAATCCCAAAATGACGATGAAGACAGGACTTCCGCAAATCAGCATCCACCAAGAGCACCTTCCGGCCATTTTGTGCCATGACCGCGCCCAGGTTTGCTGCTACACTGGTTTTTCCCTCTCCAGGCCCAGAACTGGTCACCAGCAGCGTCCGCACCGTGCTATCCACGTTAGCGAACTGTATGTTGGTGCGCAGCACACGGAAAGCCTCCCCGACGGGCCAATCCGTCGCCTGGACACGAGCATGGCCGTCCATTTGCCAGGACCTCACCGCAGGAATCGCTCCCAGGCTGGGCAGGGAGAGTATCTCATGTAGATCGTCGGCATTCTCCAGCGTGTCGTCCAAATACTCCAACAAGAAAACCATAGCACAGGCAATCATGCAACCACTCAATCCCGCAACACCTGTGTTAAGCAATTTCCGGGGACGAATGGGCTCGCTGGAAGGATGGGCCGACTCCGCGACCGCTAGATCAAGTAGCCTTGACTTTATGAGCCGGATATCCAGGTACGCAGCCAACAGGTTGGCATAGGCTGCCTGCTGACCAGATTGACTGGCGTGTAGTGCAGCCAGACGCTCTTCAGTGCGCAGGGCAGGGGACGCCTGCATCTGTTCTATCTCATTTCGGCCTACCTCAATCTCTTGCTCCAGAGCCTTCATATGCGTTACCACACTCTCCTCGTAGCTCTCGATTTCCTCAAGCTGTTGCTCAGTGGAGCGCTGAACGAGGAATGTGAAGGCCATATCGTTCGCGATATCGGCAGCGCGCTGTGGGTCGTTGTCTTCTACTTTCAGTTCCAGCAACTGTGTTTCGGGAATGATCTTGACTTGAATACGTTTCTCCAGCTCCCGGGGAGTATAGGGCAAATCTAGATTGGCGATGACCGTCTCTAACACGGGCCATGTTTTCAGCATCTCCCGATAGGTCTCGATCATCCGCTGCCCCCCAAGCAAAGAGGAGTAATCCAAGATCCCTGCGTTCTGCGATTGATTCGACATGATTAGGACCTTGGCCTCATAGACCGGGGGCAGCCTGCTACTCACAATGAAGCTGGCCGCGCCCGCGCACAAGGTACAGAGTACGATCAACCACGCCCATTTCCACAACGTCTGCAAATACTCTTTGAGCTCCATCTATGGCTCCTCCGCGACTCCCTTGTATCCCCCTGCGAACTCAGCTACATCAAGGGGCGACAACCACCTCGCCCTCTTGGAGGCCTTTCCGTATCTCCACCCGATCATTGCCCTCGAGCCCAAGCTCAATATCTGCCCGGCGCTGGCGCCCACCATCGCGCACAGTGACAAACGTGCGGCCCTGGAGGGTGCTGACTGCCGATGGCGGGAGCCACAGCACGTCCCTCTTCTCCTCAAGGACGATGGTCACGTGTACCAAGGCGCCGAGCCTCAGATCCTCTTCCAGGCTGATACGTGTGGAAGTGTCGATGCCTGTGGGGTTTTCGACGCTTGCACCCGTACCGTAGGGATACGGTAGGCGACGCACCGTGCCGGTCCAGCTACGCTCAGAATCGGTGCTGAGTGCGACTTTGGCCTGTTGTCCCTCGGTTAACTGCTGGAGTTGATCGTCAGTCAGCCCGGCGCTCACCTCCACCGCCGATGGATCGGCGATGACAATCACCGTCTTGAACGGCTCAACAGGCCGACCTGGGTACAGAGCAAGAGAGAGCACCTCACCGTCGACCGGGGCAACAATCTGGGAGCTCTCCTTCAGGCGGTCCAGCACTTGCTGCGCCTGCTGCACCTCGATAGCCAGGACCGGGTCCACGCCTTTCTTCAGTTGCTCCAACTCCACCTCAGCCTGACTCACGGCAATTTCCGCAATCCTGAGATCGCGCCGGTAGACCTCCTCGTTGGCCATAGCCTGATCATGCTCGGCTTGGGCAGTCTCCAGATTCCACCGAGCCTGCTGGAGAGCGAGGGCATAGGGCTCGCTGTGCTCTGGTGGCATCCAGTGGCGATGCACTGCTTCCTGATGCTCGATCTCCGCCCGCTCCACCCGATCCTCTGCATCCTCCAGGCCAACGCGTGCCCGGACAGTATTGGCCTTGTAGGTGTCATGGAGTGCCCTGGTGCGGGCCAACTGCTCCTGGGCCAACTCAAGCGCTATCTCAGCCTGGGAAATGGCGTAGGTATTCATTTCCTCGGCCCGAGCTAGTCGAGCCTGGGCAACCGCCAGATTCAATTCTGCCGAGGCGATCTGATTCTGCAGGCTGTCCGCCCCCAGTTCAGCTTCCAACTCGGCCAGCAAATCGCCGGCCTTCACTGAATCGCCGGGCTGGACGAAAGTCTGCTTCACGTATCCCCCAGTCTTGAAATAGAGCGGCACTTCTTCTACCGGTGAAACCCGGCCAGTGAACTCCATGGTCTTGACCACCTCACCCCGTTGCACCACGTAAGTGAGGCCAGTTGCCACGGACGTCTGGACAGGAGTCGACGTTACCAGAGGAACATCGGTACGACCACAGCCGACAACCAAGAAGACCAGGCTAACAAGCACCCCTACAGAAAAACAGCGTTGCAACACCAATTTGAATCCACCTTTCCCTGAACCGACCCTCGCCTCGCCGCAGACCTGGCGGACATAGGCCCCAGACTTCGAAGTGCCGAGGCCAACAAGCACTTCCCGGAACGTCTCGCGCGCGCCTCACTGCACTTGTGAGTTGTTGAGTTGCTTGACACACCGTGCTGCATAAACCAACGCTTCTTGCATTCCTCATGCAGAAACCCGCTACCACTGCATCTTGCTGTAAAGGAGAGACTGACGAGGCACGGGATGATGGGACTTTTGGGGGATTGCTCAGACCAGCCCCGCATGATACAATACAAACGCACAGGGTGTGCAACCACCTAGTGCCGAAGCCCCGAGGGTTCCCAGCCGTCCGGGGCTTCGATGTTATCCCTCTGTTTCACTGAAACGATCGAAAGACTTGATCTACGTCGCCACTACATTCCAGACGATCTCCCCTGAAAACAAACAAGGCCCACGGAGGGGAAAACCCCGTGAGCCCAATCATCTGCGGTGCAGAGCTTAGCTGTGTGAATTCGTTGTCGGAGCCCTCAACAATGAAACTGCGGTGTCTACAAGTGCATCGCAGGTAGCACAGGTACCCCGCCACCCCACATTCCGAACCAACGTTCTCTGCCACGCCTGGCAGGAATCGTCAAGTGTGCGCGCTGTGATTTGATCTGCCTCCTAACAAGAAACTAAACACTATCCCTGCTCGTCCAGGGACAGCAGCCCCCTCCTTCCCCGCCTCGCTTCGAAGAGTCTCTTCGTATCAAGAACGCATGTTGTAATTATACAAAAAAATGTATGCAGTTGTCAAGAGCTGTGGCACCCCTTATAGATTTTTTAGGAAATTCTTCACTGCGATCTGAACAATACCGCAAAACGGGACCTGCCGCTTGTCCACCAGGCCCCGCTGCGTACCTCTTCCCCCCGATTTCGATGCAGGGCATCGCACCAGGCGATTACCCAGAGAGAGACGTCTCCTCACTTCCTTCGAAGCACTGTCCTGCAATAGGTTACAGCCACGCAGTTGTTGGATGAACCGCGCCCATGCATAAGTATAGCACGAGTTGCCCTTCCGGTCATTGCAAAATCATTGCAATAGCCTTGCGTGCGCAAGGATAAACGAAGCAAAGCCAGCCCGGGGGCCTCTACCTACACACGATCACCACGCCATTCCCCCAGTTCAGCGAGCCCAATCGCCCCAGTCTACCAGGAACCGTTCGGCCAGCCGTCCCACGGCCGGCCCGAAGCGCCACCACAGGAAACGCAGCAGACGGGGGCTGCGAATGCGATAGACGAGCCAGGCAACCGTAGTGCGCCATCGTAGAAAGCGGCCGATCCGATGACGCAGCACGCGATCACGATAGCCCTCGAATGAAAACTCGTCCCGGGTGAACGCATCCTGCAACTCTCTGGCTGCTACCTCGCCGTATCCCAGGGCAAAGTTGATGCCCTCGCCCAGCAACGGATCGACTCCGGCCGCATCGCCGACGAGCAGCACACCGGGGGAGGAAAAAACGGCCCGGGGATGGAACCAACGCAGAGGGTGACCTTTCACCTCGTGATGGTCAAGCACTACGCCCAGATGAACCAGCGTCTCCCGCAGCGCAGCCTTGAGGGACGCACGAGGTGCCCGCGCACAGATCCGGCTGTCGAACACACCCTGCGTGCGCATCGGTCGCCGCTGCACCTGCGTGGGAAAATCCCACACGTACCCCTGTACACCGTCGGCCATCGAAGAGAAGTCTAGCAGCGCCCGGCCCTCGTCCACACGTAGATCTGTTGAACTTTGACAGTCGGCTGGGATGAGGATCTCAAGCAAACGTGAGACCTGGGGCGCACGCCGGTGCCGAGGGACAACAGAGCGCCGGACAACACTGGTGGACCCATCGGCACCCACGACGGCGCGAGCGCGATACAGGCCACGGTCCGTATCCACTTCGACAGCGTCTTCCAGGCAGCGCACCTTTCGGACCAAGGTGTTCTCCTGAAGCGCAAGCCCTCGTGCACGGGCTGCACCGGCCAGCCAGGCGTCAAACTCCGCACGCCGGACGACGCGGAAAACATATGGCGCACGGCGGACGATGAAGCCGCGGGCCTCAAAGAGGAAATGGGCTTCGTGGACATCGACAGAGGGAACATCGCTGAGATCAAGCCCTAGATTCTTCAGCCAGGCCTCACCGCCCGGCATCAAGCCCCCAGCACACAGCTTCGGTCGCGGATGGCGTTCGCGCTCCAGGATGAGCGTGCGTTTGGCCAGCTCTGGCGCGAGTTTCGCCAGGTGCAGCCCGGTGGAAAGCCCGGCCGGCCCAGACCCAACGATGATGACGTCCACGTCATGATCCACAAGGCGTCCTCCCTGATACAGCAGTGCCCTCCCAAACAGGAGGGCACAAAAGAACTGGCGCGCCCGGCGGGATTTGAACCCACAACTGTCGGTTTCGTAGACCGCTCCTCTATCCAATTGAGGTACGGGCGCGCGTGCCCCCATAATAACACAAGGGGGGCGATTTTGTCAAGTTCGGCGCATCACGCCATCACGCGGCCGGCTCCAGCGTACCCATACCTCTCGCTTTCTCCAACACGAGCGCCAGACGATCGGCGGTCTCCAGATCACCCTCATCCCGTACCCTGGTCTCTGCATCCTCCATCAGTTGTATCAGCCGCTCAGTCACAAATTCGCGGCCGTCCTGCAATAATCCCTCTATCTCTGCGTCATCTTCGGCAGCCATCAGGCGATTCAAGAACTGCACCTCCGGCGGGAGCGATTCCTCCATCATCCTCAACAACATATCCCAGATTGCCTGCAGCGAAGCGACAGCCTCTGCGTTTCCTGCATTCCGGGCCTCCTCAAGATTGGCCGCCAACAAATTGAGGAAAGCCTGGTCAAGCTCTTGGGAACGACGGCGGGCCAAGGCTTCGGGATCGTCACTCAGCAACAAATCGCGGAGAAGAGCAGAGCGTTCTTCGTACAGCGCGCGTGTCTCCTGGTCAAGCCGATCTCGAATATCCAGCACCTCCTTGCGCAGCGCCGTCAGCCGCTCCCGCTCTTCGTCGCCCGCGGCCGACTCAATCCGAGATGTGAAGTTCTGGAAGAAACTATAGTCCAACATCGGGCGTCCAAAAACGATCAACAGCTCACGTGTTGGCCCGTCAGGTGCCCCGATCAGCAATTCCAACAGTTTGTCACGCGTCGGCTCGGTGCGCAGCGCCTCCAGCGTATCACTCCGTACCGTGGCCGCCCGCCCCTCACTGCTCAATTCGATCAGCTTGTTGCGCACAGCCAGCAGTCGCGGCAAACCAGCCGCTTGCCCGGTGGCCTGGGCAACCTCCAGATTCATGTTCAATAGCCGAAGGAAACCGGCGTCAATGGCCGCATCGTTCTCCTTGATCATCGCCTCCAGCACCTCATCGGAGGCGGCATCGAGCATCCGTTGGAGCAGTTCCGCCTTCGCCTTCTGCTCCTCAATCATCTCTGGAGTGACGCCATCTTCCTCGAGGATCTTGTTCACCATGTTTTCCATCGTGAGAAAAACCTGAGGCTGAAACAGATATCCCTTTCGCTCCTCAGCGGGCAAGCTCTCCATCGCCGCGCTGGTCAACTTACCGATGGCCTGCTGGCGCTCAAGATTGTCACGACCGGCCTCCATGGGCATATACACCAAGGCCAATTCCTTATCAGGATCGTGGTAAAGAAACGGCAGGCTAAGTGTCCCGCGCACTCCGCATTGGGGACAGACAGCTAGATTGACCAGACCATTTAGCACGCGCATCTTGGCGCCGGGATCGGCCCGGACGTCCAGGACCTGTTCCACTGGAGTTTGAAATGGATTACCACAACTGGGGCAATTCACACGAGCAAGCAATACTTGAGGCATAATCGGATTCCTTTCAATTAGGTATGTGACGCTCGCGGGACAGAGAACGAGAAGGCAGACCCCTGTTCAGGGGCACTCTCGACCCAGACGCGCCCAGCGTGAGCTTCAACGATCGCCTTGACGAGGTAAAGGCCCAAGCCAGCCCCTGGCGTGCGCTGGTGGCGCTCCCGCGCGCCACGGAAAAACCGCTCAAACACACGAGACTGCTCTTCGAATGGGATGCCTACCCCCTGATCAGCTACGGTCACGATCACATCGTCGGACGACGTGCGGCCGCTGATCTCAATCGTGCCCCCATCGGGAGAATACTTGATGGCGTTGGACAAAAGATTGTTGAGCACCTGCTCCAGCCGGCCCGGGTCTCCCCGAACGACCGGGAGGTCAGAAGGAAAACGAACGACAATCTCGTGAATCTGGGTCTGTGTGCGGAAATGCTTGGCCACCCGCTCGGCCAGCGCGTCAAGCGCTACCTCATCCATCTCAAGGGGAAATGCTCCCGCCTGGAGCCGTGAAGCATCGAGAAGGTTGTCAATTAGGTGATTCAAGCGGTCAGCTTCCTCCAGAATGACTGTCAGGCTTTCCTGCATCATATCTGGCTCCCAACAAGCATCTTTCCGCAACAGCGTGTCGGCATAGCCCTTGATCAATGCAACCGGTGTCTTCAGTTCGTGGGAAATCACAGAGATGAAGGTGGTCTTAATCTCGTCCGCTTCCCGGAAGCGCGTGATATCGCGCACGTCGGCGATCAGATTGACCAAACGTCCATCACGGTCGAAGAGTGGCGCGTACGTGATGCCAACGCTGACGGTTCCCCCGTGTCGCCGACGCAAATCCCCTTCAACGTAAAGTGGTCGGGCCGAGGGCAGCGGCCAGCCGCCAGCGACCGCAGTCCCCAGATCCAGGTCTGTTTCCAGTCGCGCCCACCGGATCACCTCGTCGTGATGTCGGCCCAGCGCCTCGGCCGCCGGCCACCGGCTCAACTGGGCCAGCGCACGGTTGAAGACGACAATCCGATGACCAGGATCAAGAATCAACACACCATCGGCACTGTACTCCAGGATGGCGTCGACACGGCGCTTCTCCTGAGAGATACGCTCGTAGAGTTGCGCATTGTGGACAGCGATCGCCGCTTGATCAGCAAAGCTGGCAAGGATCTGGCGATCATCGGCTGTAAACCGGGTTCCATAAGCACGGAATACGTACAGCACGCCGATCATCTCTTGCTTGATGACCATTGGAAGCGCCACCACCTGCTGCAGGTGCAATCCCAGTTCCTTTGCCACAAGCCCGAGTTTCTCGGCCAAGCCGGGGATATGGAACCGGTGGAGATCAGCGTCGTCGGGGATATCAGTCAGCAGAACTTCAAAATACGGAGCTACGGCGCGGGGCAGGCCATGGCTGGCACCAATAGCGAAACCGCCGTCAGGGCCGCGCAGGGCGATGAGTCCCGCCTGTCCCGCCAGCATATTCGTCGCCGCCTCCAGCACCATCTGCAGCAACTCATCCAGTTTGAGTTGCGCCGTCAGAGCGCGACTGATCTCCAGCAAGTATTCCCGTTGCCGGACCCGATAGTCAATCAGCATGATGGAAAGAATTATAACACAGCAAAGCCAGTGCACCAAATGAGGAGCAGGCCAAGATACCCCTGCAAGCATTGCTCGTGCATGGACAAAGGGATGCGTTACAGTCTCCGCATTTCAGGGCGCACGGGTATTGCATTGTCCGAGAAACTTTGGTACAATGAGAACGTGGAGGAAATGTGACGTCAAGTAACGCTGTCAATCAACTGGCTATCGCCACTGTCTCGGGTGCGCAGGCCAACGCACTCACCGACAGGCTGACCCGTGACGGCTTCAGTGTTACACACGTGGACTCAACTGGAGGCATCCTGTACGAGGCCACGGTTTCACTGCTCATCGGGCTTAACCAGGCACGCCTGTCACGTCTACTAGAACACATACGCGAGTGCTGCCACACCCGCCGCAGGTTCATCCCGGCCCACGTTGAGGCCCCACTGCTCGAGATTCAGCCGGTGCTGATCGAGGCCGAGGTGGGCGGTGCTACAGTGTACATACTCGATGTCGAGCGGTTTGAGCAACTGTGAAGCGAGGCGCCAATGAAACTCATCATCGCCATTGTACGTGACGTTGATGCCGGACCCGTGATTGAAGAACTGGTCACCCGTGGCCACCGCGTGACCCGCGTCGCCAGCACCGGCGGCTTTCTGCGGCGAGGCAACGTCACGCTACTCATCGGTGCAGAGGAACAACACGTGGAGCCTGTGATTGACACACTTCGAGACACGTGCAGCCCACCCGAACCCGGTCAACACCGCGCCACCCTCTTCGTCGTAGATGCCTCTCATTTCGAACAGGTCTGACTGCCAAGAACAAGGGAACCTGCGACGCCGGATAACCAAAGACCGCACGGCCTGGGGAAAAGCCGTGCGGTCTTTGGTCTCGTTCGTGGACCGTCGAGCGATACTACAGCGCCCTCACGTGGGTGGCCTGCAACCCCTTGGGGGACTGTTCGACGGTGAACTGGACGCGCTCGCCCTCACGCAACGTGCGAAACCCTTCTGCATCGATGCCTGTGTAGTGGACGAACACGTCTTCGCCGGCGTCGCGGGTGATGAAACCATACCCTTTGGCGTCGCTGAACCACTTGACGGTTCCGGTCTCCATTTCGATCACCTTCTCTGCCCTCCATTTGTCTGATTTGCGGGTGAAACGGCACGGCGGGGACAAAAAAGACCGCCCGGCTTTGACAAGCCTAAGCGGTCTTTATTTGCAGCACCCGAGCAACGATTTCGCCCATGTCACGCTTTTCAGTTTACCACAACTACGCGAAAAAGTCAAATTAGCAAGGATTTTTGTGCAAACATGCCACATTGCGCAAATCGAAGACGGAGCCAGGCGCGAATAGTGAAGTGCGCGCAGCCCACTCCAAACCCTGGCCTATCCAGCCGCAGAGCGGCCCGACAGCCAACCGGTGGAGAACGCAGCCTGCAAGTTGTAACCACCGGTGTCGGCATCCACGTCAAGAACCTCGCCAGCGAAATAGAGACCCTCGACCAGGCGCGAAGCCATCGTACGCGGATCGACTTCCCGTGTGTCTATCCCGCCAGCGGTGATGATTGCCTCACGGAACGGCCGATACCCCGTCACCTCCAGGCGAAACGCCTTTAACCAGGTCCGCAGCCGCTTACGGTCCTGGGCCGTGATCTGGTGGGCAACCTTATGTGAAGGGATGCCTGTCTGATCGACGCAGATCGGAATCAGTTTCCTGGGGAGCAAGCCCTTGAGCAAGGTATGGAACTGCTGTTTGCCGTGCGTATCCAGGTCACGCAAGAGGCGCTTGTCCAGCTTCTGCTCGTCGAGCGCAGGCTTTAGATCGATGGCCAACGTCACACGCTGACTCTGGCGCAACGCGTCGACAACCTGCTTGCTCAAGGATAGAATGATGGGACCAGAGACGCCAAAATGGGTGAAGAGCATCTCGCCAAACAGTTCGGTTCGCTTCTTCCCATCCACCCACACGTGGGCGGTCACGTTGCGCAGACTGAGGCCCTGCAACCGGGCCGCCACGTCGCCGGCCGTCTCCAACGGAACGAGGGCCGGCCGAATCGGCACAATCGTGTGACCTACGGACTTGGCCAGCCGATACCCATCTCCGGTTGAACCGGTGGCCGGGTAAGACGCACCGCCGGTGGCGACAATCACAGCGTCTGCGTGGTAGATCCGCCCCGCGGAAGAGAAGCCTGCATTCTCCCCTTCGCTTGCAGAAAGAAAACGGTCTCTGGACACTTGTACACCGCCGACCTGTCCCCCCTCCACGACCAAACGCCCGACGGGCGACTGGGTCTGGAGTGTCACGCCCTGTTCACGGGTCCAACGCACCAGCGCGTCGACCACGTCCTCGGCCTTCTGGCTGACCGGGAAGACTCGTCCTCCGCGCTCGGTCACCGTTGGAACACCTATACCTTCCATAAAGGCTATTAGATCGGGGGTAAAGAACCGGGAGAAAGCCTGGCGCAGGAATCGCCCGTTGGAACCGAAATGAGCGATGAAGTCGGACAAGGGGGCGACGTTGGTCAGATTGCAGCGCCCCTTCCCGGTGATACGCAGCTTGCGCGCCGGGCGGTTCATTTTCTCAAGAAGCAACGTCTCGGCCCCACATTCGGCGGCTTGCCCGGCGGCCATCAGGCCGGAGGGGCCGGCGCCGATCACGATTACGCGACGTAATGTCATAGAACCCTCAATGCCTAAAGAGAGCAAACGCAAGCTCGCTCTTGAATCCGTAGGGAAATCCCATAACTCGATCTGCGGCTATCGTACTTGACGGAAGGCAATAAGTCAAGTTCACAGTTTCACGCGAGCAAGATACCTATGCGAGCGAACACGGTCAGTTGCGCCCAGCAGGCAACTCGGTTACAATTCACACAGGCCAAGAAAGGAAGATACGACAATGAGAATACGCGTGATTGTCATATCGATTGTGTCGGCAGCGATGCTGCTATTGGCGTGGACGATCCCGGCCCTCGCCGACGGAGACCTTCCACCGGACAACGACGCCGAACTGGCGCAACGGCACGCGCCGGTGCTGTACTTCCACCCGGCCGAGATATTCCGCCCCCAGCCGGTGGACGTGATCGTTGAACGCGCACGGCTGCGGCAGGCGCGCCGCCTGTGGTTCGACGTCAACGTCCTGCACACCCTGGACGTCCTCGACTTGTCTCACTTCGAAAGCGACGAGAGCCACTTTCTCGACGTGTGGTACGGCGATGAAGGCAGTTCGGCATACACAAACTACTCCACTCACCAGGCGAACTACCAGGCGATGTTGAGTCCCAAAGTTGGCGGCCCTCCAGTCACCATCTACGCACACGTAGTGCGGAACGAGCACCCCGACTATGTGACGATCCAGTATTGGTTGCTGTATTTCTACAACGACTGGTTCAACAAACACGAAGGCGACTGGGAGATGGTTCAGGTGACGCTCACCCTCCAGGGAGAGCCGGAATGGGTCGTACTTAGCCAGCACCACGGTGGCACTCGCCGAGCCTGGGGCCAGGCACCGGTCGAGGAAGATACGCACCCGGTAGCCTACGTCGCACTCGGTTCGCACGCCAACTACTTCGCCGGCGACGAGAATTATCCCAACGGCAAGGACATCGGCAACAAACGGATCGAGATTATGGATCGCACGGGCGCCACCGGCCGCGTGATACCCGACGTGATCTTGCTCCCCGACCGCGCCGGCCTGTCGGCGGCCCCCGGCACATGGCCGGGGGCGGAATGGCTGTCTTTCCGTGGTCACTGGGGCGAGTCGGCAGTTCAGAGCGATTTCGGCGGCCCGCTAGGCCCCGCCGACAAGGGAACACAGTGGGAACAGCCGTACGCCTGGGGGATGGCCCAGCCACTGGACACAGATACGTGGTACAAGAACCGGCTGCGGGTGGAGGTCGTGGGGACCGATGCCAAGAGGACACAACTGCGGCTGACCGACGGGCAGGGCAATCCATTGCCCACAGCGGAAGAGCTGGGCAACCTGGCGATTCTGCATACTGACCCACCCACAAGAACCAACGTCGTGGCCTCGATCAGTACCACCCCTGACGCCCACCGGGACCTCGTCGCGACCTGGCCGGATGCGGCCACAGCCCAGGTGACCCGCCTGCGGTTTCCCGGCGTACCGTTCGCCGCGACAGGGCGTGCAACGTTGGAGATGGGTGCAGGTGGCTGGGCCCGTCTTACAGTAGATAGGGCAGCCGCAGATGGTACTGACCTGGTGATGGAGCCTGCGGAATTGGAATCGATCGAGGCGACCTGGGACGCGCCCGACCTGATCTGGATCGGTGGCATCCTTCCCGCGCACCAGGTAGGGACCGGGTTGCTGATCGTGGCCCTGGCAGGCGTAGTACCAGCGTTGATCTATGTGGGGGCGCTCTATTGGGTGGATCGATACGAGAAGGAACCAAAGCGACTGCTGGCGGCGGCGTTCGTGTGGGGGGCGATTCCCGCCGTGGCGCTGGCACTGGCGGTGGAAGTGTTCTTCCGGCTGCCGCCGGACCTGCTCGGACCCCCTGCACTCGAGGCGGTGCAGTTGGGCGTGGTCGCGCCAGTGCTGCAGGAAGCGCTAAAGGGGGCGGCAGTGCTGTTCATCGCCTGGCGCTACCGGCGCGAGTTCGATAACGTGCTCGATGGCATCATCTACGGAGCCACAGTGGGCTTCGGGTTTGCGATGACGGGGAACCTGATCAGCTACGTCGGCAGTTTCCTCGTGTGGGGCTTCGACGGGCTCAGCCCAGCCATCTTCGCCGAGGGACTGGTCTATGGCCTGAACCAGGCACTCTATTCGACGGCCTTCGGTGCAGGGCTCGGGATCGCTCGCTCGGTGCAGAGGCAATGGCAGTCCTGGGCAGCCCCCCTGGGCGGATTTACGCTGGCAGTGACCATGCACGCCCTCCACAACCTGTTGACGCGAAACCTGCTGGGGTTAAGCATCCTGACGGTGATCGCGACGGGAGCCGGGGTGATCCTGGTCGTGATCGTCGCTGCATGGTCCCTGGTGCAGCAACACCGATGTCTGCGAAGGGAGCTACCGGGAGAAATCCCCGGGGTACTCTACCACACGATGACAACCCCAGGGGCAAGAGCGCGCGCACGGTGGCGAGCCCTACGAGACGGAGGGCTGGCAGGCTGGCAACGGGCTCGGCAGTTGCACCAGCTTTGCGCGGAACTGGCTTTCAAGAAAACACAGCTTCAAAGACATCCCGACGACCCAGAGCTGGCACGAGAAATCCAGTGCTTTCGCCAACAGATCAGCGCGCTACTGGACAGCGCCGAATAAACGCCGCTCAGCCATTTGTCATTTTTCATTGGTCATTTGTGATTTGTGATTTGCTCCCTACCGGTTGTCCAATCGGAATCCATGACCCCGCACGGTGACAATGTAAGCATGATCGGGGTCCACAGCAGAGATACGATCGCGCAGGCGGCGAACGAGTGCGTCAATCGCCTGCTCGGAGATGCCCATCTCGTCCTCTTCGGCCCATACGGCCACGACGATCTCATCCCGCGAGACCACTTGTCCTGCGTGGGTGAGCAATAGATCCAGCAACCGATATTGGGCCACTGAGAGAGGTGGGGTCAATTCCTGCCCCCCGATGAAGACCCGCCTGGCCCCCTGGTCGATGTGCAGCCCCCGGTTGGGGCCGGTTAACTCCAACGGCAGCGTCGCGTCAGCGCCGACAAAGCCCATCTTGACACACAGGGCAATCTGGATCTCATCCCCATCTTTCAAATAGTAGGGCCGATCACCGATTTCCTGCCCATTGACACACGTGCCATTCTTGCTACCAAGATCGCGCAGCAGATAGCCGCCATTCTCCCGCTCGATCTGGGCGTGGTAGCGCGAGACCTGCCGCTCTGGAAGCACGATTTCGCAATCTGATCCGCGCCCAATGGTTACTTGAGGCTGATCGATGACCCATCGCTGCCCCTCCAATTCACCCTCATAGATAATCAACATTGGCATTTCCTGTCGCACCATATTGCCTCCTTGACAGAATAGCCTTTCTCCATTATGATGCATCCAACCGCACCAAGAGTTAACCGCACCGGAGAGAAGAAGAGAAACCGTGGCCCGCCTGCTTGCACCAGGAACCGTCCTTCGCAGACGGTACAAAATCATTGCGCCTGTTGGCCAAGGGGGTATGGGCGCCGTATACCGCGCCGATGACCTGCGCTTGGAAGGTCGCGTTTGTGCAATCAAGGAAGTCTACCCCGACCCCGATGCATCGCCGCAGGCACTGGCCCAATCCAGGGAACAGTTCCGCCGCGAGGCATTCACGCTGGCACGGCTGGACCAGCCCAACCTTCCCAAGGTTTCCGACACGTTCACCGAGAACCGGCGCGAGTACCTGGTGATGGATTTCGTCAGTGGGCAGGACCTGCGCCAACTGATGGAGGAGAAACGCCACCGCGGAGAGTTTCTCGACGAAGAGAGGGTGCTCCAGTGGGCCAATCAACTGTGCGACGCGCTGGAGTATCTCCATAGCCAGGACCCACCAGTGCTTCACCGCGACATCAAGCCCGCCAACATCAAGTTGACCCCCGAGGGGTTGATCAAGTTGGTGGACTTCGGTCTGGTCAAGTTGCTGGCGACGGACGATTCCCGCACAGTGACCGTACTGCAAGGCCGGGGTACGGTCGCCTATACCCCGTTGGAGCAGTACGGCGGGGACACCGGGCATACCAACGTGCGCTCTGACATTTATTCGCTCGGCGCTACACTCTACCATCTGTTGACCAATCAGCATCCAGCCGATGCCAAACAGCGCTTTCTAGACCCCGACGCGCTCACGCCACCACGCACGATAAACCCACGCATTTCGCCATCCACAGAGCGAGCTATCCTGGCCTCCATCGCTATGCACCCCGACCAACGCCCGCCCAACGTAGCAGCGCTCAGAGAACTGCTACAGGCTACCACGTTGGCCCCGTCTCTACTCACGCTGGTCCCCGCACAAGGAGAATGGCAACGGGCGGTGAACGAAAACCGCACGTTACTGGCCACCGCAATCGTTACGCTCGTCCTCGCCGTGATAGCCACCTTCCTGAATTAGCTCTCGGCGACCGACGGCCAGCGGTTGCTCGCGCTATGGCGCCTGCTGCGATCTGCCCTCAGCTATGCCAACCGCCTCCACTGACCCGCAATCCATACGACGAAGAGCGGCACAATTCCGCCAAGTAACGCCATCCACCACGCGGCCCAGGCACCCGCCTGCTCCTGGAGCCACGTAGCACCCGGAACACGCACCGCGTAGGCCAGATACAGCCCCAATCCACCGATCACGCACCAAAGCCCCAGACGCAGCGCCCGGCTGACCAGCCCGTTGTTCCGGCGCACGGCGTAATAGCCCGTGCCCCCGGTGATCGCGACACCCAGCAACGCCAGAGCAAGATCGAGGGCACCGGCCCCTTCTTCTGAAGGGGGTGGTTCTTCCTCCACCTCTACCGGGCCTGGTGTGGGGGTTGGCGTGTCCTCAATTACCGGCTCGGGCTCCGTCGTCGGCGTCGGTATGACTAGCGTAGGACGGAGCGTGGGTGTGACCGGCACAATGATGGCAGACCCTCCCTCTTGGATCGTGATCTGGAGGGCAAGTGTACGGGGCACGGGATCCGCCTGAACCGAAATATCGAGCTGGCCCGTCCGATCCAACGTGACCGCCGTTTCGGCCACACCCCCATAAGTGGCGACCACTGCAGAGCTCTCGTGTGCTTCCTGCGGATAGGCAAATACGAACTGAACCGGCGTCCCATCAGGGACCGGATGCCCGTTGTGGTCCACAATCACGCCGGTCCGTAGCCTCAACTCATCGCCAACCTCAAGCTTGGGAAGCTCCGGTGTGGGATCCTCCCCCTCGGACGGCTGCGGCGTAGGCTCATCCTCCTCGGACGGCTCACCGATGTAGTAGTAAAGCGCGATGGTCTGCGCAGGGTCGGGCGAGGTCTGGGTGAGCAAATCGTGGTTGACACCAGCTACACTGACCGGCGGGCTCCCCACCGGTGCAAACTCCCCGAAAAGAGCCCGCACTGATGCCTCAACGAACGAATCGACTCGGCTGTAGGTCACGTAGTAGGCGCTCAGCTTGCTGATTTCGGTGGCATCCAGGTAATAGGGGGCATCATACGCCAGTACGATCAGATACGGATCGCGCAGCGCATCAGCCCGCTCGGCCAGGAAACGCCGCACCACTCCTGACTGGGGCAAGTCGCCGGCTGGCTTCAGCATCACAAAAATGATCCAGTCAGCCCTCTGCAGCGCCGCTTCGACCGCGCTCACCGTGGTGGGCGTAACGACTTCCCCAGCCGCAGGGGTCGGCGTGGCGAGCGTGGGTGGCGCGTTCATATATTCTTCCAGTTGACCGAAAGTAAAACTGGTCACCAGGGCGGGATTGACCTGCCCGGTCGAACTGGGACCATAAAGCCGAATGAGCGTGTCGCGCAGTGCCAAGGGATCGATGTAGGGCACAAGTTCACACGTGGCACAGGGCCGCTCTTCCCGACCATCGGTGAAGATGACGACGTTTTCCTCGGGAGTCGGAGGGGAGGGAACCAGGTCTGGCGACGGTGGGGAAAGCAGCGTGACGGCGTCGCGGCTAATGGCGGACACCACCTCTCGTTGAAGTCCCACTTGTTCTCCAACTGCATCTACGGCTGGCTGGGTGGCAGCAAGCAAAAACGTCTGTCCGTAGATGGAAAGCTTCATCCGCAATATGCGTGCTACAGCCGCATCCACCAGCGTCTGAAACGAGGGATCGCTGTCATATTTCTCGCGGAAGAAGGTAATCGTCGACTTGACGTTGGCAATCTGGTCCTCCCACGTATCGCTGAGCGCAAACTGCGAAAGGAACAAAACATCGTTACCAGCGAAAAACGCCTCCTGTGCAATACGACGGCTGTTGAACGCCTGCTCGTTGGGATCGTAGAAGCGTCGCAGTGCGCGCACACCCAGACCGTCGGAGACAGTCACCCCCCCCTGCTCCCGCCAGCCGACCAATTCCGGCAACCCCAGCAATCGCTGCAGTACCTGGCTGTCCACACTGACGGGTCGAGTGGCGACGAAGCGGCCGCCCTCCAAACCCCGGAAGCGAATGTGAGATACCATAAAACCATCCGGCCGCGCCAATGCATCCTCGGCCTGGGCGACGGCGAAAAAGGGAGCCAGGTCAATCTGTCTCAATTTCTCAAGTGTGCGCTGCACGGTGGAGACCTCTTCATCCAACGAACGGTCAGAGGCCCCCAGACCAGGGAAGTGTTTTGCTACGACCGCCACCCGTCCCTCAGCCCCTTCGTGGACCCCTCGGATGTAAGCCTGGCCCATCTGCCCCACCCAGAACGGCTCACCCCCGAAGGCTCTCACGCCCAGGTCGCCAGCACTTTCTGGGAGAGGATTCTCGAGCACGTCCAGCGATGGACCCAGGAGCATATTGACGCCTACGGCGCTCAGCTCCTGCCCCACAACCTGACCTACGGTCTCCGCGTGATCCGGGTTCCACGTAGCTCCCAACGCCATCTCAGAAGGTAGGGGGGTCATCCCGTTGACAATGCCAGTAAAAGGCATACCGTTGCCCTCGTGGCTCACAGCAATGAAGAGAGGCACAAACGGGCTAGAAGGAATTCGCTCTCCGCTGACCGTATCGGTCATCGGCAGTGTCGCACCCCACGCAACCTTCTGGAGTTGCCCCGTCAGCGTGGCCACCTGCGCAGGCGTGTCACCCTCATTCACGATGTTGCCGTTTTCGGGTAGGAGCACCACCCCGCCGACGCGATAGTCGCGGATCAACTCGGTGATGATTGCATCCTCAGTGACGTCAGCGCCGGGAAAAGTGACCAGAAAAAGCTGTCCCACCTTGGCCGCGGTGGACATTCGCTCCATCAGGCGCTCGACCTCGTCTTCATTCCCTTCCTCCTGGGCACGGGCCATCTGGAACGGCACAAGGAAGATCAATATACTGACCACGAGGGCCAACGTCAGGTATTTGTTCAATCGCTCAGTCATTCTACGTCGATAGGTGATAGACCGCACCGCTACTCAGCCGGTCCGTCCTCGTCTCCTTCGGGATGTGCGGTGCTGCCAGCTTCCTCCTCATCCTCCCATCCAATGATCCACACACACAGGCCAGCCAGACCGATAGTGGCTGCAATCAGGGCTGCCCACTGCCCCGCCGTAAGGCCTACATCACGAGCAGACCAGACGAGGATGACGACCATGCCGACGGCCAACACCGCCCACGCCGTCAGACGTGGATGGTGACCGACAAATTGCCTCAAGGAAGACATGCTCACCTCCGACAAAATATGCAGCGCGCCGGCCGACTCAGAATGGACGGACCACGCGCCTGTCACGTAACTGCTTCACCAACACTGTCCCATCATCACCGCCGGGGGCTTCACGCGCGGCTTCCTGCCAGACTTTCGGTAAATCGACGACCATCCTGGGTTCGTACCCGAACATCTTCCAAAACTCAAGCACCTGAGCCTTATCGGAAGCCCGCTGAAAGAGCAGGACTGCCTCGCACTGCAGCTCACCCGCGGCTTGCTCCATCGCAGCCAGCAACGGACGACCGGCTGGGACGCGTTCAGAAGATGGCCAAACTAGGAAGTCAGTCACCCGCGCAACGAGATTCTCTGCTTGCCAGCCGAGTAATCCCAGAAGCTCACCATTCCGCTCAGCCAACAGGAAACCCACGCTGCCCAAACGCTGGATGACCGCCAGTCGATCGATCATCGCTTGCCCCTGCAGGGCACGGTTGACAAACGCAGCGATCAATTCGGCATCGCGCGCTTTGGCCCGTCGCACCTTGATCTCGAGTTCTTGCGCCATACTCCACCTCCGGCATTCAAAGCCGAACGTTTCATCGCAAAAAAGGGCAAACCGCCTCCCATTATACCCCCAATACCCCACCCTTTCAAGAGCGTGAAACGCACACTATAGATCAGCCAAGGGATACGAGCCCTATGTGCGATTGCCGCACCCCTTGGTTCTGATCAACCGTTCCCACGCAACCTGGACCTGCGACCGCGTCTGGGAATGCGAGCCGGAGGTATCTACGACCACGTCGGCACGGGCGATTTTTTCCTCCTGGGGCGGCTGTGCCCGCACGCGTAACTCGGCCTCGGCCCGGCTCAGTCCACGGCCATCCACGAGACGACGGACCTGCTGATCGGGTCGACAGGTTGTCACCCACACACTGGTGCATTTGCTGGCCATCCCGACCTCGATCAGTTTGATCGCCTCGATGACCACAACGTCGGCAGAGGTAGCAGCGACGCAGCGATCGATCGCATCCAGGGTGGCAGGATGAACAATGGCCTCAAGGCACGCCAACGATTCAGAATCATTGAAGACAATGGCTCCCAGACGCGCTCGATCGATCTCGCCGTCAGGACCCAGCACCCCTGGTCCAAACGCTTCTACGACCCGCGCATACGCGGGGGTACCGGCCCGCATCACTACGTGCGCCACCCGATCTGCGTCAATCACCTCGGCACCCAGCTCAGCCAGCATCTGGGCGACAGTGGACTTGCCAGTGCTGATGTTGCCTGTGAGACCGATGAGCACGGGCTGGCAGTCTTTCATGCTACTATGTCCGCCCACGCCGCGAGGAGCATGTCCAATTCAGCCTCGACCTCCCCATACTCGGCACCCAACCGGCGCACACGCTCGACCTGTTGCTGCTCGCTGGCGGCGGCCAGGTGAGCCTCCAATTGCACCTTGCGCGCCTCCAACTGATCGATCGCCTGTTCGAGTTCCGCCTGACGCAGAGCCTGCCGCGCGGCCTCTCGTTGTACAGCCCTACGGGCCTCCCGGGCGCGTTCTCTTTCCGTCTTGACCTGGTTCTCCCGGTCAACTGGACTGCGCTGGCGGCGCTGTATATCCCAATCACGATACTCGTCGTAGCCCTGCTTGAATTCCCACAACTGGCCATCGCCAATCGCCCACACAGAGGTCGCCAGTGCCTGAATCAAATAGCGATCGTGGGTCACAATCAACAGAGTGCCGCCGAAGCCGCGCAGCACCTCCTGGAGCACCTCCTGCGAGGGAATGTCGAGATGATTGGTCGGCTCATCCAGGATCAGGACGTTGGCCCCCTGCAGGGCCAGGACGGTCAGCGCAACACGTGCCTGCTCGCCGCCGGAAAGATCACCCACACGCTTGAAGACATCATCTCCGGTGAAACGGTAGCGGGCCAGTAGATCCCGCGCCTCCCCCGTCCTCAACTCTCCGGTATCCAAAATGGTTTCAAGCACAGTCTTCTCAAAAGCGAGATTTGCGTGCCCTTGAGCGAAATGCCCCAGGTGCACATTGGCTCCGATCCGCACGCGTCCGGCGAGCGATGGAACCTGGCCCAGAACGGTGCGCACGAGCGTAGTCTTCCCGCAGCCATTCGGCCCCAGCAGTGCCACCCGCTGACCTCGCCTCAGCTCGAACTCACCGGCCATGAAAAGCGGCTTGTCAGGCTTATAGCCCACGACGAGATCATAGAGCCCCAATACCAGATCCCCACTCCGGGCCGCATCTCCCAGCGTAGGAGACATCGGATTGTACTCCCGGCGTCGCTCTAGTCGCTCAACCCGTTCCAGGCGTTTCCGCCGCCCCTGCGCCTCACGACTGCGCTGGCCAGCAATATTGCGCTGGACGAAATCCTCGGTCCGTGCGATGAATTGCTGCTGTCGCTCGTACTGGGCCTGTTGGAGGGCCAGACGCTCGGCCTTCTGCGTGACATAGGCACTGTAGGTGCCACGATACTGCTCCAACCGGCCCCATTCCAGCTCCCAGACTCGCTCAACCACGGCTTCGAGGAAAGCCCGGTCGTGGGCCACCACGACGACGGCTCCCTTCCAGGCTCTCAGGTAGGACTCCAGCCACTCGACGCCTGCCAGGTCGAGGTGATTGGTCGGCTCATCCAGCAACAACAGGTCAGGCTCCTCCAACAGAAGACGAGCCAAGAGTGCACGCGTTTTCTGCCCACCACTGAGTTGCGCCACGGGACGCCGGAAATCGCTCTCATCGAAACCCAGGCCAGACAGCACCTGCCCGATACGCTGCTCGTAGACGTAGCCACCGGCCAGTTCAAACGCCTCCAATGCCCGGCCGTAGCGCTGAAGAATCTCCTCACCCACGTCAGGATCAGCCATGGTCACCTCAAGGCGACGAAGCTCAGCAGACTGGGCCTGTAGATCGGCGAACACATCCAGCATCGCCTCCCACAGCGTACCTGCGCCGGGGAAGTCGGCCTGTTGCGGCAGATAGGCAACGCGCAACGCCTTGGCCCGATAGATCGTGCCTGCCGTAGGTTCCTCCAGACCTACGAGCAAGTGCAGCAACGTTGTCTTGCCCGAGCCATTAGGCCCCACCAGGGCGATCTTGGCACCGTGCGGAATACCGAAAGAAATATCTGCGAACAAGTCCTGAGGACCGTATGATTTTGCCAGATTGCTTGCAGTCAGAATAGACATCAGGAACGTAGTGCGTAACACATAGTGCGTATGGCGTGCTGCTTCAGCGATCACTTGAATGAAAAATCATTATACCATGAGGTCAGGGCGTGCCAACCTTGTCATTGAGGTCATTTCGTAGTACACTCTTGATCAGCAATCAGCAACAAGTAGTCAACCCTGCGGCTGGGGATTCAGCAGCCGTCAAACCATCGGAACTCCACCGCCGCTACCTACATAGAAGTTGTTCAAAAACAACTTCCCAGCTTTGCCTGCAAAGCCATAGGAGGAGTGCCATGCCTACCAAATTAGGTGCACACGTCCTGCGATCTGCCGCAGATCTCGGTGAATTCATCCAGGCTGGACCAGCGGTGGTCAAGTTCGTAGGAGACTGGGGACTCGCGCGCAATGTCCCCGAGAACAGTCTCGTGATCGGTCGCAAGCATCAGGCCAACTACGACGCCCAGCTCCAAAAAGCCAGCGGGAAGACTCCTCAGGAAGCCGCGCAGCAGTTCGTCCAAGATCAACTAGGTACATATCAGTCCAATCCTCACATCACGTACTGGGAGGGACACAATGAACCAGTATGGAACACCGAAGAAGAAATGGGGTGGTATGCCCAACTCGAGGTAGAACGGATGCGGTTGATGACGGATCTGGGACTGAAGTGCGTGATTGGAAACTTCGCCACTGGCTCGCCGGCCCTCGCGCTGTGGCCCGCCTTTTTCCCGGCTCTGCAGGCAGCCAGGCAACACCAGGCCATCCTCGGCCTCCACGAATACAGTTGTCCATGGATGTGGTGGATGACAGGGAAGCATCAATTGGACCCCACCGCCGACGAAGGAGACGAGGGCTGGACGACACTCCGGTATCGCAAAGTCTACCGCCAGCACCTGATCCCCAACGGGCTGGAAGACGTGCCGCTGGCGATCACCGAGTGCGGCATTGACCCGCTCGTGAACCCCAAGCCACCCGGCGCGTCGAGTGGGACGTGGAGACAACTGGGCCGATTCTGGAGCGAGCACGACAACGAGCCAGACAAAGCAAGCTATTACGTCCGACAGTTAATCTGGTACGACGAGGAAATGCAGAAGGACGCCTACGTCATCGGCGCCACCATCTTCACGTGGGGCAGTTTCGGCCCGCCGTGGTCGGATTTTGACGTGGCCGGGACGGATGTAGCCAAGGGGCTGATCGAACATGTGCAGGCAGATCCCGCCAAACCGTTTGAGTACGGCGTGATTGAGAGCGAAGGCGAAGGAGAGGAACCGCGCGGAGAGCCCCGGGTTCAGTACGAGCGCACGTACGTACTGCTACCCCCCAATGCAGATGCCGCGTGGGCGCGGGCCGTGGTCCAGGGTGCGTGGGATGAGAAGCGCTACACAATCGGCAGCAGTGCTGACGACGCGGGCATCGGTGATCTCAACGTGCGTCGCGTGATCGCAGTCAATCCGCAAGAATGGCCTGGTTCCCTCAGCTTGGCGGATTTCTTCAAGCAACACTATCCGGACGTTGAGTACAGACCTGTCACAGCGACATCGCCCGAGGAATTGGCACAGAAGTTAGCGGTCTGACATGCCATCCAGCAGCACAATCCACCCTTCTTCCAGCCGCAACTTGCCCTGCTGCCGCAACCGGACCAACGCCCGGTTGACACTCTCCCGGCTGGTGCCGATCAGAGCTGCCAGTTCCTGCTGCGTCATGGGCGGTGAGACCCGCACACCGCCCGGCACAGGCACCCCCGAGCGCTCAGCCATTCTCTGGAGCCGCCGCAGCAGCCGCTCAGCCACGGTCAGTAGAGCCAGTCCCTCTGCCTCCTCCGTGAGCACCCGCAGTTTCGCGCTCAGATCGCGGAGCAAGCTCAGCGCCAACGCAGGCGACGTACGCAGCGCCTGGAACAGGACGTCGCGTTGGAATTCCAACGTCCGGGTCTCCTCCAATGCCTCCACACTGGCCGAACGCGGCAGATCCTCCAACAGCGCCATTTCCCCAATGATTTGACCCGGCCCCAGGATGCTTACCGCGAGCTCCCGCCCGTCCTCTCCCACGACCAATACCCGCACCCGGCCCCGGACGACGATGTGACAGGTGCAACCCGGCTCCGCCTGATAGAAGATCACCTCCCCTGGCCGGAATCGCCGATAGTGGGATTCGGCAGCCAGATGCTGCAACGCATCATCGCTCAGGCCCCGAAAGAAGGAGATAGATCGGAGAAATTCCACCCGTTCAGCAAGTCCAGCCAGCATAGGGTTATTGTAGACCCATCCCGCTCTACCGTCAACCCAATTCATCAACTCCATCTCCTTATCCTTTCACCACGCGCAAGGTCAATCCAGCAGCCACAGCGAGCAGCACACCCATCGCAGTCTCCGCCCAATGACCGGTTGACCGAACGAGCACGCCCACCCCCTGGCCCTCCAGACGGAGAGGGACCACCCGGCGCGGGATTAGCACCAGCGGTGCCAGGTAGAAGTGCCCCGTGAGCACACAGCTTGCGATCAGCACCCGCTCGACCATCGGCCCATACTTCTCCCCCTGGCCCAGATATGGAGCAGCATTCGGGCCCCACACGCCACGCACCGTGAAGCGGAGAAGAACCCACGCTGGATTGAGCAACAGGGAGTAACAAATCGCATATACCAGCACCCGGGGGTCGGTCAGCAGTACAGCCACGCCGGTCAGCGCCGATCGCGGGATGGCATCGCTGTGGGCGACGACGAGAACGATCACCGCCAGATGAGCCAACTGGTCGAGCAGATACCAAGTGAGTTCCCACGCCGAGTTTGACGTGCGCAGGAAACGGGCGCGCACCAGGTCGATCACCGTATGGGTCAGCCCGATCAATAACGCGTAGGGCCACCACCGGGGAGACACCAGCACCGCACACACCATCGTCGTGAGCGTCACGATGCCGCCATGGGCCAGTATCCCCACCAGCGAGCGGGCCTTCCAGCGAGCGAGGCTATCCGTCTGAAGCAGATAATCCCCTAACAAGTGAGCCAGGAACATCAGGTATACCATCTCTCCTTCACCTCCTTCGATTTTCACCATCAGTATACACAGATCGATGCACCCCATCAATGACAATCGTCACACCGCCGCCATAATACCAACGCAGTATTGCCAAGCGTTGGCTTCTATGGTATCTTGAAAATGTGACCGAGCCTCCCCGGAGCCGGTTTCGAAAGGGGGTACAAAATGGGGACACGAGGAGCCTTGGGACAGGTGATCGTCCTGATTCTTCTGGCGGCGTTCGGTGGAGTAGTAGGAACTGCGACGCTGCTCGACACCAGCGTAGAGGACGGTATCTCGCCCGGGATACACCCAGCACCTCTCAGCCTCCGTCACTCCCAGGCTGCGGCCTCCGGCGAGCCCCAGGCCATCACCAACACAGCAGTCATCGCTGTCCCAGGCTATCAGCCCATGAGCCGCACGGCTGCGATCACGATAACGCAGGCCCCCGACCAGCTCGACCTCAGTCCCTCCTACAAGGTAGTCTCCCCTCAGGAGGCCAATTATGGTGAGCGGGTTACCTACACCGTTGTCATCCAAGACGATACGGACCCACAGAGCCACACCGCACTACTGGCGAACCCGACGGGATGCCAGGAGTTGCTCCAGGTGGGTGGCTTTGAGGGCAACTCGGACACAGTCTTCGCCCACTGGCACGCTGGCGAGCCATTTGCTTTCAAGCATCAGTCGCGTTACATCTACGAGGGCAGCATGTCCATGCGACTTCACGCTTCGATGGGAGACTATCCTGACTGCCCTGCCTATCACCCATATCTCTGGCAAGCGGTGACGATCCCAGACGGGATCACCATGGCGACGACAATGGTCATACAGGGCCAGCAGTTGGTGGCGGGCAGCCTGGCACCTTGCAGCAATCCCGAAAGCTCCGAGGCCGACGATGTCCTGTATCTGCAGATGAGAGACAGCGGAGGGAATAATCTAGGCACCCCACAGGAGATCGCCAACGGTGGCGCGCCGACAGAGCAGTGGAAGGCTTTTGAACTGGACGTGACGGACGAAGCTGATCTGTATATGCACAGTCACCCTGGCGAGGAGGTGCAGATCTACTTCTATGCCACGCACGACGAGGACTTCAATGACACCTGGTTCTACCTGGACGGCCTGGAATGCCAGATGTGTACCGAATCGCCCATTCGTCTCACAGACACTGTCCCAGATGGATTGTCCTATGTGTCCGGAACACTGACCGCCACGATCGGCACCGTCACGGATAGCGCCGCCCCCACTCTGCGCTGGTCAGGCGTCCTCAGCCCTACCCCCTCCGTCACCGTCACCTACGCTGCAACTGTGAGCACCACCAGGTCCCAGATCATCACCAACACAGCGGTCATCGCCGCCCCAGGATACCAGCCGATCAGCCGCACAGCCTTGTTGTGCTCCAACTCGTACCGCGCCTTCCTGCCCCGGGTATTGAGAACAAGATCGTGTGATCAGTAGAACGTTCCCCAACATAGTGGGCGACCCCGTGTCTACGCAGGCTTGCCTTCCTCCGAAGGCTCTACCTCGCCTTCCGACTCCGCCCGGGCCTGCTCCTGAAAGGGCTCCAGCAGATGTAGGACAGCCTGGTTGCATACGACGGCAACGAGCGCCAACGAGGTCAAAACCCACAGCACCGGGAACGCCGTGCTGATGACGGCAACGACCAACAGCAACAACACAAGCACAATCGTGAAGCCGGGGCTAGCCACCAGAAGCACGACTGCATTGCGTAGGGCCACCCACAGCCGCTGATCCACTTGTTCCAGCAACAACGCCATAGGATACATCTGAACGAGCAGCCACAGCAACGCGACTCCGGCGAACAACGCCCGTATCCAGATGCTCAAGTTGGGATCGATACTGAACGGCGCAGTACCCGGCGCGTAGAAGCGGAAATTCGCGAACAAGACAACGAGCACCACAACGTCGAGCAATGCAAAGCCCCAGGCCTTCCAGAAGTAACGTCGAAAACCCTCAAAGTAATCGCTCCAGTGAATTGACTTCCCGTTCGCTACCAGGTTGGCCGCGTTCCACAGCCCCGCCAGCGCCGGTGGGAAAGTGACCACCGGGACCATCAAGAGCACAGTCACGATGTTCATCAACATTAAAATGAACAACTCGTCCCAGAAGTTCTTCAGTGCCTCCCAAAAGACTCGGAAAACGTGCCTCACAATAGGCTCCTAGACATAGCTCACCTTATAGGAATGAACATGGTATCACCGCGTCTGATCCAGAACAGCGTGCATTCTAGTCAATGTCTTAGATTCCTTTCACGCCATGTGTACAGAAGCGTGCTAACATAGAATAAGTGAAGACCCTGATGAGCGAATTTCGGGCTAGTCTGTGGCCGAACGAACTCCATTCCAGCAGACGTTGGAATAGGTGGTATTTCGGTACTGCAATACAGGCAGGGTATCGCTTCACCAAGCACATTAACAACCATCGCTGTCACGTGGAAACGGAAGCAAATGAGCGCTCATTCCAAACGCCCCATATTCTAACAGCTTGTCACTCAAGGGCAAGTCCGGTGACACGTCCCTCCAAGTTCGAAACCTGTTCCCACATAGGGCGTTGCCTATCTCGGTCGCAGAAAGGATGGAAGCAGATAGAACCCGCATTCCAAGTGCGAGAAACTGTAACCAATCTGTAACCTTGCTGATTTGTCATGCCTATTTGGATTTGATATAATGACGGAGCAATGAGTCGTCGCAAGCACGTGGTTGCTTTGGCGAAATATCAAGAGGGGGGAAGCACCTGATGAGCGACGTTCGCATCCTATACATTGAGGACAATCGCGAGAACCTTATGCTGGTGAGACGCATCCTGGAAGCCGAGGGCTTCTCCGTCTCGGAGGCCACCGATGGCCCATCGGGATTAGAGATGGCTGCCCAAATGCAGCCCGACCTCATCCTGCTGGACATCAACCTGCCCGAGATCGATGGCTACCACCTCGCCCGCCGCTTCCGTACCACCCCGGGCCTCGAACACATCCCCATCCTCGCTGTCACAGCCAACGTCATGCAGGGAGATCGAGAACGCTCCCTGGAAGCCGGCTGCGATGGCTACATCCAGAAACCCATAGAGGTCGACCGGCTGCCCGATCAAGTCAGGGCCGCCCTGCGTAAGAACCGCACCTAGAAACAAAAAATGGGCACAGAATCCAAATGAGCATAGAACCCAAAGACGCCACAGTACTCGTCGTCGAGGACAACGTCCAGAACTTCGTCCTCATCACCCGCCTGCTCGCCTACCTCGGCGTCAAGAAATGCGAATGGAAAGCCTCCGGCTGGCAGGTCCTGGAGTTTGCCGAGACGCTCCCGCACATCGACCTCATCCTCATGGACATCTTCCTCCCCGAGGAAGACGGATACCAGGTCCTCAACCGCTTGCGTGCCCACCCGCGTTTCCAGGACACCCTCGTCGTCGCCGTCACCGCCGACGTATCCACCGCCAACATGGAACGCGCCCGTGAGGCAAGCTTCAACGGCTTCATCGGCAAACCCATCGCCCCCGATCGCTTTCCCAACCAAATCCGCGCCATCCTGCAGGGAGACGAAGTCTGGGAACTCGAGTGATACGGACATCGGAGACCAGCAAGCTATCATGACCTCGCCAGGCCTGACCGACCCCCCACGCACCTCACACAAACGGCACCTAGGCGACTCCACTCCATATGGAGGGAAGCGAAGCGACTCCATCCCATATGAAGGGAAGCGAAGCGACTCCATCCCATATGAAGGGAAGCGAAGCGACTCCATCCCATATGAAGGGAAGCAAAGCGACTCCATCCCAACCACCGGCATGCGTGGAGGACTGGGCAGAACCATCCTGACCGCCTTTCTCGTTCTGGCCATCCTCCCCCTCAGCACGATAACCTGGTACGCCACCCAACGCGAGCGCCACGACATCCAGACCGAAGTCACCGCCAAACTGACCTCCGCCGCCACGATGGCCGAGACCCAACTTCGCCAAACCGTCGCCACTGGCACCTCCGACCTGGCCCTCCTTGCAGCACTCCCTGCCACTCAGCACATCGCCACCACCCTCACCGCTCCTCCCACATCGGCTGACGCGGACGCCGCTCGTGACCAAACCCGCGCCCACCTCCACCTACTCATCCAACACAACCCTGCCTTTCGTCGACTGGCCCTCAGCGACACCCAGGGTCACACCTTGGTCTATGCTGCCGCCTCCCCTCCTACATATATCCCTGGTTCCTCATCCACCGCCTCCCATCCATCACTGTCCCGGGACCCTCATCCTGATCCTGCGAATCCACGTCTACCCGCCATCAGCGACTACCTCCTCACGCAACCCATCGTTGACCCCCATGGCCACACCATCGCCCGTCTCACCGCCTGGCTCAATCTCGGCCACCTGCTCCAGAGCCTGCCGCACCTGACCGGACTCGGAAACACCGCCAATATTTACCTCGTCGACCCCAACCGCATCGCCTGGCCCCAGGGCCAAACCGTCACGAGCCCTGCGATCCAGCGCGCCATCTCCGGTGAGAGCGGCTCTGGCCTCTACCACGACTACACCGCCACTCCAGTCATTGGCGTCTACCGCTGGATCCCCGACCTTGAACTCGCCCTCATCGCCGAGCAGGCCCAAGACCAGGCCTTCGCCACCAACGACACCGTCACCGCCGCCGTCGTCGGTGCCACCCTCGCCGTCGCCCTCGTCACCGCCGTCATCGCCGCCATCGTCACCCGCCAGATCACCCGTCCCATCGTGCGCCTCACCGAGTCCGCCCTCCGCATCGCCGACGGTCGCCTGGACCAGCACGTCCCCGTTACCTCGCGCGACGAAATGGGCATACTCGCCTACGTCTTTAACCATATGGCAGCCGAACTCAAGGCTCTCTACGATGACCTGGAGGAAAAAGTCGCCCAGCGCACCGCCCTCCTCCAGAAAGCCAACTACCACATCCAGCGTCGCGCCATCCAACTCGCCACCACCATCGAAGTCAGTCAGGCCGCCACCTCAATCCTCGAGCCCGACCAACTGCTCCGCCAGGTCGTCGGCCTCGTTCACGACGGCTTCGCCTACTCCTACGTCGGCATCTACCTCATCAACCCTGGTCCCCCTAACCCCGACCATCAAGGCACCGAGGATGTCGCGCGGCGCGGGGATGCTCCATCCAAACTCGCTATCCTCCAGAAAGACACCGGCGGGAACCAGGAACTGGCCGCCGTCAAAGCCCAGCCCGTGCCAGTGGGCCATCCCAGCCCCGTTGGCCAGGCCGCCCAGACCGGTCAACCCGCCATCCTTCGCTGGGACGCAGGTGGAACATCCGATCAAATCTCCCCCCCCCCCCCCCGCCCCCCCACCCGCCCCGGGGGCCCCCCCCCCCCCCCCCCCGCGCGCCACCCCCCCACCCCCCCCCACCATCCGGCCACAGACCAC
>Ga0180438_10000647_pt1 | contig 65332 bp, 58 predicted proteins | sample SS_ome_12_FD_132455 | JGI IMG/M metagenome (GOLD analysis project Ga0180438, IMG submission 132455) | Hypersaline lake sediment archaeal communities from the Salton Sea, California, USA - SS_3_D_2 metaG | ecosystem: Environmental > Aquatic > Non-marine Saline and Alkaline > Hypersaline >...
CTCGAGGTCGCCGTTGGGGTTGCAAGGGTTGAGCGCGACGTCAAAGCCTGCTGTGCTGCCCGGCGTTACGTTCACTGGCTGGTTGGCCAGCACCCGCTCATTCTCGGTATGGGCCGTGGCGCAGGCCACGTTGCTGTCGGCCCAGTCGCCGTCCCGATTCCAGTCGAACCAGATGTTTACATAGCGGGTGCCTGGCGCAGCGCCAGTAGGCACTGTGACTGTGTAGCGGATGGTGTCTTGCACCCCGTCCTGCCAGCGGCTCGGGATGCGCAGGCCGTCGTCGCTATCGGCGTCCGGTATGTCGAGTAGCGGGCTGAGGTTGGGCAGCGGGGAGATGGCCGGGACGTCCTCATCGGGAAGCAGATCGGCGTCTCGCTCGGCGCTGACGCCGGCACCCAGGTAAGAACAGGTGGGGCACACGATGTGGCACATGCCATAAGGCGCTGCAGAACCGGCGTACTTTGGATCGCTCACCGTGGGAAAGTTTCCCAGGACGGGGTTGGTGGGGTCTCCATTGTAGGTCATCTGCGTGCCAAAGTGGTTGGTGCTGTCCGGGGCGTCGCCCGTTTCGATGTCGTCCACGTCGCCGTCAAGGTAGATGACGGCCTGGGTATTGTTCCCGTCGTTGCGGCAGCCTTCGACCCAGCGTATGCCGATGGTATCGCCGTGGCCGGGATTGGCGTCCCCAAAGAGGGCGCGCGGTATGGTCACTTCGACGACGTAGGTAGGGGCGCCATTCTCCAGGGCGCCGCCAAAGTCGTACTCGTAATAGCTGACCGTCGTCTCGCCCACGTATTGGATGGCCCCCAAGTTCGTGGAGATGGTGCTCTCGGGGTCAAAGTTGGTGCTTTCCCAGTAGGCTGCGGCATTGATGCCCGGGGCGCTGGTATACCAGTCGCTGTCGATAGGGTTCTCGACATCCACACCACCGGCATCGTTTGCTGTTCGATACAGTGATGCGCCGAGTGCATTGTCGCGCATCGAGACAGTGGTAGCAATGCTGTCTCGGTTTTCGTGTACAATGTCCACACCAAAGTCATAGCGCCAGGTCGTGCCGTTTCTCTCAACACGTGGCGCATTGAGGCCCAGGTCGATGGATAGGTCACCGGGGCGCGTCCATACGCCACCGAGAACCCTCGAATCATAGATCCCCACACCCAGGTTGCCCCCTCCCCAGTCTTCAAAGTGGGGAACGGAGGTGACGATGGCGATGTAAAAGTTGGATTGGTCATTGTCAAAATAGAGGGCTTCGACATCATACCACTCGCCACCCGAAGGCACGTTGCCGCGGTATGTGGTGCCGATAATCACATTGCTTGTATTCCAGTCTCCATACCAATCGGCTTCGATCCAGTCTACTGTGTCAGTGTTCAGGGTGGGAGCCATGCTGGCCCAATCGAAGGAGAAGGGAAAGACGCCAGCGCCAGGTTGCAGACCTAGCGAGACTCCAAAGCGGTCCTGTAGCAGCGTCTGCTGGATTTGGTTTTCTAGGGCATTTGTGGGCTGGACCGATGCTTCTTCCCTAGATTCCTCCTTGCTCTCGCCCCGAATGGCCGGCCCTGGTGGGTCGATGGCCAGAACGGGGGAGATGAATGTTGTGGTCGTTAGTACCACGAGTACGGTCAAGATCACAAGTCTCTTCCAGAGTCTTGCGGTTGAGATTGCTTTCAGACGATGCTTTGTCATTTTCGTACCTCCTCGGCTCTCAGTGTGTGGTCCGCGATGGCGCGCTTTGCCCACACCTACTCTTGCCCTACTGCCTTTCTCTGCTGTGGTGTTGGATCAGTCTGGAAGGCCCATCGACGGATCCACTTTCCAAGCTTCCCTTGCTCTATTCTTTGCACTGTGTAGCCTGATTCTGTGCTGCGCTAGAAACCAGACGACTCCGATCAAACCTTGAAAGAGATAGAACCGAACATTGCGTCAAACGAATGGACCATCTCTGAAGTGCAGTGTACCTGTGACGAAAGTTCACACCTCCTTTAGCGAGATCAGAGAACTCGCCAACGCCGAGCGATATCGCTCCTCGTCTAAGTACCGGCAAGGGTAGCAAAGGCCGGAGGGGAGAGAGGCAGCCGTTTACGCCTGAGATTGACCATCTATAGTACCAGAGTACTACTAGTACTCTGGTACTATCATTATACACGATATTCCTCTTTTGTCAAGACCTCTTTTTTTGGAAATCAGCGTTGGCACGGGATTCACACAATCTGTCTATACCATCCAGCCGTGAGCAACCAGACTGTCCTGATGGCTCACTGCAGTACCGAACTACTGCCGTATATCATGTTCATTATATCATTGGTTTCAGATTAGTCAAATAAAAATTACGTTAATTGCTTGTTTTGTGGGAAACAGCGTGGATGAGAGAGGTGCAAAAAGCCCCAGTCCTAGAGGTTCTCGGGACCGGGGAGGGTAGGGTCGCGCTGCTACCGGTGGCTATCGGTTTTACTCAATGCGGTGCGCTATGGACTGGACTCCTCCGTCGGATGCATGCACAGTGGCATCATGCCCGTGACAGGACCGTGGCTGGTCCTATTCCCACGAACATCTATGCCTTCAAGCCGGTAGTAGTAGGTGACGTCCGCTTCTGCGTCCTCGTCCATGAACGCGTAGGTCGCGCAGACCCGGCTGCTGGTGGGCACCTCGCTAGGGAGCATTCTGTCTTTGAGGCGGATCCAGGGGCTGTCGGATGACTGACTCCGGTAGACGTGGAACCCTGGTCGGTGGACTTGGCTACCCGCCGACCACCCCCATTCGTCCTCCACGCTACCAGGCTACCCTTTGTCAGCCATCCACAGCTTGCCACGTACCCTAGAATCAGAATTGCTGAGGCCCCGGGCTTGCTGACAGATCGCTTTGCCTCGCTCTGTGTATCGTTCAGGGAGTTGGTGCAGAGCAGTCTCCACCAGTATCCGCTGTCCGTTCCACAGTTTGATTTCCTGCGAGAACTCGGAGATTCGATTCGCCGGACTGAAGATAGTCGACTATAACCTTTCCTCCATGAGCCCCTTGCTGGAAAATTCGTCCACGATGCGCCGGATATCTGCGCAGACGTCCTGCCCTTCTGGGATGGCAAAGCTCGCGTGAACTGCTCGCTCCATGTCCTGTAGGCTGTGCTGGCCGTCACACAGCCCCCAGATCAGACGGGCCGTGGGATTCAAGACGTGAATGGCCTTTCCCTTGGTTCTGTAGAGGACGGTTTGCTCCCCGAGTTCTTGGACCAGGATATCGCTTTTGCGAAGCGGTTTGGCTGCATGTGCGTCGGTCATGGGTCCATATCTCCTTTGAGTCGCTCGCTAGTCGACATGCTTAGGCTGACTCCACGCTTGGTAGGCTTGCTGGACTCTGCGCCCAATCTGGGGCCAGCTCTCGATGGCATACGGCAGCACGAGGGACCAACCTACCTTCCGCCCGAACACCTCCCGGCCTGTGTAGAAGGACAGGGCTGCCAGGGGTAGATGCTCAATGAGGAACGGAACGAGGCGGTGTACAGTGGCCGCCTTCACCCGCCCAACGTCCAAGCGGTCCAACACTGGCCCTGGCAAACTGCAGCCCAAGGTCATCTGCGTCACCAGGAGGGCCGTATAGACAATGTGGTTGCACTGATAGGCTCGAGCCCTGTCGCTCAGGGTGGCCCAGTCCAGCTCGGGATAGCCATTCATCGTCTCGGCAATGTCCACTAGCGATCGGATCCGAAAGAAGCGCTTGCGGCGGCTGTTAATACAAAGCGATAGAAGCATGTCTTCGGCAGACATCAAGAACAAGTCATGACCTTGGAAGGATACGCTGCGCGCATCATTCCAGATCCGTTCAAAGTCAACTGGCAACAAGCCGTTGTTTGTCACGTCGTGGTGTTCATAGAAATCGTACTCGATGCCCAATCCTCCGAACACGTGATTGATCTCCGCCAAAATCTGGGGCGACAGATCTTGCTGTTGTGGGCGCAGGACCAGGTCCGTGTCAGCGGCGGTGGTGTACCAGGCCTGCTCATAGACCAAGAGGTCGAGGGCAACGCTCTTGAGGGCCATTACCTTGATGGAATAGGTACTCAGGAGAGCCAGGGCCTCCGCAAGATTGGCCTCACGTGTCCCCTTGACCACAGCGTTGCGATAGCAGGACAACCGGAACCTGTCGACGATACCATTAGGGATCTCTAGGCCAACAGGGATGGCCTTTTCGATGTTGGTCCAGACAAGAGGAGCCACGCCATGCTGCACGGCGGTGAAAAGAGCCTCCTCCCACGCTATTCTTTCCGCGTCGCAAAGATCGAGAAGTGCCTTCAGATGGGCGTCTGAGAAATCCTGCCGGGCACACAGAAAGAGCAGCTTATCCTCTGGTTTCATCTCTTCCGGATTATTGAAGTCATGGCGGGCACGCCAAATGAGCCTATGTCAGAAGTCCACGCGCTTGATGTATCGGCCTTTTCGGGCAATTGTCAGAGCCAGACACGAATGGATAGTTCTGAGTAACAGGAGTCTTCGGATTACAGGAATGGGTAGAAGGGATGCTCTCACCCCTGCCTGTCCTGGCTCTCTCTGCGATTCTACCTTTTCTCAAGGCCCACCCACCGCATAAGCGCTCGGACTTGACGGTAGAGCACAGCAACTGCCAAGGTGGTCACAGCAACTAGCCAGCCGACTGCCCGCCATGCTGGGGTGTCGAGTCGCATGCGACGTCCATTGCGCTCGATCGACACCACTCGGCCCACGATCTGAGTGGCAGACACTGGGGCATCAAACCGGCGTAGACTATCCCCCTTGGTGACCAAAGCGCACCCCATGTCACTTCCACCAATGCGCAGAACCCGATGGGCCACCAATCCATCCTCCTGCCGAAAAATCACGACATCTCCACGCCGAATGTCCTTCCTCCCGTGGGCCACGAGCACGGTGTCTCCTTCGCGGAGCAACGGCTTCATACTTTGACCCACAGTTGAAAGCCAGTGCTTCGCTTCCGCCTGCTCCCACATCTCCATTGCCACGGCGAGCGTGGCATCATGCGGTGAGGACAAGGCAGGCTCAGACGGAGGGGCTGATTCCGGCATACCAGTAGCGTTTTGATGTGGCATGTGCTTCGTAGGATCTGGTTCAGCCATCGATTGGCAGTAGACCGCAGACCAGATCGGCCATCTGTTCCAGCGGTCCGACGGTGAGCCGGTAGCAGGTAGCGTCGGCCACCAAGCTTGCCACCTCCCAGTAGAGGCGGGCTGCGCTGAAGCCAAACTCTTCTCGCAGCAATGACGGTCCCAATCCTACCCGGAAGAGACGCAATAGCTCCATCACAGCCTGGCTCCCGGGAAGCTGCTCCAATCGGGCAGGCATCTCAAACGCCGGCCGACTGCGGGGCTCTGCGGTTACATCCAGGATCAGCGTCCGTCGTTGGCGGCAAAGTTCCTCAATCTTGACCAGAACCGCCGTTCGGCGCGGGGTTACTACTCTGATCTCCGGCCAGGTATCCACCCGCGTCAGGCTGGCGTGTTCCACTCCCTCGATCTGGCCGATGGCACTCAGCAAATCATCGTCAGCGCGGTCCACAGAGATGCTCAGCCCGCGCTTCAAGTCAGTGGAGACAGATTCAGGCGCCTGGGTTTGATCCTGCAGAAAAACGACGTGGCTGATGGCCGCCACCGCGCCCAAGCTCCCTGGGTAGATCTCCTCGATATCAAGGATGAGCTTGTCCATCCACACTGGCGCACTGGATGCCTTGTCGCCAAGGCCCACCCGTGCCAGCGTATCAGGCATGACACGCAAACTACGGGAAAAGGGGTACACGCACCGGTCGGCCCGGCCCAGGGCTGCCATCTCATCGCTGAGAAACCGGAAACCCCGCCGCACAAGCTCCAGAACCAGAGTTGTCTTGCCGTAGCTGGAATCGGCTGGCAGAATGACGCCCTGCCCCTCCCAAGCCACAACCCCCGCATGGATCAGGCAGTGACTCCGCACGCGGGCGATGATGTTTGAGAGAATGAAAGCGTAAGCCCACCCTTCCAGCAGGCTGGGGTCCCTCAGAGGCCATACTTCTTGGTCCACGATTAGGACCGGTCCCCGCCAAGGGTTCTCCGGACGGGTAAGCAGTGCTACGTCGAGCTGGTAGGGCGCGGGAGACACATGTTCGTCAGCCCGAAAACGGCTGTACAGCCGGTCGAGGAGATCGATGTGAGAGAGGGAATCGGATCGAATGGAGGCTTCCAGGTCGAAGAATCGCAGTCGCAATTCGCGGCTGGGCACAGTGCTTCCTTGTAGATAGCGCAAAATCCTTCCGGCGCCTGGTTCTCGCCCACAGCGAGTATCTGGCCTCATCTGCTAGCCCTGAACGAGACAAAAGGGGCGGGTCTAGGCATCAAGGGAGGCCTGCCGATCCTCACCAGCCGTTCGCGCAAAATTCTTCCCTGAAGCTCTCTTCAGTTAGGAGGATGCAACCCAAATCAGTGTGGCGCTCTGCTACCGGCCACACGATTGGGATCGAACCGTAACCCTAACAGCAGAGTCAACTCCCCGGGGGAACAATCATCTGTGCCGGGCCGAGTTTCTCGAGCAGCTCTTCATCATCATAGGTAGTGATCATGGGAGCTTCGTAGCTGGGCAATTCGGTCTTGCTCATCACGCTCTCGTTTGGAGAAACCTGGAAACTCACTTCTGTTTTCATGGGGGGGACCTCCCTTTCCCAAAGATCGATCTTTACACAATCTAGTTCATTGCCTGCCAATGGAGAGGCCATCTATCGATCACCCCTCAACCAAGCTCCACGTTCTTGCGTGAATGTGGACTGCCCAATATCATATCACAGATTTCGCTTCGGTGCAAGTACCCGATATGAGCGCGTCAGCAATTCCAGGAATTCCACACAGAATCCACACAATCAGAGGGTGCTGCCTCGAAGCGAGTTTCCTGGGATATCCCTGACGAACTCTATTATACCATGGTTCATCAATTTGTCAAATAAAAATCACGTTAACAGCATGTAATGCGAGGAGGGGTGCGAGGAAGACCGAGGTGCAAAAAGGAGCCCCAGTCCCGGGATCGTCCGGGGCTGGGGCATTTGAGGTTGGATTGTAACAGTAGGTACGGTTCCCTTCAGCGTTGGCAGGTCAGGGGCTGGACTCTCTCGGCAGGAGCTTGCGGGGCAGTAGCGTACCCGTGACGGGGCCGTGGCTGGTGGTATGCCCACGAAGGTCCACGTCTTCGAGCCGGTAGTAGTAAGTGATGCCCAGTTCCACGTCCTCGTCCACGAGTTCGTAGCTTGCGCCGACCGGGCTGCCGGGGGGCACCTGGCTGGGGATCAGCCTGTCATTGAGCCGGGTCCAGGGGCCGTCAGGTGCTTCGCCTCGATAGAGGTGGAAACCAAGGTTGTCGATCTCGGAAGCGGTTTCCCACTGCACGCGAATGGCCCCGCCGTCCGACTGGGTCTCGAATCGCACCAGCTCAACTGCGGTGGGCGGGTAGAGGTCGTTGAGTGCACTCAGACTCTGGACGATCCCATACCCATAGTCGACGTCCCGGCCAGGCGCACCCAAATCGAGTGCGGTATCCTGGAGCAAAGTGCGAATTTCCGCGTTGGTCTTGCTGGTGTCTGCACTCCATACCACCGCTGCAGCCGCCGACACATGGGGAGCGGCCATCGAGGTGCCACTCATCGGGATGTAGCCACCGTTCATATAGATGCTCAATACATCCACGCCTGGCGCGGTGAGTTCCACCTTGTCGTTTCGGCGCGAGAAACCAGCCACCACGTTGTTTTCGTCCACGGCTCCTACCGAGATGACTGAATCGTACGAAGCGGGATAGTAGTAGGTGGTGCCTCCTCCGTTGCCAGCAGAGGCGACGCTCAGGATGCCATCGGTATCATACAGACTTTGGAACACATAGTTCTCAATGCCGCTGTAGGCAAGTTCGCCGCCAAGGCTCATGTTGATGATGTCTGCTCCTGCATCGCGACACCGGTAGGCCGCGTCTATCAGGGTGGAACTGTAGGTCCAGTCGCAGTTGTTGCCAAACACCTTGAGGATGTAGAGCGAAACAGTGCCCGGGGTCACGCCGACGACACCTGTGGTGTTGTTCATGGCAGCAACGGTGCCGGCTACGTGGGAACCGTGACCGCAGGTGTCGATGTACCAATTGGCAGGGTACCCGCCAACAAAATTCACCCCGGAAAAGTCCTCGTGGTTGATATTGACCCCGGAATCGATGATGCACACCATGCGCCCTTCGCCGGTGGGTGCGCCAGGGTCAATCTCACCATCGTTGTCGGCATCCCACACATTCCGCGCCTCCACGCTCTCGACGCCGTAAGGCACCGTCTGGTCGAGGGCGTACCGGGGCAGATCGGGTTCCACTGCCATGATAGCAGCCTTGCTCTGGATACGGTCGATAGAGCTGGCAGGCAGGGTCACGGCCACGACATTCAGTTCGTCGAACTCGTGGTGGATCCGGGCGTCCTGTCGCTGCAGCGCTCGCATGACGCTTGCTTTCTGACCCGGCTTGAACCGGATCAAGACCCGCTCCGTCTCGCCCTTGGCGTGGATCTGGGCTGGGAGAGCTATCGAGATCAGGAGCAGGATGACAACGATGATAACTGCGGATCGGGAAAAGCTCTTCATGGGCGGTATGTCCTCCTTTGCAGCTACAATGATGGAGAGTAAGTCCATCCTAGCAGAAATCGCAGCGTGGGTCTATGATTATTGGGCTCCGGTTGTGGTTCAGTTGCGTGCAAAAACGTGCGAAAATCGTGCGCGTTGCGTGTTTTGAGCAGCCTTATCAGTTGCCTCCGCGGGCGTTATAGGGGGGTGATCTCGCTGTCGTCGCGGAGGACCAGGATGTCCGTGATCAGGCCATTTAGCCTCTGCATATGTTTGCGGATATCCCGGATCATCTTTCGGCGCCTGCCATCGTCGAGGCGCTCGTAGAGCAGGTCGAGGTTGCCACTGAGCAGCGTGAGGATGGCGAGGGAGGTGCGCAGCTCGTGGGCAAGGTCGATCGAGAGTTCGCCCAGGTCTTGATTTTGGGTTCGCCAGTTTTCAGCAGGCGCCGCAAGCCAGGCAAAGGCCCTCTCAGCCTCAGGGGTAGTGCGCTGGGTTCGGTGGGCAGGTTCCTGTTGCATTGACGTTTCCTCCGGGCAAGGCTTTGATGTTCACCACGAGCAGCAGTGGTCTGGGTTCCGTTGTGACGGGCTTGCCGGGGCCCGTACTGGGGATCGCGGTTCTAGGGCTGCTCCAGGTTCGATTGTATCAGAGTGTGGCGCGTAAATCTATGGTTCTTGTATGTAGGTTACGGTGCAGTTCCGTGCAGAGCGTGCGGCACAGGGAGGAGCAGCGAAGCCGGGGCCGCACGTAGGGTCAGGACCTTGGCCAGGTGATCAGGAATCCAAAAACCCATCGGCGCGACGTATAGCCGATGGGCTCGAGAGTTTGTGCAGAGAAGGGGGCAATAGGGTTTGGATCTAGGGGTTCTCGGGTGGGACCAGGCGATAGCCCACCCCCCGCACATTTTCGATGCAGCCGACCTGGCCCACAGGATAGCCCAGACGGCGGCGCAGGGAGCGGATCAGTGGGCGCAGCAGCGTCCCTGCCTCCACCTTGTCTGTGTCCAGTTCGTGGGTAACCCGGATCAACTCCTGGGCCGAGATCACCTGGTTGGCCCTTTGCGCCAGATATTCCAAGAGTGCGAATTCGCGGGCAGAGAGTTGGAGAGAGTCGCCGTCCATCCAGGCTCGATGCTGGCTGGGGTCGATTTGCAGCCGTCCCAGGTCCAGGGGACGTGACGCCGCTGTTTGCGTGGGGGCAAGCTGTGGTGCCAGTTGTGCCAATTGCCGGGCGCGACGCAGCCGGCCGCTCACAGCCGCCAGCAGGTCTTCCGGCTGGATCGGTTTGGTGAGATAGTCATCCACGCCCAGTTCCTTGCCATAGCGGATATCACTGTCCAGCGCCCGTGCCGTCAGGAACAAGAAAGGAATCATTGCCCACTGCGGGTTCTCTCGCACCCGCTCATACAATTGGTACCCGTTCAAGCGTGGCATGGCGATATCGGCCAGGATCAGGTCCACCGGCTCTGACTCCAGGCTGTCGAGCGCTTCCAGGCCATCGTTGGCCGTCACAACCCTGTACCCCTCTACTTCGAGCATCAACGCCAGATTCTCCAGGATCTCTGGCTGATCGTCCACCACGAGGATGGATGCGATAGTGGCCATCTTAGTCCTCCATAGGGGGCAGGTATACGGCAAAGGTGCTGCCTTTGCCCAGCGTCGAGGCGGCGGCGATGTGGCCTTTGTGCAGATCGACGAGTTGCTGGGAGATGGACAGCCCTAGCCCGGTGCCTGGAATGCTGCTCTCGCTCTTGACACGGTAGAAGCGCTCGTACAGGTGGGGCAAATCCTCTTGGCTGATGCCGACTCCGGTGTCTGCCACGCGAAAGGCTGCCCAACGATCCCCTGCTAGGTCACTGCTGCCGGGCCACATCTCTTCCGCAGTTTCGGAAGAGGTCAACAACTGGCATTCGCACATGATCTGCCCCCGGTCCGGCGTGTACTTGATGGCGTTGTTCAGCAGATTGCGGATCACCTGCCGGAGTTGGTCGGTGTGTCCCCACACCAATACCGATTGGGCTCCAGTCATACTCAGGTCCTGCGACTTTTTCTCGGCCAGGGGCAATTGCTTCTCTACCTCCTCGCGAGCCAATTGTGCCAGATCTGCGGTCTGGCGCTCCATCGATGCGCGCCCGCTCTCGATGCGCGAGATCTCGAGCACGTCTCCGATCAGGGCGTTCAGGACTTGTGCATGGTCACGGATGTCCTGGACCATCTTGCGTCGGCGCTCATCGTCAAGTTGGTCGTAGAGCCGGTCCAGATTGCCACTGATGAGGGTCAGGATCGAAAGGGGTGTCCGGAGTTCGTGTGACACGTTGGAGACAAACTGATCCTTGAGGCGTTCGGCTTCTTTGATCGGCGTGATGTCCCGCTGCACACTCACGTACCCGATGAGCTGGTCGGCCTTCTGCGAGTCAAAGAGCGGAGCTACGGTCATCGCTGCGTCGTATAGCGTGCCATCTCGGCGACGGCTGACCACCTCGGCCCGCCGTGCCTGGAGCGTGGCCGGATCGACCTCCGCCGCGAGAGGGGACCTGGCTGGCTGTGCCCCGTGTTGCCATAGATGAGGGCTACGACCGACAGCCTCATCGGCAGTGTAGCCGGTCAGTTCGACAGCAGCGGGGTTGAGGTACTGGATCTTGCCCTCCAGATCGGTGACGATGACCGCTTCACCCACAGCTTCCAGGATGGACTGGGTGCGATCGCGCTCGAATTGCAGTTCACGGGTACGTTCCGTCACAGTCTCTTCCAGCTTGGTGGCGTGATCCTGCAGTTCATCGTACAGACGGTCGCGTTCCGCGCGCGTGCGTAAGGCCATCAGGCCAAAGGCCAGATCGTTGGCCAGTTCTTTCAGCAGGTTCACCTCTTCCGCGTCAAAGGCGTCGGGGTCGGTGCCATAGATGGTCAGGCCGCCCAGGATCTGGTCGTCGGCTATGAGGGGCAAGGCGATAGCCGACCCGTATCCACGCTTTCGTGCTTCGTCCAGCCAATGGGCGCAGGCCGGCTCGGCGCACAAGTCCTTCACCAGGCATGGACGGCGTGTCCGGATGGCAGTGCCCATGGGGTCGCATGCAGGCTCGACCTCAGACCAGGTCAAGGGGATGATCTCCAGGAATCCCTCGTTGTGCCCAGCCCATGTCTGGGCTTCTATCCGCTTTCTGCCACGCTGTTCGGCAAAGCCGACCCAGGCCAGGCGATGTCTGCCTACTTCGACGAGGAGGCGGCACACTTCCTGAAGAAGCTCCCCCTCGTCCCTGGCCCATGCCATTGCCTCGTGACACTCGCTCAGTGTCCTCAGTGCGCGGTTGAGCTTGCGCAGCCTGGCCTCCACCCGCGTGCGCTCAGCGATCTCCTGCTGCGCTTGTTCGTACAGCCGCGCGTTCTCGATGGCGATGGCCGCCGACGCTGCCATCGAGGTCAGCAGGGTCAGGTCTTCCCGGTCAAAGAGACCACTTTGCTTGTTTAGGGCCTCGATGGCTCCGATGACCTGGCCCTTTGCCTTCAGGGGAACGCACAAAATCGAGCGGGTGGCAAAGCTACTTGCCCCATCCCACTCGTCAAAGAACCTGGGATCCTTCGAGGCATCGGGTATGAGCAGAGGTTCGCCTTGCTGGATCACCCAGTCGATAGTCCCCTTGCCCCGTGCCAGACGCCGGTTGCGCACGAACCGGGCACCATAGCCCGATGCCGCCCCGAACCACAGATCACCGCTTCCCTGGTCATAGAGGATCACCGAGGCGGCTTCCACGTCTAGCAGCCAGGCGGCATGGTCGGCGATGATGGCTAATGCGCGGTGAAGATCTAGGATGGAGGTGATCACCTGACCGATTCGGTTCAGTGTGATCACCTCGACGGCGTGCCGGCGGGCGGTCTCGTATAGGCGCTCGTTCTCGATGGCGTTGGCTGCCTGGTTGGCCAGGAGTTGGGCCAGGGACAGCGTTCCGGGGTCAAAAAAGTGTCCTTCTCGATCGTCCAGGACTTTGATCACTCCTATCACCTGATCCTGGCTGATCATCGGTAGCTCGAGTAGGGTTCTGATCCCCAGGCTTTGCAGGTAGGTTCGTTCGGCTGGGTCCAATCCGGGCTGGCTCGTAGTGATCTGGTAGGCGCGCTGTTCTTCGAGCACCTGCCTGGTCGTGTGCAAGAGCGCCGGCTCACCTTCTGCAGCCGCAATTCTGCCGCCAAGCCATTGGTCGGGATCGTGACTGGCCAGTAATGTCATCGTCAAGGATTCCGGGTTCCATATTGAGAGGATGCAGGCCTTTATCTCCAGCAGCCGTGCTATCTCCCTGGTTACAGTGTCTAGTATATGCTGCAGATCCAGACCCGAGGTGATCGCCGCCCCAACCGCTTGCAGGGCCAGCAACTCCCGGCTGTCGTTGCTATCCCTACCTTTGCTCTCTAGCCTTTTCAGGAATTCATCGGCGGGGGGGATTGCCGCACTCATGTCGCGTTCCCTATCTCCCTTTGCTAAACTGTCCCTCCAACCAGGCTTTCATGTCGGCCAAGACCTGCTCTTTGACCAGATCATCAAAGATCTCGTAACAGGACCTTTTCTACTTGCTATTGTACCACGTTCAGACGTTGCGGGCAAGACCCGATTTCAACTGAAGGGAAATTGGTCGCCGATGGGCGATGTGGTATAATGGACCCTTGGAGCCCAAGAGTTCAGGCACTTGATGGGTTGAACTGCGTGCTGTCTTGGGGAATAGACCTGCGGTGGCGGCTCTTCATTGGTACCAAGGCTGCCCGGCAACTGACTTTGCAACGGCTTGTATCAGGAACCTATGTCTATCATTGTGGCGGAACGACTCGCCAAGTCGTTCGATCCAGAAGATATCTTTTGGGATGTATCTTGCAGCGTGGCCCACGGGGACCGTATTGCCCTGGTCGGCCGCAACGGGACAGGGAAAACCACCTTGTTGCGCATTCTGGCCGGCCTCGAATCACCGACCAGAGGACACACCCACCGCGCCAAGGGGCTGCGCATCGGTTTTCTGCCACAGGGAGCTACCCTGGAGGGCGATCATAGCCTTTGGCAAGAGATGATGGGCGCCTTTGCATCATTGCGAACTCTGGAGACACGACTCCGCGAACTGGAGACGGAAATGGCCGATCCAGATCGTGCCGAGGCAGCGCTAGAGGCCTATGCCCCATTGCACCATCGGTTCGAGCAGATGGGGGGATATACCTACCAAGATCATACCAAGCACGTGCTGATGGGTCTCAGCTTCCCGCCGGAAGAGCACGACATGCCTCTCTCCCACCTTAGCGGAGGCCAAAAGACGCGGGCGTTCCTGGCTCGCCTCCTCCTCGAATTCGCCAACCCATCGACGGACTCGCAACAGAGCCTATTGCTTTTGGACGAGCCGACCAACCACCTCGATCTCCAGGCTATCGAGTGGCTGGAGGGCTATCTAAATGGCTGGGAAGGCACGGTGGTGATGGTTGCCCATGATCGCTACTTCATGGACCGCACCGTGCGTAAAGTTTGGGAACTGGCCTTCGGCCAACTGGAGATCTATTCCGGCAACTACAGTCACTATGTACAGCAACGCATCGAGCGCTACGAGCGGCGGGAGAAGGAGTTTCGCGCCCAGCAGGCCTTCATTTCCAGGGAGGAAGACTATATCCGGCGCTACATGGCTGGGCAACGTACCCGCCAGGCCCAGGGGCGTCTCAAACGCCTGGAGCGCTTCAAGCGCGACCAGATGATCGACAGGCCACGGGAAGAGCACACCATCAAGCTCCGCTTCCAAGCACCGCTGCGTAGCGGCGACAGGGTCATCTGGAGCCAGGATCTTGTGGTCGGCTACGATCCCAGTATGCCCCTGTTTGCCTGCCCAGACCTCGATCTGCGCCGCGGGGAGTGTGTAGCGCTACTGGGTCCCAATGGAGCAGGCAAAACCACCTTGCTCAGAACGGTGTTGGGCGAGGTCGAGCCGTTGGCCGGACACGCCCGGTTGGGGGCCAGCCTCAAGATAGGATACTTTGCCCAGGTCCACGCCGATCTGAACCCCGAAAAGACGGTGCTGGACACCATCCTGGAAGTCAAGAACCTCCCACTAGGTGAGGCCCGCAGCTTTCTGGCGCGGTTTCTTTTTACCGGAGATGACGTCTTTAAGCAGATCGCTGTGTTGTCTGGGGGAGAGCGAGCCCGGGTGGCGCTGGCCCGATTGGTCCTGCAACGGGCCAACTTTTTGCTCCTCGACGAGCCCACCAATCACCTGGACATGGTCAGCCAGGAGATCCTGGAGAGCGTACTGGACGAATTCCCCGGTACCATCTTGCTGGTGACCCACGACCGCTACCTGGTGGACCGGCTGGCGACTCAGCTCTGGATCATCCACGCTAGAGAGCGGGGGTTAGAGGTGTTCTCTGGCACCTGGGCCGAGTACGTCGAAACGCGGGAGCGGGATACACAGGCACCTGATCTCCGCCAGATCAAGGAGAAATGGTCCGATGAGCAACGCCTTGCCCGCCGAGAGGAGCAGCGTGCCAAACGCGAGACGGAGGCCCGCCAGCAGCGCGCAGCCGAGCTGGAGGTCGAGATCCAACGCCTAGAGGGAGAGATGGAGGCGTTGGAGCAAGAGATCGCTGCGGCCAGTGCGGCCCAACAAGCCATGCGCGTCCACGAGTTGGGCACGATCTATGGCGAGTTGCAGGATCAGTTACAGGAGCGCGTGGATCTGTGGGCAGAGCTGGCCGGGTGAAGCAGCGCCCGGTTCTTGTGGGCCTGACCGGGAACATCGCTACCGGCAAGAGTGAGGTGGCAAGGATGCTGGCTGACCTGGGGGCGCGTGTCATCGATGCTGACAAGGTGGCTCACGAGGTCATGCAGCCCGGAGGCCCAGCCTATGCTCCCGTGGTCGAGGCATTTGGCGCTGACATCCTGGCCGCCGGCGGTGCTGTCGACCGGGCCAAACTTGGTGCTATCGTCTTTCGCGAACCGGAAGCGTTGCGACGGCTGGAAGCTGCCGTCCATCCGGCGACCATCGCCGAAATAGACCGGCGTATCGACCAGGCGAGCGAAGCGGTGGTGGTCGTCGAGGCCATCAAGCTTATCGAGGCAGGGATGCATCGAGACTACGATGCCCTGTGGGTTGTAACAGCGCCACGTGAGCTCCAGATCGCGCGCCTTGTGGCAACGCGGGGACTGACCGAGAAGGAGGCAGCGCTGCGGGTGGATGCCCAGCCACCCCAGGGTGACAAAGCGGCAGTGGCGGATCTGGTGATCGTCAATGATGGAGACTTGGGCGATCTGTGGGAGAAAGTGAAGGCAGCGTGGGTGCAGATTCAGGTATGACCATCCGGCCGGCGCGGCGCGATGACATTCATGACGCGGCTGGACTGGCGCACATCCTCAACAGTGTCATCGCCGAGGGGTGTTACTCCGCCCTCTCAGGCCATTGGACTCCCGAGGCCGAGTTGGTTTTCCTGCAGAGCCTGGGGCCGCGCAGCGAGATCTTTGTCGCCGAGGTGGCAAGGCGCATCGCCGGCTTTCAGGTCCTGGAGCCCTTTGTGACGTACACCTCTACGATGGACCATGTTTGTCACCTGGGCACCTACGTCCTGGCTGGGCACCGTGGCCAGGGCATTGGCAAACGGCTGGCCGAAGTGACCCTTGACTTTGCCCGGGCCAATGGCTACGAAAAGTCCGTGGTCTATGTCCTGGCCCATAATGAGGGCGGCCTGGCCTATTATCACAGCCTCGGTTTTGAGCAGCGGGGTACATTGACACGCCAGACCAAGATCGATGGCGTCTACTATGACGAAGTCTTTATGGAATTGCACTTTGGAGAGAAGGGTCCATGACGGGTGGTGGGATCCAGGTTCGGCGGGCGAAACGGGGAGATCTGGCTGCTATTGCCGGACTGGTGCGCTCCTCCACCCGAGGCCAGGTCCAGGTGCAAGAGGCCGAAGTGATGGATTGGCTGTTTGGCAAGGGGATGATGGTGGCCAGCAAGGGTGGCAGCTTGGTGGGTGTGGCCACCTGGCAAGCGGAGAATCTGCTGTCGGTCACAGATGCCCTCTATCTAATGCCGGGATCAACCCAGGCGACGGCCGGGCAAGGGTTATTGGGTGCCATCGAGGCTGAGGCAACCACGCTGATGTGCGAAGCCAACGTCGTGCTGCTGTCGCCCTGGGTTCTGGCAGAGGATCGCGACCTGCTCCAGGACTTGGGCTATGAGCCGAGCGGGTTCGAAGCGTTGCACCGCATCTGGCGCGAGGTGCTCGGCGAGCTCGTAGAGGAGGTACCTGAGCTTGTGGTAAAGCGCCTGCGCGACCGGATGGTCATGGTGCCGATCTAGGCACGACTTGACCGTTGCGTGCTGTACCCTGCGTGTCACCCATCCAGACACAAAGCACGCCATACAGGTTGCGGATCCTGAATCACGTCTCTACGGAGGTTACAAGCATGTCGATCAAGAATTGGGTCAGCCGTCACCCCCAGTTGACGGCATGGGCTGTCCTGGCAGTGGGTATGGTCATTATTTTGATATGGGCGGCCAAGGACGTCGGTTTTGAGCCTGCGCAGTGGGCGGCCCTGATTGTGGCCACGATACTATTGGCAGGCCTGTGTGTGTGGATCATCGGTTGGGATACAGGGGAAGAGGAGGAAAAGCTGTAGCTCGCGCTAAAAGCCTGCACTGCTATCGATCTAGTAGGTTCAGCAGCCGATCGGGGTAGTCGGTGATAATGCCATCTACCCCTAGGTCGATCATGCGCTGCATGTCCTCCTCGTCGTTGATCGTCCAGGCGTGCACCTGAAGGTTGCGGCTGTGGGCGGCGTCCACGAACCGCGGCATGATCACGTGCAAGCCGCTCCGGTACTCGGGCACCTGCACGGCCTCGGCATTCGGCCTGTAGGCCCCCTCCAGAAGAACCTTGCTCAGGACAAACATGGCGATCACCTCATTCTGTCCGGTGGCCGTGGCTACCTCCGGACACTCGCGCCTGAACTCGTCTATCGCCTCCTGGTGAAAGGAGGCGATCAGCACCTTTTCTGCCCTGTCGTAATCGCGGATCAGCCGGCAGAGGGGCACGGCCATGGACGGCTCGGCCTGCTTGATCTCGATGTTCATCGGCGTCGTCGGAAAGGCGACGAATAGCTCCTCCAGGGTTGGTACGGTGACGCCCTGGCCGCGGTAGGGGTAGGTCTGGCCGTCATCGGATGTCCAATCATACCCAGCGTCCAGGGCCTTGATCTCGGCCAGGGAGAGATCGTGGACTAACCCCGTGCCGTCCGTCGTCCGGTCTACGGTGTCATCGTGGATAACCACCAGCACGCCATCGGCAGTGCTGTGGGTGTCCATTTCCAGCACATCCACACCCAGCGCCACCGCCCGCTCAAAGGCGTACTGCGTATTGTCCGGCCACAGGCCGTTGCCACCCTGGTGAGCCATCACCAAGGGGTAGTGCTCGAATTGGGCAAAAAACGGATGCTCGGCGGCAGGCCGGGCGAGCAGCGCGAGTATGACGTAAGCGGCGACCAGCGCGACGACAATGCCGAGCAGGATTCTGAGCCATTTGGAACGCATGGCACCCTCCTATGGCGCGTTGCGCAGAGAGCTCCCAGACTGGCAGTCAGCGCCAGTCTTGAGTAGCTTCATTGCAGGGCGGTTTCCCGCCGCGCCTCATAGATTTCAAGCATCCGCGCCACCCTTTGTGGTTCGAGTTGGCCTCGCGGCGTGGGTGTCTCGTAGAAACGGCGGGGCACATCTTTGGACTGGGCATGGAAGCCTAGCCGGTCCCGCAGCCGCACCCGCTCCCAGTACACCCGCTCGCCCATGGCGCTCAGTTCTTCTGCACTGCGCTCGATGCCCACGCTTTCCAGCGCCCGGCTGATTGTCTCCAGGTCGTAGACGGCGCGGGCAAAGAGGCAGATGGCCGTGCTGGTCTGGACAATGCGCTCAGCTTCGTCAGCGATGATGCGGTCCACGATGGCCTCGTCGGTGTAGGGCTCGAGCTTCTGGTCGATGGCGTATCCGGCGTTATCCAGGTGCGAATGGCGTGCACCTAGCAGGTGCCCCAGGACGTGGGCATAGCCGGTCCAGTAGCCAGCGATCCCCTGCCCGCCGACGGCAGCCACATACTCTTGCCCGCCGTAGTGTTGTGCGGCTGCCACCTCCCCCTGGCCCAGCCAGTGGCCCACCTCTGTATCTCCTTGCACGACAGCGGCGATTGCCTGGGCATAGCGCTCAGCGTCGCCCCAGCGCAGATCGATGCCGCCCAACTGCTCTGGTGCGATGACGCCCCGTTCCATTGCCTCTGTGGCCCAGGCCAGCGCCGTGCCGCACGAGATGGTGTCCATACCGGCCTTGTCGATATCCTCGATGAGGCGCAGCACGTCGGGCCGGTCGCCCACCCCCAACAGTGAACCAACGGCGTATACGAGCTCATGGTCGTAGGCAACCATCGTGGATTCGTACTCCCAGCCTGGTGCGAAAGGCCGCCGGTAGAGGGCTACGTGGATGCAGCCGATCTGGCAGCCGGCACAGGCTCGCTTGGTGATCAACTCACCCTCGGCAAATGCCTCGCCACTGATCTCGTCTGCCTCGCCGAAAAAGCCCTGGCGCACGTTGTAGGTGGGGAGCGCGCCCAGCTCGTTCAGGGGCAGGATGTTGGCCGGGGTACCCAACTCGTGGTATTTTTTCATGGCGTCGGTATGCAACACCCGGTCATAGACATCGGCATAGACCTTCTTGTAGGCGCGGCTATCTGCCGGCAGAGCCAGGTGCTGCTGGCCGACGACGGCTATGGCCTTGAGGTTCTTGCTGCCAAACACCGCGCCCAACCCCAGCCGCCCAAAGTGGCGGAACGTGTCCACGTTGACGTTGGAGTAGCGGATGGCCCGCTCGCCCGCTGGACCAATACGCAGGATGCTGCGGTGGCCGGCTCCCTCGATCTGATCGCGGATAATGCGCCCTGTCTCGATGACATCCATGCCGGCCATCGCGTCGGCGGCGCGGATTTCGACCTTGTCGCCGTCAATGTGCAGGTATACCAGGCGCTTTGCGGATCCGGTGATGACCAGACCGTCGTAGCCGGCATAGCGCAGGGAGGAGGCAAAGCTGCCCCCGGCGTGGCTCTCGCCGTATTCGCCCGTCAGCGGCGAGCGAAAGGCGGCCGCCGTCTTGGTGACCACCGGGAAAATGGTCGTCAGCGGACCGATGGCAAACACAATGGGTTGCTCCAGATCCATGGCGTCTTTGTCGTCGTAGACCAGCTCGCCCAACAGCTTGACCGCGGCCCCGGTCCCACCGAGGTAGTCGCGGATTAGATCGGCCCGGTCCTCGACGCGGTGCTCGCCCGTTGAGAGATCCACATGGAGGATGCGGAGGCATTCCTGGTTCAGCATCAGCCCACCTCCACCATTTCGAGGCAATCGTGGGGGCAAAAACGAACACACTGTCCGCAGAACACGCAGAGAACCGGCTTGCCCTCTGCCTCGTCCCAGCCGATGACCTGCACGGGGCAGGCCTCCACGCACTTGTGGCAGCCGATGCACTCTGCCTTGCGGTAGGTCATGCCCCGGCCGCCGCTTCGCGTGGTCAGCGCATCGGTGGGGCAAACCTCGACGCAGGGTACCGGTTCGGCACAGGCGGTGCAGATATTGGCCACCATACGGCCCATGACCCCACCACGGCTGCGGATCTGAATGGCACTCTTGTGGGGCGAAAAGCTGCCATAGATCATCCGCGCGCAGGCCAGCATGCACGAATCACAGCCGATGCAACGGGCCATGCGCGGGGCACTGAGAATCTTGGGCATGTGGGTAACCTCCGCAGGGCAGGGCTGCCCCAAAGGTCGCTGGAAATGTGCAGGGCAATCCCTCTTTGTTGTGGAGCTGGGCCTACTTGACTACGTTTGGGTCTACACCATACCACCACCAGTTGTTGGAGATCCCGTGGATGTGACCAGGGGCGTTGGGCAGGTGCTTGAACCACCACCTGTGGTGAGCACGCATGTCGCCGTTGCCCCATTCGGAGCAATCCACCTTGCGGACGATCCCCTGAAACTCCGGGAAGTTGAGCCAGTCGTCACAGTTGCTGGGCACCCTGGTCCGGTTCCCCCAGTCATAGTCGGTCAGGCTGTTGGGAGCATAGTGCATCCAGCCACAGTTGGCCTTTCCCGGCGCTTTTTTGTCATAGAGGATGAACTGCTTCCACAGGTTGTCCCTGCCATGCCAGTGGCGCCACGTGTGCTGCAGGTTCGACTCCACGCGGTGTCCAAAGCTCTCCAGCATCGGGCCGACGCCCCGCTCGTAGTTAAAGCCCATGATCACAAAGCGGCGCGAGACATCGTCGCGCGCAAGTGGTGGCGAGTTGCACCAAAAGGCCTGTGGCCCAACCATGATCGACTCGTAGAACCCGGCGTAGGGGAAAGCAAAGAGCCATACCTCGTCGATCTGCCCTGCGTTGATGCGGGCCAGCAGGTCAAAATCCTGGATGATGGCCTCATAGTCCACCGCATCTGGGTCATGGAACCCGCTCTTGCTGCGCCAGCACTGCAGGAAACGGTCCCCGTCGTAGCGAAAGCCATCCACCTTGGCTGGCCAGGCGTCTACCTCGATCTGCTCAACGATTTGATAGTCGACAAAACCGTTGCTACACTCGCGCAGGTCAGTGATGTACTGCTTGCACAGCGTGCCCACATCGCGCCAGCCCAGAACTTCTACTAGCTTCCGCGCACCCTCTGCACGGATGATGGGATTGAACGTGATCAGCAGCACGCGTGGCTGAAGGGATGGGGGCTGCTCGCCTGGGGGAGTGACAGCAGGGGGAGGCGGCTGAAAGAGGGATTGGAACCTTTCCATCAATTCATGCCAGAAACTCATGTTTGCACCTCCGTACGTTTGGCAATGCCGGGAATTCTCGTCCTCTTGATGGACGTCCAGAACTGCAGACTGTTGCAGTGCGCAGATCCCTGAAATATCTGTGTTCGATGCACATCCAAAGGACCCGTCTTCTAGCGCTCGCATTATACCATCCCTTGGTCCCGGGCGCAACCCAAACAAAAAGGCCTTTGGAAGGTCCCGGACCTTCCAAAGGCCTGCAGTCTGCCTGGGATAGCCGATGAACCACCGGCCATGGACCACTAGCCACTGACTACGAGTTGTCGCTTCTCACGCTCCTTCACCAAGTCCGGCGAGATGGGTGCATAATGGTCAAACTGCATCACAAATGTCCCCCGGCCCTGGGTTCGGGACCGCAGCGTGGTGGCGTAGCCGAACATCGCTGCCAGCGGCACGTCGGCCTGGATCGACTGTCCATTCCCATTGCGGCTCTCGATGCCTGTGATACTCGCTGTCCGGGCGCTCAAGTCACCGATCACTTCGCCCGTATAGTCATCGGGGGCCACCACCTCCACCCGCATGATCGGCTCCAGCAGGATGGGACCCGCATGGGTCACCGCCTGGCGCAGCGCCATCGACGCTGCCGTGGCAAAGGCCCGCTCAGAAGAGTCCACTTCGTGGGATTTGCCGTCCAGCAACGTGACCTGGATGTCCACCATGGGGTGCTCGGCCAGTACCCCCCGGGCCATGCCCTCGCGAAGACCCCTCTCCACGGCGGGGATAAACTGCCGGGGCACTGCTCCGCCAACCACCTTGTTCTCAAATACAAAGCCGGTGCCCGAGGGTAGAGGTTCAACCTCGATCTCCACCACGGCAAACTGGCCGCGCCCACCGGTCTGCTTGACCAGCCGGCCTTCCGCTCGGGCCGGGCGGGTGATCGTCTCGTAGTAGGCCACCTGCGGCTGCCCCACCTTGGTGCTCACACCAAACTCGCGGCGCATCCGGTCCAGCAGTACGTCCAGGTGCAACTCGCCCATGCCGGCCAAAATCGTCTGGCCCAGACGCTCATCCTGGCGCACCTGGAACGTGGGGTCTTCCTCCGCCAGGCGTTGCAGCGCCAAAGACAACTTGTCCTGGTCGGCCTTGGTATGTGGCTCCACGGCCAGCTCGATCACTGGCGCCGGAAAGCTGATCTGCTCCAACGCTATTGGGCGCTCCGCAGCACACAGGGTCTCGCCAGTGGTTGTCGCCTTCAGACCCAGCACTGCGCCGATATCGCCGGCCTGTACTTCCTCCACTTCTTCGCGGCGGTCGGCGTGCATGCGAAGCAGCCGCCCGATCCGCTCCTGCTGGCCGCTGCTGGGGTTGAACAATGTCTCTCCCCGCCGTACCACCCCGGAGTAGACGCGAAAGTAGGTCAGCCGGCCCATATAGGGGTCGGTGCTGATCTTGAACACCAGCGCGGCCGTCGGCTCGTTGGGATCCGCTGGACATATGACCCGCTCGCCGGATTCTGGATCCCTGCCAGCCATAGGCGGCACGTCTAACGGTGAAGGCAGGTAGTCCACCACCGCGTCGAGCAACATCTGTATGCCCTTGTTGCGCAAGGCAGTGCCACACAGCACCGGTACGATTTTTCCTTCCAGGGTTGCGCTGCGCAGGATCGACCGCAGCATCGCCGGTGAGATCTCTTGCCCTTCCAGGTAGCGCTCAGCTAGCTCTGTGGCGTCGTCATTGTCCAGCTCTGTCAGTGTCTCGATCATTTCCTCGCGGCGGCGGCCGACGTCGGCCTGCAACTCCTCCGGCACGTCAGTCACCTTGGGATCTGTGTGTGCCTCGTCGCAGTAGAGGATGGCCTTTTCCTCGACAAGGTCTACCACGCCGCAGAAATCGCTTTCCGTGCCGATAGGCATCTGTACTGCTACCGGCCTGGCCCCCAGTCTCTTGGCGATGCTGCCGATTGTCCGCCAATAGTCGGCGCCTACCCGATCCATCTTGTTTACGAAGCAGATGCGCGGTACGCCGTAGCGGTCAGCCTGGCGCCACACTGTCTCTGACTGGGGCTCCACGCCGGCTACCCCATCGAACACGACCACACCGCCATCCAACACGCGCAGGCTACGCTGCACCTCGGCGGTAAAGTCGATGTGCCCCGGCGTGTCTATGATGTTGATCTGGTACTCGCGCCAGGTGCTGGTGATGGCCGCCGACTGGATGGTGATGCCCCGCTCACGTTCCTGGGGCATAAAATCGGTCACCGTGGTACCATCGTCCACGTTGCCCAGGCGGTGGGTGAGTCCGGTATAGTATAGGATCCGCTCGCTTACCGTCGTCTTGCCCGCGTCGATGTGGGCAATGATGCCGATGTTGCGAATACGGTTTAGGGTTGCGTTTCTATTCTTGCTCATGTCTATAACTCCTAGCGTGACTTGTCACGCATGGTGCATGTGTCGTGGTACGGGCACACAAAGAGAGGCGCCTCATCGATACTGCGTGATGAGGCCGCCTCCCTCGGTTGTTCATCAAGCACGACGTGTGCCGGACCAAAGATCTCGACACTAGTCGAATTCTACCATAGTTGTGCGCTGTTGCCAAGTAAGCGAAGCTACATTGCCAACCATACCCCCCGCTCGAACAGCCCCCGACTGCCGTACCCTTTTACGTCCAGTACGCGGCTGTTGGCAAAGTAGGGAAAGTCAAACTCGGTGAGATCGCCTGCCCTGGCACCGGGCACCGGCATCAGCCGGGCGGTCAGCGGCTTGTCGAGCTGCAGGGCCAGTACGGCCACATCCAGCAGAATGCCAGCCAGCTCCTCTTCGCTTACATCGCCGGGCAGCGGCACTGTGTCGAGACCCGTACCACACACGGACGAATAGAGCAGCAAGTCATTGACCGTGAACAGTCTCTCGCGGCCGCGGCTGGCCAGTGTGGCGTCTTCCAACATCGGCAACATCAGCCCATTGAAACCACAGCGGGCATAGCTTGCCTGGCGCAGGCAGCCGGTCAGCAGCGAGGCAGCGAACAGCGTGCCAGGCGCACCGAACCGGTCCACGCCCAAGTGCTCCACAGCGGCGCCGATGCTCCGGTCCTCTTCCGGGAATGGAGCCAGCGAAAAGTCCAGCCCGGCGAAGCGGCAGCCACAAGCGCTGGCCAGGGGCCTGACCAGGTCGTCGATCTGCGCCGCCGCCCGTTCGACCTCGGCGACCAGTCGTGCCCGTACCTCGTCCAGCGATCCAGCCTCGCTGAAGGCTGCCACGGCGAGGTCGGCAGACTCGGTGGCGATGGCCACCGCTGGTGGCCCGCCATCGTGGTAGGCCGCCGGAAAGAACGGGGCATGGGGACCGACGTTGGCCAGCATCGCCAACCGCAGATTGCCAAAGCCCAGATCGGTAGTGTGCGCGATCTCCCGGATGATGTGCGCCGTGCGCCGGACGGCTTCCAGATGGATGCCCCGGCTCTGTCGGGCCTGGTGGGTAACTAGCACTCCAGCAAACACGTTCTCGGTGCTGCGGATCATGTCGGGGATCCGTTCCAGCCGTGCTAGACCATGCCCTGCGGCTCCCGACCGTGGGATCTCCGCCGTGTCGGCCACCACCGGCCCCAGCGACAGGTATTCGAACCCAGCCGTGTGGCACTGCTCCCCTAGCTCAGTTGCCATGCGCATGGGATCGCCCGGAAGGCTGGAAAGCGGTTGCGTGGCCAGGCGGGTTGTCTGCACGGGAAATCCATTAGCTTCCAGGGCTTCCCTCATTCTGCGAGCAACCTGTCCCGCTGACTGGATCGTGTCTGCTGCGGCGTCCGCGTCAAAGTTGACAAAGCAGGTTACTGAGCGGATATTCATTGTGTGGCTTGCCTTCCTCTTTGCTGTCGGGCTGCCTCGAACAGGAGTACCGTTGTTGCCATCGCCGCGTTGAGTGATTCGGCTTCGCCGACTATTGGGATCGACACTCGCCCCGTTGCCAGGCCGGCGGCTTGCTTCCCAGCCCCGGTTGCCTCACCGCCCACGATCAGCGCCGTGGGCTGGGACCAGTGGACGGCATCGTAGCTCACCTCCCCCGCCGCGTCAGCCAGCCACACGGCTCGGCCCGCTACCTGCTCGGCGATGGCCTGCCAGTCCAGACTGGCTACTGGCAGCCGGAAATGGGCGCCCATCGCTGCCCGCACCACCTTTGGATTGTAGGGGTCCACGGTCCCGGGTGCCAGGATCACCTGGCCGGCACCAGCGGCCTCGGCTGAGCGGAGGATGGTGCCCAGATTGCCGGGGTCGCGCACTTGGTCGAGGATCAGTACCAGGCCAGGTCTCGGTGGAATCTGTGAGACAGGCACGACGGCCAGCACCCCTTGGGGAGTCTGGGTTTCCGCGCAGGCAACCATCACCCCTTCGCTAACCAACCAACTGCCATCTTTGGCCAGGGCCAGCGAAGAGAGATACTGTTGGGAGGCAGGGGTACTGGCCCATGCCTTGGTATACAGAACGAGAGCGGGCTTGATGCCCGCTCTAAGGAGCTCTTTTACCAGGCGCGTGCCTTCAACAACAAAACGGCCCTCTCGCTGGCGCATCCGCCGCCGGGCGAGGGACCGGATATATTTCACGCGATCGTTTTGCGTACTGGTGATCATCGAGATCACGAACAGAAGCTAGGGGAACGAGCCGCTTGGGCGCTTGTCCCCTTGGATCTCTACTTCTCGCGGCTAGCCCTTGGCCACATCGACCAATTGGGTGAATGTGGCCTGGTCGTGCACGGCCAGGTCGGCCAGGATCTTGCGATCCAGCTCGACGTTAGCTTCCTTCAGCCCATGGATGAAACGACTATAGGACATCCCGTTCAGGCGGGTACCGGCGTTGATGCGAGTGATCCACAGACGCCGGAAGTCGCGCTTGCGATTGCGCCGGTCGCGATGGGCATACCACAATGACTTGAGCATTGCCTCATTCGCCCGTCGCCACAGGCGATGCTTCCCACCGTACTGGCCCTTTGTGATTTTCAGAACTTTCTTGTGTCGTCGTCGGGTCCGGGGACCCCCTTTTGCTCTAGGCACTTTCTACTCCTCTCCTGCTCAGAATGCAGTCTCTGCTGGCTGTTTATCGGTTCTTGCCCTTGGACAGATACGGAGCCAGCTTGCGAACCCGCTTTCTGGCGCCAATCGACGTGACCTCGTGCATTTCATCGAACATGCGCTTCACACGCTTGGACTTTTTGCGGCGTAGATGGCTCTTTCCGATCTTGGTCCGCATGAGCTTGCCTGTCCCCGAGTACTTGAATCGCTTGGACGCAGCCTTGTACGTTTTGATCTTTGGCATGGTTACCTCCCCACAAAACGGTTGCCCCCATACTGCTCAGGGGCAACCGCAAAGGATCGTCTCATCTGATACTTGCATATCAAAGAGCAGAAAATGACACTTACACGTTAATCCCCCTGCCTGGCTATGACGATCGTTTGCCTGTACCGGGGGCGAGGACCATCAACATCGTGCGGCCTTCGAATCCGGGTCGCTGTTCGATGATGCTGATATCATCCAGTTCTTCGGCAAAGCGATCCAGTTGACGCCTGGCAACGTCCAGGTGGGTGATCTCTCTGCCGCGGAAGCGGATGCGCACCTTTACCTTGGCACCCGATTCCAGGAACTCCCGCGCTCTCCGGATCTTGAATGCAACGTCATGCTCCCCGGTTTTGGGTCGCAGCCGAATCTCTTTGACCTCGATCTCTTTTCTGGCTTTCCTTGCTTCTCGCTCGCGCTTTGCCCGTTCGTATTGGTACTTGCCAAAGTCCATCAACTTGGCAACCGGTGGGTCGGCTTGCGGAGCAACCTCTACCAGGTCCAGAGAGCGCTCTTCGGCCAGACGGAGCGCTTCGCGCCGTGGCAAGATCCCCAGTTGCTTGCCATCTGAATCTATGACGCGCAACTGCGGGGCCCGGATGGCCTCGTTTGTCCGTGTTCTTTGTCTGCTAATCTCTGCTCCTCCTCGTTGCTTTGCGGAAGCGTGTGTGGTGCCCAGGACGCCGGGGCCTTGCTAGGCGGCTGCATTCAGCAATGTGATGCTATCCTGCATGATGCTGGGCCCAATCTGTGCTTGGCACGGACTGCAAAACATCGTTGTTTTGACCTTCCGAATTGTGCGCGCATTATACCTCAAAAGCACGACAGGGTCAAATGGGAAACAAGAGAAGTAGCAGCAAAGGTGGCAGGGAAAAGGTGCCGGGACAAGCAGCTCCCCAGCCGGCATTGCAGGACTGCTGCCCCGGCACCTTCAAGTTCATAGCTCTCGCTTCTCTTCGACGGCGGACTGGGCCAGGGTGATAAAGTCGGCGATTGGCAGGGCTCCCAGGTTCTCGCCGCTTCGCAAGCGCACCGCCACCGCCCCATACTCGATCTCCCGGTCGCCGAGCACCAGCATGTAGGGCACCTTTTGGAGCTGGGCACCCCGGATCTTGGCTTGCATCCGGTCGCTGGAATCGTTAACCTCGACCCTCAATCCGGCTGCTTTCAGTTGGGCGGCGATCTCGTGGGCGTAGGCATTGTGCCGGTCGGCGATGGGTATGAGCATCGCCTGCACGGGTGCTAGCCAGACCGGGAAGGCGCCGCCATAGTGCTCGATCAGCACTCCTACGAACCGTTCGATGGAGCCGAGCAAGGCGCGGTGGATCATATAGGGCCGGTGTTCGTGGCCGTCAGCGCCGATGTACTTCAGATCGAAGCGGTCCGGCAGGTTAAAGTCGAACTGGATCGTCGTCATCTGCCAGCTACGGCCCAGGGCATCTCTCAGGTGCAGGTCGATCTTGGGGCCGTAGAACGCGCCGCCGCCTTCGTCCATCTCGTAATCCAGATCCTCTGCGGCGATAGCTCGCCTCAGTGCATCTGTGGCCTGGTCCCATCGTGCAGGCTCACCCACTGCCTGTTCCGGCCGCGTCGCCAGATAGGCCTTAAAACTGGAAAAGCCAAAGGCCTCCAACATGCGCAGTGAGAAGCGCAGTACCTCGATGATCTCATCCTCGACCTGCTCTGGCGTGCAGAATATGTGAGCGTCGTCCTGTGTGAAGCCGCGGACCCGCATCAGCCCATGGAGCACGCCGCTCCGCTCGTAGCGGTAAACCGTGCCTAGCTCGGCCCAGCGCATGGGCAGTTCGCGGTAGCTGCGACGTTTGCTCTGGTAGATCTTGATGTGGAAAGGGCAATTCATGGGCTTGATATAGTAGTCAAGGCCGTCGATGTCCATGGGCGAGTACATGCTCTCTTGGTAAAAGTCGAGGTGCCCGCTTGTCTCCCACAGTCGTGCCCGGCCGATGTGGGGTGAGTAGACGACCTCGTAGCCGCCCGCGTAGTGCTGCTGTCGCCAGTAATCTTCGATGATTGCCCGCACGCGAGCGCCCTTGGGATGCCAGTAGACCAGGCCGGCACCCGCGTCCTCATGGAAGCTAAAGAGGTCCAGTTCCTTGCCCAGGCGCCGGTGGTCGCGCTTTTCGACCTCCTGTAACCAGGCCAGATACTCTTTGAGATCTTTTTTGGTAGGCCAAACCGTGGCATAGATGCGTTGCAGCATTGGTTGGTTTTCGTCGCCGCGCCAGTATGCGCCAGCTACGTTCAATAGCTTGAATGCATTCCACGGGATCTGCCCCGTGCGCTCGAGGTGCGGCCCCCGGCATAGGTCGGTGAAGTTGTGATGCGTGTAGATCGACATGCTGCTGAGTGGCTCAACCTCTGCCTCGCCAGCAGCAAGGCCATCCTCGTCCTCCTCACCTGAGGACAGCTTCTTGATCTGATCCAGCTTGTACGGTTGGTCGGCGAACATCGCCTTGGCTTCACCGACGCTGATGTCTTTGTGGATGAAAGGATAGTTGCCCTTGATGATCTCTTTCATCCGCCCTTCGATTTCCGAAAGATCCTCAGGCGTCAGCGCCCGGGGCAGATCGAAATCGTAGTAGAAGCCATTCTCGATGGGAGGGCCAAAGGCCAGCTTGCCCGCCGGGAACATTTCTAGCACCGCCTCGGCCATCACGTGGGCCGTCGAGTGCCGAAGTTTATGCAGTTGTTCGTCATTATGATCGTGTTCCGATACCATGCTCAGGTTCCTCCTCTGTCCATAGATCTTTGTTCAGCAACGGGGCAGCAGCGTGGCCGGTTGCTGAACAACGTCAGTTGGGTACCCACAGTGCAGGTGTCATCTTCGTCAGTCAACGCTACCACCCCCTTTTCAATCTGGCGGGTACATCCTCCGAACGATTTCAGGATGCATAGCCGTCGCGGATGCAAGAAAAAAGCCTCCCGCCCATGGGGCGAGAGGCACTCTCACGCGGTTCCACCCATCTTTAACGGCAGGCACACGCCTCACCCACCGTTCTCTTCAGGCTTGTTAACGGGCGCCACCCGGTACTCTTTACTCCTGGGAGCGGAAGGCGCTCCCAGTTTCCAGAGCCAGCTCGCAGGTGGTCTTCCCCAGAGTCCTTGCTGGCGGAGCTTCCAGCCGCTGACTCCCCCTCTCTTGAGCGGTTTCCCCGGGTACTCTTCCTGGTCATCGCCTTTGGCTATTCTATTCAGTGGGCGATACAAGACTTGAACTTGTGACCTCCACGATGTCAACGTGGCGCTCTAGCCATCTGAGCTAATCGCCCGTGGTGGTCCGTATTATACCATACATTGAGATTTTTGCAAGTCGGCTTTTGGCTCGAACGAGCGAGTGTGCTAGAATGGTCAAGCATATCGTAAGGAGAGGGTATCATGCGCATCATCGAGCGGGACAAAATCGAACCCTTCATCGGTGACGATGGGGTGATCATTTGCGAGTTGGCCGCACCGGGGAATTCTCCCCTCACACGCCATAGCCTGGCTGAGATCCGTCATCCACCCGGCACGTCCAGCCAGGAGCACTACCACACGGAAGCGGAGGAAGTGTACTATGTGCTCGAAGGGCACGGCGTGATCTGCGTTGACGGCGAGGTCCAAGACATCGGGCCGGGCGACGTGGTAGCGATCATCCCGGGCCAGTGGCACAAGGTGTGGCAAGCAGGCGAGGGTGACTTGGTGCTTCTCGTCACCTGCGTGCCAGCCTACGCTGTAGACGAGGTAGTGTTCACTGAGTGAAGTAGCAAGAAGGTGACGGTGACATGGAGCTACTTCCGCCTGTGAGACGGACTATATCGAGGCAATGCCGACCAGCAGCAGGATGCCCAGAAGAATGGGCTGGTGGATCAAGTAGATGAAGAGCGAATGCCTGCCCAGAAAAGCCAGTCCGCGTATAGTGGCAGCATGTGACAGATCGGGGAGCGCAAATTGACGGTTTCCCTGGGGGTAAAGACTGAAACCCACAAAGACCCCCAGCAGCGCAATGCCAAACCAGGGGAGAATCGGGTAATAGTCAACCATGAAACGCCCAATTTGGTTCACGCCCAACCAGATGAACCAGGGGGATGAGGACACAAGGCGGGCGGCATAAACGCCCAATGCGATGACCACAATCCCGGCCACCAGGCTGGCCCAGCGCGAACGCAGAAATGGGTAGGCCAGGATGGTTGACAGACCCAGCAGGTGCAAGATGCCGAAAACCACGAATCCCCTGCCGACAACAAAGTAGGTCACAACCGTGATGACCATCCCCCAGCCAAGTAGCGTGGCTCCTCGCAGCAGATACTTTTGAAACATCTGCCTCCGGCCCAACTCTGGCTGCAGGCGGTGGTGTCTCAAGGTCAGGGAGACGCCCATCACAAAGATAAAGGTGCTACCAATGCTTCGGGCAAAGATCTGCCAGGGGCCAGTATACATCTGGCCTGAATAAGCGCCAAAGTAGCTCAAATCAAATACAAAATGGTAGAAGATCATCAGGACAACGGCAATGCCGCGAACGGTATCTACTTCCCACAAACGGCGAGAAGCTGGCTTGGTCGATTCCATATCCATGTTCATGTGGTTCCTTGTGCGTGGCCATGGTTACTTTCATACCACACACTGCAGTATGAATCCATCATCAACACTGTGGCAGGCGCGGTACTCCTGACCAGTGTACACCAGCGCGTCGTGTAGAGCAAGTGGCGTCTACCGAATGACAAAAGGGGGAAACAGTACACCCTGTTTCCCCCACGTCTGTCCAACCGCGTACTATTCTGCCGATTCCTCCCACGGTAACGAGGATTCTTCGGGCTCGGACTTGCTGCCTGAAAAGAGTCGCTTGATCACCCTGTCGACCAGGTCAAAGATGCGGTTCTCCTTGAAACCACTGGCCCAGGCCAACGGGTACATGATCCAGGGGGTCACCACAGCCACAGCTGCGCTATCTCCCTGCATCAGGCCGGCCGGCAGGATCCCCAGGGTCAGCAGCAGATGGAAGAGCATATACACGGTTGCACCCAAAACAAGTCCCAGGAAAGGCTTGCCGACGTAGGAAAGGACGTATTGCGTATCAAAGTCCCGCAAGCCCACGTGCTTGAATAGGCTGTACCAGACGGCCACTACCCCGCCAATGCCACCCCAGATCATCGACGACAGGAACACTGCCGTGGACAGGGTGGGTTCCGTCGTGCTGGCAGGAGTGAGCGCTTGATTGACCCAGTCAAAGTTCAGTAGGATCAAGCCGGCGAGAAAGATCGTTCCCCAGAGAAAGCCCCAAGCAGTGATCCACCAGGCGTACTTTTTGGCTCCCTTCTCGCTATCTTGCGCACGTTTCAGCCGGGCGTGTACCTGCTCGATATAGTACTCGGCCTGGGGGAACCTGTCGGCATCCCTGCGCAGGACAATATCTCGTGCCTTGAGCAGTAGGTTGTAGCATTCCGTAGCGATGTCCGGGTTGTCGCCTACTTTGAGCCGCACCTGGTGGTACATTTCGGTAATATACTCGTCGAGTTCTCTGATGCGAGCCGTTCCCATCCGCCGCAGCAGGATTCGCTCCTCTTCCTTGGTGAGCTCCCGGTCAGACAATTCGAGAAACTCCACATCCTCGCCCACGGTCTGGATGTCTGCAGCCGCGGCGCCCCAATCGATGCTGCCCATATCAAAAAATCCTTGGGCTGGCCTGGGAGGCAAGACACCACTGACGACGTCGCTAGTTTCGGCTTCTGGTGGCTCATACATGGCGCTCTCCTCGCTCAGTACGATCTCTTCCATGGTCTCCTCCGTTGTGGGGATCGGCTCCTCGGCCACCGGTTCTGGCGGTTCTTCGGCAACAACTGCCTCCTCGAAAAAGGCTTCCTCCATCTCTGGTGTGGGTGGGGGTTCCTCCAGGACGGACAGATCCTCCTCCCGTCCAGGTCCAGGCTCACCGTCTCGCGCTTCCTCATACAGCGCCTTTTCTAGTTCTGCATCGTCGAATTGGAGCGCGGGCTCGTCCAGCAAATCTGCCAGCGAATCGGCGATTGGTTCCTCGTCGGGGGGTTCCCCCCCTATGTCACTCGGTTCGGGCTCCACATCTGGCGCTTCCTCGAGGGGCGCCTGCTCCACTTCCGCTTCTTTGGGTTTCGACTCGAGGTTCTGCGTTTGCTCTGAGGGCTCCAATTTCACTGCCGCTTCCTTGGATTCGGCCTGGGCATCCTGTGCTTCCTCAGAGAGCGCCTTTTCGAATTCTGCGTCCAAGGGTTCGTCCTCGGGCTGGTTTGCCTTGTCTGCTGGCTGATCGGAGGCTGGTTCTTCGTCAGGGGGAGGAGGTTCTGGCCACACTGGCTCGTCCAGTTCCTCATCTAGCCCACGGGGTTTGATCTCTACTGGACGGGGTGAGCCGAACAGGATCTCCGCCCCCCGGCCGCGGAGACTTGATCGCCGCTTGGTCATTTCACATCACCTCCGTCAGGCTCACTGAGTAGAAAATGGCTATTGTCGTGTCCTATTATACCACAGATTTGCAGGGAGTGGAAAAAGCGGGTATAATTCCGTGCTGTGATTCTGACAGGAGAGTGACTGGAATGCCGAAACGGACATGGCAGCCCAAGGTCCGGCGCCGCAAGCGTGTGCACGGATTTCGGGCGCGGATGAAAGCCAAGGGGGGACGCAAGGTCCTCAAGGCGAGGCGGGCCAAAGGTCGCCATCGCCTGACTGTATAGTGTGAGTCGACGCCTGGCTGGTAGCATATTTGCTATGAGCCAGTGACGTTATGCGGAAGAAGTACCGCCTGCGGGCGAATGCCGACTTTCAACGCCTCCGTCGAGAGGGGCGGACCCTGCTCCACTCTTTGCTGGTCATCTCGGTTCTTCCCAATCATCTGGAGCATAGCCGCTTCGGCTTCGCAGTCGGGCGGCAGATTGGCAAGGCTGTGGAGCGCAACCGGATCAAACGACGGATGCGCGAGGCGGTGAGGCTCAGGCTTCAAAAGGGCGAGATCGCTGAGGGGTGGGATGTTGTTTTCATTGCCCGGCGCCCTATACGAGGAGCATCTTACCACCAGGTCGATGAGGCCATCGGCCTGTTGTTGCGTCGGGCGGGTTTGTTGAGCGAGGAACTGTGAAGTATCTACTGATGGGGTTGATCCGGATATACCAATTGACATTCTCCAAGGCTTTGCCTCCCTCATGCCGGTTCACCCCTTCTTGTTCTAACTATGGCTACGAAGCCATCAGCAAATACGGGGCCATCAAGGGAGGTTGGTTGGCCGTCAAGCGTCTAGCCCGTTGCCAACCATTCAACCCGGGCGGCTATGACCCTGTGCCCTGACACCTGGTGGCAATCTTGCAAGGAGGCATTGCTTTGACTCAACGGAGTCGTATGATAGGGGTAGCATTTGCGCTGCTCTTTTTGGGAGTGTTTCTCTCGGCCTGTGGAGCGTCGCCAGTCTCGGAGAGCTGGCCCGGCCTGACGGTCGAAGGCGGCATGGTCTATGTGATCAGTGGGCTGCCCCAGAAGGTTTATATGGTGGATGCTGAGACGGGGCAGCAGCAGGGGTCATTTAGCCCAGTGAGCGAGTCCCGCGGAGTTCTCCTATGGAGTCCGGTCACGGTGGGTGGTGATCTGGCATATGTCGGGTTTGGCGACTCTGGGCAGGGCGTTTCTGGTTTGTATGCCTTTGATCCCGAAACCGGTCAGGAACGCTGGAACGCACCAGCCGAGAGCACGATCATCGCCGCCCCGGCCTACGCCGACGATGTCGTCTACTATGCCGATTCGGATGGCCACCTCTACGCGGTGGATGCGGAAACCGGAGCTCCCAAGCCGGGATGGTCCTTCGAGGCGGACAGCGCGATCTGGGCTAGCCCGCTCGTAGTGGAGGGCCGGATCTATGTGTCCGGGATGGATCACTGCGTCTACCGTCTTGCTCCAGAGACAGGCGAGGTGATCTGGAAGACCAAGGTGGGAGGGGCTATGGCAGCGCAGCCCATCTTGGACGATGCTCGTGACGTCCTGTACGTGGGCGCCTTTAACGGCCAGGTGTACGCGCTCAAAGCCGACTCCGGGGAGTTACTAGAGGGGTTTGATTTCGAGGGGGCGGACAACTGGATCTGGTCGGAGGTGCTGGTCACGGGCGATGCGCTCTACGTGACGGCGCTCGACGGCATGCTCTACGCGCTCGATCCGGCTAGTGGCGCTGTGCTCCCAGGGTACCCATACGATAGCGGCGGCAATGCCGAGAAAGCGACCCTGATCCGGGCTGCGCCGGTGCAGGCTGGGGACAACATCATCGCGGCTGCCGTCGGGGTGGCGGACGAGTCTTCCGAGGTGACGGCAGTGCGGGATGGGTTACAGCAGTGGACCTGGAACACCGACAGGAGCGTGTATACCAATCCCGTGGTGGTGGGGGATACGATTTATGTCGTCACGCGGGACGGGCAGCTACAGACCCTGAACGCGGAGACCGGTGTGGCTGGATGGTCCTTTGCGGGGTCAACAGGGGATTGACCAGGAGCAGGTATCAGGTGCTGGAACTTGTCTGGCCAGTGATTCCTGCCACCTGATACTCGGATAGGAGGGTTTTGTTGGACTTAATCGGAGACCTTTTCAACACGGCTATCTTGCAGCCAATGCTCAATGCGCTGCTCTGGTTGTATACGCTACTGGCAGGGCAGTTCTGGCTGGCCATCATCGTCTTTACGATCATTGTCCGCCTGGCGATGACCCCGCTGATGTTGCCCCAGCAGCGCTCAGCCAAAAAGATGCAGGAGCTCCAGCCCAGGCTGAAAGAACTGCAGAAAAAGTATGGGAAGGATCGGGAGAAACTGTCCCAGGAGCAGATGAAGCTCTACCGCGAAGCGGGTGTCAATCCCCTGGGAGGGTGCTTGCCTATGCTGGTCCAATTCCCCATCTGGATCGGCCTGTACCGGTCTATCATTGTGGCTCTCGGCTACCAGCCATTGCAGCTCGTGGACTTGTCCCAGAACATCTATGCTTTTCTCAACAGTATCATCTCACCCCAGGTTCCCTTGAACCGCTATTTTCTGGGCATGGACCTGGCCTTGACTCCTCAACTACTCGGGGGGTTGACCTACGCACTGCCTATCCTCGTGGCAGGCACATCCTGGCTGCAAACCAGGATGACCACTCCGTCCACCTCGGGTGATGGAGGGGCGGGTGGGATGAGCCAAAGCATGACCATGATGATGCCCCTGATGTTTGGCTTCTTCAGCCTGAGTTTTGCCACAGGGCTGTCGTTCTACTTTATCATCTCCAACGTCATTGGCATCGTTACCCAGGGCTTTATCTCCGGTTGGCAGGGCCTAAAGTTCTGGGAGGGCTTCAGCCTGACCAATCTATTCGCCGGAGGGGCCAAAGCAACCACCTCTGAGGGAACAAGCACCAAACAGGCAGAGGCACAGCCAACTGCGAGCCAGAAGGGAACTCAAAGTGGAAGCAGCAAACGAAAGAAGAAGCGTCGTCGCAAGCGGTAAAAGCGTAGCAGATGCCATCGCCAACGGCTTGGCGATGTTGGGGTCCCGCCGTGACCAGGTGGATGTTGAGATCCTGACGGAAGGCAGCCGGGGAGTTTTGGGATTTGGCGCAGAGAACGCCCAGGTTCGAGTGACGGTCAAGCCGCCGCCGGCGCCTGAGCCGCCCGAAGTCAAGCCCCGGGAACGTGTGCCTGAGCCGGTCGAGCCGGTTCCCGAACCAGCAGAGGTGGCGGGGGAGGAGCCTGGAGTCGAAGGAGAAGGAGAGGCTGAAGGCCCGATCGCTGGGCAGGTGGGTCGTGAGCTTCTGACCGATGTGCTGGGTTTGATGGGGGTCAGGGCCTCAGTTGAGACCAAGCTAGGCTACGAATTGGCTGAGGAAGGCCAGCCGCCCCCGACTGTGCTGAACATTACCGGGGACGATCTGGGCATCCTTATAGGCCGGCGAGGGGAGACATTGAGGGCTTTGCAGTACCTCATCCGCCTCATGGTGAGCCACCGCCTCAAGCATTGGACCGACTTGGTCGTGGATGTGGAGAACTACCGGGTGCGGCGCCGCCGGACTCTGGAGAGCCTGGCCCAGCGGGTGGCCGAGCAGGTCGCCAAGACCGGCCGCCCGCAGTCGCTGGAACCCATGCCGGCCTACGATCGGCGGCTGGTGCACATTGCCTTGCGCAACCATCCGCAAGTGACTACCCAGAGTTCAGGTGAAGGCGAAAAGAGAAAGGTGACCATCAGCCCTCGGCGGTCGTAGGGAATGGTAGAGGCAGCGTCGAAGCAACCCCGCTCATTGTGGCGGGGTTGTTGCCAAGAGGCCGGTAAATGCAACTGTTAAGGGTGGAAATACGTTGAAAAGAAGCGGAATCATCATTCTGCTCTGGATCGTAGTGGCCATCGCAGCGTTTGGCACGGGCCGTGAGCTTCTGTTCAACCTGTGGTATCTCCTGACGGCTTTGCTCGTGTTTTCCTTCCTGTGGGCCTGGACTGGTATTCGCTGGGTCAAGGTCGAGCGCCATGCCCGGACCGGTCGTTCGCAGGTCGGCAAGATGGCCGAAGAGCGCTTTGTGATCTCCAACCGCAGTCTGATCCCAAAATTGTGGCTTGAGGTACGGGATCACTCCACGTTGCCTGATCATCGCGTCAGCCGTGTGATCAGCCCCTTCGGCTCGCGGAAGACACAAACTTGGACGGTCAAGACCCGTTGCCTGCAGCGCGGGCGCTTTACCCTGGGCCCCCTGACCCTCGTCAGCGGCGATCCCTTCGGCCTGTTCAAAACCTCCCGCCGTTTGGAGGAGCCGGGGGAGAGCTCTATGATCGTCTACCCGGCCATCATTGATGTACCTGCTTTTGCGCCTCTTGTGGGTTATCTGCCGGGTGGCGACACCATGCGCCGGCGTACCCACTATGTTACGACCAACGTGTCGGGGGTGCGTGACTATGCCCCAGGCGACAGTTTCAATCGCATCCATTGGCCTACCACGGCGCGGACCGGCCGGCTGATCTCGAAGGAATTCGAGTTGGACCCCACGGCCGACATCTGGCTCTTCCTGGACCTGGAGCGTGTCGCTCACGCCGAGTTGGGATGGGTCCGCCTGAGAGCGCAGAGCGAGACTCGCTTGCCCTGGGAGCCAGCAGGCCCGGACCTGACACTGATGCCCTCTACGGTCGAGTATGGGGTGACGATTGTTGCTTCTCTGGCCAAGCACTTTATTGCCCGCGATCGAGCGGTGGGGTTCTTGGCCTACAGCCAACATCGCGAGATCATCCCCGCTGACCGTGGTGAGCGGCAGCTCACCAAGATCCTGGAGACCCTGGCTGTAATCCGGGCGGAAGGCCGCATTCCCTTGGCCCAGATTATCGGCGCCGAGGCTACGCACATGCGGCGCAATACAACGGTCATCATGGTCACACCAACCGACCAGCCGTATTGGATCGCTGCTGCGCGTGATGTGAACCAGCGTGGCGTGAGGGTCGTCGCTGTTCTGATCGATCCCCAAAGCTTTGGTCATCCCCGCAGTAACAGGAACTTGGCCACCGAGCTCTCTATCAGCGGGATTCCAGCCTACCTGGTCCGGGAAGGGGATGATCTGGCAGAAGCGCTGGCAAGGCCCTTTGCGCGGGCGATCAAGCCAGTAGGGCGCTCGCTGTAACGCAGCACCCAGTCGCAGGAAACAGAAAACATGCATCCTCAGCGCAAGCCATCCTTTTCGCACCGTAGTGTTGGTATTCTTGCTAAACTGCCCGATGAGGAATGGGATGGCCTGGTCTGGCTTGTTGCCGATCTACCCCACCTGGAGAGACGTGACCGAGGAGAGGAGCGTCCATGATCTTTGGAGAGCGCGTCGTGCTCCGGGCGATTGAGCGCGAACACTTGCCGAACTATGTCCAGTGGTTGAACGATCCCAGGGTTCTTGAGTATTTTGGACATCTCGTGCCCCTTTCCCTGGTGCAGGAAGAGCAGTGGTACGACAGGATGCTCCAGGATCCCAGCGTCCGCAGTTTTGCCGTCGAGTACGAAGGCCGGCATGTCGGCGGTGCAGGCTTTAACCGGATTGATCCTCGCAACCGATCTGCTGAAGTAGGCCTCGTCGTTGGCATCCCGGAACTGTGGGATCAGGGACTGGGACGCGACATCCTGCGGACGCTTGTGACCTTTGGTTTCGAGCAGATGAACTTGCATCGCATCTACCTGCGGGTATTTGCCGGGAACGGGCGCGGCATTCACCTGTACGAGAAGGTAGGCTTCCAGCACGAGGGACGTTGGCGCCAGGCCGAGTATCGTCATGGCTGTTACCACGATCTCTTGTGGATGGGCATCCTTCGCGAGGAATGGGGTGGCTGCCGCGGGCGGTCCTGAGGATCCAGCTTTCGCTCTTTACGAGGACTATGTACAGTCTGGACGACACCATTGTTGCCATCTCCACGCCCATCGGTGAAGGGGGGATTGGCATCGTGCGCATGAGCGGGCCTGAGGCCGGGGACATCCTGCGCCGGCTGTTCGTGCCGGGATCAAGGTTGCGTCTGCCCGCTGCGCTTCCAGGGCAAGAGCAGGCAGCGGATCTGGAACCCCGTGTTCTCCACTATGGTCACGTCATTGATCCAGCCACCGGTGAAACAGCCGACGAGGTCCTTGCTGTGTACATGCCGGCTCCCCGCACCTACACCCGTCAGGATGTGGTGGAGATCAACGGCCATGGCGGCATCGTGGCGCTGCGGCGTGTCCTGGCCATCTGCCTGCGACAGGGTGCGCGGCTGGCAGAACCCGGCGAGTTTACCGCCCGAGCATTTCTCAACGGTCGACTGGACCTGGCCCAGGCCGAGGCCGTTCTGGATATCGTCCGGGCCAGGACCGAGACTTCACTGCAAGCAGCCGTGGGACAGTTGGCGGGCCGCCTGTCGGACCAGGTGCGAGCTGTGCGCGCCATTCTGGTTGGGGCCCTTGCCTGGGTCGAGGCCAGCATAGATTTTGTAGAGGACGAGATCCCAGATCGGGACATTGCCCTTGACCTGGAGCAAGCCCGCGCCATGCTGGCCCATCTCGTGGCTGACGCCGAGCGGGGCATCATCTACCGTCAAGGAGTGCGGGCAGCCATCGTCGGGCGACCCAATGTGGGCAAGTCGAGCCTGCTGAACCGCCTATTGCGCACCAGCCGGGCTATCGTCACCGACATCCCTGGCACCACTCGGGATACCCTGGAGGAGACGCTCAACCTGCAGGGTGTGCCGGTGGTGCTGGTCGACACAGCCGGCATCAGTGCCAAACCAGAGGATCCTATCGAGCGGCTGGGAATTGAACGCAGCCGGGCAGCCCTGATCCAGGCCAACCTGGCGTTGTTGGTCCTGGATGTCAGCCAACCTCTCACCAGCGCCGATCGGGCCATCGCCGCGCTGGTGGGAGACAAGCCCGCGATTGTTGTTCTGAACAAGGTCGATCTGCTGCCGACCAAACGCGAGGCCCAGTGTTCACTCCTGGATGGTCGCTGTGTGTTGGTATCGGCCTTGACAGGAGAGGGGCTGGAGGTGCTGGAGCAAGCTATTGTCGAGACGGTATTCTCCGGTCAAGTGACTGCCTCTGAAGCGCCTATGGTAACCAGTCCGCGGCACAAAGAAGCGCTGAACCGTGCGCTGGACCACGTGAGTGCAGCATACGCTGCCCAGGAGGGCGGTATCTCGCCTGATCTGATGGCCATCGATCTCTCAGGGGCCGTCAATGTCCTGGGTGAGATCACTGGGCAGACCGCCAGCGACGATTTGGTGGATACCATCTTTGGCAATTTCTGTCTGGGTAAATAGACTATGAGGTGTGGATGATACGGTTCTCCGGTTCTTCGCTTAGCCAATCGCGCCACACGACCAATCGGCGACCGGCGTCAAAGCTGACGGCCTGGGCGATGGTCTTGGTGCTGGTCGTGGCCCTGAATACACTGGCTGCATGTGGCACAGCTCCTGCACCCACCGCCCTGTCGGTGGTAACTCCTACGGTAATTAGCCCGACGCCCAGTCCATCACCTACCTGGACGGCCTTGCCCGTTACTCCTGCGAGTCCGACTGTCCAAGCTGCTACTGCTACGGTGCCACCCAGTCCCTCCGCCACGCCCAGCCGCACGGCTGAGCCCACGCGCACGCCGCGCCCTACCTTCACATCCACCTCGACGCCGTCCCCTTCGCCGACCTACACGCCGACCTCTGGGCCATCTGCTACCGCAACGGTTACGGGTACACTCCTTCCACCAGGCTCCACCATCACGCCGACCAATACTGTCACGCCTACCCTTACTCCTACCCTGACACCGACACCATTGTTCACGCCTACCCCTTTGCCCACCGTCTCGGTTTCGGGCGACGTGGTCCACATCCTGCTCATTGGCCTGGACTCTAGCCAAAATCTCTGGGGACAGAACACAGACGTCCTCATTGTCGCTGCAATCAACAAGGACACCAAACAGGTGTCCCTGCTCTCGATCCCCCGGGATCTATGGGTCTATATCCCCACCTATGGCTGGAACCGCATCAACGTGGCTCATCGCAAGGGATACAGCCTGGGCTATCCAGGGGAGGGGCCGGGTCTTCTGAAGGATACCATCGCCATGAATTTCGGCATTCCTATCGACCACTGGGTGAGAGTGGATTTTGAAGGGTTCAAGCGCGTAGTGGACGAGCTGGGGGGCGTGGAAATGACCGTCGCCTGCCCGGTCAACCTCCGCTACCGGCCGCCTGGCTCCGATGACCCCAACCCGGAAGAGCAGGTCCTGGAGCCGGGAGTCTACCAGATGGACGGAGACACTGCGCTGCGCTACGTGCGGACCCGTCGGGGGGGCTCCGACTTTGACCGCGCACGCCGCCAGCACCAATTTCTCAAGGCGGTGTGGGACCAGACCAAGAGTCCCGATTTGATCCTCAAGATCCCTGCCCTTTGGTCGGCCATGAGCGACAGCTTTGAGACGGATCTGAACCTGGGCGATGTTCTGTCGCTGGCACCTGTGGCGCTCGATCTCCAGCCAGATCGCATCCGCAGCCGCTACATCGGCCCGAATCAGACGGCTGATTGGCGAACGCACGAAGGCTGGCAGGTGCTGCTGCCTCGATACGACCGCATCCAGCAGGTTGTGGCCAATCTGTACGCACCGCCCTCAGCCTCCGGCAACGAGATAGCCAACGAGGGAGCTCGTGTCCGGGTGCAAAATGGAACCTATCGCCAGCAACTGGCCTTGATCGCTGCCGATCTGTTCCGCTGGGAAGGCTTGAATGTCGTAGACACAGGCCCGGCCGACAGTCCCGACTACAAGCAGACCCAGATCATTGTGTATAACAATCGACCCAGGACACTGGAACTGTTGATCGATCTGCTGAACGTCAAGGCAGAGAATATCATTCAGCAGCCCGACCCCAACCAGGACGTGGACATCTTGGTGATTCTCGGCGAGGACTATGATCCCTGCGGGTGATCATCCAGGAGAGAGGAGTACTATGAGGCCCAAGACCTATACCCTCGGAGCTGACGAAAAGGCCACTCAGGTGATGATCGGCACGGCCGACATGCTCATCTGGGGGGATCTGGTCACCAAAGAGCATGCTCGTGTCGCGGTCTTTCTCAGCACGCTGGCCGAGGACTTTGTGCTTGTGAGAGATGCTAGGATGTTGTTCCTGGCTCCCTCCCAGCAGAGCGCTCCAATTGAGAGGGCCGAAGTCTTTGTGAAATTCGAAGAGATCTTGCTCTTCTATGCCATGAGTGATCCACCACCTCTGCCGGAAGAGACGGAGCTCAGGCGTTTTGAGCCGATAGAAGTGCTCATAGGCTCTTTTCATATCGAGGGGGTCATCATCAAATCGCCAATGGCCACGCTCCACAACCTGCTTCTAATCACCAAAGAGATCCATCTGCCGATCTACAGGGCAACGATTCGTCACGTGGCCAGGCCGTGGCTGGGCGAGTTTACGGCTGGTACGATCCAGGTACGGTTAGACAAGCTCACGATCATGCGGTCCGAGCCCTCACCGAAATCGGGTGGATAAGGGAATCGTCTCGACTGCCAGTCGCCTGTCCTGCGGCGGGGAGCTATGGATAGCCCGGCTATTCGGCAGAAGGGTGATGCTGTTGCTGCACGAGACACCCGGCTCTCCGTTGCCTGGGATACGATCCTAATCCGGCAGGATGACCAGGTACAGCTTCTGCCCGCTTAGAAAGTAGGCGCGTCCGCCGATTTCATCCACAAAGAGGCTCGTCACACCTTGCAGCGCATCACCACCATCTTCCACTTGGGCGTCAGCCAGCCGGAACTGGCGCTCAAACTGGCCATCCTTGCTGCTCTGTACGATCCGGCTGTTGCCCTGGTCGGCTACGTACACCCATTGGGTATCCTCCGGCGGCCGGGCAAAGATGGCCGTAGGGCTGCGCGGCGGGATATCCCAATCAGAAATGTCGAAAGCATCCGGTTCGCCGGCTGACAGTTTGCGCATCTTGCCGTCGGCATACAGGAGATAGATGCTGTCGCCGATGGCCATGTCTTCCGTGCCTACCAGGTCAACCTGCGTTTTCAGCCAGTCTTCAGGCGGACTTGTGTAACCGTCAGGCTCCGAGGGATAACGCCAGATCTTGTTGGCTGTGGGATCCAGTAGGTACAAGCGCCCGGTGTGCCCGCCGATCAATGCGGGATCCTGCCACGTTTCAGAGCCAGTCACGGGCAAAGCAATCAGTTCTCCTGTGGTCGGATCGTACTGCAACAGCGAGCCGCTGCTTTCCAGGATCACCAGGCTGTCCTTTCGGTATCTGTAATCGGTGGGCATCCAGGCCATATCTACCAGATCGCCCACGATCACATTGCCAACCTGAGTCCCTCTCTGAACGAGGACCGTGTCTAGGGAATCTTGTTGCAGGGCTTGCTGTAGTTCCTCTAATCTGTGGTGGTAGACTTTGCCAGCGTTTTGGTCCATCACAAAGACGTGCACACCCTCCACGATCACCCGGACGAGATCGGCGTCTGCGGGATAGGAATTCAGCTCGGCTATCCAGTTGATGCGCCGCACCTGGTTCAATTCGTCCAGCAAGACGACGATCCGCTTCTGCAGATCAATGGCTTCGGCGTGTTCCGGTGCGCGTCCGAGCAGTTGATTCACGATCTCATCGGCGTCGGTGAGCAGGGTGCGAACCGCCGCTTGATCGGTGGTCTGCGTCGCTTGCTGCCAGAGGCTGTCAGCCTCAGTCCACAAAGCATCGATTTCAGCTCTTTCCGACTGGCCTCGCTGCAAGTAAGTGACCAGGACAATGGCGGCGACCACCAGCGGAATGGCAATGGCCAAGCCGAGCAGGATCTTTTGCACAAGATCACTTTGAGCCTTGGTGGCTGTCCTTTTCCTCTGGCGCTTCACACGCGCGGCTCTGGTTTCTTCCACAGCGGTGACCTTTACTTCTGTCTCTTCCTGCGGGCTGGGTTGACCGGGTATCATGCGCTTCAGCAGTGTGAGCAAAGCTGCCCACGCCCCGCTCAACGCTATGAGCAAAGCCTTCCAGGCCTTTTGCAGTCGCTCGCCTATCTGAGCCTGGTCGACCCACCGCTGGGCCTGGGCGCGGACGGGCGGCGGTTCCTCTTGAGTTGTCTCCGGTGCCGCAGCCAGCACAACCGGCACGTCTGGGACATCTTGGAGTTCCGCTGCATCCAGCTTCTCTACCAGAACGGGTACACCATCCTTTGCGCCCAATCTCACTACCAGAACCGGCATATCGGCCCCTGCACCGAGTTTTTCCAGGCTGTGGAGCAAGGCGTCGGTCGAGTCATGCATGAGAATGGTGTTCCACGTGGCAGAAGGCACGCCGCTGGCCAGGCTGCTTTCCGCAAGGACGATCGTGTCCCCTCGCTGCACCTGTGTATGAAACAGGCTTATGTGCAAGTCCCGCCGTTCTCCTAGTGCTGCGACGTCCAGATCTTCGGCCGGCACATTGTCGAGCCATGGAGAAGAGTCGGGAAAGCGGATCACCTCACCTTGGTGCTCCAAATAGGCTGCTGCCGGTCCTGCTTGCGCCACGAAAAGGTCCCCCTCCTGGTCCGGGTCTCGGCGGGCGGTACCCCGCAGAACTAGGCAGGAGATCCCTGCTGTCCGTCGGTCGCCGGGCAGCGAGTCGCGGTTGTCGTCATAGAGCAGGGTGTTTGCTTCGCGGATGGCGTTCTGCAGTCCTGCCGTCACACTGCCGTGCCAGCTATAATAGGCTTGGCGAACGGCGTTTGCCAGTTGGCTGGCAATGACATTGCGGCCTGCTGGTTCACCCGAAACCTCCACAAGGATGTACAGGTTGCCCCGATCTCGTCCTCTGGCGAAACGTGAAGGACGCTCTTCCACCAGGAGGCCACTGGGTTGGCGGTCGTCCAGTTCAGGCAATTGAGCCACGGTGGTCTTGACGCTCATGGCACCCTCCTTCAACCAGGCACCGGTTTGCTGAAGGTTCTGTGAACAAAAAGGGGTTGGTCAGTCACTCGAGGTGACGTACCAACCCCACTGGCTGATATCTTTGGCAGCCCACGCGGACGGACTTGGTGTCGGCTGTCCTATTGCCCTGTCACACCTTGCCAGGGACACGTGCAGCACTCGCTTTCGGTATCGCTGGCTCCGTATGTCACAGCGCGTCGATGTCAGTTTCTTCTGGTTTGGTCGTAGCAACGAGCTCCACAGTAAGCTTCTGAAAGAAACTCTGGGGCGGCACATCGGCTTCACCATAGTCCAACTCGGTCACATCGACCTTGACGCTCAAGCTGCTGGTCTCCAAGACGACGGGCACGCCGGGCTGGGCGAGCACTGCCTCGCCTTTGGAAGCCAGTTTGGTTCGCATCGAATCGTCGTGGAAGGCAAACTGGCTCATCAGCACTTTGGTGACGGTGCGGATGTCACTCTTGTCAAACAGCCATACCTCGAAGGCAGTGACCTTGTCAGGATCGCCGACACCGATCGTCTCCGAGATGCCTACACCGCATTCGCCCAAGAACTCGCCCATCGGTGTCTCGATGCTGAACGACTCGTCATAGGTGTCTTCGCCCAATTGGTAGGTGGTAAAAAAGTGGCCCAGCGGGGGTTGGCCGGCGCCATCCCATTCTTCGGCACTGGGCATCACCGGCGGCGGCGGAGGCGGCGCGACCGCTGGTGCCTCAGCCTCCCGGCGCTTTACCGCCTGGCGGTACCCAATCCAGGCCAGCACAAGAACCAAGAGCACGATCACAAAGACCAGGCAGATCCCGCGGACGCGCTCCCAGAGGCCGGGTGTGGGGGGTGCTTCCTCCAAAGCTGTCGTGGGCTCAGCTGTCGCTTCGGCAGGTGGTGCAACACCCTCACTAACTCCCACTACCATCGCCAGGTCGTCCAGTGCCTGGACTTGGTCGGCCTGGCCTTCGGCCTCGGCCTGCTGCTTGGCTTCGGCGATGGCACTCTGTATCTCGTCGTCTTCCCAGCCCTGGAGGTACCGTTCAGTGCTAGCTGTGTCCTTGTTCAGTTTGAACGAATCGGCCACCAGCATCACATAGTCCGCTTTGGCTTCGGGGGCCATGTCGTAGGACTGGGCATCCGTCCACTCAACAGGCCACACGACCCAGAATAGGAACATCCCCAGCAGTACACCCAAGACTACACCTGCGACCAGGCCGATGATCAGGCTCTTCACGTTCATTGTGTGCCTCCCTTCCCTCGCATTGCTGTCAGAAGACCTGATGGGTCTCTAGTTCGAACACTCTTGGGTAGTCACCAACCTCAGCAACATGCTTCGTGTTCAAGCTCTGTCACTGTAAACCTGTTCAGTCTACAAGGCGACAACCTGAGTTAACCCATTTTATCACAATGTTCATTTAATAGCAAATTTGCGCCTTATGTCTTAGACCATCACGATACGATGGGTATCTTGGGTGTGCTGGTAAGGACTTCCACACCATCCTCGCGGACGATTACCAGGTCCTCGATGCGCACTCCGAACTCTCCGGGCAAGTAGATGCCCGGTTCGACAGTCAGTGACATGCCTGCCTCCAAAGTATCCTCCGATAGCCACGAAGCTCGGGGCTTTTCGTGGACGGCCAGGCCTACGCCGTGGCCCAAACCATGCCCAAACTGCTCGCCATAGCCGGACTCCTTGATCGGATCCCGTGCCAGGGCGTCTGCTTCCACGCCACTGGCACCGGCTCGGATACCTGCCTCCGCTGCTTCCTGGGCTTGCAGGACGAGGTTCCAGACCTCCAGGTACTTGGCGTTCGGCGTGCCCAGACAGACCGTCCGCGTCATATCCGAGCAGTAATCGTCCAGCACGCAGCCAATGTCGATCACGATCGGCTCACCGGACTGGATAGCGTGTTTACTGGCGCGAGCGTGGGGCATGGCGCCATTCGGACCCGCCGCAACGATCAGGTCGAAGGCCACCTTGCTGGCTCCATGGGTGCGCATGTAGGCTTCGATCTCCCAGGCCGCTTCCCGTTCTGTCATCCCTGACCGGATCACCTCCATCAAGTGGGCAAAGGCTGCATCAGTCAGTGCTGCCGAGCGGCGTAGGGCTTCGATCTCAGCCTCGTCCTTCACGGCCCGGATCCGTTCGACTGTTTCCTTCAGCGGTACCCACTCTATCCCCTCTGTGTTCTGGCTCAGGGTGTATAGGTCGTCCACGGTCATGTGTTGGCTCTCAAAGCCCAACCGTCTCACGCCCAAGTCGGCCAGAACGCCGGGCAGCAGCTCGGAGAACTTGGTCTGGATCTTGACCAGTTCCCATCCTGGGGCCTGGCGCTCCACCTGCTCGAAATAGCGGAAATCGGTGATCAGTATTGCCCTGTCCACCTTCACAATCAACCAGCCCGCTGACCCTGTGAACCCGGACAGATACCGCCGGTTTTCAGTCTGGCTGATGAGCATAGCGTCGAGAGCTTGTTCTGTGAGCGTATCCCGTAGTTTTGTCAGGCGCATGATGTTCTCCTCTGTGGGTTCGATCGAGTTGGTTCTCTGTCAAGGAGCGGTATTCGCTTCCCGCTGCTCTTTGAGTTTCTTGGACGTCTTGGTTCCCTCGGACCCTCCGGGTAGCTTCCACGCACTCCACTGGCAGGCCTTCTCGTTGTCCGGCTGCCAGTTGGCGCAACTGAAGAAGAACCGCCCCTTGCGGGTCCGTTTTTTCACAACAGCCCCACCACACTCGGGACAGGTCACACCGGGCACGGGGATCGGTGCCGTGTAGCGGCATTGAGGCCAGCCGCTACAGCCGATGAATTTGCCGTAACGGCCCTGCCGGAATAGCAACGGTTCGCCACACTGGGGGCAAAGCTCGCCAGTGGGTTCGGGTTTGAACTCAATACGGGGCATCTTTTCCTGGGCTACCTGCATCTGTTGGGTGAAAGGCCCGTAGAAATCATGGAGCATCGGCACCCATGCCTGCTCGCCCGTTGCGACCTCGTCCAGCTTTTGCTCCATCTCGGCTGTGAACCCCACATTCACGATGTCGGAAAAGAACCCAACCAGGAGGTCATTGACGGTAAAGCCAAGCTCGGTTGGGACCAGCTTTTTGTCCATCCGCTCCACGTATCTCCGCTGTAAGAGCGTAGTCAGCGTCGGGGCATAGGTACTGGGCCGGCCGATGCCGTACTCCTCCAGTGTTCGGATCAGCGAGGCATCGCTATACCGGGGTGGTGGCTGGGTGAAATGCTGCTTGGGCAGCAACCTCACCAGATCCAGGGCCTCCCCCTGCTCCAGGGGCGGCAGCCGGACACCTTCGCCTTCATCCCCGACTCCTTCTTCCTCTTCGCGACTTTCCTCATACACTTTCAAGAAGCCAGGGAACTTGATCACCGAGCCCGTAGCACGAAAGAGAAAGGGCCTCTCCCCCCTCTCCGGTCCGGCCGTGACGTCCACCAAGGTCTGGTCCAGGATGGCCGGTGCCATCTGGCTGGCCACGAACCGTTTCCAGATGAGGGAATATAGCCGCCACTCGTCGCGCGTCAGGTGTTTCTTGAGTGAAGTTGGATCGCGCAGCACGCTGGTGGGGCGGATCGCTTCGTGGGCTTCCTGGGCGCTCTTGGCCTTGGTCTTGTACGTGGGAGCCTGGGAGGGTAGATACTCCCGTCCATAACGCTCCAGAATGAGCCGGCGGGCCTCGGCCTGTGCCGACTCGGCCACAGTCAGCGAGTCGGTGCGCATGTACGTGATGAGCCCCACCCGCTCACCGCCCCCGATGTCCTTGCCCTCGTACAGGGCCTGGGCGATGGCCATGGTCTTTTTGGCCGTGAAGCGCAGCTTGCGACTGGCCTCCTGCTGCAGCGTGCTGGTCATGAACGGTGGGGTGGGGTTGCGGCGCCGCTCCCGGCGGGTCACCTTCTGCACGATATAGACCGCACCCTCCAGGGCATCTATGATCGCCTGAGCATCCGCTTCGTTCTTCAGATCCGGGTCCTTTCCCCGGATCTTGACCAGCTTGGCGACAAAACTCTCTTCCTGCTTTATGCTGCGTGCTGTATGCTTCTTGAGTTCTGCCTCGATGGTCCAATACTCCACCGGCACAAAGGCCTGGATCTCCCGCTCGCGCTCGCAGATCAGCCGCAGGGCGACCGATTGCACTCGCCCCGCCGATAGGCCCCTGCGCCCCATCTTGTCCCGCAACAGGGGGCTGAGCGTGTAGCCCACGACCCGGTCGAGGATACGCCTGGCCTGTTGGGCGTTCACGCGTAGCTGGTCGATCTCGCGAGGATGGGAGAAGGCATCGTCAATGGCATCCCGCGTGATCTCGTGGAACTCGACACGTTGGACTGGTATGCCTTGCACCTGGCGCTTCAACGCGGCTTTCAGGTGCCAGGCGATGGCTTCACCTTCACGATCGGGGTCCGTGGCCAAATAGACCTCCGAAGCCTGCTTGGCCTTGGCTCGCAGGTCTTTTACTACATCTTTCTTTTTGGCAGGGATCACATAGCGTGGCTTAAAGTCGTGCTCGATATCCACGCCCATACGGTTGGCTGGCAGGTCGCGGATGTGACCCACCGATGCCTCCACGGCGTAGCCCTTGCCCAGGAACCGACCGACCGTCCGCGCCTTGGCTGGCGATTCGACAATGACCATCTTGGGACCGGTCTCCTGCCGCTGTCGAGAGGCCTTGGAGGCGATTGTGTGTTTGGCCGGGTCCAGGCCCTCGTGGGCCTGAGTGTGACCAAAGCGTGTGATTTTCGTTCCGCACTCGGGGCAGACACCCTGCGTTGCTGGGCGAACCTGCGCACCCAGGAATACCGCCCGGGGCGATGCGATCTCTCGTTTCTCCCTGCACTTGACGCAATAGCCCAGGATTGGTTCGTCAGTCATCCATCCCTCAGTTCAACGTTTGAATGTGTCTCTCCAATGCACTGTCTCGGCCCGAGGCGCTTGGCAAGCATACGCCAGCACGGGATCGGCCGGCGTGCAACTTCACAGATATTGATCCAACCCCTTTTCTCTCAGTTCTTTTACCACCTCCCGTACCGCCTGCGCTTTCTCCTTGGGACAGACGAGCAGGGCGTTGGGCGTGTCCACTACCACAAAGCCCTCCAGCCCCACCAAAGATACCAACCGATCCCTGGTCGTATAGAGGTAGGTATCAGATGTGTCAAGAAGAAGAGGCTGCCCGTCGCCACGGACTACGTTACCTTCTGTGTCAGCATCAACCAGCCCTGACAGCGTTGCCCAATTGCCTACATCGTCCCAGCCAATGTCCACCGGCAACACGGCCACACGACTGGACTTTTCCATGACGCCATAGTCAATCGTTGTCCGGGGCACCCGTTCCCAGGCTTCCACCAATGTTTCCTGGCATTCGGACGAGTCCCAGTTTTTGGCGATGGCCTGGAGCTCCGTGTGCAGCAGGGGCAGCAGGTTAGCCATTTCGCCCAGGATTGTCTCCACCTGCCAGATAAAGATGCCGCCATTCCAATAGTATTCCCCACTGTCCACAAAACGCTGGGCTGTGGGCAGGTCGGGTTTCTCGGTGAACCGTTGCACCCGGAAGGCAGTCAGTCCATCCACCTCGCCGAGCGGTGCTCCGCGTTGGATGTAGCCATAGCCGGTATTGGGTTGGTCAGGCGTGATGCCCAGTGTGACCAGGTGGCCATCCCCAGAAATCTGAGCTGCCGCCGCGATGGCTTGGCGGAAGCCGGCCCCGTCGGCCACGCGGTGATCGGCGGGAAAGGTGGCCATGATGGCCAGAGGGTCGCGGGCTTGGAGGAGCACGGCTGCCAGGCCAATGCACGGCGCGGTACCGCGCGGGCCTGGCTCCACGACCACATTCTCGGCGGGAAGACCCGGGATTTGTTCGCAGACAAGATCGGCATGCTCCTCGCTCACTACCACCAGCAGGCGCTCGAGGGGGATCAGGGGCTCGATGCGTTCCACCGTTTGCTGCAGTAGCGTCCGCGAGGTGAGTAGGTCAAGGAACTGCTTCGGTCGGTTGCGCCGGCTACGGGGCCAAAGCCGAGAGCCGATCCCCCCAGCCATCACGAGCGCATAAAGATGATGGTTCAAGGCAACCTCCTTGTTGCGTGATTATTCCGGGGGACTCTATTCAGGGACATCGTTGGGGATCATTCGATGACATAGTCGACGCCGCCCTCTCTTGCCAGTACATAGCTCATCCCCCCCACCTGGCGGACCATACCCTTCAACTCCATCAGGGCCAGCGTGCTTGATACCTGGGCGATTGGCAGTTGTACGGCCCTGCCCAACCGGTCTACGTGGATCGGCTCTGCCGACAGATGCTCTAACAGAACGGCTTCGGTCTCGTTCTCGGGAATCACAGCCCGCGCTTGGGCTTGCTCGCTGACCATCGTTAGGTTCAGTTCCTCCAGAACGTCGGACACGTTGCACACCATCTTGGCCCCTTGCTGGATCAACTCGTTGGTGCCCCGGCTGCCGCGAGCAAAGATGCTACCGGGCACGGCAAACACCTCGCGGCCTTGCTCGGCTGCAAAATCGGATGTAATGCGCGCTCCGCTGCCCACGTCGGCTTCGACTACGACTGTGCCCAGGGTCAGCCCACTGATGATGCGGTTGCGTGGTGGAAAGTTTCGGGCTTCGGGGCGGATCCCCAGGGCGTACTCGCTGACCAGTGCGCCCCGCTCCATAATCTCGGCAGCCAGGCGGGCGTTCTGCGCAGGATAGATCACGTCCACGCCACTGCCCAGCACCGCAATGGTCCGTCCTCCGGCATCCAAACAGGCTCGGTGGGCGACCGTGTCGATTCCACGAGCCAGCCCGCTGACGATCGTCACCCCTGCCCGGGCTAGGCCCGCTCCGATCATCCGTGCAGCTTCCTTGCCATACACAGACGCCCGCCGCGTTCCGACGATGGCCACGGCCCATTCATCCCGTTCCTCGATGCACCCCCGGACGTAAAGCACAGGTGGCGCATTATAGATTTGGCGGAGGTTGGGGGGATAATCTGGATCGTCCCAGGTCAGTACCTGAACCTGCATCCGTCTCAGTCGTTCCACTTCGGCGTCGAGATCCAGTTGATCCCGGGCATTGAGCAGGTTGGCTAACGAGCGTCGATCGAGGCCGGCTTGCTGGAGGTCGTGGGTGTGTGCTGTCCACGCTGTCTCCAGATCACCAAAGTAGTCTAACAGAGCGCGCAGACGCGCCGCCCCGATGCCGGTGACCTTGTTGAACCCGATCCAGTAGCGAATGTCACTCTCGGACACCTGGCTGCCATCCCTCCCTGATTGGTAAGGATAGCATACACTAGACAGAGGTATTTGTCAAAGTCGGGGCGGTGGGGCCAGGGGCCGGGGGCCTGGAGTCAGGCTGGGGGATACTATCGGAGGCCTTCGGGCAGCTCAACCACGATCTTGCCGGCTTCTGTGTCGATCTCCAATACCACGTCTTCCATGGCCGGGATCAGGATCTCACGGTGCCCCGGGTCGGTGCTTTGGACCACGTAGACATCGTTTGCGCCTGTGTAGAGGATGTCTGCCACCCGTCCCAGGGGCTCGCCGGACGCGGTCCAGACCGCAAGCCCAAGGATCTGGTGCTCAAAGTACTCATCGTCTTGCAGAGGGATTGCTTCCCCTATGGGGATCTGGAGGAGCAAACCGCGGAACGTCTCTGCCGTGTTTCGATCATCACACCCTTCCAGCTTGACCAAAGCCCGGCCCTTGTGCAGCCGATAGCCCTCCAGGATCCAGGAAACCGGTTCCTCATCCTGTGGGCCGATCAGCACCCTTCCCAGCAGGCCAAAGCGGTGGGGGTCATCAGTCAGGATCTCGACCTTGAGTTCACCATATAGACCATGAGCGCCCACTACCTGGCCGATTGCCAAATAGCGAGGCTCAGGATCGCGTGCCTGCTCCCCTGAGCCCCATCCTTGTTCAGTTACTGGCCGCTGTGCGACCGGGTGCCGCTTGGCGGCAGCGCCCACTAGACGATCTCCAGTGTCACACGCCGACCCTGGCGAGCAGCGGCTGCGCGCAGCAGTGTACGCATGGCGTTGGCCACGCGTCCTTGCTTGCCGATCACACGCCCCATATCTTCGGGCGACACACGCAATTCATAGATGGTCGCACTGGTGCCTTCGATCTCTTCCACTTGGACTTGATCCGGGTCATCTACCAGGGCTTTGGCCATGTACTCAATCAATTCCTTCATGTTCATGTCCCACCTCTCTTTCAAGTGTGCTTGGGTGAAATCGATCTTACTTAGTCGGCGTCCTCGGTTGACTGGTCCTCGGCGACGTCGTCGTCCTCTTCGGTTTCCTGGTCGTCGGATTCTTCTGGGCCTTCAGCCTCGACCTCTGGTGCTTCTTCCTCGGTTTCGACTGGTTCCGCCTCGGCGGCCTCCGCTACGGTGGTTTCCCCCACCTCTTCCGCGTCCTCTTCTTCGTCCTCTGGTTCTTCCTCAGTCTCGGCTGGCTCTTCTTCTTCTTCTTCTTCCTCGGCAGGTTCTGCTTCAGCCTCAACTTTCTCAAAATCGGCTGCTTCTTCCTCAGTCGGTTCAGGTTCTGGTTCCGGTAATTCTTCCTCTTCTACGGTTAGTTTGGGTTCCGGCATCGGCGCGCCAGGCGGCACCTCGCCCCGCTTGATCGCGGCTGCCTGAGCGAGAATCCCCAGCTTGTCCAGCATGCGCTTCACGGCTGCTGAAGGCTGGGCCCCGACGCTGAGCCAATAGAGTGCCCGTTCGGGATCGATCTCCATCGTTGGAGGCTCGGTGCGCGGGTTGTAGTGGCCGATCGTCTCTATGAATCTCCCATCGCGGGGTGCTCGAGAATCGGTGACCACGACGCGGTAGTGCGGCTGCTTTTTGGCGCCGGTGCGGCGCAATCTAATCTTGACCATGGCTTTCTAGACACCTCCTTGAAGTCTGGCTAGTCTTGTTCGGACCAAAATACGAATCGCTTAACAAGCGCAATCGCCAAACCGCTTGTCGCGCGTATCTGTCTCTCTTGGGACCCCTGCCCTTCAGCCGAGTCCGCCCAGCATGGACATCAGACCCCTCATACCTCCACGTCCACGCTTGCCGCTGCCAGCGAACTGCTTCATCATGCGCTGCATCTGTCGGAACTGGGACAGCAGGTCATTGATCTCCACCACCGTTGTGCCCGAGCCCCTGGCGATGCGTCGCTTGCGACTGGCGTTGATGATCTTGGGATTGCGCCGCTCCTCTGGCGTCATCGAGTTGATGATGGCCTCGATCATCTTCATCTGCTGGTCTGTTACCTCCGGCGCCATGTCTCTGGTGAGCTGAGACATGCCGGGGATCATGTCCAGAAACTGGCTGATCGGCCCCATTTGCTTCAATTGCTGCAGTTGATCCCGGAAATCCTCCAGGTCGAACTCGCCCTTGACCAGTTTCTTCCCCATCTTGATGGCCTGGTCCTGGTCCACGACTGCTTGGGCCTTTTCGATGGCCGTCAGCACATCGCCCATGCCCAGGATGCGGCCCGCCAACCGGTCGGGATGGAAGACCTCAAGGGCATCGGTCTTTTCACCCACGCCCAGATACTTGATGGGCACACCGGTCACTGAGCGCACCGAAATGGCTGCACCACCGCGGGCGTCGCCGTCCACCTTGGTCAGGATCAGGCCGGTGATCCCCACACGCTTGTTAAACTCGTCGGCCACCCGCACGGCATCCTGTCCCGTCATGGCATCCACCACCAGGAGGGCCTCCTGGGGGCTGGTCTTGGCTTTGACCTGCTCCAGTTCATGCATCATGTCGTCGTTGATGTGCAGCCGGCCGGCAGTATCCAGCAACACCACGCTATACGCTGCCTCGCGGGCCCGCTTGACGGCGTTGGCACAGATCTTGGGCGGTGGGACCTTGTCCCCCTCGCTGTGCACCGGGATATCCAACTGCATGCCCAGCACTTCCAGTTGCTTGATGGCTGCCGGTCGATAGGTATCGGCCGCTACCAGCAGAGGGCGCTGTCCGTTCTTGCGCAGCGTGATGGCCAGCTTGGCGGCTGTGGTCGTCTTGCCCGATCCCTGCAAGCCAACCAGCATGATCACGTGGGGCGATGGGCCGGAGAGATCCAGGCGGGCGGGCTCTCCCAGGGTGGCGATCAACTCCTCGTGGACGATTTTGATCACCTGCTGTGCAGGCGTGAGGCTTCGCATCACCTCGGTGCCAACAGCTCGCTCGCGGACGCGCTTGATAAAGTCCTTCACGACCTTAAAGTTCACGTCAGCTTCCAACAATGCCAGCCGGACCTCGCGCAGAGCGGCGTCCACGTCCGCTTCGCTCAGCTTTCCCCGACTGGAGAGCTGACTGAATACACTTTGTAGCTTGTCCGACAGGTTCTCAAACACGATCCGCCCTCGCTTCGAACATGGCCTACCAATCGAGCCTATATTCTATGCTAGAAGGCAGATTTCGTCAAGCCTGGGAATGTTTGTCGTAGGGCAAGCAGTATACCCTTGATGCGTCAGGTCGTTGACACTCGCTCCAAAGTGGGGTAGAATAGCGAGCAATGCTTGCCAGGGGTATGGGTGTTTGACATGAAAGCGATGATTCTGCGGGAACCAAAGCCTGCCAAAGAGAATCCCCTGTCGATGGCCGATCTGCCATTGCCCGAGCCAGCACCAGGCCAGGTGCGCCTACGGGTTCACGCCTGCGGTGTGTGCCATACCGACCTGCACCTGGTGGAGGGTGAGATCGCGCTACCCAAGCTGCCTGTGGTACCCGGTCACCAGATCGTCGGCCGGGTGGATGCCCTTGGGGGGGGCGTCATCCGCTTGTCCTTGGGCGACCGGGTTGGCGTGCCGTGGCTCTACTCGACCTGCGGCGAGTGTGACTACTGCCGGCGCGGACTGGAGAATCTGTGTGACCGTGCCCGCTTCACCGGTCAGCACGCCGACGGAGGCTTTGCCGAGTACATGGTCGTACCCGCCGATTTTGCGTACCCCATCCCTGAAGGTTTTCCTGACGAGCAGGCGGCACCGCTCCTGTGCGCGGGCATCATCGGCTACCGCTCCCTGCGGCTGAGCGAGATCCAGCCCGGCGGGCGTCTGGGACTGTACGGCTTTGGTGCGTCGGCCCACGTCACCATCCAGATAGCGCGTCACTGGGATTGCGAGGTCTATGTCTTTACGCGCAGTGCGGAGCACCAGTGTCATGCCCAGGACCTGGGAGCGGTCTGGGTCGGCCAAGCCCAGGACACCCCGCCCGCCTTGCTCGACAGCGCCATTACCTTTGCGCCGGCTGGCTGGCTGGTGCCGGAGGCCCTCAGGGTCCTTCGCAAGGGGGGAACGCTGGCCATCAACGCCATCCACATGAGCCCGATCCCAGAGATGCCCTATCGCTTGATCTATGGCGAGCGAACGGTGCGGAGCGTGGCCAATTCCACCCGGCAGGACGCCGAGGATCTGCTCCGGCTGGCAGCCGAGATCCCCGTGCATACAGACGTAGAGCTGTACTCACTGAACGAGGCCAACGCCGTGCTCCAGCGGCTCAAGCGGGCCGAAATCCAGGGGGCTGCGGTACTGCGCATCGAATGATTTCCAAGACGCAGGACCGGCTACAGATGATTATTACCCATCCTGTGCTTCCGGCCTGCTCTGAGAGGGTTGTTGCTTGATGAGATATCGATTGTACTTGGCGATCATCCTTGTTTCCATGCTGGCTCTGATATTGCTTGGCTGTGCGGCGGGCGGCGGTGGCCTATCGCAGGTTACAGCCACGCCCACCAAGACGGCGCGTCCGCTGTTCACGGCTACCTTGACGCCTGTCCCGTCCCCCGTTCCCACCGAGACTCCCGTACCGACAGAGGTTCCGCCGACCGAGACGCCCCTTCCTCCAACGGACACACCTATCCCGGCGACGGACACGCCACCGCCTACCCACGTCCCGCCGACCGAGACGGCCATTGTGCCGACGGACATTCCCCCTACGAACACGCCAGCCCCACCCACCAACACACCGCAGCCCAGGCCGACGCAGACGCCCGCTCCGCCCACCAGTACCCCCAGGCCCCAGGTAGATTTCGTGGTCAAGGAGATCTATGCTTTTGAGGATGGCAGCCTGGGGCCCACGGGGCTCCACAATGTTTATTTCACCGTGATCGACGCCGGCGGCGCGCCGATCGATGGCATCATCATCGAAGAGGTAAACAACACTCCCACGGAGCAGGTGATTACAGGAAACAAGGGGCCGGGCAAGACCGAGTACACCATGTGGGCTGGCGATTACCGATTCAAGGTCGTTGGCAACCAGGCAGGCCAGACGTTTGCCGGCGAGACTACCCACGTGCTGTCCATTGTCTTCGAGCATGCCGTTTGGGCAGACTTGATCGCTGGCGGTATCTGCTCTGATGAGGCTTCCTGCCGGGCCCTGGGGCCGATGCACTTTAGCTACAACGTCACGTTCCAACGGACCTGGTAGGCAAGGGCGAGGCATCGCGGGGGGCGTTCGCATGATGGATAACCTTGCGCCTCACAAAACCGATCTGGAGCGTGCGCGTGTTGCACAGGATGCCGCACCCGTACGCATTCGTGCGGCGCGGCCTGAGGATCGTCCCGCCATGGAGCGCATCTGCGCCCAGACCTGGGACTGGGGCGACTATGTGCCCGAAGTGTGGGATGGCTGGCTGGCCGGCGTTGCCCGCTCTCCTGCCATAGGGAGCAGCGAGGTTGGCGTTCTCATCGTCGGCGAGTGGGAAGGGCAGGTTGTGGCCCTAAGCCGGATCGACTTTCAGACTCGCGACCAGGTCTGGCTGGAGGCTATGCGCGTCGATCCTGACTACCGCCGCCGGGGCATCGCTGGACAGTTCCTCGACTATAGCATCAACTTTGCCCTCGAGCGAGGCGCGCGCGTGGTCCGGTTGGGCACAGGCGGAAACAATACCCCGGTTCACCTCATTGCGGCTCGAGCCGGCATGGAGCGTGTCGGGATCTATGTGCAGTGGAATGCTGAACCCCTGCCTGAGGGGTCCCCGCTTGTGTGCCTTGCTCCCGGTCAGGAAGCCCGGCTTCTGGCCTTCCTGGATGGAAGCCGGGTGTTGGCCCATACTCGTGGCCTGTACAGTGTGGACTGGGCCTGGCAGGAACTGACCGCCGAACGCGCAGTCCAGTTCCTGGCAGCGGGCCAGGTAGCGGCCCACTATCCGCAGGAGATAGGGTTGGCTGCCCTGGCGCTGATCCATGCGGACCCTGATGGCGAGGAGCTGTGGATCGGTTTTGCCGACGGGCAGTTCCAGGCAGTGGCGGACCTGGCAACTCGGATCCGGACTAGCGCAGCTCGACAGGGGATCGGCAAGGTGCGGGTCATGCTGCCCGACCTGGAGTGGCTGCGAGACGCCTTCCGCACGGCTGGGTACGGCCCGGGTGACTGGGAAGGTGAGCTCTGGATCTTTGAGGGCCAGCTATACCAGGAGGGGGAGGGCACCCATGACCGTTAACCGCTCAGGGGCCCGGTGGCTCGGTTGGGTCGTGGGCCTGATCCTGGCGGCCGTCGTCCTGGCTGTTGTTCTGGCTCTTTCCTATCCTCTCTGGTCCGAATTTCTTTTCAACGTCACCGGCGAGGAGTCGCTGCCAGCCCAGGTGCGCGGGGGTTTGGAGTGGCTTGGCAACATCACCCGCCCGCAGCCCGAGACGCACGACTTTGTACCCGTGGACAATGCTGGGCTCAATCCCTTCGGCGTGAATACTTTTCTTCAGGAGGAGGTCGAGCCGGAGAAGCGGGAACACGCCATCCAGATGATCGCCGAAGCCGGCTTTCACTGGATCCGCCAGGAGTTCCCCTGGGAGGATATCGAGATCCATGGCAAGGGCGATTTCGAGGACCGCCGCCACGAGCCCTACCGCTCGGCCTGGGACAAATATGACCACATCGTGGACATGGCCGACCAATACGGCCTGGAGATCATTGCCCGGTTGAGCAACCCACCTGCCTGGAGCCGTGCTCAAGGGAACGACGCTGGCACCCTGGCCCCGCCCGACGACCTGGATGACTACGGCGACTATGTGGAGACGGTCGTCCAGCGCTACCAGGACCGTATCCGCACCTACCAAATCTGGAACGAGCCCAATATCTATCCCGAGTGGGGTGAGCAGCCGGCTAGCCCGGAAGAGTACACTGAATTGCTAAAAGTGGGTTACACGCGCGTCAAGGAGGTCTGCCCTGACTGTGTTGTCGTCTCTGGTGCTCTGGCCCAGACTATCCCTCTGGGCCCCCGCGATCTGAACGATTTCATCTTTTTGCAGCGGATGTACGATGCCGGGGCAGGCGACTACTTTGATGTGCTGGCCATCCAGGGATATGGCCTATGGTCCGGTCCCACCGACCGGCGGATGCGGCCGCGGGTGCTCAACTTTTCGCGGCCCCTCTACATACGCGAGATCATGGTTGAAAACGGCGATGCTCACAAACCCATCTGGCTCACCGAGATGAACTGGAATTCGCCCCCGCCCGACTTTCCCAACAAGCAGTTTGGCTACGTAACACCCGAGCAGCAGGGCCGCTACGCCGTGTTGGCTTACCAGCGCGCCCAGCAGGAGTGGCCCTGGCTGGGCGTGGTCAACCTGTGGTTCTTCAAGCGGGCCACCGATACGGAGCGGGACCAGGCCATGTACTACTTTCGCCTGGTCGAGCCTGATTTCACGCCGATGCCGGTCTACGATGCTCTCAAAGACTATTTCCAAAGCGACCAGGCCCGTGTTCTCTACCCAGGTGTGCACCAGGAGGACCACTGGACGCTAGAATACGAGGGTACATGGGGCCTGCGGGGCAACCCGTCCGCTGAGCTGGGGAGTTATGCCTACAGCGAGGACCCGCAAGCCACTTTGGATCTGACCTTTGACGGGACCGAGCTGTGGCTGCAGGCCGGGCCGGGCTTTGATGGGTCTTTTGCCTACGCGCTAGACGGCCAATCCATGGGCTCCCAGCCCTTCACTGCCGGGGAGCAGGTCCAACTGGCCCGCTCACTCCCGAGAGGCCAACACACCATCTCGATCCATACTGAGCCCGGTCCGTTGACCGTGGACAGCATCACCGTGGGCGGGCGCTCTCCGCGCACGCCCTGGTTGGTAGCCGGAGCTGCCGTCATTGCGACCATCGTTGCGAGTGTCCTGATCATCGGCTTCATCTCCCGCCGGCGCCGTTGGTACGAGCACAGCCGGGCGCAGAGGTAGACAACGGATGCGCGGAGTGCACGGGTCCGATCCGGCGAGAACGCGTGTCCGCTGTTCTGAACCATGAGCAACCAACGAAGCAACGCCCCGACCAGCCAGCCGATCCACCGGCGTAGATACCTCACGATCGGCCTGCTGTTCCTTATTCTCCTTCTGGCCCTGGCTCTGCGCCTCTACAATATCGACGCCCAGAGCCTATGGAATGACGAGGGCACCAGCGTGGCCGTTGCCCAGCGCAGCCTGGTCACCATCGCCCGGGATGCCTCCCAGGACATACACCCACCGTTGTACTACTGGTTGCTGAGTGGCTGGGTGCGGCTTTTCGGCACGAGCGAGGCAGCCGTGCGTGCCCTTTCGGCGCTGCTGGGCGTGATCCTGGTGGTGGTGGTCTACCTGCTGGGCTGTCTCCTGGCGGGACACTGGGCTGGTCTGGCGGCTGCGCTCCTGGCGGCCATCAATCCCTTCCAGGTGTACTATGCCCAGGAAGCGCGGATGTACATGCTGTTGGCCCTGTGGGGCGCCCTGGCCTTCTACGCTGCCCTGAGATGGGCTGCCTCGTGGCCCGGGGAGAGACCCCTCGGCTGGGCGGCCCTCTATGTGCTGGCCTCGGCAGCAGGACTCTACACCCACTACGCCTTTCCCCTGGTCCTCCTGGTTGTCAACCTCGTGATCCTGCTCTATGTCGCCCTGCAATGGAGGGCGACTCGACTGGACGCTGAGTCCGGGGGAGGACGTCGCCTTTGGCGCTGGCTGGCGCTTCAGGTGGTCGTGGCTTTGCTTCTTATCCCCTGGCTCCCGGCTGCCTACCGCCAGCTTGGCACCTGGCCCCGGGTTGACCAATCCCTGGATCTACTCGCTGTCTCTGCCCAGATCTCCCAACTCTTCTCGACGGGACCGGCCACCCCTCCGTGGATTGAGGCCGTTTGGGTCCTGCTGTTGCTCTTCCTGGCGTTCTACCCATCCGGCCGAAGCCGCCGCCTGCCCAATGGTGTAGCCTACCTGGTGCCGCTGCTGTGGCTCCTCGTGCCGGTGCTCCTGATCCTGATCCTGGGCCTCTACAGAGAGGCATACCTCAAGTTCCTCCTGGTGGCCAGCCCGGCCTTCTGCCTGCTCGCGGGCCGCTTCATTACGGCACCCCTCGGGGGTGATAACGTAGGGGGTAGTGGTATTTCACCCGATGACGACGGCTATCATCGCAGGAGGTCACGGGCGGTTGTGCTCATCGAGGGCCTCCTGGCAGTGGTCGTCGCCGTGTTCCTGGTCAGTGCCTCGGTATACGGCTTGCACCATTACTACAACGACCCTGCCTACGCCCGGGATAATTATCGGGGTATTGTCGGGTATATCGATGCCCTGGGCCGCCCCGGCGACGCAATCCTGCTCAACGCCCCTGGCCAGCAGGAAGTGTTCGGCTACTACTACCAGGGAGAGTTGCCGGTGTATCCCCTGCCAGGCAGCCGCCCCCTGGATCCGGCGGCCACTGAGGCATCCCTGGAGGAGTTGGCCCGGCCAGGGGCACGAGTCTACGCCGTGCTATGGGCCACCGACGAGAGTGATCCAGAGCGCTTCGTTGAGGGCTGGCTGGATGCCCACACCTACAAAGCCCTAGATTCATGGTACGGCAATGTGCGCCTGGTCGTATATGCTGTGCCGGAGCGGACACCGGAGGCAGCAGAGCACGAGCTGAACGTGCGCTTGCAAAGCGCCGAGACGGGCGACGAGGTCACACTACTGGGCTATAGCCTTCTCGGCGACCGCCTTGCAGCAGGTGACATTGCCCAGATCACCCTCTTCTGGCAGGCCGAACGTCCGCCAGCCGGTCGATACAAGGTCTTTCTTCACGCCTTGGATGACGACAATCACATCGTCGGCCAGCGGGACGCCGAGCCCGCGGGTGGTGCATACTTGACCAACCTTTGGCAGCCCGGAGAGGTGGTAGCCGACAACCATGGCCTGCCGATCCATCCTGCCACACCACCGGGCGAGTACCGCGTCGAGGCGGGCATGTACGACCCCGAGACCGGCGAGCGACTGGTCACCGAAGCGGGAGAAAGCCAGGTCTGGTTGGAACCCCTGGCCATAGAGCAGCCTCCTGCTCCGGCACCCATCGCTGCCCTGGGAATGCAGCATGCAGGGGGCGCTGGGTTTGGCGAATTGGCGTTATTGGGGTATGATGCCTTCAGACTGGGTTTTGCCCACCAGCCTGAGGTGCCGCTGCGCCCTGGCGACGTGCTGCATGTCAACCTGTACTGGCGCGCCGGGGCGCAACCCAGTGGCGACTGGCAGGTGACCTTGGATTTGGTGGATTCTGAGGGAACGTCGTGGGCCAGTATCGCCGGGGAACCGGTGGGGGGCTATGCAACCAGCAAGTGGCAGGCAGGCGACCTGTGGCGCGGCCAGTTCAACTTACCGCTGCCCAGCGGCACGCCGCCAGGGCGCCTATGGCTTGTGGTTGGGCCTGTTGCACCTGATGGCAGCCAGCCAGAACCTTTCCAATCCGAACCATTCACCGTGGCCCCATAAATGAGGGTAGGTACAAACTACCGCACCTAGGCCCAATCTGCCGACTTACCGGCCCACCAGCCTACCAGTTCTTCCGCCAGTTCAGGATCGCAACCTGGTGTCCATTCCCATGTGGCCTGCAGTCGTTGGTATCAAACTGGATGGTGACCACCTGCGAGGAAGCCACCGGCTGGCCATTGACGTCAAACACACGCGCAGTGCAGGTCCAGGCCTGGGGGACACTCTGGCCGAAGGAAAAGTCATAGTGACCGGACTCGTATTCGCCTGGGGTGCCTGAGGGATGCGACAGCCACTGGTTTCCATAGCAGTCCACCTCGACCCGTACGCCATTCAGCGGGTTGCCGTTGGCGTCTTGGATCACGCTCAGCTTGGAGATGGCTGGGCCGCTGCAGTTGGGTGCCACCAGTGGATCCCAGGTGATCCCGCCGGTGAACTGAAATCCAGCAGTCGCCGCTGTCGGTGATAGCTTTGGGAGAGCGGTCGCCGTGGGTGGTTTTGTGGACGTCGGTGGGGCAGTGGCAGCGGTCGGGCGTGGGGCGGTAGGCTGGGCAGATCGCGTGGCTGCGGGCGCCACGGTGGTGGGCGCGGGTTGGCCCGGTGCAGGGATGATCAGCGTCTGTCCCGTAACGATGCGGTTGGGGTTGACTATGCCATTGGCCTCGCTGATGGCTTTGACGGTGATGCCGTACTGCTGGGCGATTACGGACAGGGTCTCACCCCGTTTGATGCGGTGCGTGGTGCTTCCCTCCGCAGGGGTGGCCTCAGGTAGCTGGAACGTAGGGGTTGCTTCCGGCGCGGTGGGCGTCTCTTCGGTGATCATGGCTGTTTGCGTGATCGTCGTTGCTTCGGCAAGGACCGTGACCGCAACCGTGGGGCTGGGCGTGATGGGAACTTCTGTTGGATATTGGGTGCAGGTAGGCAGCACGATCCAGGCCACTGGACCGGCCTGGATGTTCTCAAAGGTCGGCTGTGGCGTGCGGAGCTGTCGAGGCTTGGGACGTCTTTGATCCGCCAGCAGCGTGAACGCGGTGCTGAAAATGATATAGTTCAGCAGCACGAGGATGATCAGGATACTCCAATGTTTCCACTTCATGACCATGTCCTTTGTTGCGAAGCCGCGACAGGCTCACGACAAATTCGTGGAAGGGCAGCGACAGGTCGCGAGGTCGCAAGAACCCGATATATTGTGGTTGGTCGCGGTTGAAACCCAACACCTTGGGGGTATTATACCATGTTCTGGCCCGTTATGCAACCTTCGCACTTGGTGCATGGCGCACCTGTGCCAGCCGCACCTGGCACAGGTGCCCCGGTGCATGCATCCGCTACAGCTTCTGGGAGGCCGTGATCCTGTAGGGCTTACCAGATCTCAGCAATGCTCCATGAGGAGTCGACGGTGAAAGTGTCACTCATTGCCACTGTACTCAACGAAAAAGATGCCATTGAACGGCTGCTTCAATCCCTGGAAACTCAGACTCGCCGGCCAGACGAGGTGGTGATCTCAGACGGTGGCTCCGTCGATGGGACTCTTGCTGTGCTCAGCGCATGGTCTGCGGCTGGCTGGTTGCCCTTGCGGGTGCTGAAAAAGCCAGGTGCCAACATCTCGGAGGGGCGTAATGCGGCCATCGGTGCTGCCACCGGAGACGTCATTGCTGTCACAGACGCCGGGGTGCGCCTGGAGAAGGATTGGCTCGAGGCCCTGGTTGCGCCCTTTGAGGACTCTTCAGCAGATCACTTTGTGTCTGTGGTGTCTGGTTGGTTTGTGGCCGAACCGCAGACCCTCTTTGAGACGGCCATGGGCGCCACCGTCCTGCCGCATCTGCGCGAGATAGACCCCGATACCTTTTTGCCCTCGAGCCGCTCAGTTGCTTTTCGCAAGGTGGCCTGGGAGGCTTCCGGCGGCTATCCCGAGTGGTTGGATTATTGCGAGGATCTGGTCTACGACTTTCGCTTGCGGGATCTGTATGGCACTTTTATCTTTGCCCCCCAGGCCATGGTCCACTTTCGGCCACGGGGCAGCCTCCCAGCATTTGCCAAGCAGTACTACCGCTACGCGCGCGGTGATGGTAAGGCGGACCTGTGGCCCAAGCGCCACGCCATCCGGTACCTGACCTATTTGGTGGCTGGGCCGCTGTTGGTGACACTGGCCCTTTTCCACTCGCCCTGGTGGTGGCTGGTGTTGCTGGCCGGGATGATCGTCTACACCACCACCCCTTACCGTCGCCTGTGGCCCAAGCTCGAATCCTACGGCATTTTTGACCGGCTCAAGGCGATCCTCCTGGTGCCTGTCATCCGCGTGGTGGGCGATGTGGCCAAGATGGCTGGCTACCCGGTGGGGCTAGCCTGGCGCTGGAAGAACCTCCCCCGCTCCGAGATTCACTGGCGATGAGGGGAGTGTCCGGCATGCAGCAGCCAGTTGTAGGCTGCCCGGCTCTTCTAGCCGCCAAGGCACAGCATGCCTGCGCTGCTGAGGTTCCTAGTCCTCCCCGTCTGGGACCTGGAGATGCAGGTACAGCCGCTCCCCGTCATACAGGGCCCCGTCCAGATCCAGCCGGTTGCCGTCCTCATC